>Ga0209577_10000179_pt1 | contig 62367 bp, 49 predicted proteins | sample GraSoiAngelo_109_FD_185874 | JGI IMG/M metagenome (GOLD analysis project Ga0209577, IMG submission 185874) | Grasslands soil microbial communities from the Angelo Coastal Reserve, California, USA - 14_0903_12_20cm (SPAdes) (version 2) | ecosystem: Environmental > Terrestrial > Soil > Grasslands... | reverse complement strand
CGTAAGAATTGGCGCTTTGCGCCTGCGGAATCCTATTCTCGCCGCCAGTGGAACCTTCGGTTACGGCCTCGAATTCGCCCATCTCGTTGACCTGAACCGCCTCGGTGGCTTCGTCACCAAGGGCCTGTCTCGGGAGCCCATCGAGGGTGCCCCCGCCCCCCGGCTTTGCGAGACCCCATCCGGGATGCTCAACGCTGTCGGGCTCCAGAATGTGGGGGTCCGGGCGTTTGTTGCCGAAAAACTCCCGGCACTGCGAAAATTCAATCTCGCAGTTATAGCCAACGTCTTTGGCTACACCCTTGAGGATTACATTGAAGTGATCCAGGTCCTAGAGGACGCCGAGGGTCTGGCAGGGTATGAATTGAACGTCTCCTGCCCCAACGTCAATAAGGGGGGTATGCAGTTCGGCAGCGATCCATCGCAGGTAGCTGAAGTGGTCGGGGCCGCCCGAAGGGCCGCATCGAACAGGCCCCTCTGGGTCAAGCTATCCCCTCTTGTTACAGACATTGGACTTATCGCCCGCTCCGCCGAAGAGGCCGGTGCGGATGCCCTGACGGTGGCAAACACCTACCCAGCAATGGCCATTGATTTCCGCTCTGGAAAGTCCCGCCTGGGCAACCCAACTGGGGGTCTTTCCGGACCGGCCATTAAACCCATTACTTTGAAGCTCGTTTGGGAAACGAAAAAAGCCGTTAAGACACCAGTTATTGGCCTCGGGGGTATCGAGACGGTCGAAGACGTGCTTGATTACCTGGCTGTGGGTGCTTCGGCGGTACAAGTCGGGACGGCCAGCTTCACTGATCCGAGGGTCAGTGAACGACTTGTCGGGACCCTTACTAAGGTACTATTTGAGTCTAAAGTGTTTACTGTGAATGAGATAAGAGACAAATTTCTTGCAGAAAATGGTTGACATAAGGATCGTTTCTTGCTACACTTTTTTGGATCCGAGTAGCACAAAGAACACACTATGAGACATCGACTCTTCATGTTCTGGGCTCTCATGTTCCTCATCGCTCCGGCGATGGAGGCTCCCCTGGTGGCGCATCTGAATCAACCGGTGAAGCCGATCAAGACCTGGGTGGGCAATTCCAGTTGGTATGGCCCCGGGTTCAACGGGCGTAAAACCGCTAATGGTGAGCGCTTCGACTCCGAAGCCCTGACCGCGGCACACCCCAACCTGCCTTTTGGCTCCCTCGTCCGCGTAGTGAACCCCCGGAACGGGAAGTTTGAGCTGGTACGCATCAATGACCGGGGTCCCTATCAGGAAGGGCGCGAAATTGATGTATCCTATCGTGTCGCCCGGAAAATCGGTTTGATCCATTCCGGCGTGAGCCAGGTCCGGCTCGAGTTGATGCAACTACCCGAGAAGCACTGACCCCGAAGGAGTCGGGGTCAACTATGACCCTGACTTTCGACGCGCATCCCCGCAGCAGCCTGATCGTCGCCCTGGATTTCGATTCTCTTTCTTCGGCGACAAAGTTCGCAAAGCAAGTTGCCGATCTCGTAGGCATGTTCAAGATTGGCAACCAGCTCTTTACCGCCGCGGGCCCCGCTGCCGTCAAAGAAATCGCAGCGCTCGGCCCGGGGATTTTTCTCGACCTGAAATTCCACGACATACCCAACACCGTTGCCGGGGCCGTGCTTTCCTCAGCGGCGATGACCGGAGTGCAGCTCGTCAATGTGCACGCGCTCGGCGGCAAGGCCATGCTTGAGGCCGCGGTGCAGGCCATCAGTGCGGGCGTTCCGATGGGAGCGGACCGGCCTCGCCTCCTGGCGGTCACCATCCTGACGAGCATGGATCACAGCACCATGAAGGAAGTTGGCATCGGCGGCGCTCCCAGACTCCGGGTAGTGAAACTCGCGCAACTTGCAAAAAAAGCCGGCGTCGATGGTGTCGTCGCTTCGGTGCAGGAGGCCAAGGCGATTCGCAAGGCTTGCGGCCGTGAGTTTTTGATTGTGACGCCCGGCGTTCGTCCGAAGGATTCACCGGTGGAATCCAAGTCGGGAGATCAGGCCAGGAAAGCCACGCCTACCGAGGCGATTCGTGCCGGCGCCGATTTCCTGGTAGTGGGCAGGCCGATTCTTGCCGCGCCCGATCCGCGTGCCGCAGTGCATGCCATTGTCGAAGAAATCTCCGCCGCCAAGTAGTTGCAACGGTTTGACCCCCGATTTCTTTCCTCCCGTAGCATGCAAAGCGGCGCGACAGAGCGAGCACCTTCATTCATGTCCACTCCGACGAAGAGCGTAATAGTTGGCACCGCCGGGCACATTGACCACGGCAAGTCGACGCTGGTCGAAGCGCTGACAGGCACGCACCCGGATCGTCTTGCCGAAGAGAAGCGCCGCGGAATCACCGTGGACTTGGGTTTTGCATTCCTGGAAGAAAATGGGGTGCGCTTCGGTTTTGTGGACGTACCCGGACACGAACGTTTTGTCAGCAACATGCTCGCGGGTGCGGGGGGGATCGATGTGTTGCTCTTGGTGATCGCGGCGGATGAATCCATCAAGCCGCAGACGCGCGAGCATTTCGCTATATGCGGTCTGCTGGGAGTGAAGCGCGGCGTGGTGGCGCTGTCGAAGAGCGACATGGTGGACAGCGAAACCCTGGAACTGGTGCGCATGGAAACAGAGGAATTCCTGCGAGGTTCGTTTCTCGAGAAAGCCCCGATTGTGCCGGTGAGTGCGAGAACAGGAACCGGACTCGGCGAATTAAAGAGCGCATTGCGCGACGCGGCAGCGAACGCTTCTGCGAAAGATGCGTCGCGATACTTCCGGCTGCCGATTGATCGCGCGTTTGCGATGAAGGGTTTCGGTTCGGTGGTAACGGGCACGCTGATTTCCGGAAGCGTCGGCCCGGGCGATGAAGTGGAACTCTTCCCGCGTGGCGAGAAGCTGCGCGTGCGCGGCGTGCAGTCCGGCGGAAGGACTGTGGAGCGCGCCATGCCGGGACAACGCACGGCCGTGAATCTAGCGGGAATCGAGCACACCGTGCTGAAACGCGGGATGGTGCTAGCGGCGCCAGGAAAATTCCGGAAGACGCGGCGAATTGACGTTCGCCTGGAACTGTTGGCGTCGGCCCGAAAAATGAAACAAGGCGCGCGCGTGCACTTTCATGCGGGAACGGCGGAGACCATCGCTGAGATATTTTTTCACGGAGAGAAAGAACTGCCGCCCGGCGGAAGCGCGGTCGCTAACCTAAAGCTACAGGATGAGGTGCTGGTGCTGCCGGGGGATCGCTTCATCGTACGGCAATTTTCGCCGGTGGTGACGATTGGCGGGGGCGGCGTTCTGGACCCGCTGGCGCGGCGACCGATGCTGCGGGATACCGGACGCGCGGCGTTTCTTGAAGCTCTCGAACGGCAGCATGGCGACGAAACACTGGGGGCCATGACGGAGCGCGCGCTGCTGGGACTCGGGTACGAGGAGATCGTGGCGCGAACGGGATGGACGGAAAAAGAAATTCAGGAGGCTTTGGAGAAACTTCACGGAACCGGGCGCGTGAGAACCGTGTCAACCGAACCACTGGTGCTGGTCTCGGGAAAATTGTTTGAAGACGTGCGCAAGAAAATCATCGAAAGAGTCGAAAGATTTCAGAAGGAAAATCCTTTGGTGCCGGGAATCGCGCGCGAGGATTTGCGCGCGAGCCTCGGAAAGCGCGTGCGGAGCGAAACTTTTCGCGCCGCCCTGGAAGAACTGGCCGCCGAGAAGAAGGTCGACGCGAAGGGAGATCTGGTAAAGAAGGCGGGATCCGAAATCGCCCTCCTTCCCGAAGAATCCAAGGCCAAGGAACAGATCGAAGCGGAGTTTGCCTCCGCAGGTCTGGCGGTGCCAGCGGTGAAAGAGGTACTGGCAAAGCTTACTGTTGAAGCCAAGCGAGCGGAGAAACTCTTGCAGATACTCTTGCGAGAAAAAAACTTGGTGCGCGCCTCGCCGGAGCTGGTTTTTCACCGCCAAGCGCTGGCTCAATTGAAGGAGCAGCTTGCCACTTACAAAAAGGCAAAAGGCGACCGGATATCCGTGCCCGCGTTCAAGGAATTGACGGGCGTCACGCGGAAGTACGCCATCCCCCTGCTCGAATATCTCGACCGTGAACGTGTGACGCGCCGGGCGGGGGAAGAGCGTGTTATCCTGTAGGGGCAAGAAGCGACAGAGACTTGTCGCGCAGGGCAAGCTGCGCTAGGGTTTAGATAGCGCGCCGCCAAACGGGGCGCGTGGAGGCGGTTCATGGGCGAATTTAGCATTTTTCATTGGCTTGTGGTTCTGGCTGTCATCCTGATTTTCTTTGGCGGAAAGCGAATCCCGGAAATCATGAAGGGATTTGGCGAGGGCATCCGCAGCTTCAAGGACGGCATGGCGGGCACTTCGCAAACACCGGCGCCGCCGGCCCAGGCGCCTACTCCCCCGGCTGCGGAAAAGCCTGCCGAAGAAAAGAAGTAGCGCTCGAGCGCGTAAAAGGTTCCTCGCAATTGAGATGGGTTGGTCCGTGTGGCCGCCCTTTTTTGTTCCCGCCTCAAGATTTCTTCACGCTTCGAAGCCATTATTCCAACTGGAAACAAATTGCAGCCGGTGGCCTTTCCGCTGCAACTCGACGAGTTGATGACCGTCGACAAGAAGTGCGCAATTGCTAGTGGATGTGCGTGCGCGCACCAGAGCGAGGGCACCGATTGTGTCCAAAGAGTAGCGAAAAATGCTTATCCAATGGGCAAAACCTGCACTTTCGACCAGTAGCCGGGTCACAACTTTGCGTTCAGCATCGGGTAATACAGGGTGACCCGGGACTCGCAAATTCTGAACAGAAAGTTTAGGAGAGCACCATGAAATTCACCTGGATGAAGTGGGCCGCATTGCCGGTTGTCGCGCTACTGGCGGGCAGCATCGCAATGGCCCAGGATCAGTCGTCTTCCGGTTCGCAGCAGCCCGCGCCAGCGCCGGCGGCAACGCCAGCAGCAGCGCCGGCAGAAAAGCCCAAGCCGACGGTGGCGCAGCGCAAAGAAAACCAGCAGGGCCGCATTGCCAATGGCGTCCATAGCGGGCAATTGACCGCGGGAGAAACGGCAAACCTGGAAAAGAAAGAAGCCGCTATCAACAAGGAAACGGCAGCGGATCGCGCAGCCAACGGCGGCAAACTGACCGCCGCGGAGAAAAAACAGGTCAACCATCAGCAGAACCAAGTTTCCAAACAGATTTATGCCGACAAGCACAACGCCAATACGGCACACTACGGGAACAACAAAGTGGGCCAGCGCCGCGAAAACCAGCAGGACCGCGTCGCCCAGGGCATCAAGAGCGGGCAAATGACGGCCGGCGAAGCGGCTAAAGCCGAGAACCAGCAGAAAAACATCAACAAACAGGTTGTCGCGGACCGCAAGGCCAACGGCGGCACGCTGACAGCCTCGGAAAAGAAGCAGATCAACAAGGAACAGAACGCGGCGTCGAAGAACATCTACAACAAGAAGCACAACGCGAAGACACAGCCGCAAACGCAGCCAAAGCCGTAAGTTTCCTCCACCCCCCTGAAGCAAGAGAGGCGCCCCGGCGAGAACTGGGGCGCCTTTTTTTGCGTGTGCCGAGTGCCACGGCTGCCGTGACGCGAGCCGATCCGTTGAGCGATGACGAGTTCCAAATGGGATGCCGGCGCCGGACCTGGTGAGAAAGAGCTCCGGACAATTTCCCCACTGCTGCGGGGGCGAATTGAAAAAGTCTAAGCAACATGACCTTTTGTTTTTTGCGGTCACGAGGTGGCGAAAGCTGGAACAGGCCGCGCAAATTTGGCCGTGCGGGAATCACGCGAGGCAAGCGCGTGCTCTGGCGCAAGAACGGGCAGCGTCTGCGCTGCGTGCAACAAGGGCTTTGTCAAATTTGACTAGCCATTCGCCACAAAAGCTAGCTGCAATTCGACTTCTAATCCAAATCTCTCCGGTGCGTGCGCACTGGCGGCCTCTCTTGGCCCCTTCTCGCCATTTCCGGCCTTCGCTCAGCCACCCGTACGGATAGCCAGTTACCTCTTTCGGCGATCCAGAGCACAAACCACCTGGATGTGCAGCGCTACGGTTTTATACAATGTGCATACGAATTGCGACGTCCGCGGACTGGAGAGACACCATGGCTGAAGCTCCCTACTCAGTAAGGCGCGCCAATCCGCGCTTCTCGTTCTTCGCAGATGCCGAAGTTACCCTTCGCGACGGAACGTGGGCTATCGCACAGCTTACCGAATTGAGCTCGCGTGGCTGTTATATCGATACGCTCGAACCCATTCCCATTCATACGAAATTGCGTCTCCGCGTCTCGGATGGCACGAGCACATGCGAACTGCCCGGCAAAGTGATCTACATGCATTCTGGCGGCGGCTTTGGAATTTTCGGAATGGGGGTACTGTTTGGAGAGATGGGTGCCGAGCAGCGCACCGCAATCGACGCGTGGCTGCGCCCACTCGCCAGGCATTCCGGGAAAGACTTGGGCAAGAACTCCTTCCCTCAAATCAGAGGCTAAATCGCACAGAAGCAGCGGCCGGGTTGTAATCAGGCGTGCTCATAACCCGAAGGATTCACTGGGACCGGTATGGACGGTTTTGCCACAAGCGAAGTTCGTTGTTGACTGGGCTGCATAGTTCGACAGCGCGTCTGGCATACAGCAGTTTAGAGCGCCTCTTCGCGGTCCGTCGTTTTGCCCGAAGTCATGCGCGGACCGGCGCTGCAGAAGGAGCCTGCTAATCAAAAGGGAGGATCACCGTGTACAGGTTGCCAATCAGTTTATTGAGGTTCCTAGGGCTAGCAATGCTGGTGATGAACACCTTGCCGGCGCGCGCACAACGACCCGTCGTTCAAAGCTCCGATTTTTACGTCGTCACCGACGACGGTGTTTCGATTCATGTTCATCGGAAAGTTGGTGCCGAGCCCAATAAAGTTCCCGTGTTGCTGATACACGGGACTTGGGGCGATGGCCGGACGTGGGATTTTCCCGGTCGCAGTGTGATGGATCATCTCGCGGTGCGGGGTTATGACGTTTACGCGCTCGACCTTCGTGGCATGGGCAGCTCAGATCACCCGGCGAGCTATTTCAGCATCGACATTGGCAACCGGGTGAATGACGCGGCAGCGGTGGCCAGCTACATCGTGGCAAGCACTGGACGGGCTCCGGTTGTCATGGGCTGGAGCCAAGGCGGGGTCATCACAGGGCTGCTGGCCGCTTCCGCTCCGCAATTGGTTGCCGGTGTGGGATTCTTCTCGGTTCCAAAAGACGGCTTCTTTGTACCACCGGCCTTATTGCCGGTGCTGTTGGGCATAATATCCAGCGGAGTCGACCGCTTTCTGCCAACGCTAGAGGAGATTCGCGAAGTTGCTTTTGGGACGGATCCCATCACTGGCAAGCCCACTATCTCGGCTGATGCACTGGCAACTTTCTTTTCGCTTTCGGAGCCGGATAGTGTGCTCGCAATCGAGGAGGAGGCATCTTCGGTTTTTTTTAATGCGTACGTGGTCCCGGCCTGGCCGACGATTCATGTCCCGGCTTTGGTCGTTGACGGCGCTCTAGACCCCATTGTCGGTGTGGACCGCGCGCAGGCGCTATTCAGGGTACTGGGTTCGACGAATAAGCAATTGATTATTTTCCCGCGCAATTCGCATGGCTGGTTCCTGGAGGACAATCACGACGCAAACCTGCGAGTCGTCGATCAGTTTTTATCGCAGTTTTGACCCTCGATATGCTCTCGGGATGAGGGTTGTGAAAGGTTGCGCGAGCGAACCGTAAGGTTACGGGTTTTTTCTTTCGCCCAAACCCTTTGTTCCCAACGATGAACTGAAAGCGACCAGAATGCAATGAATCACGTCCCCAAAAGCAGGACTCAACGAAGATTTGGAAACAGAGAATGAGGACGTTGTGTAACTCCGGAATTCGGAGCGGGCGATGGGAATCGAACCCGGCGCCCTTTCGCCGCTAGCCTACTGTATTCTCAACGGGACGGAGCTGGCGCTGTGCCACTTTTGGCGAAGCCCCACCCTGGAGGAGTAGCGTTGCGTGCGCGTGCAGGAACCCGGCGCGCTTGATATTCAGGGCATCGAGCAACGGCCAGAGATGATACTCGACGACCTTTTGGGAAGTATACGCGCGGCCGTTGCGGTTGCAGAAAAGTAACCCAAGAGGGTTAAGCTTCCACGTTTTCAGGTACTCGCGGAAGAACCTATCGAGCGGGAAAGGAATCGCCAGAGCATTCTCGCTCGCCGTGTTCTTTGTCGTTTGCAGCTTGCCGCGCCACGCGCCCTGGCTGACGTTCAGAGTTCGGTTTTGCAGGTCAACATCCTCGACGCGAAGTCCGAGAATCTCGCCGGCCCGAAGTCCGAGTAGTGCCGCACACGCGAACATGAGGCGCCACGGATTCTCGACAATCCCGAGAATGTTGCGCACCTGGTCCGCAGTGAGGCACGCTGCATCTTTCCGAATGCCCCGCCCCGGCAACACCAATTTGTGCTGGTCCAGGCCTTCGCAGACGTAGCCCCAAGCATGTTGATTCAGGAGCGCGTTAAGGCAGGCCTGCTCAACCCACGCGCAAAGGGTAAGCGACTCGGTGGACCGAGAATCGCCGCCGATGGACGCCAAGTTGCAGCCCTACGGAAAGCAGGCAGTACTTGGAGCGAAATCTGCAAACAGACGGGGCTCACCAAAGGAACGGCCCAGAGGGCGTACTATGTTCAGAAGGGCGCTCCTGGCTGGCCCAAAAACCGCTCCGGGCCCATTTCTTCGAGCGTTTGAGAGTGCTATTCTTGCTATAGCTGATCATTGTGCTCTATCGCCACTCCGAGATGGCGAGGAAGCGACCGCATTGTTCCCGGGACTCATAACTTAAGATGACTTTCCGTCCCCGCCGAATCTCGCTGCTACTGAGTCTCGCACTCATGTGTGCCTCTTTAGCGTGCTTGACCGGTGCGCAGACAAAGTTTCCAGACGAAGTTCTCGCCACAAAAAGCGTAATGGTGCCCATGCGCGACGGTGTTCGCTTGGCCACGGACATCTATCGCCCGTCCCGCGGAGGCATCGCAGAATCCGGGCGTTTTCCCACTATTCTGGTGCGCACTCCTTACACCCGTTCCTATCGTGCGGAAGGCGCGGACCAGTTTGTGTCTCGTGGCTACGTTCTCGTCGTGCAAAGTGTCCGCGGGCGGTATGGCTCCGAGGGGCGCTGGCGATTCTTCGAGGACGATCCTGCTGATGGCTATGACACCTCCGCGTGGATTGCCTCGCAACCTTGGAGCGACGGCGCGATTGGCACCACAGGTGGCTCCTACGAAGGCGGAACGCAGCATGCCATGGCGCTGGCGCAGCCGCCTGCTCTGAAAGCGATGGTCCCGTTTGTCGCTGCCACAGACGCTGGACGTTACGGCATTCGTCACAATGGCGCGTTCGAATTGCGCTTCTTTACCTGGCTCTTCACTGTCGGCAATCCGGTGGATTCCCCGGATTATCCGGCCTACTACCCTGGCGACGAGGCCACCCAGCAAGCTCTCGCCGCAGCCGCCAAGCAATACAAGCAGTACGTAACAGCACTGCCCATTCGGCCGGGCGCCACGCCGCTCCGCATGGCTCCGGAGTACGAATCAACCTTGATTCAAGTAATGTCGCATGGCGATTACGACTCGTATTGGAAAGATATTGGCATCGACGTCGCCGCTCACCTGCATGAACACAAAGACATTCCCGTTCACCACGTCAGCGGCTGGTACGATTCGTGGGCGCTTTGTGTGGCCAACTTGAACTTTGCCGGACTCGCGAAAACCAAGAAGAGCCTGCAGCGGCTCACCATGGGCCCGTGGACTCATGGCGGGAATGAAAGCAGCTTCGCCGGTGAGGCGGCGTTTGGACCAGAGTCAGTAGTTTCTTCCAAAGATCTGGAGTTCGCCTGGATGGACCGCTGGTTGAAAGGCATCCAGAACGGAGTCGACAAAGAAGGGCCAGTGCGGATTTTCGTGATGGGTGGCGGCGATGGCCACAAAACGCCGGAAGGACGCGTCTTCGTCGGTGGCCACTGGCGGACAGAAACCGAATGGCCCCTGTCGCGCGCCCTGGCCACACCCTACTATCTGTACGGCGATGGAACCTTGCGCACTGAAAAGCCGGGCGCAGATCCGCCATCCCAAATCCAATTTGATCCAAAGAATCCCGTACCCTCTATCGGCGGCAATGTTTCTTCGCAAATGGGATTGATGGAAGCAGGGGCATACGATCAGCGGTGCCGTCCGCATGTCCTGGGTTGCGCTAACGACCGCCGCCTCGCTTCTCGCAACGATGTTCTCGTTTTCCAGTCGCCGCCGCTCGCTGAAGACATGGAAGTCACCGGACCGCTGGTCATCAATCTCTGGGCCGCTTCCAGCGCGGTAGATACGGATTTCACCGCCAAGCTGGTGGATGTCTATCCGCCCGGCAAGGATTTTCCGGAGGGCGTCGAGCTGAATATCGGCGACAGCATTGTGCGCGCCCGCTACCGCGACTCGCTCGAGAAAGCCAGCCTCATGACGCCCGGCCAAATCTACCGGTTCCGCATCGAGCTCTACCCGACCTCGATTCTCTTTGCCAAGGGCCATCGCATTCGCGTGGATATTTCTAGCAGCAACTTCCCGCGCTTCGACGTTAACCCGAATACGGGCGAGCCGCTAAACCAGAACCGCCGCACGGCTGTGGCCGTCAACTCCATCTACCACGACGCGGAGCATCCGTCGCATATCGTGCTTCCGGTGATTCCGAAGCGGTAGGCACAAACAGCCATCGACAGTCAGCGCGCTCAGGCACCATGAGCCGGTTCAGCTTGAACGCTGAAGGCTGAGCGCTGAACACTGAGAGCTGAAAGCTGGAAACATCCCGCAAGCGTGTCTGTTCGTTTACCGGAATCCCCGCGACGTCTCATCAAAATCATATGAATTTCGCTTGCCGACGTTTCTAGCCGGAATTGCCTCATTTCAGGACCGTTAATTGATCAGCGGCTGGTTTATGGGCGGCCACCTTAATCAAGGCGTCTGGGGGCCTGGGTTGAGTGCAGCCAGTTCGATTCCGGGGACCGAATTGCACCACGCGTGTGTACCGGTTTAGCGTACCGTTGGGAGATGCCTTTGCAGTGGAGCAAGCAAGCCGCATAATGCCAGAGTGAAGCTACTTCGGTTGATGAAGCCATCCGTCGCACTGCGAGTACTCCTCATTCTTTCGACCTTGATGAGTGAGACCAAGCTCGCACCTGCCGAAAACATCAAGAAAATTCAATCCACCGGCTACGTCATGGATCTGGCAAGTGTGATCGATCCGGTGACGAAGACGCGACTCGAAGGTCTTTGTGCGGAGCTTGAGCGAAAGACCCGCGCGCAGGTGGCCATCGTGACCGTGCACTCGCTGGAGGGCGAGAATGTCCAGCAATACGCCAATGAGTTGTTCAAACATCTGGGAGTCGGAAGCAAAAAGGATGACCGCGGCGTGCTGCTTCTGGTCGCGCCCGATGAACGAAAATACTGGATCGAGGTCGGGTACGGGCTCGAGCCGGTGATCAACGATGCGCGCGCAGGAGATGCCGGCAGACTCATGGCGCCGCTCCTGCGCCAGGGAAATTACAGCGCAGCACTTGAAGCCGCGGCATGGCAGTTGGCCAGATACATTGCCGGTGCATCTGGAGTGACGCTCACCGGGGAGCCACCGAGGCGCGCTGTGAGAGAAGACCGCTCGCACGACCGCGGCTGGAGTCTTTGGGGCATCATCGGACTGCTGATCCTCTTCGCTGTGGTCGGCAAACTCTTTTCAGGCTCGAATCGTCGAGGGCGCGGAGGCGGATCGGGCAGCAGCGGCTGGCTCTGGTTTCTGCTGGGCATGCTCGCGAGTAGCTCGAGCGGACGGTCGCGCGGAGGATGGACCAGCGGGGACTGGGGTGGCGGTGGTTTCGGCGGGGGTTCCGGAGGCTGGTCGGGCGGAGGCGGATTTGGCGGCTTCGGCGGTGGAAGCAGCGGCGGTGGCGGAGCTGGCGGAAGCTGGTGAGGCGCGGGCAGAAAGGGATAGTCAATGGCAGAAAAGGACCGAAAACTTACCGAACTGGTCGGCCGCCTGAAAGAAGCAGCACAAGCCAATCTGCAAGCGGCAATTCTCTACGGATCGGCCGCGCGCGGTGATCACCGCGAGGGCCACTCAGATCTCAACGTTCTGTGCGTGATGGCCTCGCTGGACGTTGGTGAACTGAAACGCGTGGCTCCTGTTGTGAAATGGTGGACTGCGAAGGAGAAGGAGCCCGCCCCTCTGTTTTTCACGGAAAAAGAGCTCCAGCATTCCGCGGACGTGTTTGCCATCGAACTCTTCGACATGCAGCGTGAACGTCGGGTCTTGCTCGGCAAAGACGTAGTTGCCGAGCTTCACGTGCCCATGAATCTGCATCGTGTGCAGGTGGAACATGAGCTGCGAACGATGGTATTGAAGTTACGGCAGCAGTTTCTGCTCTCCACTGGGAACGAAGCGGAATTGCGAGCTACGTTTTCGAAGTCAGTTTCGAGCGCAAGGACGCTGGCACGGCACGCACTCATAGCCCTTGGCGAACAACCGCCGGAGGCGCCCGCGGAAATGTTCACACGTGTAGCGCAGCTGACTGGGGCTGATGCGAATGCCTTCCATGCCGGGTTGGAATTGCGTACCGACGGAGGCAACATCGAAATAGGTGCGGCGTATGGCCGCTATCTGAGTGCACTAGAGAAGGTGACAGAGGCGCTGGAACATCATGTGCCCAAGAAGGAATGGCGGCGTGCGGGTCATTGAGATTCGCAGTAAGAGAGAGGAGACGGAGAGATGAAAGCACTGTTGGGAGTCGTGGTGGTACTGCTGATCGTGGCCCTGATTTTCGGCAGCTCGTTCGTGAGCCGTCGAAATCAAATGGCCGTGAAACGCGAGGCAGTCAACGCAGCGTGGTCACAGGTGGACGTGGTGCTGCAGCGCCGCGCAGACCTTATCCCCAACCTCGTGGAGACCGTAAAAGGCTTCGCCCAGCAGGAACAGACCGTCTTCGGAGAAATCGCAAAAGCAAGGTCCGCTTTGCTCAGTGCCCAGACGCCCGCAGACAAGATCGCAGCGAACAGCAGATTAGATTCGGCATTGGGACGCCTGCTCGTTATTGTAGAGAACTATCCTCAGTTGAGATCAAATGAGAACTTCTTGCGTTTGCAAGATGAACTGGCCGGCACAGAGAATCGCATCGCGGTGGAGCGGCGGCGTTACAATGAAACACTGCAAGACTACAACACCTATCTGTCTCTTTTTCCGAACAACATCATTGCAAATATGAGCGGCTTCTCACGGAATGATGCTTACTTCAAGACGGAAGAAGGAGCGCGCCAAGTGCCCAAGGTGAATTTTGACCGCCAGCAGGCACCGGCTCCTGCTAAGCGCTAGCTTTTTGCTGCGCTGGCCGCAAGAGCAATTCACTTCCGGAAAGAAGTGCCTACGCGCACCCAGAATCTTCCGTTTTGTGGGCAGCGATATCCGAGCCGAACGAGTTTCTTTGTGTTGAGATTGATCTGATAGCGCTGTTCGCCCTCGACGGCGGGAGCCTTCGGAGAAAGGAATAGCGGCTGAAGTTCAGTCAGCGCAGACAGGAGCCGATCCTCAGACAATTCCAGAATGCACTCCAATTCCGCAAAGGAAATGGGGTCATCCGTTACTGCGGCCGTCATCAAGATGGCTTGTCCAAAGTCGCCCACCGCCGATGCCGGCTGAGGCCGACAACTCCTCTCGATAGAAGATTTTGACTCCAAAATCCTCCCCGAGGACCTTCGTCAGCGACCTCGCGGGCACCCGTCCGAGGTTCATCGTCTTACCAACTTCCACTGCGAGTTCAGCCGCCTCACCGTATCCAAGCTCTTCGCCGAACATCTTGGCGGGTCGTAGCTGGGACTTCGGCCGAATCCCGGACAGCTTTTCAACAAGATGGTAGTTGTGCGACAGGTGCAGGAATTTGTTGGCCTCCTGATTTTAGCCGCGAATCACGGCAGAACAATGATTTGCCCCACCATTCCCAACTCGTCGTGTAGCACGCATTTGTACTGGTAAAGGCCAGGCTGGGTGAAGGTCACGCGGAAGCGGGTCACGCCCAGCAAGGCCTGTGGCAGACCAATACGATCTTGCGGCGCCTGGGTAATAAATCCGGAGTGCACGGCGTCAGAGGGAGAGCTGATGATCGCGTGGCGCGCGCCATCCGCGTCCACAGTGACGTTGGCAGAGGGCGGAATCTGGTTAAGCGGGTCGGGCTCCGGACCAAAGGTAATGGTGTGGTTAGTCACTGCCTCTGCGCTCGTCCACTCGACGGTCTCGCCAATATGGATCAGTTTCGTCGCATTCATGAAGCGCATGACCGAGGCGGTTTGAGTTCCGCCGCCGTTGCCCATAATGTGCCCCACTCCGGCGGTTACGTCGTTTGAGCCGGAATGGTTGTGGGCGGAGGCCATCGCATCGGAGAGCAGAACGGCGCGTTCCCGGTCGGCCTGTTTGTCGTAAGAGGCCTGGTCGTGGGGCAATGGCGTGGATAGCTCCAGCACGTGGATGGCGGCTGTCATATTGGGGTGAGCCAGACAAACCACCTTGAAATTGCCGGTCACGGGGAAAACCACGGTGTAGGTGGGGCCGTTCGATAACACGCCACTGTTGACACAGGCGGCGCCGTCAAAAGGGGAGAGATCGGGCGTGGCACCGGGACATCCGGCAAAGCGGGATGGCCGCACCTGTCCTGGCTTCAAAAGAGTGACGGTGTGGACCTCGCCGGTTGGAAACGTCCAGGTAATGCTGTCGCCGGGGTGGATCCAGATCTCATTGGGCAAGAAGGCAAGCGCCTGGTGGGCTTTGTCGCCGGTCTGCGCGCCCACCTGCACTTGCCAGTTATCGGCCAAAGCCGACAGCGGCAGACTCAGCGCAATCAACAAGGCGCATTGCCGCAGAGTTGAGCGAAATTGCGATGCTGTTAAACTCTTCATAATTCCTCCTAAAGTCAGTGGTTGTGTAATTTTTTTTGCGACTCGGTTTGAGAATCTTGTTTTCTTCTCCTAACTTGTGGCAGAGACGGCCGCTAATCCGGTGTTGTCCGGACAGTCGTTTGTGGCCTATCTTGGCGGTTACGCACTTTGGCATGCAATGCAGGTTCTCTGAAGGGGAGATAAAGCTTTGCTGAACCCGTAAGTCGCTGGCACCGTTGCTTGTTAGCCGTTTATGGCGCATCATTTCCGCAACGCACGTCAGGAGATGTCCGGGGGATCCACGGCCCAAGAATTCCATTTCGGCGAGTTCACACTCGATCAGTCCCGCTATCGCCTCCAACGGGGTGCACACTTCCTGCGCCTGGAGAAAATCCCCATGGAGTTGCTTATCCTGCTGGTCCAAAGGCGCGGAGAGTTAGTATCCCGCGAGGAGATCGCCGAGCGCCTTTGGGGCAAGGACGTCTTCCTGGATGTCGATCACGGCATTAACACCGCTATCCGCAAGATTCGCGTAGTGCTGCGGGATGACCCTGAGAAGCCTCGTTTCGTTGAAACCGTGGTCGGGAAGGGATACCGCTTTGCCGCGCCGGTGATCTGCAACAATGGAGATTCCACCCAGCAGGTGCAGCCCCTCCCATTGCTGACTCAGGTCGCTTCGGGCCCTGTGGTTCTATCGGCCAAAAAGCGAGTGGTTTCTATCCGCCTGAGGGTGCTGTTCGGAGTGGCCACCGTGCTGACACTCTTGACTGTCATTTTGGTGCTGAACCGCGGCAGCGCTAAAGGGACTAGGCAGTTGGCCATCAGGTCACTGGCGGTATTGCCTTTGAAAAATCTGTCTGGCGACCCAACACAGGAATACCTCGCCGACGGGATGACCGAGGCTCTTATCGGACGCCTCTCCGGGATCCCCGACGTGCGCGTCATTTCCCGCACGTCGGTGATGCGCTTCAAGGACACACAGCTCTCGGTTCCAGAGATTGCCAGAATGCTCCGGGTGGATGCCATTGTCGAAGGGTCGGTAATACGAGAGGGAAGTCGGATTCGCGTCCACGCCCAGTTGATTCGCGGCGCAACCGACGAACACATTTGGTCGGAAGAATACCAGCGAGAATATCGAAGCATTCTTGTCTTACAGGAGGAGGTCGCGCGGAGCATCGCCGAGCGAACTAAGATCAGCCTCACGCGCCAGGAGCAAGAAGATCTGGCAACTACGCAAGCGGTGGACCCCGAAGCTCACGAGGACTACTTGAAGGGCCGGTACTACTTCAACGAGCGAACGGAGGACGCGCTGAACAAAAGCATCGCGTATTTCCAGCAGGCAATCTCCAGAGACCCGAGCTACGCCTTGGCGTATAGCGGCTTGGCTGACACCTACGCGCTGCTTGGGTTTCGCGGCCGTTTTCCGTCGAAAGACGCCCTGTCGCGAGCGAAGACAGCGGCGCTGAAAGCCATCGCAGTGGATGACACTCTCGCCGAACCTCACGCATCTCTCGCATTCATCGCCGAGACTCATGAGTGGGATTGGGCAACGGCCGAGCGGGAATACAAGCGCGCTCTGGAACTCAACCCCGGTGATGCCCGGGCTCACCACTGGTACGCCGGTTATCTGATGTATGTAGGGCGATTTGAGGAGGGGATCGCCGAGGCCAAGCGTGCCCGGGACCTTGACCCGCTGTCCTTGCCTGTCAACAATGCCCTCGCTGGCAGGTTGCTCGTGGCGGGCCGGGTTGACGAGGCGCTGGAACAATTGCGTGAAACTCTGGAAATGAATTCGCATTTTGCGCCAGCCCATCAGACGCTAGGCTGGGCATATCTGAATATGGGAAAGCGCGAGGAAGCCATTCACGAGTTTCAACAGGCGCTCCAACTCTCCGGAACCGACGATACGGACTTGGTGTTGGACCTGGGTTTTGCCTATGCCGCAGCGGGCAAGCGAGACGAGGCGCGCCGAATACTCGACAAACTGAAGAAACAACACGAGCGGGGACTTGTCCCATCAGGTTCAATCGCGATTCTCTATGGAGCCTTGGGTGAGTTAGACCAGGCTTTCGCCTGGCTGGAAAAGGCTTATGAGGAACGTGACCCTGAACTTACTTATCTCAAAGTGCCGGGACGTAGATTCGAGCCCCTGCGTCACGATGCGCGGTTTCAACAACTAGTACACCGTATCGGATTCCCCGAGTAAAGGGCTCCCCATGCTATGTTCCTTGTGCCGCCTTTCTGAACGCCTATTTCGGAGTGCAGCTGTCCGAGACAGTGCCTGCCCTGGACTCCACGACCATCGATCGATTTATGCCTGTCGCTTTTCCCGTGGGGAAAATTCCGCCGCCCGAAGAGCGCAGTGAAACGGCACCCGCGGTTGGATCTGCGCGGCCGCATTCTGATGTTTATGTGACCGCAGGCCAAGTTCACGACGTGAACATTCTGGGCCAGTTGCTTCCCGAAAATCGCTATTTTCCAGCTTGACAGCATCGAGGACTTTTATCAGAATCCCCCGCACTGTGAAGTATCGCGGTCGTTGTCGGTCAGCGCGGATCCACATTGCTGGAGCAGCCGAGCTGATGCGATTTCCCAGCCAAAGAGAACGCGACCAAGCGGCTTCTTCGTTAATCGGAGGGATTCTATTCTTCAATAGAGGGGTGCCTTATGAGGCGCATGTCTCTGCCCGGGGCGGTTGTTTTGCTGCACTTAAGTCTTGCTTTGATCGCGTCGGCACAAAACAGCGGATCGATTGCGGGGACGGTGGTCGACCAAAACGGCGGTATGATCGCCGGAGCTGCTGTGAAAGCCGTGGATGAGAGTAAGGGCATTGTCATAGTAGAGACCACCACCGGAATCGAAGGAACATTCGCACTGCAGCCCTTGCAACCGGGAACGTATACAGTGCGAGTCAGCGCCAAAGGTATGAAGGAGCTGGAGCACAAGGGGATCGTACTGGATTCGCGACAAGTTCTGGGGCTTGGCCCGTTGACTATGACGGTTGGCGCGGCGACCGAGTCGGTGACCGTGGAAGCGACAGTGCCCCTGGTAGAAACCGCCACTTCGGATCATTCTGCGGTGATTGACTCGCGTGAAGTTACGGAAATCAGCATGAACGGGCGGGATTTTCAGTCGCTGGTCCGCACCCTACCTGGCGTCATATCGAACGATTCCTCGGATTTCCGGCTGGCGTTTAATAACACAGATTCGTTTCACGTAGACGGAATGCGAGGCAGCGACAACAACGTGTATCTCGATGGCGCCATCAATACGGACGTGGGCGCAAACGATGGCCAGTTTACGCAGCTGAGCATGGATGCGGTGGGAGAATTCAAACTACAAACGACGAACTTTGCTGCGGAGTACGGCCGGAATCCTGGGGTTCTTTTGGCGATCAACACGAAGAGTGGAGGCAAGCAGTTCCACGGCACGGTCTGGGAGTTCAATCGCGAAAACGGATTCGACGCGAACGAGTTTTTCAACAAGGTGCAACCGAACGGCCTCACGCAGACTCTTGGTCCTCTTCCGAACGCTGAGCTGCGGTTCAACCAGTACGGCTTCAATGTCGGCGGGCCAATTCCCTTGTGGAAAGCTTCGCCCTGGCAGGCGTCGAAGATGTTTTTCTTTTTCAATTTTGAGGGGACGCGCGCTCTGCGGCCGAATGGCGGAACGACCTATAACATGCCGAACCCCGCGATGCTCGCAATTGGAACTCCCAACGGCCAAGCTGATTTCTCCTCGCTGTTCAAGGGCACGAACATCCCCACGGTGACTCCGGTGTCGTGCCCGGCGCATCCCTCGCTGGACATTGGAACGATTTTTCAGCCCGGGACGATCCAATACAATTCCAGCCAGCAGATCACCTGCGGCACGCCGTTCCCGGGGAATGTCCTCCCGAGCTCCATGTTTGGAGGACAATTCGCGGCGTTCGTCAACTTCGTGAAACCCTTCTATAAGACCGGGGCTTCTCAGGACCCCAACAACCCTGCAAACTTCATTGTTCCTTTCCAGGACACGTATACCTTCAACAAGCACCAGGAAGTCGTGCGTTACGACTGGAACATCAATGCGAAGACCAACTTCTTCTTCCGCTGGGTGGACGACTCGCAGCGGGAGGCGCAGCAGTTCGGAATCTTCAGTTGGGGTACTTTTCCGGGCGTGCCGGAATACCGCAAGAAGCCCGGATCAAGCTGGTCGTGGAACCTGGTAAACGTGATCTCTCCGACGGTCACAAACGAATTTGTTTTCGGTTACAACCACCTTACCCAGGTAGTTGATCTTAGTGCGGCGCAGCAGACCACGGATAAGACCGCGCTCGGTTTTACCTATCAGGACCTCTTTCCCAGCGCTAATCTCCGCAATCTCGTTCCCGGCATCGTGGCCGACTATGGCGACCTGGTGCACCAGAGCTTCCCTCCGGGATGGACTAGCGAAGCCCGTGCATTCACTTGGACGGATAACGTGACGAAAATTACGGGTCCACACACGCTCAAGACCGGCCTCTTCTTCGACTACAACCAAGCCGGCCAGCAGCCTGCCTGGCAGGAAACTCCAGTTTTTAATTTCGTGGACGGCGGCTCGAGCTTCCTGAAAAACACCAACAACGGGATCGCCAATTTGGTGCTTGGGAATTACTACAGCGTCTTCCAGGGCAACGGCGTTTTCTTCGGCGCGTTCCGTTTTCATCAGTTCGAACTCTACGCTCAGGACACCTGGAAAGTGAACCCCAAGCTGACTCTCGATTACGGCTTGCGCTGGGCGTACCTCGGTCCAACCTACACGGTGAAACCCTTCAAGGAGTTTTATTTCGACCCGGCCAAATACGATCCGGCGCAAGCGGTCACGATTGACACTCGTCCTACGGACATCCCGAATAACATCATCAATGGCAGCATCTGCACCGTGAACAGCGGATGCCCGGGGGTTGTAAATTTTGGGAACCCGTACAACGGAATGGTCCAAGAAGGCAACGGAATTCCGCCCGGATTTGTGGATCATAAATATGGCAATATCGAACCACGTCTCGGCTTCGCCTACGATCCGCGTGGCAATGGCAAGATGGCGATTCGAGGCGGCTTTGGCATCTTCCACGAACGCATCCGCCAAAACGTGAACAGTTTTGACGGCCTGGGAAATCCGCCGCTCGCGTATCAGCCGACGATCTACAACGGGATTGTTGACCAGGTGAGCCCCGCTCTGGTGTCTCAAGGGGCGCTGCTTCCCAGCAGCGTGCGAACGTCGGCGAAAAACGGAAAGATCCCGACCACCTATTCCTGGAGCATCGGCGTCCAGCGCCAATTGCCTTGGGGCATCGTGCTTGACGCTGCCTACGTCGGCAACCAAGCGCGTCATCTGCAATACATTTCTGACCTGAACCAGTTCCCGCTGGGCAGCACAACCGGTGGCCTGACGCCTCCGCCCAACAACACCTGGCTCGCCGCCGTGCCTTACAAAGGATACACCAGCGTTAACTACACCGATTACGGAGCAAACAGCCAGTACAACGCGGTGCAGATTAAGGTCACGCGCCGGTTCACCAAGAACCTCACACTGAGTGCCGATTACACCTATAGCAAGAACAACGATCTCAGCGATACGGATGATACTTTCGCTGCGGTGCGCGATCGCTTCCATCCGAAACTCGACTACGGGCCAACCGGCTGGGATCGACCGCACGTCTTCAATTTTAACTACGTCTATGACTTCCCTGACTTCCACAACAAGAGTTCTTTCGTGCGCCACGCTCTTGGCGGCTGGGAGTCCTCTGCCGTCATCCGCGCTTGGAGCGGCACTCCCTTCAGCTTGACCTGCGGCGGCAATTCCGGTACCTCGGGCGGCGGCGCAGGTAGTGCGGCATCACCCTTGTGCGATTATGTCGGCACGGGCGCCATGTATGCTCCCGGCCACAAGGATCCCAACACTGGCTCCTTGATTCAGTGGATCAACCCATTCGTCTTTGCGCAACCTCAGCCGGGCAGCATTGGGAATGCGCACCGCAATGAATTTCACGGACCCGGTTATCAAAACTGGAACCTCTCCATATTCAAGAACTTCGTGTTCGCTGAGAGCCGCCGCATCCAGCTCCGCCTCGAAACCTTCAACACCTTCAATCATATTCAATTCGGTGGCGACAACGGCGGCGTAAACAACAGCATTAGCACTCCAGCCGCGGGGCAGATTCCCACGCTCACGACCGTCGGCAACTCAGGCAAGCTCAACAGCGCACGGGACCCGCGCGAAATCCAGCTCGGAGCCAAGTTTTACTTCTGACGTAAACTCGGCAAGCCGGTCCGCAACATTTCGAAGGAAACATAATGCGCCTAGAAAATCTGGCTTCGCCGCGTGCCCGTTGCCTTCAAAGAGTAAGGTCTTCCTGAGTTCCTGAACGTCCGAGACGGTTCGACACCTCGCGGGCCGGGTTTCGTCCGGCGTGCTAAAGTCCAATCGGTGCGATCGCTCGTTTCGCTGGATGAGCGATGCTTTGAAAGTAATAAAAAGAGGCTCACCTATCGGTCGAACTTTAGAGAATTTCGCGGCGTTAAATCTTTGCGGCGCCGGCTTTGCCGGTGGGCACGGCTAGGGCTCTGAAAAGAAAGGCGGGAGCCAGGTTCTGGCGGTGCCGCATTACCATGCCGCGGGCGCTGAAACGGGGCCAAAAAGAGATCACATTCAAATGAAAAAGGCGGCCACCGAGCCGCCCCGCTCGAAACGCATGTTTCTATGCTTGTTATGACACCGGGGAATTTGACGTTGGGCAAATGAAAATTTCGGCTGATGCGGTCAAGCGTTTTTTGTTAAAAAGTTTGCAGTCCAAGAGAAAGACTTTGAGATCTTTGGGTGTCTTTGCGTTCGCAACCGTAGTTTTCTGCGTTCCCGTTCGTTCCGATTCCAGTACACAGAAGATCTTCGAGAGTGCGTCAGTGGCGCTGAAGAACGGCGATTACCAGGCCGCGGAAGCCGGTTTCCGCAAGGTTTTGCAAGCGGAACCTAAGAACGTCGGGGCCATGAGTAACCTCGGCGTCGTCTATTCGCGCACCCTGCGTTATGCGCGAGCGATTGAGATTTACAAGCGTGCCCTGAGCTTCAGTCCCCGGGAGCAAGGCGTGCTGCTCAATCTGGGGCTCGTATATCTTAAGCAGGACGATTACGGGCGCGCACAATCGTATTTTGCGCGACTGCATAGGATAGATCCGAAGAATGCGCAGGCAGCAAATTTGCTCGCGACGTGCCTGGTTTATGGAGGCGAGCCGGCGCGGGCCCTTGAGGTTCTAGAGCCGCTGACGGATAGCAATCCCGATCCGGCTACTCTGTATTTGCTGGGGGTGGCATATTCGCGGAGCGGCCGGACGAAAGCTGGCGAGCAGGTCTTCGCAAGGCTTCTCACCAATACCTCGACGAAGGCGCAGGCGAGTTTCCTGCTGGGGCAGGCCTATTACGATTCGGCCCGTTTCGAGGAGGCCGAACAGGCATTCAAGAGCGCGCTTGAAGTTGACCCCAAGTTTGCGGGCGCCCACCGCGAATTGGGAAAGGTATTCATCAGCTTGCGGCATCGCGAGGAAGCCGAAAAGGAGCTGCGCACAGCTCTTGGCCAGGATGCCGAGGACGCGAGCGCGATCTATTTTCTCGGCGCACTGTACGTGCAGAGCGGAGAATACCAAAGGAGCCTGCCGTTACTGGAACTCGCCCACAAAGTGACGCCCGACTCCTGGGCGGCAGCGTATTACTTGGGCAAGGCAAAATTGAGACTGAACGACATGAACAGCGCTGTTCCTCTGCTGAGGGAGGCGGCGGAGCTGAATCCGGACGAACCGGCGGTGTTTTATTTGCTGGCGACCGGGCTGAAAGCACTGGGGCGGAGTGAAGAAGCGAAGGCAGCGTTGCGGCGGGTGGCGGAGTTGCATGCCACGAGTCTGGAAGCGGAGAAAAAGGCGCTGCGGGATGCGAATGTGGTGGGGACGAGGTAAAAACAGGGGTTAGAAGTTCGCGTCTCAGGAGTCGGCCCGCGCAAGCGAAATAAGGCAAAAAGGTCACCGACATTCCCATGCGAGGCGAGAGAAGGAGTGAAGTGCTACGCCGAGGAATCGGGGTCAGGTTGGCGGTGAAGACGACGGCGCTTGCGCTGGCGACCGCGATCTCAGCCACGGATGCGCCAGGACAGGGCGTGGCCACTGGGTCAGGACTGCGGCCGGGTGTTAAAGCGATCAAATGCAAAGGACGCGCGATTCCCCAATTGGAAGACATCACCCAGGAGACGGGGATTCACTTTACGCATTCATCGGCGCCGGAGAACCGGTACATCGTGGAATCGATGAGTGGCGGAGTGCTGGTAGTGGACTACGACCGCGATGGCTGGCCGGACATCTATTTTACGAATGCTCCGACCGTAGAGATGGCGTTGCGGGGCGAGACGGCTCCCGGAGCGCTGTATCACAACAATCGAGACGGGACGTTTACGGATGTGACCGCGAGGTCTGGGATGAAAACGCCGTGTTTTGGAATGGGAGGGGCGGTCGGCGACTACGATAACGATGGGTGGCCGGACATTTATCTGACATGCCTGGGCGGGAACGTCCTGTACCACAACAATGGAGATGGCACATTCACGGATGTGACCGAGAAAACGGGAGTGCGGGATGGCCGGTGGTCAACAGGGGCAGCCTTTGCGGATTACGATGGCCACGGGTTTCTTGATTTGATGGTGGCAAATTATGTCGATCTGGACCTGAAGCACCTGCCCGTGTTCGGCAGCGGAGCGACGTGCAAATTCATGGGAATTGACGTGCAGTGCGGCCCGCGCGGCTTGAAGGGCGCGGGCGATTCGCTGTTCCACAATAATGGCGATGGGACGTTCACGGACGTTTCGAAGAAAGCGGGAGTGGACGACCAAAGGGGCTTCTACGGGCTAACCGTAGTGTGGGCGGACTTCAATAATATGGGACGCCCGGACATCTATGTGGCCAATGATTCGACGGCGAGTTATTTGTACCGGAACGAGGGAAATGGGAAATTCGCGGAGATTGGCCTGGATTCAGGCACGGCGCTGGGAGAAGACGGGCACGAGATGGCGGGCATGGGCGTGGCCATCGGCGACTATTTGCACACCGGACGACCATCACTGTTGGTAACAAATTTTGCTCTGGACAATAGCCCGCTGTTCCGCAACGACGGGAAATGGAATTTTGAGGATGTTTCCTATCCATCCGGAGTAGCATTGCCGTCAGTGCCATGGGTAAAGTGGGGCGACGCGTTCGTGGATTTGGATAACGACGGATGGCTGGATTTGATTACCGTCAATGGGCACGTGTATCCCCAGGTGGACACCCTGCCATCGGGAGCGCGTTACCGCGAGCCGAAATTGGTGCATTTCAATCAGCGGGACGGAACGTTCTGCGACGCAAGCGACCAGGCAGGGTCGGCGATTCTGGAGCCGCGAGTGTCGCGGGGTCTAGCCGTCGGAGATTTGTTTAACGACGGAAATATGGACGTGGTTGTGGAAGATCTTGTGGGATCCCCGATGATCTTGCGGAATCACGGGATTACAGGCCGGCACTGGGTGAGTTTTGAGCTGGCGGGGACGAAGAGCAACCGGCTGGCAATTGGAGCGAAAGTGAAAATTGTGGCGGGAGGCATGACCCAGACCGAAGAGATTCACAGCGGGGGGAGTTATTTATCGCAGAATGATTTGCGCGTGCACTTTGGATTGGGAGGAGCGACGACAATTACGAGTGTGGAGATTCACTGGCCCTCGGGCGCAGTCGAGCGGCTGAAGGATTTGCGCGCGGATCAATTTTATGCCGTTCTGGAAGGGAAAGGCCGAGTGGCGGCAGAGGAAATTGAGCCGCGCGCAAAGAATGCTAGGAAGAACTAAGCGAGAGCGCCGGAGCGACTTTCTGTGCATCTAGAATCAGGACATGAACATGGATCATCCTCTCTAAGCCCGGTCATCGCGCTTCGACATGGCCAAGGAGTCTCGATTCGAAATAGCCGGGCTGAAGGCCGAGCGTCCACTTTTCTGTTCACTTCCTAAGTCACAGGCGAGGACCTGTTCCTTGGCAACGATTTGCGAAGGGCGAAGCGCGCCTTCGCGCCAGCGAAAAACGGGTTTGCGATGTTCGGAAACCTGCCGCCTTAACTCTTTCCGCTACTGCACTGGAGGAGCGATGGAAGTCAATGCATTGCTACCTTGGAGATACACCTTTAGAGGGATCGCGCTAATGATGACGGGCTCGGCGTTCGCTTGCGTTATGACTGCGCAGCAGCACTCGCCCGCCGGACAGAACCTTAAAGCCAAAACGGCGACTTATCTGTCTCCCACGACAGAGAGCTACTTGAAGTTGGCGGACGAGACGGAAGTGATGCTGCGCAAAGATGTGCTGGAGGTGTGGTTCCCACGAACGGTCGACAACCAGAACGGGGGGTTTCGCTCCAACTTTGCGCGCGACTGGACGCCGCTGCCGGGAAGGGACGGGAAGTTCTCCGTGTTTCAGGGGCGCATGACGTGGGTTGCGTCGCAGGCGGCCGTGCGAAGGCCCGAACTGAAGGAGCAATTTCTTCCCATTGCGAAACACGGCTTGGAGTACCTCAACGACGCAATGTGGGACAAACAATACGGCGGATTCTACTGGGGCGTAAGCGATGAAGGTAAGATCTCTTCGTTTTACACCGACGGAAAGCATCTCTACGGAATGAGTTTTTGCTTGTACGGGCTCGCCGCAGCATACCAAGCTACGAACGATCCAAAAGCGCTGGAGCTGGCGCAGCGAGCGTTTCACTGGATGGATGAACATGCGCACGACAGAAAGAACGGAGGTTACTTCGAGTGGCTTACGCGCGAAGGCAAGCCTGTCCCCGCACATCCCGAAACAGGGAGGATCGCCCTCCTTCCCGTGGCCATGTTCCCCATCGGGTACAAGTCCATGAACACGCATATTCATTTGCTGGAGGCGTACGCCCAGCTGTACCAGGTGTGGAAAGACGACTTGTTGCGGCAACGCCTCGAGGAATTGCTGGCAATCATTCGCGACAAGATATGCGTCGAGCCGGGCGCGATGAATCTTTATTTCACGGCTCGCTGGGAGCCCATACCTGACCACGATTCGTATGGTCACGATGTGGAGGCCGCGTATTTGATGCTGGAGACCGAGGACCTCCTGGGCCAGGGACATGATCCTAGGACAGAGCGCATGGCCAAGATGCTCGTCGACCATGCGCTGGCCTACGGATGGGATGGCAATCTTGGCGGGTTTTATCAGGACGGAACCACCTATGGGAAAGCTGAGCGGCGGCTCAAAGAGTGGTGGGTGCAGGTGGAAGGCCTCAACGCGCTTCTACTGATGCATGAGAAAGCCGGCGCACGCAACGACACCTATTTCAAGGCCTACCAGCGCGAGTGGCGCTTCATCAAGGACTATCAGGTTGATTCCGTATATCGCGGGCTTTACGAAATGATCGGCGAAGATGGTAAGCCGACAATTCCAAACAAGGGCCTTATCTGGAAAGCGGCGTACCACGATGGTCGCGCTTTTCTGAACGTGAGCGAGCGCCTACGACAGCTTGCCCGCACTCCTTGAGACCATTCGATCGCTTGGCATTCTGGTTCCATGCCTTTTGCTGAAGTTATAGGGTTCGAATTGTCGATTGAAACGGTTATTGCCGGTAGAGTTCAGCACGAATGCAAAGGCTAAATTTAAGAAAAAGTTGAAGGAGAAGTCTTAGCTGCTGACGCTAAGGAACTTGTGCTAGTTGCCTCTGTGTTTGGCGATGATAAGGGTGATGTCGTCGTGCTGCTCGTGGGGACTGAAGCGCTGGACTTCCTCGACGATCGATGTAAGCGCAGCCGATGAAGGCACTTCACGGTGCCGCTGCAAGGATTCGATGAGGCGCTGTTCACCGAATTGCTCGTCTAGAGAGTTGTACGATTCGGTTATGCCGTCTGTATAGAGGGCAAGCATGTCTCCAGGGTGAAGCTGCCGTTCTCCAATTTCGCAATCCCACTCTTTGAAGACACCGAGCACCGTGGCCGTGGATTCCAGGCGCTCGATGGTGTTATCGCTGCGCAGCAGTAGGGCGGAGAGATGGCCGCAATTGGCGTAGCGCAAGCGGCCCGCGGTGTCGTCGTATTCGGCGAAGAAAAGCGTGGCGAAGGAGCCGTCGGGCGTATTTTCACAGAAGAGCTGGTTCACGGAGCACAACAGGCGCTGCGGCTGATCCCAAGCGATGGCGCACTGACTGCGCAGATTGGCCTGCAGATTGGCCATCAAGAGAGCGGCGGCGATTCCTTTTCCTGAGATGTCGCCGATCACGAACCCGAGCCGCTCCTGGCCGAGATCCAGGAAATCGTAATAATCACCGCCGACTTTGCGGGCCTGGATGCATAGGCCCGCATATTCAAGGGTTTTCAGGGGCGGCTGCGACTGCGGGAAAAGCCTGGCCTGGACCTGTTTGGCAATTTCGAGTTCCTGTGCGGCGCGGCGTTCGGAGTCCAGCCTCTCGGCAAGAGCGCGGCGTTGCGCTTCGACGGCCTGGGTCACCTCGTCGAAGCTCACCAGCGAAAAGGAATTGCCGTCGAGATCCTTGAAACGGGTAAACACGCCGCCCCAAATCGGAGCATGCTCTCGGCTGGGCGCCGATGGGTCCGCCGAATGCGGGGTGCTCACGCGCACCTCATACTTGAGGCGTTTCAAGCGCGGCGTGAACTGGAAGCGAACCCCGCGCTTGCTCCATTCGCGGAACTTGACAAGCACGTCTTCGGTGACAAGGGTGACCTGCGTAGGCCGGCCAATGAGCTTGTACTGTTCCGAGCCGGGCTCGGGCGCAACGAGCGTGAGGTTTGCGGTGCCGTCGGGAGGGGCGACGGTTACCCAGCGGCGGCCAGGTTGGATGCGGGCGTCAAAGATCAATTGGAAGCCAAGCTGATCGCGGTAAAAGTTCAGGCTGAGATCGAGATCCCGAACGTAAATCGTGACGGACTGGAGGCGCAGATAAGGGTCCTGGCGATCCAGGCGAACCATGGAGCCGTCTACCCACTCGCGAGAAGAGTTGCCCATGGGCGAGATTATAAGTCGAATGCGGTTGCCTCGCGTGCGCCCGGAGAAAGGGAGGTCGACAGAGCGGCGGACGAGGGAGCGTGCAGGAATTCGAGAGAGTTAGTCTTCCGACCAGCCGAGTTCGGTGAGGGAGTGTTGGAGGCGCGCAAGGGGCAGGCCAACGACGTTGAAATAGCAGCCTTCGATGCGCGGAATGAAGCGACCGGCGCGGCCCTGGATGCCATAAGCTCCTGCTTTGTCATGTGGTTCGCCGGTCGCGAGATAGCGGGTGATTTCTTCCCCTGAGAGCGCGGCGAACTGGACCAGCGTGGACTCGACAAAAGTGCGCCGATCCGCATCAGGAAGGCGGATGAGCGCGACACCGGTGACAACGGCGTGGGTGCGGCCGGAAAGTTTTTCGAGCATATGACGGGCGTCGTCGGAGGAGCGGGGCTTGCCGAAGATGTGGCCATCGAGAGTGACCTCGGTGTCGGCAGCGATGACGATGGCCGGACCGACGGCGCGGGCGGCGACCAACTCAGCCTTGGCAGTGGCCAGGCGCTGGACCAGGTCGTGAGTAGTTTCGCCCGGGTAAGGCGTTTCGTCGATGGCGGAGGTGAGCTGCATGAACGAGAAGCCAGCGTCGCGAAGAATTTCGGCGCGGCGTTCCGAAGCGGAAGCAAGGATCAACCTCATAAAATTCCCGGAGCAGAAGAATACTATAGCGCAAGCGCGCTGGCAGCCTGTGCTTTGCTCCAGCCGAAGAGGCGAGCGATCTGTACCGGCGACGTGGAGGGGTGCAGGGTGCGATATTTCACGGCGATCGCCGTGCGAGCAGCTTCTGGAGAGATTCTCCGGGCTTCGGCAACCTGCTGGGGGAAAGCACGGGCCACGAGATCAAAGCGATTGGAGGCCCACGCTGCAGTTTCCTGCTCCGCGCCGGAGTGCGTGACGAGCAGCAAACCCTGCAATTCCAACATCGCCTTCTTGAAGCGTTTATTGCCGGCTGGCGTTCCCAATTTGCAGGCATGCCGAAGTTCCCTAGTCGCGAGGGCCCCGTAGTCTGCCAACGCCTGCCACAGTTCCAGTGCATCGTGAGAGATGCGCCCGGTTTTGTAAAAGGCTTCAGCCTCGTGCGATTCCATAGCCGTTCCATGCATGGCTAGAAAATGCGGCAGCAGCTTGAGCGAGAGAAATGAGCCGCGGCTCTTGAAATATTTTGCGTAAAAAGTCCGGCGCTTCTTTGGCAACTCGTCTTTCCATTTCCAAATGAGTTGTGCGTATTTGTCCCAACGTGCATCGCGGCGGCGAGAGACGGCGAAGTAAAGCGACGGCAGCGGGACGTTTTTCAGCGGGAACAGGACGCAGAAGCCGACATGATCGATGAAGCGGACGGCGTCCGAGGGAGTCCGGATCAAGCGAAGCCCTGAGAGTTCACAACCTGAACTTCTGTTCATGAGAAAGGCAGAGCCTTCGAAGCGTAAGGCTGCTGCGAGGCCTCACAAATGACGGCATACTGCTAGGTACTTGCAGTTCGGACTCGACCACATGCCATGCGGCTTGGCGTAGCCGCGGCCGAGCAGAAAGCGCGCACAAAAGGCCAGGACCGCGACCCAGGCTACGGCCGAAACGAAAAACCAAAGTTGCGCGTTCTCTTTGACTCCCTTCGGATCGGCGGCCAACACCACGGCAAAAAAAGTAACAACGAAGGGCCCGAGAAAATAGCCCGCCAGCGTTCCCCGGAGCCATAGTTTTCCACCACGTGCACGGGCAAAGGAGGCGACGCCGCCAGTGACTACGATCAGGAGGATGATCTCGAACATATTCGCTTCGACTCGTCAGATGACGACGGATTCTTGGTATTCGCCGAAGACGCGGCGGAGGGCGTCGGAGATTTCGCCGACCGTGGCGTAGGCTTCGACGGCGGCGAGGATGGCGGGAAGGAGATTTTCGGAAGTGGCGGCGCGGCGCTGGAGTTCGGCAAGAGCGGATTTGGCGCGGGCGGAGTCCCGTTTGGCGCGCAGGGCGTTCAAGCGGGCGATTTGGGAGCGCTCGATTTCGATGTCGATGCGAAGCGTGGGAATGGTGCGCCCTTGTTCTCGAACGAAGTCGTTCACACCGACCACGATCTGTTCTTTATTCTCGACGGCGCGCTGGAACTCGTAAGCCGCTTTCTGGATTTCACCCTGGATGAAACCGGCTTCAATAGCGCGCAACATTCCGCCCATCTTGTCGATCTTCGAAAGATATATGGCCGCAAGCGATTCGATGTTGTTGGTGAGGGATTCGATAGCGTAGGAACCGGCGACGGGATCGACGGTGTTGGTGACTCCGGTTTCGTTGGCAAGGATTTGCTGGGTGCGCAGAGCGATCAGCGCGGAATCTTCGCTAGGCAATGCAAGCGCTTCATCGAGGGAATTGGTGTGGAGAGATTGGCAGCCGCCGAGAACGGCGGCGAGCGCTTGGATGGCGACGCGAACGATATTGTTTTCCGGTTGCTGGGCGGTAAGCGAAGACCCGGCGGTTTGCGCATGGAAGCGGAGCATCAACGAGCGCGGATCTTTTGCCGCGAAACGTTCCGTCATGATGCGCGCCCACAAGCGGCGGGCGGCGCGGTATTTGGCGATTTCTTCAAGAAGATCGTTGTGGGCGTTGAAGAAGAAAGAAAGCTGCGGGGCAAATTCATCGACACGGAGTCGGGCGTCGAGCGCGGCCTGGACATAAGCGATAGCGTCGGCCAGCGTGAAAGCGACTTCCTGGACGGCGGTGGAGCCGGCTTCGCGGATGTGATAGCCGGAAATGGAAATGGTGTTCCACTTGGGAAGATTGTCGTGGCACCAGGCGAAAATATCGGTGACGATGCGCATGGCGGGGCGCACCGGATAGATATACGTGCCGCGGGCGATGTATTCCTTCAAAATATCGTTTTGCACCGTGCCGGAAAGCTTTCCCAAGCTCGCGCTTTGCCTTTTCGCAACTGCGACGTAGAGACACAGCAGGATTGCAGCGGTGGCGTTAATGGTCATGGACGTGGAGACTTTTTCCAAGGGGATGCCGTCGAAGAGCGCCTCCATGTCTTCGAGGGAGTCGATCGCGACGCCAACTTTGCCGACTTCGCCGAGGGCCAGCGGATGGTCGGAATCCATGCCAATTTGCGTGGGCAGATCAAAGGCGACGGAAAGACCGGCCTGGCCCTTGCTCAGGAGGTAGCGATAGCGCTGGTTGGATTCGACGGCGGTGCCGAAGCCGGCGTACTGGCGCATGGTCCAAAAGCGGCCACGGTACATCGTGGGATAGATACCGCGAGTAAAAGGATATTCGCCGGGATATCCGAGGGCCTCATCGGGGTTCCAGCCGGCAAGATTTTCTTCCGTGTAGAGATGATCGATGGGGAGTCCAGAGAAAGTGGTGAAATTCTCTTTGCGTTCGGGGGATTTGGTTTTTGTGTCAGACATTTTTGTGTGCTCGATGGGCCGAGGTGGCGACCGGCAAACCCAACCGCCGGCTGGAAGCCGACGCTACAACCGGTAAGCCTTGCGAAACGACGTTACCGCGAAAAACAGAAATAACAAAGCAACCGCGACGGCGATGCCGATGAGCCAGCGGGCAACGTCGCGCGTCCAGGCGCGCAGCGCGGCGTTGAGCCAACCGAGCGCGAGGACGGCAAAGACGGCGCCGGTAGCCTCGTGAAAAAGCTGGCGGAGGGCGCGCCAAAGCCGCCGGAAGCCGCCTTGCTGCCGCGGCGCGGCGGCTGCGCTTGGGGCCGTCGACATACCAGCATCTTAGCGCAAAACGCGGAAAACATAAGGACCAGGGCACCGCGCGGGCCCCCGCCTTTCGGTCCATGAAACCTGAACGATGGTACTGTGGACGGATTGGAGACAACGGAGCGAAGCTCTCTTGTATCCAACCATATAGGGGCCTAGAATGGCCAAAGAAGTATGGGAGAACCAGCCTTGCAACTTGACGATCACCTGAAAAATTTGCTCCGTGAATTGGGACATGCAATCAATGACACGGTGTCCGACTCCGATCGCATTACCGGTGCGATTGCCGGCGTGCGCGCTCACGGGTATGACATCGTGCTGAAACTGGATGCGACCATCGGGCTGGCAAAACGCGACGCAGCCGCGGCCGAGGCCGCGAGGCTGACGACGCAGGACCGCCGCTTTCTGGAGTCGCTGCGGATTCAGGTGGATCAGGAATCGTTTTTGGAAGAGAATGACAAAAAGCCAGTTCCGCGGCTGGCCATGACGCCACAGGACGTGCGATTTCTAAAGTCATTGCGCATTGCCACGGACGACGTTGAATGAAGGGCATCATCAAGATTGCCGGATTCGGACTGCCGTTGCTGCTTGCGGCCGCGGGCGTTTTTTCTTGGCCTGCTGCCGCGCAGACTCCCGTGATCGTGCCGATTGTCGTTGATACCGCGGTGCCCATCGTCGTCAGTGCGGTAAAGCCGAAGCCGAAGCCGACCGGACTTGATAAGTTTGAAGGCTTCGTGATGCACGCGAATAACGCGCAGATCACCGTGCGCGCGAAGGGGAATGACATGGCCATCCGGACGTTCCCTCTTTCCGAACCGGCATCCGAGAAAATGCAGAAAATTATCGACCAGGGCGGTTACCAGTACGGTGACAAAGTGACGGTTTTTTACGAACCGGCTACGTCGAAAGCAATTAAGTTCAAAGGGAAACCCTCGAAGCCCATTTGATTCGCGGAGCGGCAACATGCTTCGCCTGCCTGCGGTTGCCGGACAGTTCTATCCCTCCAATCCTGCTGAACTAACAGCGCTCATTCGCGACTACACCCGTGCCCACCCGCACCAGCCGCCTATTCCGGTGAGGGCGTGCCTTGTGCCGCACGCTGGCTATGTCTATTCAGGACACGTGGCCGGCGCGGTGCTCGCGCGGATTGCGCTGCCCCGGAAAATCATCATTCTCGGTGTGCGGCATTATCCGCGGGGCGAGCCTGCGGCAATCCTTTCCAGCGGCGCCTGGCGCACGCCGCTCGGAGACGCGCGGATTGACGAGCCCCTCGGGGAAGCGCTGAAAAAAGCCTGCCCATTGCTCTCTGAGGATAGCGTGGCGCACAGCACGGAGCACTCCCTGGAAGTGCAGTTGCCGTTTCTTCAGGTGCTGGCGCCGGGCTTCACATTTGTTCCCGTAGCTCTGGGAACGGTGCAATTCGAATCCCTGGTGAATGTGGGAGAAGCGATCGGGCGGGTGCTGGTGACTTCCAAGCAGAACGTGCTGCTATTGACGACCTCGGACTTGAATCATTACGAGGATGACACGAAAACGCGCGTCAAAGACCGAAAAGCCATCGAACAGTTGCTGGCGCTCCAGCCACGCGGACTCTACGACACCTGCCGCAACGAAGAGATTTCCATGTGCGGGCTGGGACCAGCGGTGGCCATGCTCACGGCCCTAAACGCTCTGGGTGTGAAAAAGCCGGAATTGGTGAAATATGCGACGTCCGCGGAGGTTTCCGGCGATCGCGACGCGGTCGTGGGCTACGCGGGCATGATCTGGCACGAATAGCAATTTGCTGCCGCGCAAAAAGATCGCGTCCTATTCGATTAGTGCGGCCGGCCGGAGGACGGGTGCGAAGACGATGTAGAAGAAGAGGGGGACGAGGATCGTCCCGTGCCGCTTGCGCTTGAAGAGGCAGAGCCGCTCCAACTGCTGCCTCTGCCAGCCGAACCGGAACCTCCGCGTTCGCCGCCTGAGTAGCGCGGCGCCGCCGGCGGGACGCTATTGCGCGCTGGCGGAGTAGAATTCGCGCTGCGCGTCGGCGGAGGAGTTACAGAAGTGCGCGGCGGTGTGATGGCGGTTGCTGTCGAAGGGGCAGCCGTCGTCCGTCCATTTTCAACGCGGATTTCGTTGCTCTTTGCCGAAGACGGAGCCGCGGAAGACGAAGCCCCGGAAGAATTCGTATTCACGAAGCGGCGTTCGCGTGGATCGTAGGCGATCGAAGAATCCTTGCCGAGTCGAACTCCGGAGTTGGCTTCAACCACCGTTCTTGAAACGCGCGCCGGCGGCCCGGTGGCCACAAGGCTGCCGCTTAGACTATCCCGCGGCGGTGACTTCAACGTTTCCCATTTTTGCCCGCGCTCGACGGGCATGATCTGTGCGCTCGCGCCTTTCGTCCCCACGTTAGCGAAAACGCCGCGCTCCAAATTCAGAGGAGTTTTCCCTTTTTCGTCGAGCGGATGCATGGGCACGATGCCGCTCTTGCCGCCCTGGCGAACGAACACGGCCGTCACCGGACGATAGATGGGGCGCGGGGGATGAACGCCCCCGGGGAACCGCTTTCTCGGAACGCCTGGATACCCGGGGTATCCGTAGAGAACCGGCGGGGAATAAAACCAGCCGCCACAAGAGGCGTCGAAGAGCCATCCTCCATAGTGATAGGGAGCCCACCCCCATGGCTGATAGCTAGTCCAAGTCCAGCCAAATGCAGGATCCATGATCCATTGCCCATTGGTGAATGGCGACCAGCCCAGCCCCACACCGAATGGTCTCCAACCGTATCCATATGCCCCGCAGCTAGAAAAGGCGCCATAGGTATACAGATCGGCGAATCCTGGTGCGTAGTAAGGAGAGCCTGTGTATTCTAGCGCCGCGGTCGTGGCGGTCGAGACGCTGTCGATGCGGCCGGAAACCCAGCGATCGAAGTCATCTTCGTCCGGAAGGCGGGCAAGGTTCAGGGAAGAATCGTCACCTGCTTTCACCGAAAGGGACTGGCCCTTTTCGAGCCGCGTGGCTTTCTTATTGTGCAAGACGGAAACACGGCCCTTATAGGCTTCGACGGTGCTGCCATCGTCGTAATTATCAACCCGGAAATTGCTCCGGCCGTCGGCTTCCACGGTGAAGTCGCCGCCGGTGACGCTGAAGTAGTCGCCCCCCGCAGGATTTACATAGAAGGAAGCACTCCCCTGCCGAAGGACGAGGCGCGTGGTCCGCGCAGCATCATTGAGGGAAAGGTCGTAGAACTCCAAGACCGTGTTTTCTTTGAGGAAAGCCATCGCGCCGTTCTCGAACTCCACTTCCGCGCGGCCTTTGTCCGTGGCAAGAACATAGCCCTGGCGGATCGGCAGATTCAGCCCAGCGGTCTCCCACCCCGCGTGGGAGTCCGTCAGAGGGTCGCCGCGCGTCTCCCGGGCGAATCGGACGTCGCCCTGAACCAGGCTCAGGCGGATGATGCGCGCATGGCTGGAATCCGCCTTGGCGGGATGCGCGCCCGCGAACAGAGAACTCAGCAGAATGACCAATATAGAAGGAATCAGTTTGCGGGAAGTCATATTCACCCCCTCACGGGGACCGGCCTAAATCATTAGACGGCGAGAAGCGCGGGCAGGTTGCGTCGAATGTGCCCTAAACTATGGTCTCGCCGGGGGATGGCGGCGTCAAGCGGAGACTGCGCCTCGGGGGTAGGGACCTCTTGAAGATGCAATTGGAGACCGGTTGGGGGACAAATGAGGTCAATCCAAATCTTTGTTCCTTAGTTCCTTGACACCCTGAAAGTGAAACGCTAGTTTCAAAAGCGGGTAGTGTTGGGATTACCCGCTGTGCGTCCTGCGGTCTGTCGTCCTTTCCTAAGAGAAGGGCGTTTCGGAGCCAAACGGAGTTTGCTCACGACCGTTCGGCGGTCGATTCCTAAACTTCTGGGAGAAATTTATGCGAAGCATTCGACTTTTGACCGCCGTACTGGTGCTCGGGGGAACACTAACGAGCACGCGCGCTTACGGACAAGGTGGCGCGACGGGGGCCATCAGCGGCGCAGTTGTGGACACCAGCGGAGGGTCGGTTGCCGAAGCCGAAGTCCAGATTATCGATACCCGCACGGAGTCGCTGGTACGCAAGGTTTCAACAAACGCAGACGGATCGTTTGTCGCTCCCCTGCTCCCTCCGGGAACCTACATTGTGGTTGTAAACAAATCGGGGTTCGCGGAGGCCAAAGCATCGGGCATCGAAGTGCGCGTCACGGAGACCACCAAAGTCACGATCTCGCTCAAGCCCGGTGCGGTGAGCGAGAAGGTGGAAATATCCGCGCAGATCACCAGCGTGGAAACGACGAACGCCGTGACCGGTCAGTCGCTCGGCACCGAGACGGTGCGGGAATTGCCTCTGGCAACGCAGAACTATCAGCAGTTGTTGACACTTTCAAGCGGTGCACAGAGCGAATTGAATGCCTCGGCCCAGCTCGGGCGCGGCAATGTGCGCGTGATCGTGAATGGACAACGCGAGGACAACAACAATTACCTGATCGAAGGAATCAGCGCGACGGACTACAACGTAGCCCAAGCAACGTACGTCCCGTTGCCGAATCCCGATGTGATCCAGGAATTCAAGGTGCAAACATCGCTCTACGACGCCAGCCAGGGGCGCAACGGCGGAGGCAACGTCAATGCCATTCTCAAATCCGGCACGCGCGAGTTCCACGGCGATTTGTATGTGTTTTTCCGGAACGACGTTCTAAATGCCAACGATTACTTTCTGAACGCGGCGGGCCAGAAACGTCCGCCGGTGAAGCAGAACATTTTCGGCGGCAGCCTTGGCGGGCCACTGGGCCGGGAAAAGTATGGCTTCTTCTTCGTCAATTATCAGGGCACCAGGCAGCGCAGTGCGCTCTCCCCGGGCACGCAGATTAACAATCCGGGATTCCCGTCACTGCCGACAGCCCGCGATGCCACATCGATCGCGAATGCGCTCAGCACCGAAGCTTTCCCAATTGCGCCCACGGACATCGATCCCGTCATCCTGAAACTGCTGCAGTTCAAGAGCGCCCAGTTCGGCGATCCAAACGGGTTTCTAATCCCCTCTGTGGGCACTCCGAATTTGGATCCCAACAAGACGACATCGTATGCGACCGCGCCCCTGATTGTCAGCAAGCCGGGGAAGTATACCGACGACCAATTCACCGCCAATTGGGATCGGGAGTTCCGCGGCGCCGAGGACAAGGTTGCGGCACGGTTCTTCTTCTCGAATTCCGAATCGCTCCTGCCGTTTGGGGCCGGCGGCCTCCAGGCATCGCTTGGCGGAACGCTGGCGAGCAGCATCAGCGCCACGGATTTGAATTTTCCTTACGACATTCCCGTGCACGGGCGCTTTTTTAGCGTGAACGAGACGCATCTGTTTTCTCCGATGCTGGTCAATGATTTCCGGTTCGGCTTCGTGCACATCAACGACAGTCTGGTCAATGTGCCACCCGTGACCGTGACGGATCTGGGCATCGACCGGCCTACCAACAACATCACAAAGTCCATTTACAAGTTCACGCTGGGAAGTTCCGGCTTTCAGATCGGGCCTACGCCTCCTGCGGACCAATTCCAGAATCAAAACACATTCAACTTCGTAGACATGGTCAGCTGGGTGCATGGGGCGCACGTCTTGCGGTTCGGCGGGGATTACACCCGCATAATTCTCGACAAGCTATTTCCGCAGACGTTTAATGGACAGTTGTTCTTCGTAAACAGTCCGGGGGGAGAGACCGATTTTCAAAAGCTTGTTGTTGGTGCGCCGGATTTCAGCTTTGGCGGAGGCGGTGTTTTCAATCATCAATACCGCAACAACAACTTCGGGTTTTTTGCGCAGGATGACTGGAAGGTGCGGCCGGATTTGACGCTGAACCTGGGCCTCCGCACGGAAGTCCTTGGCGCGTTCTATGACAATCTTTGCCATATCGGCAATTTCGATCCGCAGCTCGCCAATAGCGGCAGCTATCCCTTTGTCTACGGAGGCTGCGCGAACAAGCTGAATGTGGCCGGCCTGAGTGGCTCCGGCAATAACACCACGTACAAGAACGATTACACCACGGGTCTTGGCCCCCGGCTCGGGTTTGCGTGGGATGTGTTCGGCCACCACACCACAACAGTTCGCGGGGGCTACGGAATCTACTTCGTGCGCGAGGACGTCGGCACGGTGGACCAGCTATCGTTCCAAGCCCCGTATCTGCCGATTGCATTCGGAGGGGGCGCTCCGGGGAGCTTGTCCAACTTTTTCCTCACGGGAATGAACGCTCTGCCACAAGCCGGCGTGCTCGACCCCAATTTCGTGCCTTGCCTGGGAGTGCTGCAGAATTTTCCGGGCGGGGACACCAGGCAATTTCCGAATTATGCCTGCGCTGCGGGTAGCCCGGGGCTGGTGCCATCGCAGTTTCTGTTCGTGCTGACCGTGCCGCGCGACTTCATGGCGCCGAACACGCAACAGTGGAACCTGACGATCCAGCGTGCCTTCGGAAAGAACTGGGTGTTCGAGGCCGGATACATTGGAACCCACGCATTGCACTTGCGGGAGACGCGCACAAGCATTCAGGGGAAGCTGGCGACCGCCGCCAATCCGCTGACGGTCACCGCGGAAGACGGAACGCCATTCGTGATCACGGAAAGCACAACCGGCAATGGAGTCGCGCGGTCGAATCTGCAGGGGCTCAACGGCTACAGCGGCTTCCAGATTTTTGCCAACGATGCGTATTCGCACTATCACTCGCTGCAAACGACTCTTTCGCGGCGCTGGTCGGCGGGCTACTTTCAGGCCGCATACACCTGGTCGAAGTCTACGGACGCGACCTCCAGCGGCAATACGGCGCTGAACACCGCGTTCAATGATGAGACCGACCTGAAGTTCTCGCGCGGCCTGTCTGACTTCGACCGCCCGCAACGGTTCGTGGTGAGCTATCGCTACGACTTGCCGTTTTACAAAGGCGCAACCGGAGCAACGGGGGCTTTGCTCGGCGGCTGGGCGCTGAGCGGCATTACCATCTTCCAATCAGGCGCGCCATTCTCCGTGACCGACTCAGCCGCGGGCACCGCCTATCTCGGGGCCGGGTTGGCTTCAGCGACGCTCGGCGCGCAGCTTGCCTCGGGAGGGTCAATCGGCCGAGGAACGACCTCCGGCGAGATCCATTCCCGGCTGAATGGCTATCTCAGCCTCGCTAACTTTACAACCGCGCGGGTAGCCGACCCGCTCGGTTGCCTGGCCGATCCAAACTTTGCTTGCACCACCGCTTTCGGGAACCTGGGCAGGAACATCTACCGTGGCCCGTTCCAGCAGAACTGGGATTTCTCTTTGATCAAGAATATCAAGATCACCGAGCGACAGAGCCTCCGGTTCACCACCGACTTCTTCAACATCTGGAACCACGTCAACTTCGCGAATCCTTCGAACAACGACGTCGAAACCATTACCCACGACAGTTTAGGGAATCCCACTTCGGACGGACCATTCGGGAAGATTTTCTCGACCGTCGGGACCCCGCGGCTCGTTCAGTTCTCTCTGCGGTACGCGTTCTAGTTCGGGAATTTGAGACCAGCGACGGCAGCTACACCAGCCGCGGCGGATGTACCTCCTTTCTTTGTGTGGGGGGAGCTAGCGAGGGCCAGCGGCGTATTCCCGCGCCGCCGTTCTTCGCCGCGAGGTGATAAGATTCCCGTCCGGACCAGACCATGACACGAATCGCATCACGCGTTTCTCAGCTGCATGGCGAAGGCGCGCTGGCGGTTTATTCGCGGGCCAAAGAACTCGAACGGCAAGGGCGTTCGATCATTCACCTGGAACTCGGCGAACCGGATTTTCATCCCGCTGCCCCGGTCGTGGACGCGCTGCGCAATGCCGTAGCCGCTGGGCGCGACCGGTACTGTTCGACGCGCGGCTTGCCGGCTCTGCGCGCAGCGATTGCAGACTATTTGCAGCGCACACGCGGTCTGGATGTGGCGGCGGAGCAGGTTCTGGTGGCGCCGGGCTGCAAAATGGCGCTCTCGCTGGCGATGATGGCGCTGATCGAGCCCGGCGACGAAGTGCTTTTTCCCGATCCGAGCTTTCCGATTTATCCGTCGTTCACTCGCGGGCTGGGCGCAACCGCGGTTCCCTATGGGCTGGAAGAGAAAAACAAGTTCCAGCCGGACCCGGATGAGATCGCGCGAAAGATCACGCCGCCGACCACCGTGCTGATCTTTAATTCGCCGAATAATCCGACGGGGACGGTTTTTAGCGATGCGGTTCTGGAGAAACTTGCCGGGCTCGCCACCAAGCACGATCTCTGGGTTCTTGCCGACGAAATCTACGCGCGCATTCTGTTCAGCGGGGAATACAAGTCGATCTGGTCGCTTGCCGGCATGGCCGAGCGCACCGTGATTGTTGACGGCTTCTCGAAAAGTTTTGCCATGACCGGCTGGCGGCTGGGGTACGCCGTGGCGCCCGTCGAGGTGATCGAGGCCATGGACCTGCTGGTGCTGAACACCTTTACTTGTGCGGCGGAGTTTACCCAGGTGGCGGCCATCGAAGCGCTCGGCGATTCCACCAACGCCGTGGAAGCGATGGTGGCGGAGTACCGCAAACGTCGCGACCAGTTTGTCGCGGGGCTCAACAAAATCCCCGGATTTCGCTGCCAGGCCCCGGACGGTGCTTTCTACGCGTGGGTGAATATCGAAAATACCGGGCTCTCGGCGGAAGAAGTGCAAAAGCTTTTGCTCGAGGAGGCCGGCGTGGCCGGAATCGCGGGCGCTGCGTTTGGCCAGGGAGGCAAGAACTATCTGCGCTTCTCGCTCGTCAGTGCGCGGAACCTGCTCGCGGAAGCTTTGGAACGCATCCACCGTGTTTCGCTTCACTGGCGCGCCGCGGTTTCGCGCTGATTTGTGAATTCTCGGGTGCTGAATGGAGTGACCCGGAAAAATGAAACGAGTGTTTCACTTTGGCACAATTCTGCTGATGAGCCTCGCAGGGAGCGCCGCCGCGCAAGCGCAGTCGAGACCGCTGCCCACGAGCGACGTTCAGAAAGTTTACGACCGCCTTCTCGAGCAGATCGATGCGATCCCTATTTACGACAACCACTCGCACGCCACCTTCCCGGACGACTCCGACATGGACGCTATGGCTTCGCCCCCCGAGGAAAGCACCGTCATGCGCCTCCGCGACAGCAATCCGGAATTTGTCGCCGCTGCAAAGGCGCTGTTCGGCTACCCCTATGACGATTTCAAACCCGAACACGCGAAGTGGCTCATCGACAAGAAGAAGGCCGCGGAAGCGGCGGGCGGCACGGCGTACTGGGACGGCATCCTCGACAAAATGAACATCGAGACTTGCCTGGCCAATCGCGTGGCGCTGGCCCCGTACCTCGATCCCAAGCGGTTTCATTGGGTGTTCTTTGTCGATTCGTTCCTTTTTCCTTTCGACAATCACAAGCTGATCGCCAAAAACGGTGACCTGGGCGTGTACCTTCCGCTGCAGGAAAAAGTGCTCGCGCGCTATATGCAACAGGAAAATGTAAATGGGCTGCCCGCCGATCTCGCCGGCTACGAAGCATTCCTTCGCCAAACGCTCGCCGACAACCAGAAAAAGGGCGGCGTAGCCATGAAATTTGAAGCCGCTTATTTCCGCACGCTCTTCTTCCGCGATCCGCAGCGTGAAAAAGCGGAAGCGATTTATTCCCAGTTCCGCGCCGGTGGCCTACCTTCTGAAGACGACTATCAGACCTTCCAGGATTACGTGTTTCGCATGCTGATTGATCAGGCTGCGAAGCTGAAACTCTCGGTCCATTTTCACAGCGCCGTGGGCATCGGCGATTACTTCAGCCTCCGCAACGGCCATCCTCTCAATCTGGAAAACGTGCTGCGCGACCCGCGCTACCGCCACGTGAATTTCGTGCTGATCCACGGCGGCTATCCCTACACTCTGGACATGATCTGGCTGACGGCCGCGAAGAACGTCTATACCGACTCCTCGCTGATGGGTTATTACGTTTATCCCTCGGAGTTGAAAAACATCCTCAAACAGTGGATTTCGCTGTACCCCGAGAAAATCATGTTTGGGTCGGACGCCTTTCCGTTCAACGATGCCGTTGGCGCGGAAGAGACGTTCTGGCTGGCGGCGCGCTCCGCCCGGACGGCGGTGGCCGCGGCGCTTGCCGAACTCGTCGCCGAGGGCGCCTTCACAGAACAAAAGGCCCTCGAGCTGGCGCGCCTGTACCTGCACGACAATGCCGCAAAGCTGTATGGAGAGAAGCAATGAACACCCCGGCCAAATCGAAGCACGTTGCGTGGAAGAATGTGGAGCGCGAGCAGCTGAACCCGCTCATCGACCGCGAAATGCTGGTGGGCGACAAAATCATGCTGGCGCGCGTGTTGATGAAGAAAGGCGCGCACGTGCCCTTGCATCACCACTACAACGAGCAGGTGACCTACATCCTTGAAGGGGCGCTGAAGTTTGCCATCGATGGCCAGGACATCGTCGTGCGCGCCGGCGAAGTGCTGTGCATCCCGCCGCACATGCCCCACGAAGCCTGGGCGCTCGAAGACACCCTAGACCTCGATGTCTTTAATCCCCCGCGCGAAGATTGGCTGAACAAAACCGACGACTATTTGCGGCACGGCCGCTAGAGTCCGGCCAGCGGCCGGGCCTCGGGACCGCCCCAAGTTTCTCGATTGCCTGCCGGGAGGCGGGCGATCCAGCATTTTCTCTTTTGTGCGATTTCTGCGAAAGAGCATGGACAAAGGGCCATGGTGTTGTTTACCGTAGCTACGTGGCTGAGTCCGTCGGTGGGGCGGCCCTCTGAGGGGAGCAACATGAAGAGGCTATTGGCATTTCTGCTGCTTGGGAGCGTGGGCGTTGCGCGAGCACAGGTAAGCGCGCCAACTTTAAAGATCGACAGGAAGAACGTCAGCGAGGACTTCTCGGCGACTTCCGCCGCGAAGGCGACGCTACTCGGTGACCTTGCTGCCGCCGACAGCTTTTCCCCGCCAGCAGCGAAGCTGGGGCACACGTTTGCCGCGCCCGTTGTCGCCACGGCTCTGGCCTTGCCGCTCGAAAACGCCGACCCGGCCTCGCCGTCGCCGCAGCCGAAGTTTCTCTACGGTGGCCGCGATGACTACCGCTGGGAGTTGGGCATTGCCGCGAGCTGGTTGCGCTTCCGATCCGCGGTTTTCGATGCCAGCGCCGTTGGCATCAACGCTTCCGCGGTTTACTTCACGAACGAATGGTTAGGCATCGAGGGAAACCTCACCGCCGTCTTTGCCCCTACGATTTTCAACAACGAACACGTGAAGATCGCAACCTTTGGCGGCGGTCCGAAGATCGCCTGGCGAAAGAAACAGTGGGAACCCTGGCTGCACGCAATTTTTGGTGGCGCTCACGAACAGCCTCAGGTTGCGGGGCAAGGCCGCAGCTCTTATGTCATCAAGGCCGGCGGCGGTGGGGATTATCGCTGGAACCCGCGCATCTCTTTCCGCTTGGAAGGCGACTACGTGCGCACCGGATTCTTCAAGGGATCGCAGAACAGTTTTCAACTTGCGGGCGGAATCGTTTTCCACTTCTAAAACGGGACGCCCAGGAGCGCTCGGCTACCAAATTTTGCAGCTTTGCTCGCGCACCATGGACTCGCCCTTCTTGCAACCAAAGGCCTTGGCAAACTCCGCCATATTCGAAAGCGGTCCGTTGCCGCGAAACCTGGGCAGCGGATGCGGGTTGGTATTGGCCATCAACCGCGCAAATTCGATCCGCTCGTTGGCGCCCCAGACTTGCGCCCAGCCGAGGAAGAAGCGCTGCTCGGGAGTAAACCCTTCTTTGTCCGGCGGCCGCGGCTTGCCCGCAAGCGACTTTTCATACGCGGCGTAGGCGATGGTCAAACCGCCCAAGTCGGCAATGCTTTCCCCTAAAACGAGTTTGCCATTCTCGTGCAAGTCGCCGTCGACGACGTAGGCGTCGAATTGATCGGAGACGCAGCCGGCGCGGGCCTTGAAATTCTTCAGGTCTTCCGGGCTCCACCAGTCTTTCAAGTTGCCCTGACCGTCGAACTTGCTGCCATGGTCGTCAAAACCATGCGTGATTTCATGTCCGATGACCGCTCCCATTCCGCCGTAGTTCACCGCGTCATCGGCTTTCGGATCGTAGAAGGGCGGCTGCAGAATGCCGGCGGGAAAAACGATTTCATTCATGCTGCTGTTGTTGTAGGCGTTCACGGTTGGCGGTGTCATTCCCCATTCCGTGCGGTCCACGGGCTTGCCGATCTTGTTCAGCCGGCGTGCGAAATCGAATTCGGCGCCAAGCAATTGGTTTTCGGCGTAGGACCTGCGGCCGATTTCGAGCGCCGCATAATCGCGCCACTTGTCGGTGTAGCCGATTTTCACCGCGAAAGCTTTGAGCTTCGCGGTGGCTTCGGCGCGAGTATCCGGTCCCATCCAGGGCAGCGTCTGTAAATCATCACCAAGCGCGGCAAGCAGGTTGTGCACCATCTCGAGCGCGCGGGCTTTGGCCTCCGGCGGAAAATATTTCTGCACATAGACTTGCCCGAGGGCCTCGCCGAGCACGCGGTCGGTGGCCTGCACGCAGCGCTTCCAGCGCGGTTGGATTTCCATGGCGCCGGTGAGCGTCTTGCCGCGAAAAGCAAAATCAAGAGCGACGAACTTTTCAGAAAGCCCGGGCGCCGCCGCATTCACCAGATGCCAGCGCAGGTAGGTTTTCCAGTCGCCCAAAGGAGTTGCCGATAACTGTGCGTCGAGGGCCCTAAAAAACTCCGGCTGGCCGACGTTGATTTCTTTCAATTCCGGATGTCCCATGGCCTTGAAATAGGCTTCCCAGGAGAAATTTGGCGTCAGGGTCTTCAGCTCCGCCAACATCATCTTGTGATAGGTCTTGTCCGGATCGCGCAGATCGGTATTTTTCATCGAAGCGGTTGCCAGCGCGGTTTCGATCTTCAGAATGGTGGCCGCTTCCGCGGCCGACTGGTCTGCGCTATCTCCGAGCAATTCGAACATCTTCGCAACATGCTTGGTGTAGGCCGCGCGCAGCTGCTTCGATTGGTCGTCTTCCTTCAGGTAGTATTCGCGTTCCGGCAACCCCAGCCCGCCTTGCGAAGCGCCTCCGATCACGCGGGTGCTGTCCTTGGCATCTTGATTGGAACTGAAGCGAAAGAGCGCACCCACGCCCCGGCTCTGCAGCCGCTCGACCTCCTCTTCCAGATCTGCCACATTCTTGATTTCAGCAATCCGCGCTATTTCTGCCTCAAGCGGCTTCGTTCCGGCCGCCTCGATCGCCGGCGTGTCCATGCAGCTGGCATAGAAATCGCCGATCTTCTGTTCGTTCGATCCGGGCCGAGCCTTGGCGTTCACCGCGTCATCGAGAATCTGCCGCAGGTTCCGCTGGTTTTTGTCCGCCAGTTCGGTGAAAGTGCCCCAGCTTGAATATTCCGGCGGAATCGGATTGGCCTTCATCCACCCGCCCATTGCGAACTGGTAGAAGTCGTCACAAGGCTTGCAGGTTTTGTCGAGATTGGCGGTGTCGAATCCCCACGAATTTGGCTTATCTGTCGCTCCCGCCGGCGCGCGCAGCCCGGCGCCCGCCAGGGCTGCTGCCAAAACACCAACGACCGCAAGGATCGAACCAACAGAAAAAAATCGTTTTGACATAACCTGCCTCTGTTTAGATTAAGTTTGAAACCACGGCAGTTGCCACTCGTTCGGGACCCGCCCACCATGCGATCTGCTTGTGAGACGGGAGAAACAGCATTCGCGTTACTTCAGCCTTGAAATCTCCAATCCTCGGCAGAAACCGGATCAGCGTAGAACCGTAGCGTAGAAGACGTTTCGCCCGCCGCGCAAGTCCTCTCCGTAGGACAGCGCGATAGTCAGGTTTCCCAAGACCCGAACCTTCGATTGCGCGCCGGTATCCGAGAGCCAGCGCCGTGAGCCGAACAGTCTTGAGGAATCGGCCACCGCGCCAGTGTCGAGAAATGGGCCGAGCTTTACGGTGAAGAAGCCGTTTTGATAGATGTTCTTGTCCACCTCCCAATTTGCAAGAAAAAATCGCCGCCCGAGCGGCGCGGCACCCTTGCGGCCGCCAAGGGTTCCGGGGTGAGCGCGAAGCCAGAGGTCATTGTCGCGCTCGACGCCCAATTCGTACAGTTCATCGAGAGTCGCTTTGCCGGCGGTCGCGCCTGCACGAATCTGCGCCTGCATCTCATAGTCGTCGCCTTTTGCGCGCGGAAACCAATGCGCGCGAAGTGATCCGCGGAGCGCGGCGAACGGCCCGAGCGCATCCTGAAACTCCCGGCCGGCCTTTGCCTCGGCCGAGGAATCCAGCATGAAACGTCGCTCCGGCACGCGCACCAGCGTTCGCTGGACGCCCAGCCATCCTGCAACCGACGTAGCGCCGGTGAAAAACGCGCGCTCGGCCGGCGAAGTGTGACCGCTGAGATTTCGAAAATTCCGATGGGCCACCTCCGCGCCGGCGCTCCAGCTCCAGCGGCCATTCACAATGGAATGCGCTTCCACTCCAACTGCGGCGCGGCGCATGTTCAAGTCCGTCAGCGGCGTGCCCACGCCAAGAAAAGTTTGCGCCAAATCCCAATTTTCGTTGCGGGCATCGGTGTAAAGGCGCAAGCGCAGGCGGGGATCGCCGCAGAGCGGCAGAGAAAGCGCGAGAGAAAGGCGGCGCTTTTCCGGATCCCATCGTCCGAGCGAGGTCAAATTCACGGCATCGCGGCCGAGATTGTAAAGCTCCGGATAGACGGTAGCGTAAGGCAAGCCGCTTAGAAGCGAAACGATGCCGTCTGCCTTGGAATGGCCCCAGCCGTTTCGCTCCGCCAGGTGAAGTGTCAGGTCGTAATTCCCGGACTCCGCCGGATGGAGTTCGATCCGCTGACTAGAAAAAATGCCCAAATGGTCCAGCCGTGATTGGGTCGCGAGCAGCGCATCACCCGTCAGGATTTGCGGAGCGTTAAATGCCAGCGCGCGGTTCCGGAGGGATTCGGCCAGCCGCAGCGACGGCGCGAAGGCGACACTCCGCAGCCGCGGCTGGTCTTCGGGATTCCAATACTTCAAGGCTGCTTCCAGGTTGCCTTCGAGGAAATAAATCGTGGCGAGAAACGCGCGCGAGTACGCGTCTTCGGGATTCAGGCCGAGCGCCTCCTCGAGGCGCTGTTTTGCGGTTCGAAAATCCTTTTGCTTGTAGGCAAGGCCTGCCAGCTCAACCAAAAACCGCGGATCCTTGGGGGCCTTCCGAAATCCTGCCTCGAATGCCACTTTCGATTCGCTCCATTTTTCCATGCGCGCGAGGGCCAGCCCCGCCAGGAAATCAAGTTCTGGTGATTGATCGGCCGGGCCTCGGGCAAGCGTGGCTGCCTCGGCCCAGTGCCCGGCATCCAAGGCACTTTGTGCCGCAATCAGCCGGGCTGGTTCAGAGGACTGACTCTCGGGGAACACCGGCGAACAGAGGATCAATACCGCGACTAGAAATCGGATCACACGGCCTTTTTGGGGAGAACCAGCAGCATCCAATTGCGGTTTGGCCGCCATTCTTTTTCGAAATCCGCGCGCTCGACCCGGAGAAGCTTGCCCCGCCGAGGATCGTTGATGAACACGGCCCCGCTTTGCCAATCGATGCCGGTTATCACCACGTAGTGTAGCGGGGTTCGGGCGCTGCCTGGCTGAACGCTCGCGATCAGCGGCCGGCCCTGTTTTAGTTGTTCGAGAAGGTCTTTCCAATCTCCGCTCAGAGGAAACACGCGAAAGCCCGAATCTTTGAGATAGGCTTCCATGTCAGAGGCATAAATCCCGCGGGCTTTTCGTGAATAAAGCTGTTTTTGAATCGCGCTGGCGTCGGCACGCTCTCGACCGACCTGTACGCCATGGCCTTTCCAGTACTCGAGGATCATGGAGATCGCGGCAGACCCGCAGCCATCCTCGCTCTGTTTCACGTAGGGCACATCGAGCCACACTCCGGCTGTTTCCTGGGGGGAGGGGTGAATCGAACTTCCCAGGAACAGGAGCATGCCGCAAGCGATCCGAGGTGTTCGCGTAAACTAGGACTCCTCCAGCGCGGGGATCAGCGAAGCGCTATCGCCAGGACGATGATGGCCAGGGCGATCACGATGATCCACAGCAAGTCCCGATCGGAGATGCGTCCCGCGGCAAAATCGCGCTGCGCTTGGCGGGAGCGCTCGGCGAGCTTGGCAAGATCTTCATCGTTCAATTGTCCAACGGCCTTATCCACTTTCTGATATTCGAGGTTCGAGGATTTCAGCGCTTTTTGCGCGGTTTCGGAAGAAAGCAGTGTTCGAACGGCTTCTTCGTTTGCCTGACGCGTCTCGGCCGGCCGCCGGGCGTCCTTGTTCAAATCGCCGAGAGAGACGACGTGTTGCTTGTCTTGGGCCCGGGCCGGGACTAAACCAACCAGAAGGGCCGTCGTCAGCAGCGGCACACATATCTTCACGCGAAAACGCATTCTTCCTCCTATTTTGGCTGGTAAAAGCAGTTTACGGACTCCCCCGGGTGGTGACAAGAAGCTTCTTCAGAATCCTCCGCCGGGAGCATCGAGGAGCGCATGCGGCTCACTTCGCGGGTAACGGTTGTTGGTATTTGGTGGGGTCCACCGATTGCCAGTCGCCTTTGATGATGCCGGCCCGAATCTGCGCCGCGGTCTTGCCTTTGCGGGATTGCTCGTAGCTGTAGAAATCCTCATCGATGCAGATATTGCATCCCGCACCGTGTTTGCTGGCGAAGCAATCGAGCAAGCTGCCGTGGCCCTGGTTGCGGTCGCAATGACAATAGCAGGGCTGCTGATATAGCGTCTTCTTGATCTTTGCGGCGATCGCGTAGGCATTTTGAACCATGGGATCAGGGAAGAGTTCGGGGTTCATGGTCTGGGGAAGCGCACCCTGCGGGGCACCGGCGTGATAGGCGGGCACGGGCTCCCCGGTTGCGGATGGCGGCGAATTCGCGCCTTGGGGCGAACTCGAAGCGGCCCTCTCGGCAACCAACACCAGCCCAAATCCAAAGCCGAAGAGCACCGCGGCGCTCAAGAATCTCCTTGTTTTAGTTCCACGCATATTCGCCTCCCGTTCTTCCCTAGACCCTCGGCTGTCGCCGCCTCTCTACTTTAATGCTGCCAGACGCGAATTTCCACTTCGCTGCTGGTGGAATGTATTTAAAAGAAACCGTCACGGCAACCGAACGACGGCGATTCGAACCGCCGCGAGTTTGGTCACGTCCATGACCTTGTCGCCGTTCAGATTGTCGATCTGGCTGTTGGCAATGAAGTAGAAATCATTTCCGTGGATGGCCCCGGTTGTCGGCAGGACCGTGAACTGCGTGTGATTTTCGAGCACGCTCGTTTGCGTCACCCGGTTTCCGTCTTTCGAGAGCTTGAATGCGGCCACGCGCGGCGACCCGATGCCATTCTGGACCGCGATCAGGCTGCCCTTCTGCCAGTACAACCCGTCGGCCCCGGCCAGGGTGGTGTGTGGGCCGGGATCGACGTCGCGGCTCGCTCCACTCGGCACGTCCATCTTTACGATTCCTACGCTATCCGCCACATACACGGTTTGGTCGTCGCCCGCCAAGGTGATGCCATTCGGATAAAAAAGTGTCCGGTGCGCCGCGAGCGGGGTGAACTCATGCGACCGGGGATCAAAGCGCAAGACCTGATTGTTCAGGCTGTCGGTCGTAATCACCTCGCCATTCTTTCGCAGTACCAGATCGTTGAATCCGTGCTTGGCACGGTCCTTTGGCGAGTAGCGCGCCAGCAATTTGCCCGCGGAATCGAAATGGAGAAGCTCCGTCCGTCCGGCGGTTTCAAAGCTATCCGCCCACACCGTGCCGTCCGCCGGGTCCAGCCGTATCCCGAGCACAGGCAAAAGTCCGTAACGATCCCCGGCCACAAAATCGGAGACTCTCCCTTCGGAATCAATCTTCACGATCTTTTTTCGGTTCAAGCTGCTCAGATAATAAAAATTCTGCTTCGCGTCGTACGCCAGCCCCTCGGGGATGAGGTCTTTCTCTTCGGTAACAAATGCAAATCGAGCTGCAGCGACCGGCGGAAAATCGCGACTGACTTTTTCCGCCAACTCGTCAAATTCCTTCGAGCCTTTGAGCCCCAGGAACGCCGGATCGCCGGACGGATCAAAACCCTCTCGCAGCGCGAGGCATTCCTTGAGAAGAGCAAGCGCTTCGCGGGTTTCACCCAGGTGTTGTTTTGCCGTGGAAAGAAAATAGAGCACCGCGCCACGGTCCGGAATCACCGCTTGCAACTTCTCGATGATCGCGATTTGTTCACGGATCTCGGCGGCGTCGGCAGGCTCGGCGAGTACTCCCTTCACTTGCTCTTTTTCTTTCTCTTGGAGGGCCAAGGGAAAGCACCCCGACAAAAAGAGCACGGAGAACAGAGCTAGTCGGGGCGTACTCAATCGCCACCAAGCGACAGGAATGTCATGCTGCTGTGTTGTGTGGCAGGACCTTTTGCTTTGATATCCTCCTCGCCATTAATGGCGGGGATTCCTACGGAGTCCCCGCGGGTTTTGCGGGAATCTCTTCGGCGGGTTCCTCCCACTTGACCGCCTTACTTCAGCGGAGGACAACGAAGAGGCTTCACTTTCGGGCTATCCGCCCGTAGGTCTTTTGGGCGAGAGAAATATATATTATGCCAGAGAGAAAGGCAATCGCTTACCCCGCCCTGAACGGCTGAACGGCGGGGCTTGCGCTCACTATTTGGTCAACCAGCGGTCGCTAGATGAACGGGAGCCGCAGTATATGCCGGAGGGGGCGTCGAAGCTTTCGCTTCCAGATGCTTGGCACGAAGGTGGCGCTGTACGCGGCGGCCCCAGCTCCTCACAAACGAAAAATTCAGTGCGCCGCCGATGGCCGAGCTGGCGAGCGGGAGGAATCGTCCAGCCCACTTTTCCGCCGTTTCCGCGCCAATCTTTAGGGCCAACCGTTCCGCGATGCGCGGGGCCAGTTTTTCGAGAATCTGTTTTTCAGCCAAATCTTTGCCGTAATCGATGCCGGAGGCGGCCGCGGCCGCCTTCCACATTTCAATCCTTTGATCGCGGCCGTGAGCTTCAAATCCGTAGAGCAGGGAGAGGCGTTGGATGAGCCGCAGCGTGATTACCGTGAGCAGGCTAGCATCCGGCAAAAACGTGATCATGCCTCCGAAGCCGAATCCCGCGCCTTCGGCAAGCGCCAGGCGTTCGGCATCGCGAATCAGCGCCGTAGCAATGGCGTCCAGGCGCTCCATGGGGACGTCTTTCATTCGCCGAAAGTTTGGAACCCACAAGCCGTGCTTGTTCGCGAGCTGACGCCGGAAGTCTTCCGGGTCAATCTCAATCGAACGCACCCCGCGGAGAACACCAAACCGCAGCAGGCGGCTGAAAGTGCGTCCCGCCAGCGATTCTTTGACCGTGCTATGTAACTCTGCCACGCCTATAGGCATCCTAATGCGGTTAGAATCGCCTTGCAACCATCGCGTTGCACGGCCTGTACCCGTGGTACCAGCCCGGTGTACCCCGAAAAGGGGGGGAGTTAGCAGGAACGCGGCAAGAAAACGGCAGTTCTACTTGACGCGGCGCGGCTTTTCGGTAAACTGCATTTTCTCTATGGCCACGATGCCACAATTCGTTCCCTCCGAAGTCGTGCACGATCTTGACTTCCCGCAGCGCGAAGCTGCTTTTTTCTATGGCCTGTTCTTGCGCGGGCATTCCGCGGACAAGTTGCGGCGAGACATCGAAGTGCCCCCGGTGGTCCTCGCTAAGTGGCACCGCGAGGCAGAACGCGACCCACAGCTTCGCGACATATTTACCCGCATGGTGGATTACCGCCGTCACGTCCTGGCCATCTTCGATATTCTTGTGGGTTCGGACAGTCACCACCTGCGCGTTCAGTAGGCGCGACTTGGATTGCTGCCACCGGGCAGAATTCCCGATCTGCTTCTGGCGGAGCCCGGTCTTTAATCCGCCCGATTTCCCCTGTACCTTCGTTCAGGTCAAAAATTGTCAGGCAACCAAACCGACTTACCAGTGATCTAACCGACTTCTGGGGGACAAGTGTCAGAAAATGAAGGGATTCCTCTGATTGACGGGGAACTAGTCTGGGGTTAGAATCGGAGTGTCCAAAACTCTGAGGTGTCTCGATGTCAAGGGTAGTACGGACCCTGTTCGTTCGCTCGCCATTGCTATTGCCATTCCATTGGTTTCCACCGGGAAGGCGCAGGATCCGGGAGCCTCTCCGCTACCCCAAAAGTTGGGCAAAGAAGCAAAGCGCAGGATGAAGAGGACGCTGAAGGAGCTCGACAGCGCCTACCGCCAATGGCTCACAGAAGACGTCACCTACATCATCTCTCCCGACGAGCGCAACGCTTTCCTTCAGCTGGATACCAACGAAGAGCGTGAACAATTCATCGAGCAGTTCTGGCTGCGGCGCAGCAGCAATCCCGACCTTCCCGAAAACGATTTTAAAGAAGAGCATTACCGCCGGATTGCCTACGCCAACGAACACTTTGCTTCCGGCATCCCGGGATGGAAAACCGATCGCGGCCGCATGTACATCATGTGGGGGCCGGCGGATGAGGTTGAATCCCACCCGACGGGCGGCACTTACGACCGGCCGATGGAAGAGGGCGGGGGCTCGACGAGTACTTATCCGTGGGAAACATGGCGCTGGCGCTACCTGGAAGGAATAGGCGAAAACATCATTTTGGAGTTCGTCGATCCGAGCGGCTCAGGCGAGTATCACCTGACCATGGATCCGTCAGAAAAGGACGCGCTGCTGCACGTGCCAGGCGCGGGTCTGAGTTTGATGGAATCGATGGGTATGGCGTCGAAGACGGACCGCTTTACGCGTTCCGACGGCACCAACCTGCCGAGGAGCATGGGCGGTGAATCAGCCAGCATGAACGAGTTCAACCGGCTGGAGCTTTACGCCAAGGTCAATAAACCGCCGGAGGTGAAATTCAAAGATCTCGAGGCGGTGGTAACCTCCCGTATCGTCCGGGATCAGCTGCATTTCACTTGGCGCACCGATTACCTGAAAGTGACCAATGACACGGTGCTTGTGCCTGTCACCATCCAAGTCCCGAACGGCCAGCTTTCCTTTCAGGCCAAGGATGGAATCCATTCTGCGACGATGAATATTTTCGGGCGTGTAAGCACGCTCACCGGCCGCGTGGTGCAAACGTTTGAAGACCCGGTGGCCAAGGATTTTCCCGATTCGCTTTTCCAGCAGTCGCTAAAGCTCCAGTCCATTTATCAGAAGGCCGTTCCTCTTCGTCCGGGCCTGTACCGCCTGGATCTGGTGATCAAGGATGTGCAAAGCGGAAATATCGGGGTCGTGAACTCGCGCCTGCAGGTACCGCGATACGACGATGACAAACTCGAGACTAGTTCGCTGATCCTGGCCGATGGGAACAAACTTCAGCACGTGCCGTCGAAGCAGATCGGTACGGGGCAGTTCGTACTAGGCTCCACGAAGGTTGTTCCGCGTCTGGAAGCCGATTTCACCACCGCCGACAGGCTCGGCATTTACATGCAGGTTTATAACTTGACGTCCGACGATAAGTCTCACAAATCGAGTGCCACTTTCCAGTATACCGTCAAAAGGGGCAAGGATCAGATCATGCAGTTCAAGGAAACTTCCGAAGAGATGAAGCAGAGGGGCGATCAGGTCACGATTGAGCGGCTCCTGCCTCTCGCAACACTGTCACCGGGGAAGTACAGTCTTGAAGTCAATGCTACCGATACGCTTTCGGGTCAGACCATTTCGCGCACGGCAGAGTTTACGGTGAGGGCGCCGCAGGAAACCAAGAGCGCGGCGAATGCTGCACCGGGGAGGTAAAGTAACGTGAAACAGGAACGGCTCCGAATCCTGGGGGCCCTGGTCCTGACCGTCATGGTTTCGTCCTTTGCGGCGATTCCGGCGGCCGCGCAAGCGAAGCCTGTCCCAGGCAAGCTTGCGGGAGTGGTGAGCGACGCGGCGGGTACGCCGCAAATGGGCGCGAGCGTGGAGTTGATTTCTGAAGCTATGGGGGTGGCGGCCACCCGCGGCTTGCTGACAAATACCCATGGCATGTTCCGGGGCGACAAGCTCGCTCCCGGTTTTTACACCATCCGCGTGACTCTCGCCGGTTTTCTTCCGACGTTTGAAAAGCATATCCGCGTCACTTCGAATCTGACGACCGTCGTTCGTATTGAACTGGAATCCATGTTTGCTTCGCTCGACGAGTTGCGGCGCATGCCCTCGAGCGGCACGGCGGAAGTTGACGATTGGAAGTGGGTGTTGCGGTCCGCTGCGGCGATGCGTCCGGTTCTGGAGTGGGTGGACGGCGACACATTGAGCGTTTCGACCGTTACGGGCGATTCCGGCAGGGCCCGTAAACCTAAAATGCAGATGGAATTCACGGATGGCGCGCGGCGCCCCACTTCGGCTTCGAGCATTGCCTCTTCACCCTCGACCGCCGTGGCCTACGACCAGAAGTTGGGCGGCACGAGCAGGATGATCCTGGCGGGCCAGGTGAACTACGACGGTGATGCCCCGGCTGGCGGCATCGCCACCGTGTGGCTCCCAACGGGAACCCTGGGGGCCGGTCCGCACACGGCGCTGGTCCTTCGCGAAGCCAAGCTGGGACCCGTCGGACCTACTTTCCGAGGTGTCCGTTTTGATCAGGGTGGCGCGGTGGCGCTCGGAGATCGCACGGTTCTGAGGTATGGCGGCGAATACGTCCTGGTGGGACTCGGGGCCGCAGCGTCTTCGCTCCGTCCGCGCGCAGATTTGAATGTGCGCCTCACCGATGATTGGAGCGGCGCTCTTGTTTTTGCCTCCATGCCTAACGGACCTGGTCCGCTCGAAGCGAGTGATGTACAGCCGGGTGGCGCGCTTGCGGCGGCTCTCAACGAGCTGGATGCATTTCCCGCTCTGCTCTGGCGGCGAGGCCGTCCCGTTTTGCAGAAGGGTTTGCACGAAGAAATTTCGGGGGAGCGAAAGATCAACACCCGCGGGAAACTCCAAGTCGCGGGGTTCCACGACGACAACCGCCACGTGGCGGTCTTCGGCCGGGGCAGCGATCTGCCCACTGCCGATTATTTTCAGGATTATTTTTCCACCGGTTTTGCCTATGACGGCGGCTCTTCGAGCAGTTGGGGAACGCGCGTGGCATTTCGCGAAAAGCTCGACGGCGACGTGGAATTGACCGCCGTTTATTCTTTCGGCGGCGCTTTGACGCCTTCAGACGACCCCGACGGTCTGCTCCGCGATGCGCTTCGCACCGCACAGCGCCATACTTTTGGGGCAGGAATTTCCGCCAAGGTGCCTGGTCTCGGCACCAAGGTTCAGGCGGGATATAAATGGGTGAACGGCATCACCGTTTCTTCTGTCGACAGCTATGGGGAGTCTCTCTTCCAGATGGACCCCTATTTGCACCTGATGGTCCGCCAGCCGCTGCCAAAGTTTGCCTTGGGGCGGTGGGAGGCCATTGCGGATTGCAACAATCTCCTGGCGCAGGGTTATGTCTCCACCAGCAGCAGGGATGGCCGAGTTGTTCTGGTACCAGCGTTCCGGACATTTCGGGGTGGACTCAGCGTTCAGTTTTAGGAGTTACGGGGTTCTAGAAAGCTGTATTTGTCCTTCCAGAAACAGGATGATGCAGGGCAGTCCGGCCCTCCGCTATAGTAAGCTGTTGAGTGCAAAAGAGTTCCGCGGATGAGCATCTTCCAAACAATGGACTTCGGGTTGCACTTAGTTTCTTGTGGCGGGGAGTAACCCTGCCCGGTCGTGCTATGAGGCAAAACCTTCGAGTCAGCCTGGGAGCGGTCGTGCTGGCGCTGGCCACACTCGCTGCGGTGATTTTTGCCTCTATCAACTTCGACCAGCGCAGCCGCTTTGAGGTGGTATACGACGGAGCGGCGTGGCTCGATACCGATCATGGAATTCAGGCCAGCCGCGTTTCTCCCAATTCTCCCGCCACTCGCGCCGGAATCCGCCCGGGCGACGTCTTGCTCGCGATCAATAGTGTTTCGGTCACAAGAGCCGCGGAGGTCGCTCGGCGCCTGGACCGTGCGGGTCTCTGGACCCAGGTGCGCTACAAGCTTTCGCGCGGTGGTGAAGAATTCGAAACACCACTCCTCACCGCGCCCGCGGAAAAGCCTCTCCTAACCGAGAATTACTTGCGCATCGTAGGCCTGCTCTATCTGTTCATCGGCTTGTTCATTTTCATCCGCCGCTGGAACGCCCCTCGGGCCGTGCACTTTTACGTTTTTTGCCTGGTCTCTTTCATTCTTTGGTCGTTCCATTTCAGCGGGAAGTTGGACACCTTTGATTGGGAAGTTTACTGGTCGGAGATCGTCGCGCGCCTGCTGGCTCCTGCTTTGTTGCTCCACTTCGCGTTGGTATTCCCGGGGCGCTCCGAATCAACCATGCGCTCGTCAGCGAAACTCTTGGCCGTGTATATCTTGCCCTTCGCACTGCTACTGGTTCATGTGAGCACGGCCCTGAGCGCCTTGGGCTTTGTGCCTTGGCTAGGTGCATATCTTCTTCTCAGGAAGATCGAATTCAGTTATCTCGCCCTTTGCTTCCTGGCAGCGGGGCTTGTTTTCTACCGGAGCTTCCGCGAAGCGCCTTCCGGGGTCCTTCGCCAGCAATTGAAATGGCTCACCGGCGGAACTCTTGCCGGGAGCCTGCCGGTTTCCTTGCTCTACATCGTTCCTTTGGTGTTCGGTGTGGCCTTGCGCCCGTGGATGCAGTTCTCGGTATTAAGCCTGGTGCTGATCCCGCTGTGTTTCGGCTACGCCGTTATCCGTTACCGCTTGATGGACGTGGACATCATCTTCAAGCGTGGCTTGGCGTATACCGCGGCCACCGCCGGGGTAGCTGCGGTTTATTTTGCGATGGTCGCGCTGATCGCCGAGATTTTCCATGCCCCCACGAACGGCCCTGTCGGCGGCATGATTGCTATCGTCATTGCCGCGTTCTTGTTCCAGCCGTTCCGCGCCTGGATTCAGGCGCGCCTGGATCGCTTCTTCTACCGCGACCGGCTCGATTACCGCCGCACGCTGATCGAGTTCGGGCGCACGCTGACCAACGAAGTGCGTTTCGACCCCATGCTAGGCTCGGTCATGGACCGCATTTCCCAAACGTTATTGGTCGATCGTCTGGCAATTTTCATGGAGAACGCCGTCGAACCCGGCCAGATGCGCATTGCCCGTTCGATGGGTGTGCGGCTACCCGAATCTTTGGATCTCAGTTTCCTCGAGCCGGCCCGGCCCGAGTTTGCCCACGGGGCGCTCTTTTTCGAGTCGCCCCGTGCGGCACGAGGTGTCAGTGACTCCGTTCGGCTCACGCTCGAGCAGCTAGACCTCAACTACTTTGTTCCTTGCCGCATCCGCGAGCACACCGTCGCAGTTCTCGGCCTGGGCAAAACTGTGGATGGAGATTTTCTGTCCAGCGATGACGTCGAGCTGGTCGAGACCATCGCCGGCTACGTCGCCGTGGCTCTCGACAACGCGCAGCTCTACAGCTCGCTCGAACAAAAAGCGCTCGAAATCGCCCGCCTCAAGGACTTCAGCGAAAATATCGTTGAATCCCTGAACGTCGGCGTGCTCTCGGTGGACCTCGAAGGGATTGTGGAATCCTGGAACACGCGCATGGAACAGCTTTTCGGAGTGGCGCGCCAGGAATCCGTCGGACGTCAGCTCAGCTCGCTGTTGCCGGAAGAGCTGGCGCGCGAAATCGCGGCGCGCGGTGACCAGGAACAAATTACCGGCATCTATAAACAGAGACTCCAGCATCAAGGGAAATCGCTGACCTTGAACGTTTCCATCACTCCCCTGGTGAGCAAGTCGAATGAGCGCATCGGCCGTCTCCTGCTCTTCGATGATGTGACCCAGCGGGAGCGCCTGGAAGAGCAGATGTCGCAAACCGAGAAGCTGACCTCGCTGGGGCTTCTCGCGGCCGGTGTTGCGCACGAAGTGAATACGCCGCTCGCGGTCATCTCCAACTACATACAGATGCTGGCGAGGCAGATGCCGGAGGGCGACCCGCGCCAGGCTATCATTGACAAAATCGTCAAGCAGACGTTCCGCGCCAGCGAAATCGTCAACAATCTGCTCAATTTTTCACGGACTGGTGCGGCGGCGGCCGCGGACATTGATGTAAACCGTGTCGTCGAAGAGACCTTGTCGCTTGTGGCCCACCCTCTTAAAACCTCGCACATCCAGGTGGTGAAGCAGCTCGGCAAGCCGTTGCCAGCCGTTCGCGGATCAGCTAACAAGCTGCAGCAGGTCTTCTTGAACCTTTTCTTGAACGCGCGTGACGCCATGCCCAGCGGGGGAATGCTCGAAGTCCGCACCGCGGCGCATAACGGCAGCGTCGAAATCGAAGTGGCGGATACCGGTGCCGGCATTGCCCGCGAACACATCCACCGCATTTTTGACCCGTTTTTCACCACCAAAGCCAGCGGCCGTGGCACCGGCCTCGGGCTTTCCGTGAGTTACGGCATCATCAAGGAACACGCCGGGAAAATCGATGTGCGCTCGACGCCCGGCAAAGGCACGTCCTTCCACGTGGAGTTCCCGGCGGTCCGGAAAGCGGTTCATGTCTAAGGGTTCCATCCTTGTCGTCGACGACGAATCAGAAATCCGCGAGGGCCTGGAACTCCTGCTCAGGGGTGAGGGCTACGGCGTCTCCAGCGCGGAAACGGGCGAATCCGGCCTCGAGAAGCTGGAACAGCATCCTTACGATCTTCTCCTGCTGGACGTCAGCTTGCCGGACCGCAATGGTCTGGACATGCTCAAGGAGATTCACCGCCGCGACCCGCAGCTCTCCGTCGTCCTGATCACCGCATACGGCTCGATCGATATGGCGCGCGCCGCTTTCAAGAATGGGGCGATGGACTACATCACCAAGCCGTGGTCCAACGATGAATTGCTTGCCCAGGTGGCGCAGGCCGTGGAATCGCGCCGGCTACGCGATGAGAACGTCCAGCTTAAACGCGCCCTGAAGCAGCGCTTCAATTTCCCGAACATTGTCGGCAAGAGCGACAAAATGCAGGTGCTTCTGGACCTGGTCACGCAAGTCGCGCCTTCGCGCTCCACGATTCTCATCAGTGGGGAAAGCGGCACCGGTAAGGAACTCATCGCCAAGGCCATTCACTCCGCTTCCACGCGCGCCGACAAAGCCTTTGTGCCCGTAAATACGGGATCGATCCCCGTAGATCTCCTGGAGTCCCAGCTTTTCGGCCATGTGAAGGGTGCCTTTACGAGCGCCGTGGCCTCCAAAAAGGGCCTCTTCGAAATCGCCGACCAGGGCACCATTTTTTTTGATGAAATCGCCACCATCAGCCCCGAAACACAGGCCAAGCTTTTGCGCGTGATTCAGGAGCGCGAATTCATGCGTCTCGGCGGCACCGAGCAACTTAAAGTCGACGTGCGCATCGTAGCCGCTTCGAACGTCGACCTCCTCACGCTTGTTCGCGAGGGCCGCTTCCGCGAGGATCTGTTTCACCGCCTGAACGTGATCCACCTGCAGATTCCGCCGCTTCGCGACCGCCGCGAAGACGTGCCTCTTCTGCTGGCGCATTTCCTGGACCGCTATTGCCAGGAAAACTCGAAGCCACTCCGGCAATTCACGCAGCCGGTGATGAAGCTTCTGATGGATTACGACTGGCCCGGCAATGTGCGCGAGCTCGAAAACGTCGTGGAGCGCGCCGTGGTCCTCTCCACCCAGGAGCGCGTTGACGTGGACCTGCTCCCGGAAAGCATTCGCAGCAAGGAGATCGTTCGCGGTGTGCGCCTGCAGCTCTCGGAATTTTTGCCGCCGCTTCCGGGCGAGCCCGGTTCGCGTTCCTCTGCGGACCATCCGCAGCCGTCCCTGTTCCAGATCATGGACGAGATCGAGCGCCGGATCATCATTGATATGCTGGAGCGCACCGGCTGGAACCAGACCGAAGCGGCCGAGCGTTTTTTGATTCCTCTTTCAACCCTCAATCAGAAGATCAAGCGTCTCGGAATCGACGTTCGCCGCCGCGGTCGCGGGGATGAAACCTTTTCCGCTGCCACTGGCAAGTGAGGTCCAGCTAAGATTCGCCAATCATCTCCCCGGCGAAATATCTCCCCCGATCACGTTACACTACGCTCCGTATGTCTTCGTCAGCACCGCTGCCGCATCTATCGGATATAAGTGCATTCCAGCGCGAGTGGGCTCTGCTCGTGGAATGCGCTTCACCCTTCCCTGATACGCTCGTACTGGCAGCGCTGGTCCGGACCGCTGATGCGCCGCGCCTCGTGGCGCTCGCAGAAGAACACGGCGTGGTGGGGCACGTCGCGGCACGCTTGTCGAAGCTGGCAGTCCCGCGCGAACTAGCGCGTGCTCTACTCGGTCGCCAGCGCGCCCTGGCAGTTTCTTCGCTGCGCATCAGCGCCGAGCTAATTCCTGTCTTGGATAGATTCTTCCGAGAGAGAATCGGCGCGCTGGTCGTAAAAGGGCCGGTGCTTTCCGTTCAGGCTTATGGCGATCCCGCCATGCGCAGTTACGGCGACCTGGATCTGCTCATCCGCCAGCGCGATATTCGCCGCGCCACGGAATTGATGATCGAGGCCGGCTACGAATCAAGAGTTCCTTTGAGCGCGATCGACGCCGGGAGAATCCCCGGCCAGTATCTTTTCTTTAAGCCGGAAAGGAAACTCATCGTCGAGCTGCATAGCGACTGCACGCTGCGCTATTTTCCACGCCGGCTCCCAGTTGAGGAATTTTTCGCGCGGCAAATCCGGGTGCGGTTCGATGCGCACGAAGTGCCCGCTCTTTCGGTAGAGGATGAGCTGGTCCTCGTCTGCATTCACGGCGCAAAACATTTTTGGGAGCGCCTCCTCTGGATCGCCGATGTCGCCGCGCTGGTCTCGCGCCAAACGGGTATCGATTGGGAGCGTATTCGGGATTTGGCGAAAGCGGTAGGAGCGGAACGCATGCTGCAAACTTGGCTGCGCCTGGCCTCAGTTCTGCTCAAGGCGCAACTGCCGGACCATGTTCAAGCGATGGTGCAGGCGGATGGGGGGGCTCGGCGGCTCGCGGAACAAACTTCGAAGTGGCTCCCCGCCGCCGGTTATGCGCCGATTGGCCTATTCGAACGCGCCGCGCTTCGATTGCGCATGCGCGGCAGTCTGATTGCTGCTCCCGCCTATCTGCTCAGACTCGCTTTTTCACCGACCGAGGAAGACTGGAACGAAGTAGAAAACAGGCACCGGCTCACGGATGCAGTGCGCCGCCCATTCCGGCTCGCGCGTAAGTATCGCCACGACGGCAAATCCTGATTCGAACCAAAAACTACGCGTGCTGCCAGATGGTGCGTGCGGTTAGGATAGCGTCGCGCGTTCCTCAAAGGAATTCTGGGGAGTTGTGCGATGCGGGTTTTTGTCGGTCTTCTTGAGCGCGGCGCTTCAACTGCCGCAGCGAATAGTGCGACCTAATGGAAGAAAAGCCCATGAACAGGGCGAGAGCGCAGAGAACGGAGCCCAGAATGAGACTTCCCGGGGCATCGTGTCCTGGAAGAGAGACGGCCTGACGCAGCAGATATACTCCCCATGGCAGGCACAAGGCTGATATAACGATTCCAAGATCACGAAAGAGTTCCACCATTACCGAAAAACCTCCTCAAGCAACGATCGGCTGGGGCGTTGGCAGAGCCACGGACCAGGCTACCGAGCGAAAGAGACGAACTTAGCCATCTCGAGCCTCCGCGTGCATGTTAACTCTTCTCGCCGACTGCAACCAAATGTTGAGGCAGTAGGGCCTTAAGTGCATACGAATCTGCTCGGTGCTCATCTTACCATGCAGCGCCACCACCGCCGAGCGTTCGATGAAGCGATCTGAATCCTCGCTCCACTGCATCTGATTTAGCACTTCGGGCCCGGCTTTCTGCAGTTGAGCCAAGACCGGATCGCCCTCGACCGGCGTATTCAGACGCATGCGAACGCGTTCGGGGATGCGCTGGGCCATGGCCTCCCGCAGAAGCATTTTTTCGAAGAACCAGGGAAACGGCGGAAGTGCCAGAATATAATTTACGATCCGCAGGTCCAGGAACGGATACCGGGTCTCCAGCGGACATGACGTCAATCCAGCGTTTTCCTGTTCGAACATCTGCGTCCAGTGTGGCCGGGAAAGAGAGGCGTGGGCGTTCGGAACAATGGGATGCGTGCTGGGTACGACAGGATGCTCGCACAGTTCTTTCCATCGCGCCTGGAGCTTTGCGCGATGCAAAAATTCTCGGTTGAACCACAGCGGAAAAATCGGCATCTCCGGATCCTTGCCGATGATTTTCTTCACCCGGGCGCGAATGTCGCGCCACGGAAAAGGTCTAATCCAAAAATAATTTGCCATGTCCGACGAGAGCCGTCGCCATTCCCCGTTTCGACGCAAGTCACCCGCGTAGGGCCACATTTGAAAGTCCAGCAGGTTGTCGACGCCTTTTCCGGACAATAGCACACGGCAGTCCGCGGAAACGCTCCGACAGGAGTCAAGAAAACCTCGAAACAGCGGATCTTCCACCGGTTCCGGCAGACTGAATTCGGGATTGTCCCAGCCTGCAAAAAGCTGCACTTGATCCAAAGCCATGAATTTGACCGGGAGGCGCAGAAACTCCGCCACTTCGCGC
>Ga0209577_10000178_pt1 | contig 62502 bp, 62 predicted proteins | sample GraSoiAngelo_109_FD_185874 | JGI IMG/M metagenome (GOLD analysis project Ga0209577, IMG submission 185874) | Grasslands soil microbial communities from the Angelo Coastal Reserve, California, USA - 14_0903_12_20cm (SPAdes) (version 2) | ecosystem: Environmental > Terrestrial > Soil > Grasslands... | reverse complement strand
CGGGTACTCGCCGGTGAAGATGATCGCGAAGCCGGCGACCAACGCCAGCAGCTCGCCGATGTAGAGGACGATCGTGGCGAAGATCCACGCCGGGATCGCCAGGATCGGCTGGAGCGCCGCGGCCCGCGGCATTCTCTCGCCCGGGAACGGCGGGGGCTCGAAGCGGGCGGGATAAGTGGGGATCTCGTCCATCGAGAACGGCGGGTACTCCTCGGCGATGAAGAAGATGTAGGCGTTCACGCGCGTGGCCCAGCGGGCGAAGCCCACGAGGAAGTCGTAGGCGTTGCGCGGGTAGCGCTCAGTGATGAGCACCGAGAACCAGGCGTAGATCAACATGAGGTAGGCCACGATCCCGACCAGGCCGAGGACGATGAACTGGGGAATGGCCAGGATCCACTTCACGAAGGTCAGCTTGTTCGGCTGGGTGGGGTACTCGAACTCGAGGCGCATCGGGAAGGCGCCCGCGGGCGCGGCGGGGGCGGCGGGCGGTCGGGTCCCCGCCGGGGGTGGTGCGGCGGGCGGCGGCTGCCCGCCAACGTCGGGCCGGGACTCCGGCTCGGTGCCTTCCATCTCGATCTCCTCCTTCGCCCTACGTCGATGGACTCTGCTAGCGCGACTCTAACGCGCTGGCGAGCCCCGGTGCTGCTAACTCGACGCTCCACGATCGACGAGCCTCATCCGCGACAACCGGCTCGCCGCTCCCACCACGCGATACCAACGGCGCGACGACTCCATACAGCCCGATCCATTGGGGCGAAAGCGGTCACCACAAAGGCCGGCGACTGGTTGAAGTCTACGACCACCCGCAGCCACCTCCCGGGACCCAGGTCGTGGCGATAGAAGCCTGCGCGGCCCGGCACGACATCATCCGCGGAGGTCTCCCAACGCCGCGGGGCGTGGCGACCGCCTCCTCGCGGGCGGCGCCGTCGAGGCCCGCCGTGAGAGACTCCGGCCATGGCCAACGAGCTCAAGCTGGGCCTCAACACCGGCTACTGGGCGGGAGGTCCCCCGCCCGGGGTGCCCGAGGCGGTGGCCGAGGCCGAGCGCCTGGGCTTTGACTCGATCTGGACCGCCGAGGCCTACGGCTCGGACTGCCTGACCCCGCTCGCCTGGTGGGGAGCGTCGACCGAGCGCCTGCGCCTGGGCACGGCGATCGTGCAGATCTCCGCCCGCCAGCCGGCGGCCACCGCGATGGCGGCGATGACCATGGACCACCTGTCGGGCGGTCGCTTCATCCTCGGGCTCGGCGTCTCCGGGCCCCAGGTGGTGGAGGGCTGGTACGGGATGCCGTTCGCCAAGCCGCTGGCCCGCATGCGCGAGTACATCGGGGTCCTGCGCGAAATCTGGGCCCGCCAGGGCCCATTGGAAAATGAGGGCCCCCACTACCCGCTGCCGCTCCCCGACGGCACCGGCCTGGGCAAGGCGCTGAAGGCCTCCATCCACCCCCTGCGCGAGGAGATCCCGGTCTTCCTGGCCGCCGAGGGGCCCAAGAACATCGCCATGGCGGCCGAGCTGTGCGACGGCTGGCTGGCCATGCTGGTCTCCCCCCAGCACCCGGAGCTGTTCTGGGAGCCGCTGGCCGAGGGGTTTGCCCGCCCCGGCGCTCGGCGCAGCGCCGAGCAGTTCGAGATCGCCGCGACCGTTCCCCTGATCGTCTCGGAGGACGTCGAGGGCGCGATCGACGGCCTGCGGCCCTTCTACGCGCTGTACTTCGGCGGAATGGGGGCCAAGGGCCAGAACTTCCACGCCAACGTCCCGATCCGCATGGGCTACGGCGAGGTGATCGCCGAGGTCCAGGACCTCTATCTCGACGGCAAGAAGGCCGAGGCGGCGGCCAAGATCCCCGCCGAGCTGATCGAGCAGCTCTCGCTCGTCGGGTCGCCGGAGAAGATCCGCCACGATCTGGAGGCCTGGCGCGACTCGCCGGTGACCACGCTGCTGATCTCCGGCGACGTCGACCTGGCTCGTACGGCGGCGGAGCTGGTGCTGGGTTAGGCAGCTCGGCGTGCCGCGCTGTGGCGCCTGACGGCGACATCGTGATCACCGGCGGCGCCGGGTTCCTGGGCGCCAACCTCGCCGTCGCGCTGGCCGAGCGCCGGCCGGGCGCCCGGATCGTGGCGTTCGACAACCTCGCGCGGCGCGGCAGCGAGCTGAACCTTCCCCGGCTGCGCGAAGCGGGGGTCCGCTTCGTCCACGGCGATGTGCGCGAGCCCGGCGACCTGCTCGCGCTCGGTCCGGTTGCCCAGCTCGTCGAGTGCTCGGCCGAGCCCTCGATCATGGCGGGGGTGACCTCGGCTCCCGACTACCTGGTCCGCACCAACCTGCTGGGCGCCTATCACTGCCTGGAGCTTGCCCGTCGCGACGAAGCCCAGCTGGTGTTCCTGTCGACCAGCCGCGTCTACCCGGTGCCGCGGCTGCGCGAGGTCGTCCTCGAGGAGGACACGACGCGCTTTCGCATCGCCCCAGAGCAGCGGCTGCCCGGGGTCTCGGCGGCCGGGATATCCGAGTCCTTTCCCCTGCACGGGGCGCGGACGCTGTACGGGGCGACCAAGCTCTCGGCCGAGCTGCTGGTGGAGGAGTACCGGGAGAGCTACGGGCTGAGCGCGTGCGTGCTGCGCTTCGGCGTCGTCGCCGGCCCCTGGCAGATGGGCAGGGTCGATCAGGGGGTGTTCGCCTACTGGGCGCTGGCCCACGCGTTCGGACGGCCCCTGCGCTACTTCGGCTTTGGCGGGTCGGGTCGCCAGGTGCGCGACCTGCTGCACGTCGAGGACGCGGCCGAGCTGATCGACGAAGTCCTACGTGGGCCGTCGATCTGGGATGGCGTGATCGCCAACGTCGGCGGTGGTCCCGAGGTCAGCCTCTCTCTGGCCGAGGCCACCTCCCTGTGCGAGGAGATCTCCGGTCGGCGGGGCCTGGTCCAGGGACAATCCGAGGAGCGGCCTGGCGACGTTCCGCTCTACATCTCCGATACGGCGAGGCTGCAGGGGGTGACCGCGTGGCGGCCTGGGCGCTCTGCCCGTCAGACGATCGAGGACATCTTCGCCTGGATCGCCGACAACGAGGACATCGCGCGAAGCATCGGATGACCATGCCGGTGGCGATCGTGACCGGGTCGGGTGGGCTCATCGGGTCTGAGTCGGTGCGCCATCTCGCGCGCCGGGGCTTTGACGTGATCGGCATCGAGAACGACATGCGGGCACGCTTCTTCGGGGCCGAGGCCTCGACTGCGCGCACCAGCAGCCGACTGCGCGAGGAGCTAGGCGCTTGCTTTCGCCACCTGGAGTTGGACGTCCGGGATGCCGAGGGCATCATGCGTGTCTTTCGCCAGGCGGCCGGCGCGCTGGAGCTGGTGGTCCACACCGCCGCCCAGCCGTCACACGACTGGGCAGCGTCCGATCCCCAGGTCGACTTCACGATCAACGCCAACGGCACGCTGAACCTTCTGGAGGCCGCGCGTCATTGCAAGCCCGAGGCGACGTTCATCCATTGCTCGACCAACAAGGTCTATGGCGATCGGCCCAACCGCCTGCCGCTGTATGAGACCGACACCCGGCTCGAGCTGCCCGAAGACCACGCCTACTACGCCGGCATACCGACGAGCATGTCGATCGATCATTGCCTGCATTCGGTGTTCGGGGCGAGCAAGGTCGCGGCTGACGTGATGGTGCAGGAGTACGGGCGCTACTTCGACATGCCCACCGTCTGCTTTCGCGGGGGGTGCCTGACCGGTCCCGCTCATGCCGGCGCCCAGCTGCACGGCTTTCTCAGCTACCTGATGAAGTGCACGGTCACCGGCGAGCCGTACACCGTCTTCGGCTACGGGGGAAAGCAGGTGCGCGACAACATCCACTCGGCCGACGTGGTCAAGGCCTTCGACGCCTTCCACGCCCGGCCGCGGGCGGCGGCGGTGTACAACCTGGGCGGCGGGCGCCGGGCCAACGTTTCGATGCTCGAGGCCATCGCCATGTGCGAGCGGATCGCCGGGCGAGAGCTCGGCTATCAGATCGTCGAGGCGGCGCGGATCGGCGATCACCGCTGGTACATCAGCGACTTCACCGACTTCGAGCGCGATTACCCGGAGTTCGCGCCGGCGCACGGCGTCGAAGACGTGCTGCGCGAGATCTATGAGGCCAACGCCGAGTACTGGGAGACGACGGTCAGGTGAAGCTGTCGGTCGTCATCCCCGCCCACGACGAAGAGCAGGCGATCGGTGCCACCGTCGAAGCGGTCATCGACGCACTCGAAGCCGCCGGCATCGAGCACGAGGTCCTGGTCATCGACGACGCCTCGCGGGACCGGACGGCGGCCGAGGTAGCCAAGCTCGCCGAACGGCGCCCGACGGTCCGCCTGGCGCAGACGCGCTTTGCCCGGCACGGGTTCGGGCTGGCGGTGCGGACGGGGCTGGAGCACTTCGACGGGGACGCCGTGGCGATCTTCATGGCCGACGGGTCAGATCACGCGGGCGACCTAGTTGCCTATCACCGGCTGCTCGAGCAGGGGCTCGACTGCGCCTTCGGCTCGCGCTTTTTGCCCGGGGCCCGCGTGACCGACTACCCGTGGGCGAAGCTGGTTCTCAACCGGGTGGTCAACTGGAGCATCCGCGCCCTGTTCCGCCACGGCTACAACGACACCACCAACGCATTCAAGGCCTATCGGCGCGAGGTCATCGACAGCATCCAGCCGTTGCTCTCACACCACTTCAACCTGACCGTCGAGATGCCGCTCAAGGCGATCGTGCGGGGACACTCCTACGGCATCGTCCCGATCTCGTGGGAGAACCGGGCCTGGGGCCAGTCCAAGCTCCGGCTGCAGGAGATGGGGAGCCGCTACCTGTTCATCGTCCTCTACGTCTTCCTCGAGCATCACCTCAGCCGCGGCGACTACCGCCGCCAGGGAGCCGACCGCGGGGGTCATGCCCGCCTGGGCCCCAGCCGGCCCGGGGCGCTGGTGGAGATCGGCGACCGGCGGTCCTAGGCGAGAGCTGCTCAGCGGGTGAGCGCGTCGCGCAGCGCCTCCACCACGTCGAGCTGATCGTCGTCCGTGACCGCCGGGCCGAGCGGCAGGCTCAGGGTGGCGCCCGAGAGCCCGGTGGCCACCGGGAGGCTCGCCGGATCGATGCGGTATCGCGTTCGGTAGTACGGATGCAGGTGCACGCCGCGGTAGTGGACGCCCACGCCGATCTTGCGCGAGGTCATGAAGTCGAGCAGCTCGTCGCGTTTCATCGGTGCATCGGGAGCGACGGCGATCCGGTAGAGGTGGCGCGCGTGCCCGGCCCGCTCGTCCGGGGGCGGCGGGGTCAAAAGAGGCAGGTCGGCGAGCAGCTCGTCGTAGCGCTTCCAGAGCTCGGCCCGCCGCTTGATCCAGCCGTCCAGGCGAGGCAGCTGATGGATTCCCACGGCCGCCTGCACGTCGGTCATGTTGAACTTGAAGCCGGGCTCGACCACCTCGTAGTGTCGGAACCCGACGTCCGAGAAGCGCTGCCAGGCTCCCAGGCTCAGGCCGTGCAGCCCCAGGCGCTCCACCTCGGCTGCCACCTCGCCGTCATCGGTGGCCAAGGCTCCGCCCTCGATGGTGGTGACGTTCTTGGTCACGTAGAAAGAGAAGGCGGCCAGGTTGCCGTGGCTGCCGATCCGCTGATCGCGCCAGCTGGCCCCCAGCGCGTGTGCCGCGTCCTCGACCACGCGCAGCCCGGTGCGGTCGCGCAGGCCGTTCAGTCGATCCAGGTCGACCGGATAGCCCGCCAGGTGCACCGGCATGATCGCCTTCGTCCGCTCGCTCGCCGCCGCCTCGGCCGCGTCGAGATCGATGAGGCCGGTGGCGGGCTCGCTGTCCACGAACACCGGGGTGGCGCCGGTGTGCTCGACGGCGTTGGCCGAGGCCACGAAGGTCATCGCCGGGACGATCACCTCGTCACCCGGACCCAGCCCCAGGACCTTCATGCCCAGGATCAGGGCCGCCGTGCACGAAGCCAAGCAGCGAACGTGGGCCACCCCCACGTACTCCTCGAGCATCCGTTCGAAGCGCTGCACCTTGGGGCCCGTGCCCACCCAGCCGGAGCGCAGCGACGCCACCACCTCGGCGATCTCGGGCTCCTCGATCAGCGGCCGCCCGAAGACGAGAAACTCGGTGCGCGCAGCCCTACCCATCGGCTCGTCCCCGCCGGCCTAGCCGTGCAGGAGGCGCTGCACCTCGGCCTGCCTCTCGGCGGGTGAGACGGTCAGCCCTTCCCCGCCGTCGGCGCGTTCCATGCCCGACGGGATGAGCACGCGGGTCGGGGGCGTCCCGCCCACCGCCAGCCCGGCGAACAGGCCCATCAGCGTGGGACCGGACATGTCCGAGCGCAGCGCGGGCGGCGCGTCCCAGGCGATCCACGGCAGCCGGATGAAGCCGCTCGGCGACAGCAGCCGCGACTTCATGCCCGAGAACAGGGCCTGCTGGCGCTTGGCGCGGTTGAGATCGGAGTCGTGCTTCACGCACAGGTTGTGGCGCGTGCGGGCCAGCGCCAGGGCGTCCTTGCCGTCCAGGTGGTGGGTCCCCTTTGAGAAGCGCAGCGTGACGCCGCCGTTGGCCACGCCGCCGCTGATCTCCGAGTGCATGCACGTCTTGGATGTGTAGTCGATGCCCCCCATGGCGTCGATCAGCTGGGGGAAGTTGTCGAAGTTGACCTCGACCACGTGGTTGATCTTGACCTCCAGGAAGCGCTCGACCGTGCGAATTGCCAGGGCCGCCCCGCCGAAGGCGTAGGCCGCGTTGATCTTGTGGATCCCGTGACCCGGAATCGACACCACCGTGTCGCGGGGAATCGACAGCCGAGCCGAGGCCCCACCCCCGGTGCGGATCAGCATGATCACGTCAGAGCGGCTGGGGCCGGTCTTGTTGGCCCCGGGCTCCTTGGTCTTCTTGGACCGCTGATCTGACCCCAGCACGAGCACCGTGTTGCCCGACCACAACGGGTATCCGCCCCCGGACAGGGCCGCCTTGGCGCTGTCGGACACCGATTGCTGCCGGGTCTGGGCGCTGATCAAAAACAGCACCAGCGAGAGGACGATCCAGCCGGCGAGCGCCAGTGCCAGCCATTTGAGCGCCCGCCGCCAGGTGAGCGGTCCGCGCAGCCCTTTGCGCCCGCCCGGACGGCGGGGCCGACGCGGGCCCGGCCGCACGCGCTCGCGGCCGTCGGCGCCGTCGCGGCGGCGGGGTCGCAGCAGCCGCGGACCGGCGCGATAGACCGTGTACGGCGGGGGCTGGTCGGCGTCGCCGGCGCGGGCCTCGGGCCGGCTCCGGGGGGCGCGCGGCGCCCTCGGATCGTCGGGCATCGCCGCTTTATAGTGGCTGGCCGACATGTCCGCCGAATGCGTGATCGGCGTCGACCTCGGCGGCACCAAGGTCCTCGGCGGCGCGGTGGATGCGCAGCTGACCGTCCACCACCGCGCCCACCGCCTGGCGGCGGGGGCCGATCAGGAGGCGGTGCTGGCCACCATCGCCGCGGTGGTCACCGAGCTCCGCGACGCCTCCGAGGAACCGGTGGCCGGGGTCGGGCTGGGCGTGCCGTGCACGATCGACCACGTACGCGGGATCGCCGTGCAGGCGGTCCACCTGCCGATCGCGGATCTGGCCATCGCCGACGTCATGTCCGAGCGCCTGGGCCTGCCGGTGTTCGTCGACAACGACGCCACCGCGGCGATGCTCGCCGAGCACCGCTTCGGCGCCGCCCGCGGCGCCCGCCACGCGCTCATGCTCACCCTGGGGACCGGCATCGGGGGGGGAATGGTGCTCGACGGCGAGCTGTACCGGGGCTCCCAGGGCGCCGCCGCCGAGCTGGGTCACATGGTGATCGAGAGCGAGGGACCGGCGTGCGGGCCCCACTGCAACAGCCACGGCTGCCTGGAGGCGCTGGCCTCGGGCACCGCGCTCGGGCGCGAGGGCACCCGCGTGGCGCGCGACGCCTCCGGGTCTCAGCTCGCCCGTTCGCTGGCGGCCGGGCAGGAGATCACCGGCGCGCTGGTCACCGAGCTGGCCCACGACGGAGACCGCGCGGCGCGCGACGTGGTCGCCCTGGTGGGTATGCGGCTGGGGGTCGGCATCTCCAATCTGCTCAACATCTTCAATCCCGAGGTCGTCGTGGTCGGGGGCGGGGTGATCGCCGCCGGCGAGCTGCTGCTGGGCCCGGTGCGGCGGGTGGTGGCCGAGCGCGCGCTCGAGCCGGCACGCAGCCACGCGCGCATCGTGCCCGCCCGCTTCGGCGCGGAGTCGGGGATGCTCGGCGCGGCGACGCTCGCGCTCGAGGGCATCGAGCGCCGCGCCGCCGCGTGAGCGCGCGCTCGGACCAGCCGGGGCGGCTGGTCATCTGCCCCACGCCGATCGGCAATCTCGAGGACGTCACCCTGCGCGTCCTGGCGGCGCTGCGCGAAGCCGACGTGATCGCCTGCGAGGACACCCGGCGCACGCGCACCCTGCTCGACCGCTACGGGGTCACCGCTCGCCTCATCTCCTACCAAGAGCACAACGAGCGAGCCCGCTCCCGAGAGCTGGTGCAGCGCATGCGCTCGGGAGACGTGGTGGCGCTGGTGTCGGACGCGGGCATGCCGCTGGTCTCCGACCCCGGCTTCGTGCTGGTGCGCGCCTGCGTGGCGGCGGGGCTGGCCGTCGAGGTCCTACCCGGACCCAGCGCGGTGCTGGCCGCCCTGGTGGCCTCCGGACTGCCCGCCGACCACTGGCGCTTCGTCGGCTTTCTGCCCCGCAAGCGCGCGGCGCTCGCGGCGTCCTTGGACGCGCCCGAGACGGTGGTGGCGTTCGAGTCGCCGGCCCGGGTGCCCGCCACCCTCGCCGCCCTCGCCGAGCGCGATCCCGAGCGGCGCGTGGCGGTGTGCCGGGAGCTCACCAAGGTCCACGAGCAGGTGCTGCGCGGAACGGCGCGCGAGCTGGCCGACCACACGCGGGACGCGCCGCCCCGCGGCGAGGTGGTGCTCGTGGTCGGCGCGGCCAAGGGCGAGCGCGGCGCCGCCGAGGTCGAGCGCGCGACCGCTGCGGTTCGGCGCCTGGTCGAGGCGGGGGCCAAGCCCCGGCGGGCGGCCGCGGTCGTGGCCGAGCTCACGGGCGTGCCCGCCAACCGCCTGTACGGCGCGGTCAGCGCCGCCTCCCGCCGCGGGCCATAAACTCCCCAAACCCGATCGAGTTTGTGTAGATCTGCTACTTTCCCGCCGTTAGTTCACCTAGACAAGCGGAATTGAGGTCAATGCCCGTCGCCCGCCGCATCACCCGCACCCGTCTGCTCACCGCCGGCGTCGGCGCCCTCGCCGCTGCCCTGGGCCTGGCGGCGTGCGGCTCCTCGTCGAGCGGGGGCTCGGGGGGGACGCTTCACCTGGTCGCCTACTCGACGCCCCAGCAGGCCTACGCCAGGCTGATCCCCGCCTTTCAGGCCACGCCGGCGGGCAAGGACGTCACCTTCACCCAGTCCTACGGCGCCTCCGGCGACCAGCAGCGCGCCGTGGCCAGCGGCCTGCCCGCCGACGTCGTCGCGCTGTCGCTGGCCCCCGATGTCACCAAGCTGGTCGACGCCGGGCTGGTCTCGTCCGACTGGAACAAGGACACCTACCAGGGCATGGTCACCGACTCGGTCGTCGCCCTCACCGTGCGCAAGGGCAACCCCAAGCACGTCAAGGACTGGTCGGACCTGGTCCGTCCGGGCATCGGCGTGGTGACCCCCAACCCGTTCACCTCGGGCGGGGCGCGCTGGAACCTCATGGGCGCCTACGGCGCCCAGATCAAGCGGGGCAAGTCGCCCGCCCAGGCGCTCGACTTCGTCAAGCAGCTGTTCGGGCACGTCGTCTCCCAGGACAAGAGCGCGCGCGAGTCGCTGCAGACCTTCCTCGCCGGCCGCGGCGACGTGGCCATCACGTATGAGAACGAGGCGATCACCGCCCAGCAGAAGGGCCAGCCCGTGGACTTCGTGATCCCGCCCCAGACGATCAAGATCGAGAACCCGATCGCGGTGGTGATCAAGGGTGGACACGTGACCCAGGCCCGGGCGTTCATCGACTTCCTGCGCACGCCCGCCGCCCAGGCGATCTTCGTCAAGAACGGCTACCGCCCGGTGGCCAAGGGCGTCGCGGGGGCGCAGAGGTTCGCCGCCCCGCCCGGTCTGTTCACAATCGCCTCGCTCGGGGGCTGGAAGGCGGTCAGCAAGCAGTTCTTTGACCCCCAGAAGGGCTCGGTCGCCGCCATCGAGCAGGGCCTGGGGGTGCCCACTGCCAAGTAGCGCCCCCACCGTGGCGCTGGGCGCCGCCCGCGGTCGCAGGCTGCCGCGTCCCGGTGGCGCCGCCCTGTCGCGCGGCCTGATCGCTCTTTACCTGTCCCTGCTCGTGCTGCTGCCCGTGGCGGCGGTGGTGGCCAAGGGGGCCGAGCGGGGCCCCCGGGCCCTGTGGGAGGCGATCGCCCAGCACGAGGCGCTGACCGCGCTGGCGCTGACGGTCGCGGTATCCGTCGTCGTGGTGGCGGTCAACGTCGTCTTCGGCACGCTGATCGCCTGGGTGCTGGTGCGCGACTCGTTCCCCGGGCGCCGTTTGGTGGATGGGGTCATCGACCTGCCGTTCGCGCTGCCCACGATCGTCGCCGGGCTCACTCTGCTGGCGCTCTACGGACCCCAGGGACCGGTGGGCATCAACGTGGCGTTCACGCGCGGGGCGGTGCTGCTGGCGCTGCTGTTCGTGACGCTTCCGTTCGTGGTGCGCTCGGTCCAGCCCGTGCTGCGCGAGCTCGACCGCTCGATGGAGGAGGCCGCGGCCTCGCTGGGCGCTGGCCCCTGGACCGTGTTCCGGCGCATCATCGCCCCCAACCTCACCCCGGCGATCGTCTCCGGCGCGGCGCTGAGCTTCGCCCGGGCGCTGGGCGAGTTCGGCTCGGTGGTGCTGATCACTGGCAACCTGCCCAACCGCACCGAGGTCGCCTCCGTCTACGTCTTCGGTCAGATCCAGTCCGACAACGTCGTCGGCGCGGCGGCCGTCTCCACCTCCCTGTTGGCCATCGCCCTGGTCGTCCTGCTGGTGCTCGGCCTGCTCGACGGGCGGAGGAGACGGGCGTGAGGCGGCTCGGCCTGCGCACGGTCGCCCTGGGCTACCTGCTGGTGCTGCTGCTGGCCCCGGTGGGCGTGATCTTCTGGCGCACGTTCGAGCACGGCGTGGGGCCGGTGTGGAGCGCCATCACCGCCCCCGACGCCATGCACGCCTTCTGGCTGTCGCTCACCCTGGTGGCGGTCGCCGTCCCGCTCAACACCCTCTTCGGGATCGCCGCAGCGATCGCGATCGTGCGCCACCGCTTCCCGGGACGCTGGCTGCTGTCGGGCCTGATCGACGTTCCCTTCGCGATCTCTCCCGTGGTGATCGGGCTGGCCCTGGTCCTCGTCTACGGCCACGGCGGCTGGCTGGGCGACTGGCTGGCCGGCCACGGCATCCGGATCATCTTCTCCACACCGGGGATGGTGCTGGCCACCGCCTTCGTGTCGTTGCCCTTCGTGGCGCGCGAGACGGTGCCGGTGCTACGCGAGCTGGGCACGGACCCCGAGCAGGCCGCGGCCACCCTGGGCGCCTCGCCGGCGCAGACGTTCTGGCGGATCACCCTGCCCGCGATTCGCTGGGCGGTGATCTACGGGGTGGTGCTGACCACCGCCCGCGCCCTGGGCGAATTCGGGGCGGTGAGCGTCGTCTCGGGCAAGGTGGCGGGACAGACCGAGACGCTGCCCCTGTTCGTCCAAGACCAGTTCGAGAACTACAACACCGCGGGTGCCTACGCCGCCGCGCTGGTATTGGCCACCCTGGCCATCCTCACCCTGGTGGCGATGAATCTGCTGGCGCGCCTTCGCCGCGGCCGGAGCGCGACCGACGCGACACCGACTCGCGCGACCTCGACTAGGGCGGTGACGGCCTAGTGGCGATCGAGGTCCACGACGTCCACAAGCGCTTCGGCGACTTCGCCGCGCTGTCGGACATCTGCCTGCGCGTCGAGCCGGGCAGCCTCGGCGCCGTGCTCGGCCCCAGCGGTTCGGGCAAGTCCACCCTGTTGCGCGTGATCGCCGGCCTGGAGCAGCCCGACTCCGGCCGCGTGCTGATCGGTGGGCGCGACGTGACCCGGGAGCCCCCCCAGCGGCGCGGCGTGGGCTTCGTCTTTCAGCACTACGCCGCGTTCAAGCACATGACCGTGCGCGACAACGTGGCCTTCGCGCTGCGCATCCGCCGCCGCGCCAAGCCCGAGGTCCTCGCCCGCGTCGACGAGCTGCTCGCGCTGGTGCGCCTGGAGGGGCTGGCCGACCGCTACCCCGGCCAGCTCTCGGGAGGTCAGCGCCAGCGCATGGCGCTGGCCCGCGCGCTGGCCGCCGAGCCCCAGGTCCTTTTGCTCGACGAGCCGTTCGGCGCCCTGGACGCGCGCGTGCGCGCCGAGCTGCGCGAATGGCTGCGGCGCCTGCACGACGAGGTGCACGTGACCACCCTGTTCGTCACCCACGACCAGCAGGAGGCGATGGAGATCTCCGAGCAGGTGGTGGTCATGAACGAGGGCGGCGTCGAGCAGGTCGGCACCCCGCGGGAGCTCTACGAGCATCCCCGGACCGAGTTCGTGATGAGCTTCGTCGGCGAGGTCAACCGCGTCGGCGAGAGGTTCGTCCGCCCCCACGAGGTCCAGCTGCTGCCCCAGTCCGACGCCGGCAGCCGCGAAGGGTTCATCGACCGGGTACTGCACCTCGGCTTCGAGGTCCGCGTCGGGCTGACCCTCGACGACGGCGATCAGGTGTGGTCGCAGACCACCCGCGAGCGCGCCGACGAGCTCGAGCTCGAGGTGGGACAGATCGTCCCCGTGCGCCTCGGCGGCGGACGCGTCTTCGCCTGAGCCCCGCGCGCCGAGCGGCGAGCTCGTCGCGGCCCCCGCGCGCCGCCGCCCGCCCGCCCGCCGCCGTTCGTCCGCCGGGCTATCGTCGGACGACATGACCGATGCACCGCGGGTGGTGTGGATGCCGGGCGGCGTGCGCACCGAGATCCACCTCGATGCGCACGGCACCGGCGGCGCGCTGTGCCTGCTGGTAGACGAGCCCCCGGCGGGGTGGTCGCTGCCCGCCCATCGCCACCGCAACGAGAGCGAGACCATCCACATCGTCTGCGGCCACTTCGAGATGCAGGTCGAGGGCGACCGCTCGCGCCTCGGGCCGGGCGACTCGATCCACATCCCGCGCGGTGCCGTGCACTCGGGCGCCAACGTCGGCGATCAGGCCGGTCGGCGGATCGTCGTCTTCTCACCCGCCGGCATCGAGGGCTTCTTCCTGGAGACCGGCGCCGCCACCGCCTCCGAGCCCCCGGACCTCGACGCCGCCCTGGCCTCCGCCCGGCGCCACGGTTGGGAGTTCGTGCCCCAGAGCGCCTAGCGGGTGTGCCACGCCTCCTCGTCGCGCGAGAGCGCGAGCACCTTGCGCGGCAGGTGCCCGCGGGCCACGTCGGCCAGGCTCACCTCCTCGAGCACGGCCCGCAGGTTGGAGCGCAGCGCGATCCACACCTGCTGAAGGGTCCCGGCGTGGCCGGGGTAGGAGACGTCCTCGGGCCGCTCGCCCCGGACGCCGACCAGGGGCCCCTCGACGGCGCGGATGACCTGGGCCAGCGTGATCTCCTCGGCCGGCCGGGCCAGCCAGTAGCCGCCCTCGGGGCCGCGCTGGCTGCGCACCAGACCAGCCGCCTTGAGCTGGTTGAGGATGTTCTCCAGGAACGAGATCGGGATGTCCTGGGCCTCGGCGATCGCCTCGCCCTTCTGCGGCGAGCCGACGTCGCCGGCCGCCAGCTCGACGGCCGCCCGCACCGCGTAGTCCGCCTTGGCGCTGACCCGCATCGGCCGATTCTCGCCGAAAACCCGCCACCGGTCCGCCGCGTCTCGCCCAGTAGCCTGATCGGCCGGCGCAGCGCGCCCGCCGAGCGAGCTCATCCGCCCACCACCGGCGAGCCAGAGAAACCCAGTGCCCTTCTACGTCACCACCCCGATCTACTACGTCAACGCCGCTCCCCACCTGGGGCACGCCTACACCACGATCGCCGCCGACGTGCTGGCCCGCCACATGCGCCAGCGCGGCGAGGACGTCTTCTTCCTCACCGGCACCGACGAGCACGGCGAGCCGGTGGCCCTGGCGGCCGAGCGCGAGGGGACCACGCCCCAGGAGCTGGCCGACCGCAACGCCGCGCGCTTTCAGGCCCTGATGCCCCCGCTCGAGGTGACCAACGACTTCTTCATCCGCACCTCGGACCCCCGCCACGAGCGCAAGGTCCAGGAGATCTTGTCCCGCGTGCGCGACAACGGCTACGTCTACGAAGGCAAGTACTCGGGCTGGTACTGCCCCCGCTGCGCCGACTTCAAGACCGAAGCCGAGATCGCCGAGGGCAACACCTGCCCGATCCACCACATCCCGCTGCTGTGGGAGGAGGAGGAGAACTACTTCTTCGCGCTGTCGCGCTTTCAGGAGCCGCTCGAGCGCCTGTATTCCGAGCGTCCGGACTTCGTCCTGCCCGCCCACCACTTCAACGAGGCGCGCTCGTTCATCGCCCAGGGCCTGCAGGACGTCTCGCTCACCCGGAAGACGCTTCGCTGGGGGGTGCGCGTGCCCTGGGACGCGGGCCACGTCTTCTACGTGTGGTTCGACGCCCTGCTCAACTACGTCACCGCGCTGTCCTTCGCCCGCGAGGGCGAGGATCTGCTCGGGCGCTTCTGGCCGGCCGACTTTCACCTGATCGGCAAGGACATCCTCAAGTTCCACGCAGTGTTCTGGCCGGCCCTGCTCATGGCCGCCGAGCTCGAGCTCCCCCGTCACCTGTTCGTGCACGGCTTTCTCCTGAGCCCGGCGCCCGAGGGCGCCGGAGAGGACAGCGCCGCGCAGGCCGCGGTCGGAGCGGACGGGGATCCGGCGGCCGTGGAGGGCGGCGCCGCCGCCGAGGCCGGCGCCCCGGTGGAGGCCGGTGCCCCGGGAGCGGCGCTGGAGAAGATGTCCAAGTCGCGCGGAAACGTGATCGATCCGTTCGACATCGTCGACACCTTCGGAGCCGACGCGCTGCGCTACTACCTGTTTCGCGAGGTGACCTTCGGCCAGGACGGGCCCGTCTCCCAGGCCGGCTTCGCCGCGCGCTATGAGACCGAGCTGGCCAACGAGTACGGCAACCTGGCCTCGCGGGTGATCGCCATGGTCGTCCGCTACCGCGACGGTCGCCTGCCCGGCGCCGAGCTCGACAACGAGCTGGCGGGCGAGTTCCTCGGCCTGCACGAGCGCGTGGCCGAGCTGATGGACGGGGCGCGGCTGAGCGCCGCCCTGGAGGAGATCTGGCAACGCGTGCGGCGCCTGAACCGCTACGTGGAGGAGCGCGCCCCCTGGCAGTTGGCCCGCGACCCCGAGCAGGCCGCCGAGCTCGAGTCGGTGCTCGCCTCGCTGGTCGAGGGGCTGCGGGTGGTCACCGTGCTGCTGGCGCCGTTCCTGCCCGCCAGCACCGAGCGGCTGCTGGCGTCCCTGGGCCGTCCCGAGCTCGCGCTCGCCGCGGCGCCCTTCGGCGCCGCCACCGAGGCCGAGCCCGGACCGCTCGCCGAGCTCGCGCCGCTCTTTCCCAAGGTGTGATCGACAGCCACACCCACCTTCACCTTTGCGACGACGACCCGGCGGCCCTGGTGGCCGAGGCCGAGGCGGCCGGGGTCCGGCGCATGCTCACGGTCGGCATCGACGGAGCGTCGTGCCGGGCGGCCCTGGCGGCCGCCGAGGACTTCCCCCAGGTGCGCGCCGCGATCGGCCGTCATCCGAACGCGGCGGCGGGGTTCGACGAAGCCGACCGCGCGGAGCTCGAGGCGCTGGCCGCCCACGAGGGCTGCGCGGCGATCGGCGAGACCGGACTGGACTTCTATCGCGACGCGGCGCCGCGCGCCGACCAGGAGCGGGCGTTCCTCGCCCATGCCGAGCTGGCGCGCGAGACGGGCAAGCCGCTGGTCATCCACACCCGCGCCGCCGAGCAGGAGACGCTCGACCTGCTGCGCGCCCACGCCGGCGGACTCGAGGTGATCATGCACTGCTTCTCGATGCCCGCTCGGCTCGACGAGTGCCTGGCCGAGGGCTGGTGGATCTCCTTCGCCGGCAACGTCACCTACCCCAAGGCCGCCGAGCTGGCGGGCGCCGCCGAGCGCGTCCCCGGCGGCCGGCTGCTGGTGGAGACCGACGCGCCGTTCCTGGCGCCCCAGCCCGTGCGCGGCAAGCCCAACCGCCCCGCCCACGTGGTCCACACCGCCCGCTTCCTGGCCGGGCGCCGGGGCCAGAGCTACGAGGCGCTGGAGGCCCAGCTGGCGGCCAACGCCGAGCGCCTGTTCGGATGGTGAGGGCGGAGCGTCTCAAGGAGCATGGCGTCCCACACTTCCATGCACGCTACGGCGAGCACAGGGCGACATTCGCAATCGGGACCGGCGCGCAACTGGACGGTGATCTGCCCGTGCGAGCGGCGCGGTTCGTGCGCGAGTGGCTTGAGCTCCACCGCGACGAGCTCATGCAAAACTGGGATCTCGCACGGCGGGGTAGTCCGCCACGCCCGATTGACCCCCTGCCATGAGCAAAATTCACGACGTCGTTGAGGTGGAGGTGACCGGTGCGCACGAGCTGCGTGTGACATTCGACGATGGCACCGTGCGCTCGGTCAATCTGGAGGGCCAGCTCCACGGACCGGTTTTCGAGCCGCTGCGCAACCCCTCGGTATTCGAGCAGGCGCGTGTAGACCCGGAACTCGGGACCGTCGTCTGGCCAACTGGAGCCGACCTCGATCCCATCGTCGTCTACGAGGGGCTACCGCCGCTGCACTCGACTGCCGTCGAGACCCCGCGGCGGGGCGGTTCGTAACGATCCTCGGCAAAGCTTCCTCGGAGCCGACCCAGCCGACCCTGCGCCGGCTGCGGCAGTTCGGCATTCGGCCCAACACCCAGCTGGGCCAGAACTTCCTCATCGACTCCAACCTGCTGGGGGTGATCGAGCGGGCCGCCGAGCTTCATCCCGAGGACGTGGCGCTCGAGATCGGCGGCGGCCTCGGGGTGCTCTCCGAACACCTGGCACCGCTGGTGGCCCACCTGCACGTGGTCGAGGTCGACCGGCGCCTGGAGCCGGCGCTGCGCGACGCGCTCGATCCGTTCGACAACGCCACCCTTCACTTCGCCGACGCGATGGACCTCGACCTGCCGCAGCTGGCCCCCTCACCCACCCGGGTGGTGGCGAACCTGCCCTACGGGATCGCCGCCTCGGTCGTCCTGCGCACGATCGAGCAGCTCGGGGGGGTGGAGCGCTGGGTTGTGATGGTCCAGCGCGAGGTCGGCGAGCGCCTGGCGGCCCGGCCCGGGTCATCCGCCTACGGGGCCCCGTCGGTCCTGGCCCAGCTCGCGTGCGAGGTGCGGGTCCTGCGCCTCGTCTCGCGTTCGGTGTTCGTCCCCGCCCCCCGCGTGGACTCGGTGCTGGTCACGCTGAGCCGGACCGGACCCGCGCCCGCCCCCGCCGTTCGCGAGCTGGTGCGCGCCGGCTTTGCCCACCGGCGAAAGGCGATGGCCACCTCGCTCGCCCAGGCCCCGGCCGGGCAGCGCCCGACCAGCTCCCCGCGCGTGCGCGAGCGCGAGCGGGTGCGCGAGGCGCTGGTGGCGCTCGGCCACCCCGCCGCCGAGCGGGCCGAACGCCTGGCGCCCGAGGAGTTCGTCGCGCTCGCGCGCCTGCTCGCCGAGCCGGCGCCCGGCGACGGGGAGCCCGGGTGAGCGGGGTGACCCTGCGCGCTCGCGCACCGGCGAAGCTCAACCTGTGCCTGTTCCTGGGCCCCACGCGCCCCGACGGGCGCCACCAGCTGGTGTCGGTGGTGCAGTCGCTGTCGCTGGCCGACGAGCTCACGCTCGCCCCGCTCGCCGGCCCGGGCGCGGTCGGCGATCCCGGCGGGGGCGGGGACCGCGGCGGCGGCGCGGACGGCGGCGGGGGCGAGGACCGCGGTGGCGGCGAGGACCGCGTGGTGTGCCCGGGCGTGCAGGGGGAGAACCTCGCCGGGCGCGCCCTGCGCGCGTTTCGGGCGGCGACCGGCTGGGGCGCGCCGGCGCAGGAGCTTCGCATCGAAAAGCGGGTGCCGGTGGCCGCCGGGATGGGTGGCGGCTCGGCCGACGCCGCCGCGGCGCTGCGGCTGGCCGCCGCCGCGGCGGGGGTCGAGGACCCCGCCCTGCTCCACGGGCTGGCCGCCGAGCTGGGCGCCGACGTGCCCGCCCAGCTCACGCCCGGGCGGGCGCTGACCACCGGGGCGGGGGAGAGGGTGCGGCGCTTGGCTTTTGGGGGTGGCTCGACCGGCGGGGGGGAGGGGGCGCCGGGGATGGGGGTCCTGATCCTGGGCGCCGCCGAGGCGCTCTTTACGCCCGCGGTCTACGCCGAGGCCGACCGGCTGGGACTGCCCCGGGACGCAGCGGGTCTGCGCGACCCGCTGGGGGCCGTGGAGGCGGCGGTGGCAGACGGGGAGCGCGAGCTCCCCCTTGAACTGATGGTCAACGAGCTGGAGCCGGCGGCTCGCTCCCTGTGCCCCGCCCTCGACGGGGCGCTCGAGGCGGCGCGCGGGGCGGGCGCCGACGTGGCGCTGGTGTGCGGCTCGGGCCCCACCGTGGCGGGGCTGTTTCTGGGGCCCGGGGGGCCGGCCGCGGCCGAGGCGGCCCGCGCGGCGCTCGCCGACCGGCGTCCGGCGCCGCTGGTGGCGCGCCCGGTGGGCGCCGACTTCGCCGCCGTCTCGACCATGCGCCACAATGGCTAGGACCAGACCGTGAGCAACACCGCGATCACCTATCTCGTCGCCGCTTGCGCCGGCGTGTTCGGCATCGCCGCGTTCGCCGGCTTCATTCTCGTACCCGCGTGGAGCTCCTACACGCGCCTCTGGGAGCGGGTGGCCGCCACCGTGCTCTCGCTGTACGTGCTCGCCGTCCTCGTCGCAGTGGGCGTGGCCGGCGGGGCCGCCATCGTCTGGTTCTGGGACCGGCTCTAGCGGCGATGCCGGCGCGCGCCGAAGGAAAGTCCGCCGGGCAAGGCCTGGCGGGGCTGGACGCCATCACCGCGGCCGTCGAGTCGGGGGCCGGATTGCCCGAGATCGTGCGCGCCGCCGCGGCGCTGCTCGACGCCAGCCTGATGCTGGTGGACCGCTCGAGCTCGGTGCTGGCGGTCGCCGCCCGCTCGCCGGCCGATGAGCGCTCGCTGATGACCCACGCGCCGGGCGTGAGCACGCTCGACTTGCGGGTGGCCGACGACGCCGTGGGGACCCTGCGCGTGCGCGCGCGCGGCGAGCCCGACCCGCTGGTGGTGCGCCTGGTCCTGACGCTGATCGCCTCGGAGGTCGAGCGGGTGCGCGCGCCGGAGCGGGCGTCGGCCGAGGCCCAGGCCGAGTTCCTGGAGTCCGTGCTCGAGGGCCGCACGGGCGAGCGCGGCGATCTGGTGGCGCGCGCCAAGGAGCTGTTCGTCGATCTGGAGGGGGGCGGCAGCATCGTCTTTGCCCGCGCCCATCCCCATGTGCCCACCGAGGAGGGATGGCGCGCGCGCATGCTCACCCTGTGCGAGCGGGGGGCGCGCGCCGCCGCGTCGGCCTGCCTGGCCGCCCTGTCCGAGCGGGGCGAGGGGCCCGGCGGGGAGGTGGTGGTGCTGGTCCCCGGGCCGCACGAGTCGGTGGCGGTGCGCGCGGCGGAGTCGATCCTGCGCGAGCTGGAGGTCAACCTGCCCGGCTATGGCTTTTCGATCGGGCGCTCGCGGGTAGCCGAGGATCCGCTCGCGCTTCCCCGCGCGGCGGGCGAGGCGCTGCTGGCGGCCAACGTGGCCCAGGGCAACGAGGACCGGGCGCTGCTGGCCTTCGAGGAGACGGGCGCCTACCGGCTGCTGCTCTCGACGATGACCGACAACCCGCAGGAGCTGCAGCGCTTCTATGCCGAGACGGTGGCGCCGCTGGCGGCCTACGACGAGCAGTACGAGACCGACCTGGTGCGCACGGTCGAGGCGTTCCTGGAGGCCGACGGCAACGTGGCGGGCACCGCCCAGCGCCTGTTCACCCATCGCCACACGATCCGCTACCGGCTCGAGCGGGTGCGCGAGCTGTCGGGCCTGGACGTGGGCTCGAGCGATGGGCGCGAGAAGCTGAGCCTGGGTCTCAAGGCGATGCGGGTGCTGGGCATCGCCTCGGCGAGGGGTCCGGCCACCGAGGCGGGCGCGGCGGGGGGGCGCGTGCCGGGGCCGGCCGCCGCGGGTCCGGGCAAGGGACGTGGTGCTGGCCCTTCTGGTGCGGTCGCGGCCCGCCGGGGCTGATGGGTTGGGGGCGGCGGGGGATCTCGAGTTCGATGTGCTGGTGCTCGCCCGGTCCCCCCGGGCGGGGGCCAAGCGGGCGTTGCGGCCGTCGCTGGGCGAGGAGGGCTGCCGGGCGCTGCAGGAGTGGTTGGTGGCGCGGGCGGCGAGCTGGGGGCAGCAGGTCGCGCCCGGGCGGGCGCGGGTGGCGTTCAGCGAGCCGGGCGCCGACGGGCTCGAGCTTCCCGACCGGGTGCTGCGCGTGGATCAGCCCGGGGGTGGCCTCGGGGAGCGCCTGGCCGAGCTGGTCGAGCGCGGCGGGGCGGGCGGCGGGGTCGCGGACCGGCCGCTGCTGATCGTCGGCACCGACCTGCCCTCGCTGTCGAACGCCCACGCGGCGGCCGCGGTGGCCGACCTGGGCGACGGCTGCGACGTGAGCTTCGGGCCGGCGAGCGACGGAGGCTGCTACCTGCTCGGACTGCGCGCCCCCGACCCGGAGCTGCTCGGCCGCTTGGTCGGGGCGTGGCGGCGCACCGAGATCATGGAGCGCGCGGCGGCCGGGGCGGTGGAGGCGGGGTTGGCTTTCGGCTTGCTGCGGTCCGAACGCGAGTTGCACGCGCCGGGCGATGCCCGGGCGCTGCTCGCCGACCCGACCACGCCCGGTGAGCTGGTGGAGCTGCTGGGGCCGGCGGGCGGGCGGGGGTAGGTAGCGGTGGCCCAACGCATACAGCAAATTATGCGATGCGTCACGCCGCGCGCCGTAGCCGCTCGTCTGGGCCTTCGTCCTGCTCGTCACGCGCCGCGAGCTCGCGTTCGTACTGGCGGATCCATTTGCGGATTGCGTTGTCCGAAACGCCATAGCGTCGCCCTGTGCCGCAGTAGCCGAGCGCCTGGATCTCCCGGAGCAGGTGGGTGTAGGGCGGACGCACGACCTTGCGGAGATATGGCTTGGCGCTGCGATCTCCCTTCCCTGAACGGGTGCCGCAGTAGCGTGAGCAGAAGCGCTGGCTTACAAAGCCGGGCAGGAAGTCGGAGCCGCATAGAACACATTTCCGAGGATCCTTCTCGAGGCGGTTCTGGCGCCCGCAATGGGTATCCAGCGTTGCGGCGCAATTTGGACATGCAATACGCAGGTTCTCGAGCCGGTTGTCGTCGCTGATCCCGTTGATGTGATCGAGGATCAGCGCCATGCGGCGACCGTTCCAGATCTCGCCCTGGCCACAGAGCTCGCACTCACGTCGCTTGAGCCCTTCCCTGTACAGCCTCTGCTTCAGCTTCCCGCGGTGATACGTGGAGTTGGCCACGAGCACTTGTGCCAGGGGCAGGCCTGACTTGCGTCGTCCCTCCGCGACGGCGGCGTCGGAGTCAAAGTGATCGGTCGGAATACACCAGATCGTGTCCGCGTACTTTCGAAGGGTCTGAAAATTCCCGCCCGCGGCGCGCATCCCCAATTTGCGCAGCACTTCCGAATAGGAGCGCGAGCCCGCGATCGCTTCCCTCGCCTCGTGCTCTGAGTACCGCGGCACGAACATATGTTCGCCCATGAGGCGGACGGAATACACGGCAGGCGGGGGCTTCGGAACAGCGCTTCCACCCGGGTGGGGTTAGCGCCTGTCGGGCCCCCTGACGACCGAGGGGGCTACTGGGGGGCAGGGACTTGAACCCCGATTGCCAGATCCAAAATCTGGAGTCCTAGCCTGTTGGACGACCCCCCAAGGACGGCTGCACGAGATTCTAGGCGCGACCATCCGCTCGTAAACACGAGCTCGCTGGCGGGTGCAAGGTGTCGATGACATCCGCACCCACTCCCCGTCTCATCGACTAGTAGGAGGCAAGACGCCTCACCTATAGGGCAAACCCGCCGCGAGGCGGGGGCGCAAAGCCAGGGGCCTCTCGCCAGGCCGCCCAGTTGCTTCACGGAGGAGGCGACATGTCTCACCCTCACCCTCGGCGCGGCGCGCACCGTCGCGGCACCCCCGCCACCCGCTCGCGGGGCCGGCTCGCACGGATGCTCCTCGCCGCGGTCCTCGGGGCGACCGCGCTGAGCGCGGTGTCCGCCAGCCCGGCTACCGCGGCGCCGTCGCTCAAGACCGTGCGCGTCCACGTCACGCGGGCCAAGAAGGCGCTCAACGGGTCGCTCGGCCATCTGCGCGCCAAGAAGCGCGCCCAGACCGGGCTCAGCCGCGTGCGCAGCGAGTCGGGCGCCGCCCACCGCGCCGCCGTCGCGCTGTGGAAGCGCTCGCACCGCCGCACCGCGCGCGCCCGCGCGGCCCAGGGCCTGCGCCTGCTCGCCTCTTCTCAGGGCCAGCAGGCAAACCGGCTGGGCGCCGCCCTGCGCAGCGCCCCAACCGACCTTCAGCCCCTGATCGCCAAGCTGATCGCCGACTCGATCCAGACCGAGCAGGACGCGATCAACCTGCTCAAGGCGGCGATCTCTCAGCTGCCCGCGTCGGTGCAGGCCGAGATCGGCGCGCTGATCAGCGCCGAGCCCGGCTCCGCCGGTCCGCTGGCTTCGGACCTCGAAGGCGACTCCCTGGACTGCGACGTCAGCGGCGACGTCTCGGGTGCGCTGAACGACCTCGTCTCTGGCATCCAGGACAACCTCAGCTACCTCGCGCCGCTCATCGCAAAGCTGCCGCCCGACGTGCAAAAGCAGGTGCAGGACTTCATCACCAGCCTGCCCACCCAGCTGGCCGACCTCCAGAAGCAGCTCGCCGCGGCCACCGGCTGCTCCTCCGACGGCTCCGGCGGCGCCGACGACACGTCGGGCGAGGGCTCCTCGAGCGGCCCCGGTGATTCGAGCGGCTCGGACGACGGGTCCGGCTACTCGGACGACGGCTCCGGCTACGCGCACGACGGCTCCGGTCCCGGCGACGGCTCAGGCCCGCCCGCGCTCCCGCCCAAGCCCCCGAACCACCCGACGGGCCGGGTGCCCGGGCTGAGCGCGATCTGGGCGATCATCGCCGACGCGCAGAAGCTGGCGGGCGACGCCGGCCACCTGGCGCCCGGGGCCCCGGGCACCGGCTCCCCTTGGGGCTCGGGCCCCGGGCCCGGCTCGGGCTCTGGGCCCGGACCGGACTCACCCGGCGGTCCCGGCTCCTAACTCCATCCCCCGGCCGATCCATGCCCCTGGGCGCGCCCCGCCTCGTGCGCCGGGGCGGGGCCGGCCGGCCGCTGGGCCGGGGCGGGGCCCTCTCGGGGGCGGCCGGCGGCCGGCGCTGCCCTAGGATTGCCTGGTGCCAGCGCCGACCGTCGTGATCCTCGCCGCCGGGGAGGGGACGCGTATGCGCTCTCGCACCCCCAAGGTGCTGCATCCCCTGCTCGGCCGACTGATGGTCAACTGGCCCGTGGCCGCGGCGCGCGAGGCGGGCGCCGGGCGCATCGTGGTGGTGGGAGGGCCCAACCGGGCGCTGGAGGGACAGCTGGCCGAGGGCGTCCATCTGGCCGTGCAGGCCGAGCCCAAGGGCACCGGCGACGCCGTCCTGGCCGCCGCCACCCACGTCGACCACGACGCCACGGTGATCATCCTCTCCGGAGACGTCCCGCTGATCACCGCCGAGGCGATCGAGGGACTGGCCCAGGGCCACGAGGCGAGCGGCGCCCCGGCCACGATGGCCACCATGGAGCTCGACGACCCCACCGGCTACGGACGCGTGGTGCGCGCCCCCGACGGAACGGTCGAGCGGGTGGTGGAGACCAAGACGCCGGGGGATGCCAGCGAGCGGGAGCTCGCCATAAAAGAGGTCAACACCGGCATCTACGCCTTCCAGGGCCGGGCCATGCTCGACGCTCTGGCCCAGGTGCGCCCCGACAACGTCCAGGGCGAGTACTACCTCCCCGACGCCCTGGTCGTCATGCGCCGCGACGGCCAGCCCGTCGCCGCGCACAAGGTCGACGACCCGACGCTCACCCTCGGCGTCAACGACCGCATCGCGCTGGCCGAGATCCGCAAGCTCGCCCAGCGCCGCATCCACGAGCGCCACATGGCCGCCGGGGTGACCATCGTCGACCCCGGGAGCACGGTGATCGAGGTCGACGTCGAGCTGGGGCGCGACACGGTCGTCGAGCCCGCCAGCTTCCTGCGCGGCTCGACGCGCGCGGGCGAGCTGTGCCGCATCGGGCCGCTCACCACCCTGATCGACACCGAGCTGGCCGACGAGGTGCGCGTCGTGCACTCCTACCTGGACTCCTGCCGGGTCGGGCCCCGCTGCACGGTGGGCCCCTTCGCCTACCTGCGCCCCGGGACCCAGCTCGAGGAGGGCGCCAAGGCCGGCACCTTCGTGGAGATCAAGAACTCGCACATCGGCACCGGGGCCAAGGTCCCGCATCTGTCCTACGTGGGCGACACCGACGTCGGCCCCCACGCCAACCTGGGGGCCAGCACCATCACCGCCAACTACGACGGCACCACCAAGCACCGCACCAAGATCGGCGCGCGCGTGCACTCCAGCGTGCACGTGTCCTTCGTGGCCCCGGTTACCGTCGGCGACGACGCCTACACCGGCGCGGGCTCGGTGATCACCGAGGACGTCCCCGCCGAGGCGCTGGGCATCGCCCGCGAGCGCCAGACCAACATCGCCGGCTACGCCCGCCGCCGGCGCCCCGCCAAAGCCGATGGGTCCGACTAGCACCAAACCCAGTTCGCCCGTCAGGTCCCCGGCGTACACTGAGAAAGCCGTGAGCGTGATCGAGCCCCAGGTGGCCACGATGGGGACGAGCCTGCCCATCGACTACGACAAGCGGCTCATGCTCTTCGCGGGCCGCGCCAATCCGGAGCTGGCCCACCGCATCTCCGGCAAGCTGGGCGTCGACCTGGGCGGCGTAGACCTCAAGACGTTCTCCAACGGCGAGGTCTACTGCCGCTATCTGGAGTCGATCCGCGGCGCCGACGTGTTCATCGTCCAGCCCACCTGCGGCAACCCCTACACCGGCATCAGCGCCAACGACGCGCTCATGGAGCTGCTGGTGATGATCGACGCCGCGGTCGGCGCCTCGGCCCACCGGGTGATCGCCGTGGCCCCCTGGTTCGGCTACTCGCGCCAGGACAAGAAGTCGGCCCCCCGCGAGCCGATCACCGCCCGGCTGGTGGCCCACATGCTCGAGGCCGCCGGCGCCGACCGGGTCCTCACCATGGACCTGCACGCCGGCCAGACCCAGGGGTTCTTCACCAAGCCGGTCGATCACATGACCGCCCTGTTCATGCTCACCCAGTACTTCACCGACCTGCGCCTGCAGGACCTCGTGGTGGTCGCCCCCGACGCCGGCCGCGTGAAGCTCAACAAGAAGTTCGCCTCCAAGATCGGCGCCGAGCTGGCGATCCTCGACAAGGAGCGCCCCGCCCAGCAGGTCGCCGAGATCGGCTACGTGATCGGCGACGTGCGCGGCAAGACCGCGGTGCTCGTCGACGACATCATCGACACGGCGGGCACGCTCAAGGCGGCCGCCGAGACCGTGCTCGACGAGGGCGCGTCGCGCATCTACGCCGCCGCCACCCACGGCGTGTTTTCCGGCCACGCTTTCGAGAATCTGTCCACCGTCGCCTTCGAGGAGATCGTGGTCACCGACACCATCCCCCTGCCGCCCGGCGTGCCGGACAACGTCCGCCAGCTCCCCTGCGCCGACCTGCTCACCGACTCGATCCGCCGCATCTTCACCGACGACTCGGTCTCCGACGTCTTCGGCGGCGAGAACCAGCTCTTCTGAGCCAGCCCGCGGCCGAGCTGGCCGAGCTGCTCGGCCTGTCCGACGACGAGCTGTGCGCGGCCCTGGACGCCGACCCGCTGGAGCTCGTCTCCGATCAACTCGACCACCGGCCGGAGCTGCCGATCCTGCTCGCCCTGGCGCGCGAGGGGGCGGGGCGCGTCGGCCCTGGGCTTCTCGCCCGGTGGATGCGCTCGGGCGGGGCCGGGGGGGGCGGAGCCGCCGGCGGGGCGGGGGGCCGCCCGCTTGACCTCCTGCTCGCCCGGGACTTCGCCGCCTTCGAGGCCCGGATCGGCGAGCTGATCGAGCGCGGCATGATCCTCCGGGGCAGACGGGGACCGGCCCCCGGCCCGGGGGCGAAAAGCGCCGAGCGCTCGCCGCCGCCCGCGGGGTCCGAGGGTCGAGCCCGCCGAGGAACGTCCGAATAGCCGTGCGCCGCGCGAACGGTGGACGTCTGTACTGGGCGCCCAAAGCCCGAACCGCGCGGGCGCTACTCGTGCTCCGCGTCTGCCTCGTCCCGTTGCTTGCCCGGCCACACGCCGGTCAGCCGCTCGAAGGAGACCGCGCCGGCCCGATCGATGGCGGCCCGGGTGACCTTGAACACCAGCCCCTCCAGGGCGGCTGCGGCCAGCACCTTGCCCCACGTCGTTTGACGCGTGTCGGGCGCCGGCGGCTCGCGGGCGTCGACCCGCCCCCAGGCGAGCTCGAACAGCCGCTTGGAGATCAGGCCCGCGAGCGCGCCAAACGCGATCGCGAACGGTTTATAGAGCAGCCGCATCGGCGGTTACGGGTACCACGTCTGCGAGCATTCCAGGAACCCAGTACCCGATTTCCACGAGCCTATGGAGGAGCCCAGCCCCCACCGCGACGAAGCCGAGGAGCTCCTGCGCGCGGCGCTGCTCGACTCCGATACGGCGGTGGCGGTGGCGATGCGGGTGCGCGGCCTGTCGCTGTGCGACGCGCTGACCATCATCTTTCACGGTCGGCGCGACCTGGGAACGATCCAGACCTACGTCGCCCACGGGGGCCGGGGCGCCGGCGATAGCGTGGCCTCGGACGAGCTCCTGCGCGTCCCGTGTGACCTGGACCTGGCCGATGCCGAGGACCGTCAGGACGCCGAGCAGCTCTACGCCGAGCAGGCGCGCTCCCTGCGCGACGCCCTGCTCGCCGCCGACACCGTCCTCGCCGTATGGCGCCAGCCGCTGTCCGAGCTGGTCGGCGCCTCGGTCGCGGTCGACCGCTCGATCGAGCTCGAGGTCGACCTCCCCGCGCCCCGGCTCATGCCCGTGGCCCTGGTGGCCCCCGATCGCCAGCTGATGGTGGCCCCGGTGTGCGGCCCCCGGACCCTGGCCGAGGGCCGCCCGCCGATGGGGATCGCCTGCGCCCAGCGCGACATCTGCCACGTCTATCCGCTGCCCGAGGACCCCGAGCGCTGCCTGGAGGACTTCTTCGGCCGCGCCGCCGACCACGCCCGGGCCCTCGCCGAGCGGCTCGCCCACCAGGAGGCCTCGGTCGACCGCTTCCTGGAGCTCTCCGACGAGGATCGTCTCTAAGGGCGGCCCGCCGGTCATGCATCCGCTCGTCGCCTCTGATCGAATAGACGGCAAAACCCGATCGAGGAGGATCTGGATGTCCGTGATCGTGACGTTCCGGGTGCAGGGCGACCCCAAGCGCCTGGAGGAGCTCGCCTCCGCCGACCCCGACCGACTGCCCGCGATCTCGGCCAAGGCCAAGGAGCACGGCGCCATCGCCCACCGCTTCTACGGGACCGACGGCCAGGTCATGGTCATCGACGAGTGGCCCGACGCCCAGAGCTTTCAGGCCTTCTTTGAGCAGTGCCGCCCGGAGATCGAGCCGATCATGCAGGAGGTGGGCGTCGGCTCCGAGCCCGAGGTCAACTTCTGGCGCAAGCTGGAGACCGGCGACGACGTCGGCTGGGAGGCGTAGGCCCGCCGCCGGGGTCCGCCTCCCCGCGCCCAACTCCATATAGACAATGGGCGCCTGACGGCGCCCGGTCTTCCCGGCCGCCGCTTTACTGGGGCCGTGTCTCGCCCCGTCCGCCTGCTGGCGATCGGCCTGGGAATCCTGGCCTTTCTCGCCGTCAGCGCCGTGCTCGCTCGCTGGCTGAGCACGGAGAACGCGGAGCGCGACGCGATCTTCGACCTCCTGCGCGCCCAGGCGCGAGGAGATGCGGCGGCAATGCTCGCCCGCCTGCCGGGATGCTCGGCCCGCCCGGGCTGCCGGGCGAGCGTGCAGAGCAACGCCACCCGCCTGCGGATGCCCGGCGATCTGAAGATCCTCACCAGCACCTCGCACACCGCCTACACGCTCACCGGCGCCACCGGCAGGACCCGGGTGGCCTGGAAGGTCCCCTCCCACCTGCCCGTCGTCCAGTGCGTGCTCGTGCGCCGAACCGGCAACGTCCTCTCCGGCCTGTCGGTTACCCTGCTCGATCTCGGTCCGCCGATTCCCGGCACCTCTGAGTGCTAGGGGTCCCGGCGCCCCGGGCGCCTGCCATCAGGACCGCTGCCGCCATGCTCGCCGCCCGCCGCCCGCTCGCCGCCGCACCGATCCTCGCGCTGGTCCTGCTGGCGCTGGCACCGTCGGCGGGTGCCCAGGAGAGCACCGGCGGCACCGGCACCGGCACCGGGGGCGCCGACCTCACCCCCACCGCCCCACCCCCCCCGATCGTCCCGCCCCCGGTGGGCCCCTACCGAGTGGAGACGCCAAAGGCCAGGGCCCTGTACAGCTACGGCCCCTCCGGCCGCTACCTGCTCGGCGGCACCTGGCTGTTTCGCTTCGACGGCGGCCGCGGCACCCGCGGCCACTTCGAGCGCCAGCGCGGCACCGGCGGCTGGAGCAAGGTAAACGTGCCCAACGCCTGGAACGCCACCGGGGGAGGGGTGTCCAGCTATCTGGGCACCATCGGCTGGTACCGCAAGGACTTCCGCTTGCCCGGGGGGCGCGGCGCCACGTTCATCGTGCGCTTCGAGTCGGTCAACTACCGCGCCAAGGTGTGGGTCAACGGCCACTACATCGGCTCGCACGCCGGGGCCTATCAGCCGTGGGAGCTGCAGATCCCGGGCAAGGACCTGCACGGCGTCAACCGGCTGGTGGTCCGCGTCGACAGCCGCCGCCACGGCGGAGACCTGCCCCCCGGCGGGGTGAGCAAGACCAGCGGCCGGCTGATCGGCGGCTGGTGGAACTACGGTGGGCTCCTGCGCGAGGTCTACCTGCGCCGGGTCAACCGCGTCGACATGAGCAGCGTCCAGGTCGAGCCCGATCTGCCCTGCCCGAGCTGCCCCGGACGCGTGCGCTACCGGGTGACCCTGACCAACTACTCCCGCTCGGATCAGAGCGTGCGCCTGGCCAGCCGCTTCGGCTCCCAGTCGGTCTCGGTCGGCAGCGCCCGGATCAAGAAGGGCCGCTCGCGCACGCTTCAGCGCACGATCACCGTGCGCAATCCCCGCCTGTGGTCTCCCGGCTCCCCCAACCTCTACGACGTCACGCTCGAGGCCAGCGCCGGCGGGGCGCGGGTGGCCCACTACTTCCTGCGCACCGGCATCCGCTCGATCCGCGTCTCCGGCGGCCTGCTGCTCATAAACGGGCGGGTGGCCAACCTCCGCGGCGTGGCCCTGCACGAGGACTCGCCCCAGTTCGGCTTCGCCATCCCCAACTCGATCCGCGACCGCTACATCTCCGAGATCCAGGACATCGGGGCAACGCTCGTGCGCGCCCACTATCCGCTCTCCCCCTACTTCGAGGAGCAGGCCGACTCCCACGGGATCCTGCTGTGGTCCGAGGTCCCCGTCTACTCGGTCGCCGAGAGCGAGCTGGAGAACGACCGGGTGCGCCAGGACGCGGTCAACCGGGTGCGCACCAACGTGGTCACCAACTCCAGCCACCCCTCGGTGGCGATCTGGTCGATCGCCAACGAGCTCAACTCCAACCCCCAGCGCGGGCAGATCCGCTACATCAAGGAGGCCGTCCACGCCGCCCATGCGCTCGACCCCACCCGTCCGGTGGGGATGGCGGTGCAGGGCTACGTGACCAACGGCTGCCAGGCCGCCGCCTACCGCCCGCTGGCGGTGATCGGTCTGAACGACTACTTCGGCTGGTACCCGGGCCCCGAGGGCTCGATCGCCGACCGCGACCTGCTGTCGGACTGGCTGGACCAGGAGCGCGCCTGCTACGGAGGCAAGGCCTTGATGGTGACCGAGTTCGGCGCCGAGGCCAACCGGGGCGGGCCGGTGGACGAGCGCGGCACCTACCCGTTCCAGAGCCAGTTCGTCGACGACAACCTGTCCGTGTTCGCCTCCAAGCCCTGGCTGGCGGGGGCCATCTACTTCGCCATCGAGGAGTTCCGGGTGCGCCCGGGGTGGGACGGAGGCAACCCCCGACCCAGCCCCCCGATCCACACCAAGGGCCTGATCAGCTTCGCCGGTGCGCGCAAGCCCGCCTTCTTCGACGCCCAGCGCCTGTACAAGGCAACCCAGCAGCTGCGCTGAGCTTCTAACATGGCCGGTCGCCCATGGCCCGCGCGACCAGCACCAAGCTCTCGGTCAGCCCCCGCCAGGCGCACGGCTCGCGCGCCGTGCGCCGGCTGCGCCGCGAGGGCCGCGTGCCCGGCGTGCTCTACGGCCGCGGGGGGGACTCGGTCGCCTTCGAGATCGATGCCCGCGAGCTGCGCCTGGCGCTGGCCGCCACCGGCGCCGTGCTCGACGTCAGCATCGACGGGGGCGACGCCACTCCCGCCGTGCTCAAGGACGCCCAGCGCGACCCGGTCCACGGCCAGACCGTCCACGTTGACCTGCAGCGGGTGCGGCTCGACCAGCCGATCCACGCCGTCGTCACGGTCGAGCTGACCGGCGCCGAGGAGGCGCCCGGGGCCAAGGAGGGCGGGGTGCTCGAGCACGTCACCCGCGAGCTCAACGTCGAGGCGCTGCCCACCGAGATCCCCGAGTCGATCTCCTACGACGTCTCCGCGATGGACATCAACGACACGGTCACCCTCGCCGCGCTCACCGCTCCGCCCGGGGTGACCCTGCTCGACGACCTCGAGGAGACCGTGATCGCGACGCTCACGCCGCCCAAGCTCCAGCTCGAGGAGGAGGAGGAGCCCGAGGAGGAGACCGAGCTGGTCGGCGAAGGCGAGGAAGTCGAGGAGGGCGAGGCCCCCCCCGCCGCCGAGGGCGAGGCCGAGCGCGGCGAAGGCGCCGAGCCCCCGCCCGAGGGCGGCGGCGAGTAGGCCCTGGCCCTCTTTCGCCCCACGCCCGCCGACTGGCTGGTGGTCGGGCTGGGCAATCCCGGAGCTGGCTACCGCGACACCCGCCACAACGTCGGCTTTCGCGTGGCCGAGACGCTGGCCGAGCGCTGGGGCCTGGGGCGCTCGCGCGAGCGCTACCGAGCGCGCGTCCACGAGGGCCGCGCCGGGCCGGGCGGCCCCCGGGTGGCCATCCTCGTGCCCCAGACCTACATGAACGAGGCCGGCCGCTCGGTGGGCCCCGCCCGCGGCGCCTATCGCGTGCCGCGCGAGCGCGTGCTGGTGGTCCACGACGAGATCGACCTCGACTTCGGCGACGTGCGCCCCCGCCTGGGCGGTGGCCTGGCCGGCCACAACGGGCTCAAGTCCGTGCGCGCGGGGCTGGGGGGCGAGGACTTCGCCCGGGTGCGCGTGGGCGTCGGTCGCCCCGACACCACCGACCCCGAGCAGGTCGCGGCGTGGGTACTGGCTCGGTTCCCCGAGCCCCCGGATGCGGTCGAGCGCCTGGTCGCCGACGCGGCGAACGTGGCCGAGGACGTGATCATGGAGCGCCGTGAGCTCTGAGCGGACAGCCGCCCCCGCCGCGGGCGCCCTGCGCTCCCTGCTGGGGCACGCCGCCTACGAGCCCGCCGCCGTAGCCCTGGCCCGGGACGGCGGCCGGGCGTTCGTCGCCTCCGCCCTTCGCCCCTACCTGATCGCCGCCTTGCTCGACGGGATCCCGGGCGCCCTGGCCCAGGACCGCCCCGCCCTGGTGGTGGCCGCCGATGACCGCTCCGCCCGCGACCTGGCCGTCGACCTGCGGGCCTGGCTCGCCCCGCGGCCCGTGCGCTTCTATCCCTCGCGCGGGGTCGCCTATGAGTCCCACCTCACTCCCCCCGCCCACCTGGTGGGGCTGCGGGTGGCGGCGCTCGACGCGCTGCTGGCCTTCGTGGGCGAGGCCGGGGGCCAGTCCGCGGGCGAGGCGTCTCAGGCGGGGGCGGAGCCGGGCCGGGAGGCCGAGCCGCCGGTGGTGGTGATCTCCGCCGTGGCCCTGTCCGAGAAGGTCCCCGACCCCGCGCTTCGCCCCCGCTCGTTCTGGCTCTCGGTGGGAGAGCAACTCGACCTCGAGGCGTGCGCGGCGGCGCTCGTCCAGGCGGGCTACGAGCGCGTCGACCAAGTCGAGGACCGGGGCCAGTTCGCCATGCGCGGGGGCCTGGTCGACCTCTATCCGGCCACCGAGGAGCGGGCCGTGCGCGTCGACCTGTTCGGCGACGAGATCGAGTCCCTGCGCTGGTTCTCGACCTTCACCCAGCGCTCGCTGGGAGAAGCCCAGCGCGTCGAGGTGGCGCCCGCCGCCGAGCTCGCCCCCGAGCATCGCGCGCTCGCTTCGCTCCCGAGCGCCGAGATCGCCGCGCTGGAGGACCGCGCCGAGCGCCCCGACATCGCCGAGCTGCTCCCGGTCGAGCGTTTCGTCGCCCTGCTCGACCTGCTTCACCCGGCCGCCCCCGCCCTGGTGATCGCCGCCGATGAGGAGATCGAGCCCTCGCTGGGCGACCACTGGGACGACGTGTGCGCCGCCTTCCATGACGCCGAGGCCCACCACCTCTACGTCCCGCCGGCCGAGGTGGGCGCGGCCCTGGCCGAGCGGGCCGAGATCCGCCTCTCCTCGCTGGCGGGCGGGCAGGCGGTCGAGTTCCGCGCCCAGGCGGCGGCCACGTCGGCCCGCTCCCTGCGCGAAGCCGAGCCCGAGCTCGAGCGCCTGGTGCGCTCGGGCTACAGCACCGTGGTCGCCTGGCCCCGGCGGGGGGACGGCGAGCGCGCCGCGTACAACCTCGCGCGCGCGAGCGCCTCCTGGTTGGGCGAGGGACCGCCGCTGGCGCCGGCGCCGGGGGCCCCCCCGGACGGCGACGGGTCCTCCGGGGCGCCGGCGCCCGAGGGAGCGCCGCCCGAGGGAGCGCTGCGCTTCGCCCGGGCCGCCCTGCGCGAGGGGTTCGTCGCCCCGTCGCTTCACCTGGCGGTGATCCCCGAGCACCGTCTCTTTCGCCGGCGGCGCGCCGAGGCGCCCGCCGAGCCGGCTCGCCGCCGAGCGCTGCGCTCGTTCGCCGATCTGCGCGCCGGCGACATCGTCGTGCACGAGGACCACGGCATCGCCCGCTTCGCCGGCTTTGAGACCCGCACCGTGGCCGGGGTCACGCGCGACTACCTGTACCTCGAATACCAGGGCGACGACCGCGTGTTCGTCCCCTCCGAGCAGCTGGCCAAGATCACCCGCTACGTGGGCGCCGGCGGCGGTCACCCGCCGCTGAGCAAGCTGGGCGGGGCGCGCTGGGACGCCATGAAGGCCCGCGCCCGCCGGGCCGCCCAGGAGCTGGCCGGCGAGCTGCTCAACCTCTACGCCGAGCGCCGCCGCCGCAGCGGCCACGACTTCGACCCCGACGGCGACTGGCAGCGCGACTTCGAGCAACGCTTTCCCTACCAGGAGACCCCGGACCAGCGCGACGCGATCGAGGCGGTCAAGTCCGACATGGAGGCGCCGCGGCCGATGGACCGCCTGATCTGCGGCGACGTCGGCTACGGCAAGACCGAGGTCGCCCTGCGCGCCGCGTTCAAGGCGGCCACCGGGGGCAAGCAGGTGCTGCTGCTGGCGCCCACCACCATCCTCGCCCAGCAGCACGTGGGCACCTTCGCCGAGCGCCTGGCCGACTGGCCGCTGCAGGTCGAGCACGTCTCGCGCTTTCGCTCGACGGCCACCCAGCGCAAGGTGATCGGCCAGTTCGCCGCTGGCCAGGTGGACATCCTCATCGGCACCCACCGCCTGCTCTCGCGCGACCTGCGCCCCAAGGACCTCGGCCTGCTCGTGGTCGACGAGGAGCAGCGCTTCGGGGTGCGCCAGAAGGAGCTGCTGCGCCAGCTGCGCCTGTCGGTCGACGTGCTGGCGATGTCGGCCACCCCGATCCCGCGCACCCTGCAGATGTCGCTGGCCGGCCTGCGCGACATCTCGGTGATCGAGACGCCGCCCGAGGGGCGACGCCCGGTCAAGACCTACGTGGGCGAGTACGACGAGGGGCTGGTGCGACAGGCGATCGAGCGCGAGCGCGGGCGCGACGGCCAGGCCTTCTACCTCCACAACCGGGTCGAGACGATCGACGAGACCGCCGAACGGCTGCGCGCCCTGTGCCCGGGGGTGCGCTTCGAGGTCGCCCACGGCCAGCTGCCCGAGGCCGAGCTGGAGGCGCGCATGCTGGCCTTCCTGCGCGGGGAGGCCCACGTCCTGGTGTGCACCTCGATCATCGAGTCGGGGCTGGACATCCCCCAGGCCAACACCCTGGTCGTCGAGCGCGCCGACACCTTCGGGTTGGCCCAGCTCTACCAGATCCGCGGGCGCGTGGGCCGCAGCCGGGAGCGGGCCTACGCCTACCTGCTCTACGACTCGGCCGCCGCCCTGACGCCCGAGGCGGCGCAGCGCCTGGCCGCGCTGTCGGACTTCACCGAGCTGGGGGCGGGGTTTCGGGTGGCGATGCGCGACCTGGAGATCCGGGGGGCGGGCAACCTGCTCGGCGACGAGCAGTCGGGCCACGTGGCGGCGCTGGGCTTCGAGCTCTACCTGCAGATGCTCGACGACGCGGTGCGGGCCTCCGCCGACGCCGACGGCGCGGGCGAGCCCCCCGAGCCGGTGCGTCTGGACGTCAACGTCGACGCCTACGTGCCCGCCGACTACATCCCCTACGAGCAGGCCAAGATCGACGTCCATCGGCGCATCGCCGGGGCCCTGGACGTGGCCGAGCTGGGCCTGCTGGCCGAGGAGCTCGAGGACCGCTTCGGCCCGGTGCCCGAGCCGCTGGCCAACCTGGTCGCCCTGCAGCGTGCGCGCATCCGCTTCGGCGAGGCCGGCGCGCGCACGGTCAGCTTTCGCGGTGATCGGCTGGCGGTGACGCCGATCGAGCTCGACTCGGCCCGGGCCCGCGCCCTGCGCGCCGAGATCCCCGAGGCGCTGTATGAGTCCGGGCGCTCGCAGTTCTCGGTGCGCCTGCCCGCGGACCCCGCCGAGCGCTTCGGGGCGGTTCTGCGCGCCGCCGAGGCGCTGGTCGCCATTCTCGCCGGGGAACCCGATTCCGCTAGCATCCGCGCCTCGTGAGCCGCGGTATCCGCACTCTCTCGGCGCTTGGCGCCGTTTTCATTTCTGGGGCCGGGCTGGCGGCGTGTGGCAACGGGGTGCCGGGCAACGCGGTCGCGCGGGTGGGCGACTACGTCGTCACCAAGCGCGACTTCGACCACTGGATGGTGGTCGCCGCCGCCTCCTCGGCCGCCGCCGTGCCGGGCCAGACCGCCAAGCCGGTGGTGCCCGACCCGCCCACCTTCGCCGGGTGCATCGCCAACAAGCGCCAGACCGCGCCCAAGCCGGCCAAGGGCCAGCCCGCGCCCAACGATACGCAGTTCAAGGCCCAATGTGAGCAGGAGTACAACAGCCTGCGCGACCAGGTCATGCAGTTCTTGATCTCCGCCGACTGGATCACCGGAGAAGCCTCGGACCAGGGGGTCAAGGTCTCTCAGAAGGACGTGGTCAACCAGTTCAACACGATCAAGAGCCAGCAGTTCCCCAAGCCGGCGGACTTTCAGAAGTTCCTCTCCCAGTCGGGCATGAACATGGCCGACCTGCTGTTTCGGGTCAAGCTCGACCTGCTCTCGACCAAGCTGCGCCAGAAGATCACCAAGGGCCAGGACAAGGTCTCGAGCGCCCAGATCTCCAAGTACTACAACCAGAACAAGCAGCGCTTCGGTCAGCCCGAGCGGCGCGACCTGCGGCTGGTCCTGACCAAGACCCCCGGCGACGCGCAGAAGGCCAAGTCGGCGCTCGGGCACGGCCAGTCCTTTAACAAGGTGGCCAAGCAGTACTCGATCGACCAGGCGTCCAAGAACCAGGGCGGCACGCTGCTGGGGGTGGCCAAGGGCCAGCAGGAGCAGGCGCTCGACCAGGCGGTGTTTTCGGCCAAGCCCAACCAGCTCTCGGGGCCGGTCAAGACCCAGTTCGGCTACTACGTCTTCATGGTTACCAAGGTCACTGCGCCCACCCAGCAGAGCCAGGCCCAGGCCACCCCGGTCATCAAGCAGCTGCTGGCCTCCCAGAACCAGCAGCAGGCGCTGACCAGCTTCGTCACCAAGTTCCGCAAGAAGTGGACGGGTCGCACCAACTGCCGCAAGGGGTTCGTCGTCCAGAGCTGCAGCAACTTCCCCAAGCCCAAGGGCGGCACCGGCACCGCGCCCCCCGGGGCGGTGCCCCAGCAGGGCGCGCCCCCGCAGGGCGGCGCTCCCCCGCAGGGCGGCGCTCCCCCGCAGGGTGGCGCTCCTCCGCAGGGCGGCGCTCCTCCGCAGGGCGGCGCACCCCCGCAGGGTGGCCCCCCAGGCGGCTGAGCCCGGGGCCTCGCCGGGCCCCGGTCTGGCCCCGGCGCTGCTCGGCCTGGACGGCATCACCCGGCGCCTGCGGAGCGAGTGCCCGTGGGATCGCGAGCAGGACGAGCGCAGCATCGTCCCCCACACCGTCGAGGAGGCCTACGAGCTCGCCGACGCCGCTCAGCGCGGCGACGACGCCCGCCTGCTCGACGAGCTCGGCGACGTCCTGTTTCAGGTCTATTTCCTGAGCCTGCTGCTCGAGGAGCGCTCCGCCGGGAGCCTGGCCGCGGTCGCCGAGCACTGTACCGCCAAGCTCGTCCGTCGCCACCCCCACGTGTTCGGCGACGCCGAGGCCGACAGCGCCGCGCAGGTGCTGCGCAACTGGGAGGCGATCAAGCACTCCGAGCGCCAGGGGCGCGGCGGGCGCTTCGGCGAGCTGGCCGCCAACCTTCCGGCCCCCACCTACGCGGCCAAGCTGCTCCGGCGCGCCGGCGACGCCGACCCCTTCGCCGAGCCCGCCACCGCCCTGGCCGCGGTGGCCGAGCGCGCCCGCGAGCTAAAGGCCGCCGAGCCGGCGCCGGCGCTGGCGGAGCCCGGGAGCGCCCCGCCCGAGCGCTTTGAGCGGGCGGGGGAGCTGCTGTTCGCCGCCGTGGGCGCCGCCCGCGCGCTGGCCGTCGATCCCGAGCTGGCGCTGCGCGCGGCCGCCGATCGCTTCCGGCGGGACGTCGAGGCCGACGCGTGAGCCAGATCGAGACCGTCCACGCCCGCCAGATCCTCGACAGCCGGGGCAACCCCACGGTCGAGGTCGAGGTCGCGCTGCGCTCAGGGGCGCTCGGTCGTGCCGCCGTGCCCTCGGGCGCCTCCACCGGCGAGTTTGAGGCCACCGAGCTGCGCGACGGAGGCGACGCCTACCTGGGCAAGGGGGTCGCTCGCGCCGTGGCCAACGTCAACGGCGAGCTGGCCGCCGCCGTCCGGGGCCGCGACGCCGAGGACCAGCGCGCGCTCGATCGCGAGCTGATCGCGCTCGACGGTACGCCGAACAAGTCCCGCCTGGGGGCCAACGCGATCGCCGGGGTTTCGCTCGCCGCCGCCCACGCCGCGGCGGCCGAGGAGCGCCAGCCCCTGTGGCGCTACCTGGGCGGCGAGCAGGCCCACGTCCTGCCCGTTCCGATGATGAACGTCCTCAACGGCGGCGCCCACGCCGACAACGCCCTCGACTTCCAGGAGTTCATGATCGTCCCCTGGGGGGCGCCGAGCTTCTCGGAGTGCCTGCGCGTGGGAAGCGAGGTGTTTCACCGCCTCAAGGCCCGCCTGCACAAGAGCGGCCTGTCCACCGCGGTAGGGGATGAGGGGGGCTTTGCCCCCGATCTCCCCAGCAACGAGGAGGCGCTCGTCGCCCTGGTGGACGCCATCGAGGCGGCGGGCTACCGGCCGGGGGAGGACGTGGCCGTCGCCCTTGACCCGGCGACCAGCGAGCTGTACTCCGACGGCGCCTACCGGCTCGAGCACGAGGGGCGCACGCTCGCGGCCGACGAGCTGACCGGGTATTGGGCCGACCTCCTCGAGCGCTATCCGATCGTCTCGATCGAGGATGGGATGGCCGAGGACGACTGGCCGGGCTGGAGGGTCCTGACCGAGCGCCTGGGCGAGCGCGTGCAGCTGGTCGGCGACGACCTGTTCGTGACCAACGTCGAACGCCTGCGCCGGGGGATCGCCGCCGGGGTGGCCAACTCGGTGCTGATCAAGGTCAACCAGATCGGCACGCTGACCGAGACGCTCGAGGCGATCGCCACCGCGCGCGAGGCCGGTTACACCGCGGTCATCTCCCACCGATCGGGGGAGACCGAGGACGTCACGATCGCCGACCTGGCGGTGGCCACCGGCTGCGGCCAGATCAAGGCCGGCGCCCCGTCGCGGACCGACCGGGTGGCCAAGTACAACCAGCTGCTGCGCATCGAGGAGCGCCTGGGGGCCGACGCCCGCTTTGCCGGTCGGTGGGCGATTCGCTCCTAGGCCACCCCGGGAGCCCACAGCCCCCGTGGCGGCCTAGAGCTCCTGACGGCCGGCGTAGCCGGCGTCGAGCTCGTGCCAGAAGCCGATGTCCTCCTCGCCCTCGACCCAGCACAGGTAGACCTCGCGGCCGTCGCGGATCGCCGGGAAGTCGACCAGCCCGCGGTCGAGGTCGCGCAGGACGATCTCGCGCTCGCCCAGCTCCTCCACGCTCGATCGCAGCTCGAGGAAGGCCTCGCCCACCAGCCGGCCCGCCGCTCCGCCACCGTTGCCCGGCGACCCCTCGGCCAGCGCCGTCCGCGCGTCGGTGTCGGCGAGCCGCTCGCGGGCGTCCCGAACGGCCGCCAGGCGCTCGGTCACCCAGGGCAGCTCGGCCTGGGCCTGCTCGAGGGAGTAGTGGCGGCGGTGCCTCACGCGGCGCACGCTAGCGCCCGCCCGCCCGCAGGAGACCCCTCCTCGGCGGCGAAATCGCGGTCATGGCCGCCGCCCGCCTGAGCACGCGCGCATCCGTTTCGCGGGCTCGCCCCGCGGGCGTGCGCTGGGACCGGCTGGGGCGCATCGCCATGCTCCTGGTGCTGCTCGCGCTGCTCTACCTGTACCTCGGCGCGGCGCGCTCCTACCTGTCGAGCACCCAGCAGGCCCACCGCCAGGGGGCCGACATCCGCCGGTTGGAGTCCGACAACGCCCGTCTGCGCGCCCGCCGAAGCGCGCTCGAGCGCCCGAGCGCGCTCGAGCAGGAGGCGCGCCAGCTGGGGATGATCCGCCCCGGCGAGCGCCCCTACGTCATCGAGGGCCTGCCCCCCAACTGATCCGGGAGTGCCCGCCGAAGTGGCCGGCCCGGCCTCCCGGTCGGCGGCGGCGTGCCCTACAGTGGCGCGCGTGTCGTTCGAGTATGCGCTGGGCCAGTGGCGGGACGGCGAGCGGCGGATGCGCGAGGCGCCGCCCGAGCGGCGTGCGGTGCTCGAGCGCGTGATCGAGCGCGTGGTGGCCGAGCTGCGCCGGCGCCTGGGTGGGGCCTTCACCACCGACGAGCTGGTCGAGCTCTACGGTCGCGGCACCGACTGGTGCGTGCAGATCGCCGTGGCCAGCGCGCCCCAGGCGCCCTGGGCGTGGGAGGCCCGTACCGTCGCCGACGCGGCGTTTTCCCGCTACGTGCGCGACGCGACCGACTACGCCGGCGGCCGTCGCGCCTCGCGCGTGTAACCCCACCCGGGCCGGGCTTTTAGTCCTCGTCGCTGCGGCGGACGACGATCTGATCGGGCTCGACGACGACGGTGACCGGCCGGTGTCCGGCCCAGTGCTCGGCGTAGACCGGGTCATCGGTGATCGCCGGGTCCAGCCACAGCCCGTAGCCCTCCTCACCGTGGTCAAACGTGCCCTCCAGCGGGCGCCCGGCGCGGCCGCGCCCGCGGCCCCCGCGGCGCCCACGCCGGCGCCGTCCCTCGCGGGCGCCCTCCGCGGCGGCCTCCCCGTCGTCGCGTCCGGCCTCCGTCCCGCGCTCGACCTCGGATTCGCGCTCGGCCTCGGCCGCCTCGAGCTCGGCGGCGATCAGCGCGTCGTCCTCGGCCCGTAGATCGATCTCGTCCGGAAACGGGACGCCCGGGCTCTCGCCCCCCTCGGACTCGGGGGCGAGCTCGTTCTGGCGCTTGAACTCCTCGATTTCCTGAACCGTGACCTCGAGCTGGTGGGCGATCCAGGCGTCGGTGCGCCCTTGGCGCACCCAGGTGCGGATCTGGTTGAGCTGCGGGCGCAAGGAGCGGCGTGCCACGAGCCGCGCAGCCTAATAGACAAATCCCGGCCTTCGCGGCGCGAGCGACCTAGACGCCCACTTCGCTGGGCGCCGTTGGCTCTGACCCGGAGGGAACGCCCGCCGGAGGCGCCTCCTCCTCCGGGAGCTCGCGCCGGGCCAGCCGGGAGGGCCACCAGTTGCGCCGTCCGACGAGCAGGACCGTCGAGGGAATCAGCAGGGTGCGGACGAAGAAGGTGTCGAGCAGCACGCCGGCCGCCAGGCCCAGCCCGAGCTGTTGGCTCTGGCTGTCGCCGGTGGCGGTGAGCACGGCGAACGTCCCCGCCAGCACCAGGCCGGCAGAGGTCACCGTCCCGCCCGTGGCCACCAGCGCTCGGCGGACCGCGGCGTGCAGGGGCAGGGTGGCCGCCTCTTCGCGGATGCGCGTCATGACCAGGATGTTGTAGTCCGACCCCAGGGCCATCAGGAACACGAACATCATGAACGGCAGCACGAAGTTCAGGCCGGCCTCGCCCGCCAGCCCGATGAACACCGCGACGGCCAATCCCAGGCCGGCCAGGTAGGACAGGCCCACGCTGACGATCAGGTAGGCGGGCGCCACCAGGCTGCGCAACAGGATCGCCAACAGGATCGCGATCACCAGCAGCACCAACGGAACCAGGCGCTTCAGATCGCGGGTGGAGACCTGGCTGACGTCGTAGGAGGCAGCCGCCTGGCCGGTCACCCCCTGGTCGACGGCGCCGATCCGGCGGGCCACGCCGGCCACCGTGCGGCGGATCGCCGGCACCGCGTTTAGGGCGGCGGTGCTGGACGGCTCACCCGCTCGCAGCCGCACGTAGAACTGGACCGTCGCGCCGTCGGGGCTGATGAACGAGGCGGTGGCCCGGTAGACGTAGTACACGGCGCCCGGCAGCCGCCCCGCCAGCGCCCGGGGCTCGCGCAGCGGCAGGCGCTGGGGCGGCCCGAGCTGGCGGTGAAGCGCGACCAGGGCGGCCGGCGTGAGCGCGCGGCCGTTGGGGTCAAGCGGCCCCAGGGTGCCGGCGAACTGGGGCGCGGCCGCGAGCGCCCGGCCGGCGGTGGCGACCGGACCGGGGTCGCTCCACACCGGCTTGGGCAGGCGAAAGAGGACGTTGGTTGGGTTGCGGACGATGAGCGGGAAGTGGGCGTCCAGCACCCGTTGACCGGCCGCCGAGTCGCTGCCCCCGGGAGCAGAGCGCGAGCCGAACCCGGCCGGCTGGTAGGCCAGCAGGCCCAGCGCCAGCGCGACGAACAGCGCCACGCCCACGCCCAAGGTCCGGCGGGGGCGCTCGATCACGCGGCTGGCCAGCCGGCCCCACGCTCCCCGGTACTCGTGGCCGGGCCGCGGATGGGTGGGCCAGAACGCCACCCGCCCGAAGATGGCCAGCAGCGCCGGCAGCAGGGTCAGCCCGGCGATCAGCACCACGGCGATGCCGATCGCCAGCCCCGGTCCCAGGCCCCGGTAGAGCCCGAAGTCGGCCAGCACCAGGCTGAGCAGGGCGCAGACCACGCAGGCCGCCGAGAAGGAGATCGTCTCGCCCACCCGCGAGAGCGCCCGGGAGACCGCCGCGTGCGGCTCGCTCCCGGCGGCCAGCTCCTCGCGGACGCGGTAGATGAGAAACAGGCCGTAGTCGGTGCCCGCCCCGAGGACGATCACCGTGAGGAGGATCTGGGTCAGGCTCGAGACCTCGACCCCCGCCTTGGCCGCCTCCCCGATCAGGGGCCCGGCCACCACCAGCGACAGCCCGGCCGGCAGGAGCGTGATGAGCGGCGCCAGCACGGCCCGAAAGACCACCAGCAGCAGCGCGATGATGAACAGGATCGCCAGCTGCGAGGTGAGGCTGCGGCTGCGCTTGTCGTGGATGCGGCTGTCGACCGCCTGGGCGAACGGGCCGGCGAGGTGGACGCTGAGACCGGGCGGGGCCCCCGCCGAGGCGATCGCCCCGCGCATCCGACCAAACAGCGGCTCGGCGCTGTCGAAGCGCACGTTGGGCCGGAACTCGATCAGCGCCCGGCGGGCCTGCCGGTCCCCGGACAGCCCCTGGTCGCGCACGTCGAGCACCGAGCGGTCATGAGCGATCGCCGTCTCGGCCCGATCGAAGGCGGCCTGGTCGGCGTCCGACAGCGGCCCGCCGCTGCGCCCGGCCACCAGCAGCGTGGAGAACGCGTTGCGGGCCTGGAAGGGCTTGGCCAGGTCGGCGGCGCGCAGGATCGGGGTGCCCTTGGGCAGGAAGTCGCTGTTGTTGGCCTTGGTCTCGCTGGAGAGCGAGGGCAGGACCTGGGGCACCAGGGCGGCCAGCGCCACCCAGATCACGACCAGCGGCCAGCGCAGGCGCACCGACAGCCGCGCCAGGGCGGCAAAGGCCGCGTCGGTGCGGCTGGTGCCCCCGGGGCCGGGCATCGAGCGCAAGCCTATGGCCTCGGCCAAGGCGTCGCGACTAAGCTGGCGCCAGGGCGGGTAGGGGGTAGAGTGGTCAAGAGGGGTGCCGTTCTCTTGTATTCGGGCAGGCCATTGCCTAACCTGGACGGCCGGGCGCGGGAGGTGCCTTCATGCTGGTTCTGACACGCAAGTCCAACCAGAGCATCATGATCGGGGACGCGATCGAGATATCGGTCCTCTCGGTCATGGGCGAGAAGGTTCGCATCGGCATCCAGGCGCCGCGCGACGTACCCGTGTTCCGCAAAGAGGTCTACCTGGAGATCCAGCGCGAGAAGCGCGAGGCCGCCGTCGAGGGCGCCGACGGGCAAAAGCCGGACGCCACCGAGGCGGTTCGCGCCGAGGTGGAGGCCGCGCTGAACAAGCTCGGCGAGAGCTGACTCAGCCCATCACGACGTAGAGCGTCTTGAACATGACCACGGTGACCAGCACCGCGGTCATGATCAAGGTGAGCGTCAGCACTATGAAGCGCACCGCGCCGGAGCGCTCACGGCGGTCATAGGCGCGCTGGCGCGAGCGCCGTTTCGCCGCCCGGCGCAGCGAGGCGCGCCGGGTGCGATCCAGGTGGGTCTCCTCGACAAAGGCCTGCTCGAGCTCGGCCAGGCTCTGACGCATCCGCATGGCCCCAGCCTACTGGACCCGCTCTACATAACCCGGGGCCCCGGGGCGCTTAGGCGACGGCGGCGCGGCCGCCCTGCTCCTGCTCCTCATAGACGCCGATGAATCGCAGGTAGTTCTCGGCGATCTGCTCGGCCGCCGCCTCTCGCTCCAGCTCCTCGGCGAGGAAGCCCTTTAGCGCGTCCCACCAGATCGAGCGCCCGATGGCAAAGCCCACGAAGCCCTCCACCGGGGCGGCCTGCCTAAGCCAGTGATCGACCTTCTCGGTGCTGGCGCCGCGGCCCAGGAGCACGCACACCACCCCGTCGCGGCCTTCGCGCCGGGTGGTCCGGGCCAGCGTCTCGGCCTCCGGGCGCTCGTCCACGCCCTCGATCTTCCACACGTCGGGCTCGACCCCCTGGTCCTGGAGCTCGATGATGGTGCGGCGCATGAGCTCGGGGCGAAGCTCGGCGTCGTAGCGGTCGGTGTCGCCCCCCGCCGCCTCGAGCTGGGCGGGCTCGGCGGGCACCAGGAGCTCGAAGAGGAACTTGCGGTCGTGCTCGTGCAGCCACTCCGACAGGCGCCGGAGCTTGGCCGCCTGGTCGCGGTTGGCGTCGGCGTCGCCCTCGGGGTTGTAGCGGACCAGGACCTTGGAGAAATGCGGGTCAAAGCTCTCGATGTGCTCGCCGAACCGCTCGCCGTACTCGAAGTCGAACATGTCCTGACCCGACTTCTCCACCGGCATGGCGAGCTTGAGGTCCCGCTGCTTGGCCTGGTGGGGGATGTCCCCCCCGAACTGCTCGTCCACTAGGACGCCGATGGCGTGGGGGTCGACGCCGCCCCGCTCGACCGCCTTGACCATGCCCTCGAAGATCAGGTGCTTGGCGTCGGAGATCGTCGCCGTCTGCTCGGGCGTGGGGTCACCCTCGATCCCGAACATCTTCTTCTGAAACGAGCCGCGGTGGTCGAAGGCCAGGATGTAGAGCTTGGCGTCGTAACCCAAGTCCTTGAACGTCTCCATACGTCTGTCTCCCCGTCTGGTGGTGGTAGGGCCGGCCGTCGGGTCGTTGTGGGCCCGGGCGCGGAGCGCCCGACGGCGGTTGGAAGGGACCCAGATTCAACCACTACCCCGAGTAGGCTGCCGCCGGGATGGACCACCACTTCCGCCCTCCGAGCTTCACGATCGGGGTCGAAGAGGAGCTGATGATCCTGGACGAGGGCTCGCTGGAGCTCGCCCAGGCGATCGAGTCGCTACTCGAGGACTCGCCCGCGCAGGAGCTGGCGGGGGAGATCAAGCCCGAGCTGATGGAGTCGGTGCTGGAGATCTGCACCGCGCCCTGCGCTGACGTGACCGAGGCCGGCGCGCAGCTGAGGGCGCTGCGGCGCCGGGTGACCGAAACCGCGGCGAGCAAGGGGCTGCGCATCGGCTCGGCCGGCACCCACCCGTTTGCCATGTGGGAGGACCAGAGGATCGTGGCCCGACCGCGCTATCGCGGGCTCGTCAGCTCGCTGGCGTTCGTGGCTCGCCAGGAGCTTATCTTCGGGATGCACGTTCACGTGGGCGTCGACGCCCCCGACACGGCCATCCACGTGGCCAACGGGATGCGCGTGCACATCCCGGTGCTCGTGGCGCTGACGGCGAACTCCCCCTTCTGGCGGGCGGACGCCACCGGGATGGCGTCCACCCGAATGCCGATCTTTCGCTCGTTTCCCCGCGTGGGCATCCCGCCGACCTACCGCGACTGGGCCGACTACGAGCGCCGGATCGATTTCATGGTGCGAAGCGGGGTGGTCGAGGACTACACCTACCTGTGGTACGACGTCCGACCCCACCCCAACTTCGGCACCGTGGAGGTCCGGACGATGGACTCCCAGACCCGGGTCGAGCACACGATCGCCATCGCCGCTCTGGTCCAGGCCATGGTCAAGGAGCTGGCCGAGCATCACCAGGCGGGAAAGCGACTCTCCGAGTACCCCTGGGAGATGCTCGACGAGAACAAATGGCTGGCGGCGCGCCACGGGCTCGACGGCGAGCTGGTGGACCTGCCCAGCTCGGATCGGGTAGGCGCCCGCCAGCTGGGGGGGCGCTTGCTCGAGCGCATGCGCGAGCATGCCCAGGAGCTCGGCTCCGAGGCCGAGCTCGAGGGGGTGGCCGACCTGCTCGAGCACGGCACTGGGGCCGACCGTCAGCGGATGGTCTACGACGCCAATCACGACCTGCGCGAGGTCACGAGCGAGGTCGTGGCCGCCACCGTACCCGCCGACTGAGGCGCCGATCCGCGTGCCCGGCCAGCCCCGAGCGAGTCCTGGGGCCGGGCCCGCCTAGAATCCTCGGGATGGCTCGGGGGGCCGAAGTCTTCGTCGTCTGTAAGGAGTGCGGCTCCGAGGTCAGCCCCTACGTGACCGAGTGCCCGTACTGCGGCGCCCGGCTGCGCAAGCGGGCCCCCAAGCTCGAGCGGGCCGGACGCGCGGCGACCGCCCGCCGGCTGCCCTCGCCCCGGCTCGGGCGCCTGCGCCCGGGGGAGATCCCCGGCGTCCGGCCCGAGGCCCGTCCCTATGGCACCGCCCTGCTGGTGCTCCTCGGCGCCGGGACCTGGGTGGCGTGGCACAGCGGGGCCTTCTCGCCCTCGGACCTGTGGCTGCACGGCCCGGTGGGGCGCGATTGGTGGCGGCTCCTGACCACCCAGTTCACCTACATCAGCGGGCTCTACGCCTTCGGCGCGCTGCTGGGCGTCGGCCTGTTCGGCTGGCTGCTGGAGCGCCGGCACGGGCCGCTGGCGGTGATCTTGCTGTTCCTGTTCTGCGGGACCGGGGGCGCGCTCGCCGAGGTCGCGGTGTCGAGCCAGCCCGTGGCCCACGGCGCCAACGGGGCGGCGCTCGGCCTGCTCGCCGCCTGGATCGTCCCCGACCTGTTCGCCCGCCGGGCGCGCGACGAGTACGAGGGCGACCTGCTGGGGGCCGGGCTCATCGCCGCCGCGCTGCTCGCGCTTCCGCTCGCCCGCCCCGACGAGGCCAGCTGGGTCGCCGGCGTCGTCGGCGCCGCGCTGGGGCTGCTGGCGGGCGCCACGCTGGCGCGCCTGCACCCCGCCTAGCCGGGCGTCCGACCGCGCTCGGGCTGGATTCCGGGGCCCGGGTCTCCCGCGAGCACGTCAATATGACCGGCCTCGCCCGCCACCAGGCGCCCGATCACGGCGCCGCTCGCCTGCGCGGAGCTCTCCGGGGGCACGGCGGCGAGCAGGCCGCCCGAGGTCATCGCGTCGCACAGCAACCAGCGGCGCGACTCGGGCACCTCCTCATCGAAGCCGGTGAAGGTCTCGGCGTGGGCGCGGTTGCGCCGCGAGCCGCCGGCGATCGCCTCTTCTCCCTCCAGCAGCTCGGGCACTCCGGCCACGGCTGGGACCGAGTCGGCGAACACCTCGGCGGCCGCCCCGCTGGCGGCGCACAGCTCGTGCAGATGCCCGAGCAGGCCAAAGCCGGTGACGTCGGTGAGCGCGTGGGCGCCGGCGCGCCGCGCCGCGGCGGCGGCGTCGGCGTTGAGCTCGCTCATCACGGCGACGACGCGGTCGGTCAGCCCGTCGGAGCCCAGTCCCCGCTTGAGCGCGGTGGTGGCCGCCCCCGCCCCCACCGGCTTGGACAGGACCAGCGCGTCGCCGGGCCGCCCCCCCGCGTTGGTCAGCAGCTCGTCGGGGTGCACCAGGCCGGTCACCGCCAGGCCGTACTTGGGCTCGCGGTCATCGATCGAGTGCCCGCCGATTAGGATCGCCCCCGCGTCGGTCACCGCCTCCTGGCCCCCGCGCAGGATCGCCTCGAGCACCTCACCGCCCAGCTGCTCGAGCGAGAAGGCCACGATGTTCATGGCGGTCAGCGGCCGCGCCCCCATGGCATAGACATCCGACAGGGCGTTTGCCGCGGCGATACGCCCGAACTGGAACGGGTCATCGACGATCGGCGTAAAGAAGTCGAGCGTCTGGACGATCGCCAGATCGTCTGACAGCCGGTACACGCCGGCGTCGTCGGCGGTGGCGGAGCCGACTAGCAGGTTGGGGTCTGCCGGGGCAGACAGCGCCCCCAGGAGCGGCCCGAGCTGCGCGGCGCCGATCTTGCACCCGCAGCCGGCGCCGTGGGAGAGCGTGGTGAGCGCGACCGGCATGGTCTAATGATGACCGCCCGTGCGCGCCCGTCGCTACAGCGCCGCCGAAGTGGACGCCGCAGTCGAGGCGCTGCAGGCACCCGGGCGCCTCGGCCACGCCCAAGAGGTGGTCACCCACGCGGCTCCCGGACTGCAGCGCATCCTCAACGACGCGCTCGCCCAGGGCGGGTGGTTCGACGAGGCCCACCGGGCGCAGATCGCCCGCGCGACGGCCGTCGAGGACGACGAAGAGCGTCTGAGGGCAGTGGACACGCTGGTCGCCGAGGAGACCCGGCTGGGCATGCTCGTCGGCGTGACGGTCGGCTTCGAGCTGGCCCGCGAGCTGCAAGGCGAGTCCGCGCCCCCCGCATCGCCCGAGGAAACCCCCAACCCCGAGGAGGAGACCTAGTCAAATGGACATCCGCTTCCTAGGCCACGCCGCCTTCGAGCTCACCCACGATGGCACGACCGTGCTGGTGGACCCGTTTCTGACCGGCAACCCCAAGGCGGCGGTCGGCGCCGACGAGGTGAGCGCCGACGTGATCCTGCTCACCCACGGCCACGCCGACCACATCGGCGACACCGTGGCCATCGCCAAGCGCACCGGCGCCGCGGCGGTGGCGATCGTCGAGCTGGCCAACGAGCTCTCCGAGGAGGGGCTTCAGAACGTCTCGGACCCCAACCTGGGGGGCACGGTGCGCTTTGACTGGGGCTGGGTCAAGCTCGTCCCCGCCTGGCACACCTCGACCACCCCCAAGGGGACCGTCAACACCCCGGCCGGCCTGATCATCAGCATCGGCGAGAAGACGATCTATCACCTCGGCGATACGGCGCTGTTCTCCGACCTGGCGCTGGTGGCCAAGCGCGGTGACCCCATCGACGTCGCGTTGATGTGTATCGGCGGCCACTACACGATGGACCGCTTGGACGCGGTCGAGGCGGCCAACCTGATCTCGGCCCGCGAGGTCATCCCCTGTCACTACGACACCTTCCCGCCGATCGAGACCGACGCCCAGGCGTTCAAGGCCGACGTCGAGGCGGCCACCTCCTCCAAGGTGGTGGTGCTCCAGCCGGGCGAAACCCATTCGCCGTGACCCACGCCGTGGTCCTGATCGAGGCCGAACGCGACGCCATGTCGCGGCTGGGCGGGGAGCTGGCCGACATCGATGGGGTGGCCGAGGCCTACTCGGTGACCGGCGAATGGGACTTCGTGGCGATCGTGCGGGTGCCCCGGCACGAGCAGCTCGCCGATGTCGTCACCGGGCAGATAACGCAGCTTCCCGGCGTATCGCGGACCCAGACGATGGTCGCCTTCGAGGCGTTCTCGCGCCATGACCTCGAGGCGCTGTTCTCGATCGGGGGCTGAGCGGGCGAAGAGCTGCGCCGGGAGCTCCGGCGCCTAGGGCTGTTCGCCGGGCCGGAACCACATCGAGCGGTCCTTCCAGTCGTGGGCCATGAGCAGGCTGGCCGCCGCGCCCAGCGCCACCGAGGTGCGCGCGGTGAGCTTTGCCCCGGCCAAACCTCCGGCCGCCACGCCCGCCAGCAGCGCGCCGGTGGCGCCGTGGTGACAGCGCTGGCCGAGGATCCACAGGCGACGCTGGCGGGCGTCAATGCGGATCGGCTGCGGATATCGGGGAGCGGCGAGGGGCGTCACGTACCACCACCTCCTGGGTGACTGGTTCGACACCCAAGTTGTCGACCCTGTGCGCGGGCGCCTGTATCGCCCTCGTTCTGGTTAGAACATGCGTCCAGATGGGTTGCGCCCCGGCCACGGATGCGCTTGTGCTCGGCCGGCCATGCGGGGCCAAACGGTCCGCGCTAGGGTGCCTCTGACCTCGTGTCAACCGATCCGGGGTTCGCGCCGTGTCCCGTCCCAGCCCCTCCCGCACCGACCGCGTCGACTTTCGCGCCACCGGCGATCCGGCGCTGCTCGAGGCCTCGGACCGCGGCGACAGCCACCTGCTCACCTACCGGCAGCTGTATGAGCTCTGGGAGCGCCAGCAGTGGGCGGTTCAGGACATCGACTTCTCGCGCGACCGCGCGGACTGGCACGAGCGGATCCCGCCCGACGAGCGCTTCGTCCGCATGTACGGGCTCAGCTCGTTCTTCATCGGCGAGCAACGGGTGGCCGCCGAGCTTGGTCCGATGATCTGGGCCTGCCCCCAGGAGGACATGCGCATCTTCCTGTGTACCCAGATCGCCGACGAGGCCCGGCACGTGGCGTTCTTCGATCGCTTCTATGAGCAGGTGGGCGTGCTCGAGGGCGAGACCTTGGAGGCCCGCCTGCAGGAGACCAGTCCCCATCTGAATCCCGAGTTCGGCGAGCTGTTCGACGAGCTGCTTCACCGTCGGGTGCAACGCCTGGCCGCCGAGCCCGAGGATCTCGAGGCCCTGGTCGAAGCGGTGACCATCTACCACATGGTCATCGAGGGCATGCTCGCCCTCACCGGGCAGCACTTCATCATCGACTACAACGAGGCGCAGGGAACCCTGCCCGGTTTCGTCGAGGGCTTCACCAACGTGGCCCGCGACGAGCATCGCCACGTGGCCTTCGGATCGCGCTTGTTGCGCGACATGGCCTCGGCCGAGCCGCGCTACGGGGAGGCGATCCAGCGCGCGCTGGCCGAGGTCGCTCCCGCCGCCGACGGGGTCCTTCGCCCCCGCTTCATCCAGGACGAGAATGCCCAGATCTTCGGAGCCAGCGTGGCCGAGACCCGGGAGTTCGCCATGCACGCGCTCCAGCGTCGGCTGAAGGTGATCGGCCTGGCCACGGCCGCCTGAGAGCGGCGACCTACACTGCCGCCGTGAAGGCGCCGGTCAAGCCCGAGTTCGGCCCCACCTTGCCCCACATGCTCGGGCGCCGCCTGCACGGGGCGCCGGCCTGGGCCCGCGGCGGCCTGGGGGCGGCGGCGGTCGCCGCCGTTGTCATCGTCGCCCTGGCCGCCGCGTTGCTAGTGGGCAAGCCCTCCTACTCACACGGCGGGGCCCTGCCCTTCAGCTTCCCCTACTCATCGCGCCTGCACCGGGTGGCGGCGCCCGGGGCCTTCGTGCGGCTGGAGCAGCGCCGCGCCGGGCGCCTGGTGCAGTCCTTTGAGGTCGCTCCGTTGCGCCTGCCCGCCTACCAAGGTCGCATGTTCGGCGAGCTGCCGCTGTTCGCCGACGGCTATATCCGACGCTTGCGTGGCGCTCTTCCGGGCTTCCAGCTCGTCTACGAGGGGCGCACCCCGCCCACCAATCCGCTCGGCTATCAGATCCTCTACCGCTACCGGGGACCCGGGGGCGTGCCCGTGTACGGGCGCGACGAGATCCTCCTGCGCGACCGGCCCGACGCCCGCAACGCCTTGCTGCTGGTGATGCGCGCGACGCCGCTGGCGGGAGTGGGCTACGCCCCCGCGGTGGGCGTCGCGGGCGGCCCCTTGACGCAGATCGTCAACGACTTCACCTTCGGCTAGCGCCGCGGGGCCTAGCCGGTGTTGGTGGTCGGGGTGCTCTGGGGCTGGGCCGGCGGCGAGCTGTTGCCCGAGGGCGGATTCGCATCCGCGGTGCCCGAAGTGCCCGTGCCGCTCCCCGAGGACGGCGGGTTGGTGCTCTGCGGGCCGGTGGCCCCGGTGTTGCCGTTAGAGGTGTTGGTGTTGGAGCCCGCGCCGTCCGCCGGGGCGGACGCGGGGGCCGACGCGGTGTCGTCGGTCGGGCCCGAGGCGCTGGGGGCGGGCAGGGCGGTGGTACCCGATCCCACCATCGCCGCCGGGGGCTTGGGGGTGGCCACGGCGGTGTCCTTGCTCGGCGTGGTTGGCGCCTTGGCGGTGAGGGTCGCCGGGGCGGGCACCGACGGCTTGGGGGAGGCCGGATGGGCCGGCTTGGGCCGCCGGCGGGGGTGGCGCGCGATGGCGGGCTCTTCGCGCGGGAGGATCCGATCGACGGCGTGGGGGGCGGAGAGGGCTGGCACCGCCTGATGGCTGACCGGCGCGTGCGTCGCCTGGGCGACCGCCGGCGCGTCGTGATGGCGGTTGGCCACGTGGCGGACCTCGACGGCGCCGGCGGTGACCAGCGCCGCGGCGGCCAGGCCGGCGGCGGCCTTGGTGGCGACCGCTCCCGCCCCGGCGGAGACCATGCCGGCCATCCCCGAGCCGGCCGAGCCCACGGCGGCGCTTCCGGCCGCGCCAGCTCCGCTGGCGCCCGCTCCCGCCGCGCCGGCGCCGGATGCGCTGGCCGTGCTGCCCACCTTCGCCAGCACGAGCTTCTTGAGCAGCAACAGCGGTGCCACGGGCATGATCGCCGCCAAGGCCCGATTGTTGGCGCGCAGGGCCGAGCGGAAGTCCGTGCAGCGCTCGCAATCGCGCACGTGGCGGCGGACGGGCGGGGTAACGCGCATCAGGCCCTCGGCCACGTGCCCCAGCTCGAGGCGCACCTGGTCGCAGCTCAGGCGCCGGGCCTCGGCCGCCTCGGCCAAGGCCACCCGGGCGCGCACCAGCAGCGACTTGACGCTGGGGATCGTGGTGTCCATCGCCTCGGCGATCTCGGTATAGGACATGTCGTCCATCTCCCGCAGCAGCAGCGCCGTGCGCTGGGTCTCGGGCAGGGTTTGCACGTCGGCCATGAGGTCGCGGAACGCCTCGCGCCGTAGGACCTTCTCTCCGGTGGACAGCCCGCCGTCGGCGAAGTGGATGTCCATCGAGTCGACGCCGACGGCGCTGGTCCGACGGAGGTGGTTTAGGCAGCGGTTGCGCGCGATCCGATACAGCCAGGGCCGCACGTTGATCTCGCGGTCATCGGCGAGCATGGCGTTGAACGCCGCGGCGAACACCTCCTGCAGGACGTCCTCGGCGTCCTCGCGCGAGCCGAGCATGTGCCGGCAGAAGGCGAGCAGGCGAGAGCGGTAGCGGCCCACCAGCGCTTCGAACGCCGCGTGGTTGCCCCGGCGCACGAGGTCTACGAGTCGCTCGTCCGACTGCAAGCGCAGCAGCCGGACGGGGCCCCTCAGGCCCAGCATCCCGTTGGTCTTTAGGGCGGAAACTTCCAAAGCGAGGACGTCCCTTAGGACCCAGACACGGTACCAACGGTCAAGTTGCGCCCAGATCGCCTTTTGGTTAGCGCGCGCAAACGCGGCGTTCGCCGCCCACCCGCCCGCTACGATCGACCCACGCCCGGGTTGGCGAATTGGTACAGCCGTGCGGTCTTAAACACCGCTGCCCGCAAGGGCGTGCGGGTTCGAATCCCGCCCCGGGTACTCCGGCCGATTAGGTCTGGATCAGGCGCGTGGCGGTGGCCTTGAACGTCGCCAGCACCGGGTCTCCGACCGACAGCGCGACGCCGGCGGCGCCCGCCGCGGTGACTTCGGCCACCAGCGGCTGGGGCAGGGCCAACCCGACACGGACCCGGTTGCCCAGGCGCGTGACATCAGTTACGCGCGCGCGTAGCCGGTTGCGGGCCGAACCCACGTGCCCGGCGGAGGTCGGCTCCAGCGCGATCTCCCACGGCAGGACGCTGGCGGCCACGCGACCGCGGGCCGAATCCGGGCTGAGTAGCTCGCCGCCCCCGTCGAGCGCCACCCGGGTCAGCCCGGCCTCCCCGGGGCGGGCCTCGCCGTGGAGCACGTTGGCGCCGCTGAAGTCGGCCACGAACGCCGACGCCGGCGCCGCGGACAGTCGGGCCGCCGGGCCCCGCTGGGCGATGCGCCCACCCTCGAGCACGGCGACCTCGTCGGCGAGCAGGACGGCCTCGCCGAAGTCGTGGGTCACCAGCAGGCACGGCACGCGAGCCTCGCGCAAGGCGTCGAGCAGGGCGCGGGAGGCGCGTGACCGGGTGGAGGCGTCCAGCGCCGCCAGCGGCTCGTCCAGCAAGAGCAGGCGCGGCGCGCGCGCCAGAGCGCGCGCGAGCGCCACGCGCTGGCGCTCGCCCCCGGACAGCTCGCCCGGGCGCCGGCCGGCGGCGTCGGCGTCCAGACCCATGCGCCCGAGCAGGCGCTCGGCGCGCTCGCGGCGGCGGGCCTGGCCGGCGCGTCCCCCCTCCCCGGGGATGCCAAAGGCCACGTTCTCGCGGGCGCTGAGATGGGGGAACAGCGCGTAGTGCTGAAACACAACTCCCACCGGACGCCGCTCGACGGCCAGGTGCACGCCAGCGTCGGTATCGCTCCAGACCTCGTCGTCCCAGGCGACGGTGGCCCGGTCCGGGCGCTCCAGCCCGCACAGGATGCGCAGGATCGTGGTCTTGCCCGCGCCCGACGGGCCGGCCAGGGCGAGCGTGCCCCGGGCGAGCTCGAGCGAGACGTCGAGGTCAAGGCCTCCCCGGGCCAGGCGCAGATCAGCCCGCAGCATCCGCTCTCCCCACCAGCTTGATCGCCGCCAGCAGCCCGGCGCTTACGCACAGCAGCAGCGCGGCGAGCGCCAACGCGCCGTCGAAGTCGGTGGCCAGTCGGCCATAGATGGCCAGCGGGGCGGTCTGGGTCACCCCGGGAAGGCTGCCGGCGAACAGCAGGGTCGCCCCGAACTCGCCCAGCGCTCGCGCCCAAGCCACCCCCACCCCGGCGAGCAGACCGGGGCCGGCGAGCGGCAGCGCCACCCGCATGAAGGTGCGCGCCGGGGATGCCCCCAGGGTGCGCGCCGCCTCGAGCAGCGTGCGATCGAGGCCGGCGAAGGCGATCTGGGCCTGGCGCAGATAGAACGGGCTGGCCACGAAGGCCAGCGCGACCACCACGCCCGCGGTGCGCAGCACCAGCCCGACGTGGACGCGCGCCAGAGCCCCGCCCAGGAACCCGTGCGGGCCCAGCGCCGCGAGCAGGCCCAGGCCGGCGACGGCCGGCGGGAGCACGAGCGGGAGCTCGACGATCGTGATCACGATCGCCCGCCCCGGGAAGCGGCGCATGGCGAGCAGGTAGGCGGCCGGCGTCCCCACCGCCACGATCAGGGCGATGGCGATGGCGCTGGTCTCCAGGCTCAGGCGCAGGGCCTGCAGGGAGGCGTCGTCGGTCAGGCGCGAGAGCAGCCGGCCGGGCCCGGTATCGGTGAGCACGGCGACCACCGGGAGGACCAAAAACAGCGCCGCCAGCGAGAGCGAGCCGGCCAGAACCGGCCAGAACCAGGCGGACCGTGGGGGGGTCCGGCCCGAGTCCCGGCTCATGGCGCCAGCATCGCATAGCCCCGGCAGCCGTGGGGGCAACCGGGATCGGGCGCCGGTTGTCGATTGACACCCATAAATCCGCACTGCTAGCGTCGCCCGGCTATCCGTGCGGCTGGAGGGGCCGACGCGGGGACGGGAGAGCGAAAGCAAGGTGCGTGACTCGAGGCTGATCGGGAGGATCGTCGCGCTCGCCGCGGTCATCGTCGGCGTGGCCGCGGTGGCGATCGTCCTGCTCAATTCGGGCAGCCCGTACAAGGTCAAGGCGGTCTTTCAGAACGCCAGCCAGCTGGTCAAGGGCGACCTCGTCCAGGTGGCCGGCGCGCCGGTGGGCAAGGTCACCGACCTCGCGCTCACCCCCGACGGGCAGGCGGCGGCGACCCTCCAGATCACCGACGGCGGCTACAAGCCGCTGCACAAGGGGACGGTGGCCACCGTACGCCAGGCCTCGCTCTCGGGCGTCGCCAACCGCTACGTAAACCTCACCCTCGCGGGCCCCGACGCGCCCGAGATCCGCAACGGCGAAACGATCCCGGCCTCCGATACGCACAGCGCGGTCGACCTCGACCAGCTGTTTGACATCTTCGATCCCCAGACGCGCGAGTCCCTGCGGGGCACGATCCGCGGCTTCGACACCCTCTACGGCGCCCGCAGCCAGCAGCTCGCCCGCGCCTACCTGTTCCTCAACCCCTCGCTGGCCTCCTCCAGCCGGCTGTTCTCCGAGCTCGACTTCGACACGCCGATGCTCGAACGCTTCATCACCGCCTCCTCGAAGTTCGTCACCGACGTCGCCCAGCGCCGCAACGACCTCTCCGGGCTGATCGACCACCTGGCCACCGCGCTGGGCGCGATCGGCGACCAGAAGGCCTCCCTGGCCCAGGCCATATCCCTGCTCCCGCCCTTCATGCGGCGCGCCAACACCACCTTCGTGAACCTGCGCCACGCCCTGGACGACCTGACGCCGCTGGTCAACGCCTCCAAGCCGGTGGCGCCCAAGCTGCGCCGCTTCCTGGCCCAGCTGCGCCCGCTGGCCCACGACGCGCGCCCCACCCTGCGCGATCTCGCCGCGCTGACCCTCGATCCCCAGCACCACAACGACCTGGTGACCCTGACCAACTCGACGATCCCCGTGCGCGACATTGCCATCGGCCCGGTCAACGTGGGCGGGACCTCGCGCCCGGGCGCCTTCCCCGACTCAACCCAGGCGCTGCTCACCTCCACCCCCGAGCTGGGGTTCGCCCGCCCCTACGCCCCCGAGCTGACCGACTGGTTCAACAGCTTCGGTCACTCCGGCGTCTACGACGCGCTGGGAGGCGTGGCTCGCTCGGCGCCATCGGTCAACGCCGTGGCGCTGGTCAACGGGCTGCTCACCATCATCCCCCCCGAGCTCCGCCCGATGGCGCTCACCTCGGCGGCGTCGATCGGCCAGCGCAACCGCTGCCCGGGCGCGGTCGAGCGCAACCCCGGCGACGGCTCGACGCCGTATCACCCGCCCGGGTACGACTGTGACCCCACCCAGATCCCTCCCGGCCAATGAGACGCGTGCTTAGCGGCATCCTGGTCACCGGCGCGCTGATCGCGTTCGCCGTCCTGGCCCTGGGCAGCGGCGACAGCTCCGGCGGGCACACCTACTGGGCCGAGCTGGACAACGCCTTCGGCCTGACCACCGGCGGGGACCTCAAGGTGGCCGGCGTCAAGGTCGGAAAGATCAGCGACATGAAGGTCGAGCTGAACGCCGACCGGCCCCACTACGCGATGATCAAGATCAAGATCGTCCAGACCGGGTGGGGGTCCCTGCGCACCGACGCCTCCTGCCAGACCCGGCCCCAGTCGCTGATCGGCGAGTACTTCCTCGATTGCGACCCGGGCACCGCGGGCAAGGAGCTCGCCCCGGGGTCGTCGACGATGCCCAGCGAATGTGGGCCTGCCACCGGGTGCATCCCGGTCAGCCGTACCCACTCCACGATCTCACCCGATCTGGTCAACGACGTCCTGCGCTACCCCTACCGGACCCGCTTCTCCATCATCCTCAACGAGTTCGGCGCCGCGGTGGGCGGAAACGGCGCCCAGCTCAACGACGCCATCCGCCGCTCGGTGCCGGCGCTTCAGCAGACCGACCGCGTGCTGGCGATCCTCGCCCAGCAGAACCAGATCCTGGCCGATCTGGCCACCAACGGCGACCGGGTGGTCAGCGACCTGGCCGCCAACCGCGCCGACGTCGGTCGCTGGGTGCTGGCGGCGGGCAAGGCGGCCACCACCTCGGCCGAGCGCCAGGCCGACCTCGCCGCCGGCTGGCGCAAGCTGCCCGGCTTCCTGACCCAGTTCCGCCCGGCGCTGGCGGCGCTGGGCCAGGTGGCCGACCAGCAGACTCCGGCCCTGCGCGACCTGGGCGCGAGCTCGGGACAGCTAAAGACCCTGTTCGACCGACTGGCCCCGTTTGCCCGGGCCTCGACGCCCGCGTTCAAGGCCTTCGGACGGGCGGCGTCCACCGGCCGCGAGGCGGTCAGAGCCGCCACGCCGACCGTGGCCCAGCTCAACGTGGCGGCCAAGAGCCTTCCCGAGCTGGCCGGCAACCTGGCCATCGTGCTCGAGCACCTGGACAACCGCGCCTACGCGGTGGAGAAGGACCCCAAGAGCCCCGGCGGCATGGGGTACAACGGCCTGGAGGCGCTGCTCAACTACGTCTTCTACCAGTCGACCTCGATCAACACCTTCGACGGCGTCGAGCACCTGCTCAACACCTCGGCGTTCGCCAGCCAGGAGTGCGACCCCCTCCAGGACGCCGCCGCGGTCAAGGCCAACCCGCAGCTGGCGCACGACTGCGGCGACTATCTCGGGCCCGTCCAGCCCGGCATCAACGCCCCCGACCCCACCAACCCGGGCGCCTCTCCCACCGCCGTGCGCGCCCAACGCCAGGCCCAACAGCGCTCTGCCGCCCAGCCCGCGGGCCAGCGCCAGGCCCAGAACGCACCCGCGGCCCCCGGCGGGGTCCCGCTGGCCCCCACGCCGCCGGCGGCGCCGGCCCCTGGCCCCGGCCTGAGCCTGCCCAAGCTGTCCAAGCTGCTGCCCGGCACCTCGCTAAAGCCGCCGGGCACGCCCTCGCTGCCCACCGACGTTCCGGTTCCGCCCGCCCTGAAGGGGTCGGTGGGCAGCGGAGCGTCGGTCCCCTCGCCCTCGGATGAGCGGCGCGTCCTCGACTACCTGCTGGGGCCATGAGCAGAGGACGCAGCGGAGCGATCGTGGCCAACCCCGTGCTCGTGGGCGCGGTCACCACGCTGGTGGTGATCGTGGCCGTGTTCCTGGCCTACAACGCCAACACCGGGCTGCCGTTCGTCCCCACCCGCCAGCTGAAGGTGCAGCTCGCCAACGGCTCGCAGCTGGTCAAGGGAAACGAGGTGCGCGAAGGCGGCTACCGCATCGGCGTGGTGTCCAAGATTGAAGCCATCCGCCTGCCCAACGGGACGATCGGCGCCCAGCTCCAGCTCAAGCTCGACAAGAAGGCGGGGGCCGTGCCGGTGGACTCGACGGTGATCGTGCGCCCCCGCTCGGCGCTGGGGCTCAAGTACGTGGAGCTCACCAAGGGCAGCTCGGCCCAGACCATCGCCGACGGGGGCACCCTGCCCATCTCCCACACCTCGGGCGAGGTCGAACTCGACCAGTTCTACAACATGTTCGACCAGAAGACTCGCCAGGCCGCGCAGGTCGACCTGCGCGAGTTCGGCAACGCGTTCGCCGGCCGCGGCCCCGATCTGAACCTGGCCATCCAGGAGCTGGGGCCGTTCTTCCAGGTGCTCGAGCCGGTGGCGGCCAACCTGGCCAGCCCCGCCACCCAGCTGGACAACTTCTTCCGCCAGCTCGACATCACGGTCCAGATCGTGGCCCCGGTGTCGGCCATCAACGCGCGGCTGTTCACCACCATGGCCAACACCTTTGCCGCGATCGCCCGCGACCCGCAGGCGCTGCGGGACACGATCTCCAAGAACCCGCCCACGCTGGACGTGGGCACGCGCTCGTTCGCCGTGCAGATCCCGTTCCTGCGCGACACGGCGGCGTTCTCGGTGGACCTGCGCAAGGCGGCCCGGTCGCTGCGGGCGTCGCTGCCCGACATCAACGACGCGCTCAAGGTGGGCATCCCGGTGACCCGGCGCTCGGTCGAGCTCTACGGCGAGACCCAGGACGCGTTCAACGCCCTGCGCGACCTGGCCGAGGCGCCGACCACCAACGCCGCCATCCGCGGCCTGACCGCGACGGTGACCACCCTGCAGCCCCAGCTGCGCTTCCTGGGCCCGTTCGTGACCGTGTGCAACTACTGGAACACGTTCTGGGACTTCGCCGCCGACACCGTCGCCGCCCCCACGCCCGAGGGCACCGCCTTCCACGCCATGCTCAACAGCGGCGACCGCCAGAACAACCGCTATGAGGACACGGGGGCGGTGGTCCCGGCCAACGGCGAGGGCGTCCAGCCCAACACCGGCGCGCCCGAGTTCTTCCACGGCGCCCCCTACGGCCACGCGATCGACTCGGGGGGCAACGCCGACTGCGTCTACGGCCAGACCGGCTACCTGTATCGGGCGATCAAGTACGCCGGGCCGCTCGACAGCAATCCACCCAAGGGACCCAACCGCTTCAAGGTCGTCACCCAGTCCGACGTCAACATCGGCTACCGCCACGGCCCGACGTTCCATACCTACGACGCCCACGGCCTGGGCCAGGGGCTAAACCCCGACCACGTGCCGCCCGGCGAGACGTTCACCACCGGCGCGGGGGGAATCGCCCCGCCGATCCCATGAGGCGAAACCAGAAACGACAGATCTCGCCGTTCGGCGCCGGGCTGATCGCCATCGTGGTCAGCGTGATCGCCATCTACTTCGGGTTCACCAAGGCGATCCCGTTCCAGCACCACTACACGATCAAGGCGGCGTTCAACACCGTCAACAACATCAAGAAGGGCTCGTTCGTGCGCATCGCCGGCGTCAACGTGGGCAAGGTCTCCGACGTCAGCTTCCTGCACCAGGGTCAGCAGGCCGCGGTGGTCTCGATGCGGATCGACGACAAGGGCCTGCCCATCCACAGCGACGCCACGGCCAAGATCCGGCCGCGCATCTTCCTGGAGGGCAACTTCTTCGTCGACCTCTCGCCCGGCTCGCCCTCGGCGCCGGTGCTGCGCGACGGCCAGATGCTCCCGATCAGCCAGACCGCGGCGCCGGTGCAGCTCGATCAGGTCCTCTCGACCCTGCAGAGCTCGACCCGCGCCGACCTGCAACGGCTGCTGGCCGAGCTGAGCAGCGGCTTCAGCGGTCAGGGCGCGGCGGGCTTCAATCGCTCGCTGCAGTACCAGGGGGAGGCCTACCGCACCGGGTCGATCGTCTCCGACGCCACCCTGGGCACCGCCGAGCACGACCTCTCGGGCTACATCGCCACCTCGGGCGCCACCGCCCAGGCGCTCGACCGCTTCCCCGCCCAGCTGCAGAGCCTGATCACCGACTTCAACACCACGGCCAACGCCCTGGCCGTGCAGAGCAACGCCCTGAGCGCCGCGATCCACGAGCTGCCGCTCACCCTGCGCGCCGGCCTGCCCGCCCTGGCGGCGCTCAACAACGCGCTGCCGCCGGTGCGCCGGTTTGCCCGCGACTTCCTGCCCGGCACTCGTTCGTCGGGGCCGGCGATCGACGCCTCGCTGCCCTTCGTGGCCCAGGTCCGGGGGCTGGTGTCCAAGCCCGAGCTGCGCGGGCTGGTCGCCGACCTGCGCCCCACCGTGCCCTCGCTGATCGCGCTCAACCGGGCCAGCGTCCCGCTCTATCAGCAGACGCGGGCCGCCGCCAGCTGCCAGAACCAGGTGATCCTGCCCTGGTCGCTGACCACGATCCAGGACAAGGACTTCCCCGCCAGCGGCCCCGTCTATGAGGAGCAGGCCAAGGCGCTCGAGGGCACCGGCGGCGAGAGCCGCGCCTTTGACGCCAACGGGATCTGGTTCCGGGTCCTGATCGGCGCCGGCTTTGCCTTCCCCTCCAACCCCGGGCAGTTCACGCTCAGCGCCCTGCCCGTGGTGGGCGCCAACCCGCCACCGCCGGCAGAAAAGCCGCAGTTTCGCGAGGACGTCCCGTGCGAGACCCAGAACCAGCAGAGCCTGGCCTCCACCCCGTCGGGCGCCCCGCGCGGCGAGTTCCGCATCGACACCACCAGCTCGGCGGCCCAGGCCAAGATCAACCAGGCCAACGACGCGCTGCGCGAATGGCTGCGCGCCGGCCTCAAGCGCGAGGGCCTGGACAAGCTCATCGGCGTCTCCAACGGCCAGGTCACCCCCGAGCAGGTCCCGCACCTCAAGGAGCTCGCGACCTTCCGCAACGGCCAGCGATGATCCACCAGATCCGCAAATACACCCGCGACTTCGTGGCCATCATCATCCTCGGCGTGTTCGCCGCGGCGGTGGCGGGCTACATCCTCTCCAACGAGCGCCTGCGCTTCCCGGTCTTCCAGTCGGCGCCGTACAAGCTCAAGGCGGACTTCACCACCGGCCAGGCGGTCACCCCGGGTCAGGGCCAGACCGTGCGGGTGTCGGGGGTGCGCATCGGCGACATCTCCAAGGTCGACCTCCACAACGGGATCGCCACCATCACGATGGACGTCGACCCCGAGTACAAGAAGATCATCCACACCAACGCCAGCGCCCTGCTGCGCCCCAAGACCGGGCTCAAGGACATGTTCGTCGAGCTCAATCCGGGCGGGCCGCCGGCCCCGGCGGTGGGCAAGGGCTTCACCGTCCCCATCCGCAACACCCTGCCCGACGTCAACCCCGACGAGGTGCTCTCGCTCCTGGATGCCGACACGCGCGACTACCTGCGGCTGCTCATCAGCGGCGGCGCCGAGGGGCTCAAGGGCCGCGGGCCCGACTTCCGTGAGCTGCTGCACCGCTTTGAGCCGACCTCGCGCGACCTGGCCCGTATCAACGGCCTGCTCTCCCAGCGCCACCAGAACCTCGCCCACCTGATCCACACGCTCAACCAGCTCAACGGCGAGCTGGCGAGCAAGGGCCCGCAGCTGTCGGAGCTGATCCGGGCCTCCTCGCAGGTCTTCCGGGCCTTCGCCTCGGAGTCGACGAACATCAGCCGGTCGGTGGCGCTGCTGCCCGGGGCCCTGCATCAGGCCACGGTGACCCTGGGCAAGGTCCAGACCTACGCCAACGTGCTCGGCCCGACCGCCGAGCGCCTGCGCCCCGCCGTGCGCTCGCTCAACGTGGCCAACCACGCGATCATCCCGTTCGCGCGCCAGAGCGCCCCGATCCTGGCCAACCAGATCCGTCCCTTCGTGCGCGAAGCGCGCCCGCTGGTGCGCAACCTGCGCCCCGCCGCGGCCAACCTGGCGAGCGCCTCGCCCAACCTCACCCGCACGTTCACGGTGTTCAACCACCTGTTCAACTACCTGGGCTACAACCCCGCCCAGAACGGCCACCCCAACGCCCAGGGTCTGCTGTTCTGGCTGGCCTGGCTCGCCCACAACGGCAATGCCGTGTTCGGCACCTCCGACGCCAACGGGCTGTGGCGCGCGCTGACCGTCACCGCGGCCAACTGCGCCTCGCTGAACTCGATCGCCCAGCAGAACCCCAGCCTGGGGGCGACCTTCGCCCCGGCGCTGGCCGATCCGCATATCTGCGGGGGAGGCCAGCCCTAGATGCAAAAACAGGCCCCCACGCTCGGCCGCCTGCTGACCATGGTGCTGTTCGCCTTGTCGTGTTTAGGGTTGTTGTTGTTTTTGTGGTTGTCGTTTGGTGGGGCGGTGCCGCTCAAGCCGAAGGGGTATCGGTTGCAGATCGCGTTTCCTCAGGCGG
>Ga0209577_10000177_pt1 | contig 62589 bp, 56 predicted proteins | sample GraSoiAngelo_109_FD_185874 | JGI IMG/M metagenome (GOLD analysis project Ga0209577, IMG submission 185874) | Grasslands soil microbial communities from the Angelo Coastal Reserve, California, USA - 14_0903_12_20cm (SPAdes) (version 2) | ecosystem: Environmental > Terrestrial > Soil > Grasslands... | reverse complement strand
GGATCTCAAACTCCCTAGTCGCCCGCCGCACTCGACTTCATATACCGCCACGGATTAGCGGGGACGTTGTTTACGCGAACTTCGTAGTGGACGTGGGGCCCTGTGGACCGGCCACTAATACCGGTATACCCGATGACCTCGCCGCGTTTCACTCGCGAGCCCGGTACCGCGGAAAACGCCGAAAGGTGCGCGTACCAGGTGGTAATGCCAAATCCGTGATCGATCACAACCAACCGGCCGTAGCCCGGGTGATTCGTCGCGACAGTAACCACGCCATCCGCCGTCGCATGCACGGGCGCGCCGTAATCGGTGGCTACGTCCACGCCTGTATGGAACGCGCCTTCTCCGCTGAACGGGTCAAGCCGCTCACCGAAGCTATCCGTGATATGACCCATCACGGGCCAAATCGAAGGCGTGTAGCTGGAATCCGCGAAGTTCTGCGGGAGCAGACGCAATCCGCCGCTAGCCACCGCGACCACCGCCGCATTGCGTTTCAGGAAGGTGTACTGCTCGATGGAACGGTCAAACGCATCCTGTGAGTCTGCCGGGTTGTCGCTCTGATCAAACGCCGCCGGATGGTACCGGAGCACACCGTAGGTCATGGCTACTTCGGTTGCGAGGGATTGCAGGGAATCGAGGCGCTGATTGGTATCGTTAACGGTGGCTTGCAGCTGGCGGTACTGCTGAGTCCTGGTTTCCAATTCGTGCCGCACGGCGTTGTAATTTCCCACTTTCCAGAGCATCCGGGAGTAGGCCGCCAGAGCAGCGGTCACGCTAATAGCGCCAATTAGCGCGAGAATGGCGACGCCGTGTATTAGGTAGGCTGGTACCACCACCTTCCGGAGCCTCCCCGGCGTGGACGCAATAAAAAATGTATAGCTCTTGCCTCTCATGTTCTCCTAGAGGCCCTTCAAGGACCTTTTAGCTGCCAAAATGCGGGTGACTCACCCCAGTACCCGCAGAAAACTGATATCGGTCTAATCTGAACCGAAGGAGTTGGTTCGCGACCTCGCACATACTAGTTTCTGCCGGGGGGTTCGTCAACCCTGATTTTAGTACTAGCCCGGTACAGGCAGTTCTAAGTAGTTTCCTGTACCCAGGAACAGGTACGCGCTTTCCTCAGAAGGTCTTCGGCGTATGCGTACGGCCGATTCCCGAGCCCGGAACAGCCAAAGTACGCTATAACGCTATGTCGTCTGAATGCAACGCAGAACAAGGAGCAGAAAGAGCCAAGGAGAGACCCTATCTTGGTCGTGACCCGTGCGTGAAAACGAACTGATTAGCAAGATTGATAGGGCGTTCGGGCGGCGCCCCGATGCCTCACCGGAAGTCCGCCTCGGTAGGGGTGACGATGCGGCCCTTTTTCGTCCCAGGGCAGGCCAAGAAATTATCCTTACTTGTGACTGGTTCCTCGAAGGAACCCATTTTCTGCGCGAAAAGCATCCTCCCGATTCGGTGGGATGGAAATGCCTGGCCCGGGCCGTCAGTGACATCGCGGCGATGGGTGGAGGCCCCCGGTGCTTCCTGCTGAGCTTGGCGCTTCCCGACACACACACCGGTCGCTGGCTTAGCAAATTTCTGGCCGGCCTCGGCCGAGCGTCGCGAAAATTTCAGTGTCCTTTGGCTGGCGGAGACACCACGCGCCGACAGGAGATTTCCATAAACGTGACCGTCATTGGCGAGGTGCAAAAGGGACGCGCCTTGCTTCGGTCAGGCGCGCGCCCGGGCGATTTGGTATATGTCAGCGGCCACCTGGGAGAAGCCGAACTGGGCCTTCGCCTTCTGAGCGGCCGCCGCGAGCTACGTAAACCAAACGATGCCCTTACGAAGAAGCATCTCTACCCGGAGCCGCGGCTGTCGTTGGGACAATGGCTTGCCAAAACACGCCTTGCCAGCGCGATGATGGACCTTTCCGATGGTCTCTCGGGCGATCTGCCACGGCTATGCGCGGCAAGCGGCGTTGGTGCTCGTCTGGAGGAGGAGAAAATTCCGCCCATACAGGATCCCGTGATCGCGCAACACTATGGGCTGAATCTCCTCGGCCTTGCTTTGCATGGCGGAGACGACTACGAACTGTTGTTTACCGTGCCGCGGCGGAAGGCGAAACTCCTGCCTCGCGCCTTCCAAGGCATATCGCTCACACCTATTGGAGAGATCACAAAAGGACCCAAGCTGGTTTTGCGCGAAGAAAATGGCCGCGAGCGCCCGCTGGCAGCCGGCGGGTGGGACCCGTTTCGAAGCTAGCAGTTAGGCACAGCTGTCCGGTTGAGCATTTTAGCCTCTAGAACTCTATGGCTGCCTAGCACTGCTGCCATTCGTGTTTGCGGTTGTGGCCTTTGTGGGTGGGGAGGGGGCCGGCGGTTTTTCTTTGGGCGGAGGCGGTTCGTCTTCGGTTGGCGCCGTGTCGGGTGTATCCAGTTGGAGTGGATGCTCGCCGGCCAACTCCTCGAGTGGAACAACGTTGGGAAAATCGGTCACGGGAATGCCTGCGAGCGCACCTTCCATGAATTCCCGCCAGATTGGCAGCGCCGCACGCGCGCCCGTTTCTCTTTTGCCAAGGGAGATTTGTTTGTCGTCGAAGCCCACCCAGACGCCCGCGGTAATCTGTGGGGTGTAGCCTATGAACCAGGCGTCGGTATAGTCTTGCGTGGTGCCGGTCTTGCCCGCAGCAGGCCGGCCCAACGCCTTCGCCGCGACGCCCGTGCCGAACTTGATCACCTCTTCGAGCATCGCGGTCATCGTGCGCGCAACTTCCGGGGAAATAACGTCATGCACTTCGGGATGCGCTTCCTCGAGCAGCGCGCCATCGTAGCTGGTCACGCGCCGGATCATGTAGGGATCGATGCGGATGCCGTCGTTGGGAAACACCGTGAAGGCGGAGACATGCTCGATCAACTTCATGTCCGCCGCTCCCAGGGCCAGCGGCAAATACGGCGGCAATGGCGTGGTAATGCCAAAGCGCCGCGCCATATCCACAACCGTGTTGATGCCCTCTTTTTCCGCCAGCTTTACGGCAGGAACGTTGCGCGAACCCGCCAGCGCGCGGCGCAAGGTGATCGTGCCTTCAAACTTTTCGTCGTAATTGTGCGGCGTGTAGGGTTGCCCGCCACTAATCGTTGTAAACGGCGCGTCCACAATCGTGTCGAACGGCGAAGCGCCTTTTTCCAAAGCGTCGGCATAAACGTATATTTTGAACGAGCTGCCGACCTGCCGCAGCGCTTGCGTGGCGCGGTTGAACTTGGAATCTTCAAAGCTGTAGCCGCCGACCATGGCTTTGATCTCGCCCGTGGCATTGTCGATGCACAGCAACGCGCCCTGCGGTCCGGGTTGTTGTTCGAGTTGTACGCGCGCGGTCGTGCTGCGCAATTCCTGAATCGAAAACTGCGCCAGGTCGCCGACCTTCAGCAATTCCGAAGGCTTCTTGCGACCCGTCCAGACAAAATCCGGCGCAGAAAGGATGGCCCGGTACGGCCCGATTTTAATGAGCGCATCGCGGTCGTTCACGCTTAGCACGAGACCCGTGACGTAACTTCCTTTTTCAATGGCGTGGCGCCAATCTTCGTCCTCATAGGTGTCGAGCTTGCCGAGGTTGTCGCGCACTACGTTGGGCAGATTGCCCTTCCAGCCGTGGTGGCGTTCGTAGGCATGCAGGCCGTCGCGCACCGCTTGATTGGCCGCCTGCTGCATGTGCACATTCAGCGTGGTGTAAACGCGGAGTCCGCGCTCGTGGACCGCTGCGGTTCCATACTTTTCTTCCAGATATTTCCGAATCTCTTCGAAAAAGTAGGGCGCGAGGTCGTTGCGCGGGTACTGGATGTGCAAGCCGAGGGGCGAGCTCATCGCCGTGGCTTCCTCTTGTGCTGTGATTTTTCCTTCTTCCCTCATGCGATGCAGCACGAGGTTGCGCCGCGCCAGCGCGCCTTGTGGATTGAGCAGCGGAGAATATTTCGGACCGTTGATCATCCCGGCGAGCAGGGCCGCTTCGCGGAGTGTCAAATCCGTGACCGGCTTGCCGAAATAAAATTGCGCGGCCGCGGCAAATCCGTAATTGCCGTGCGCCAGGTAGACCTGGTTCGCGTACATGGTGAAAATTTGCGGCTTGCTGTAGCGCCGTTCGATTTGCAGCGCCAGAAGGGTTTCTTCCGCTTTGCGGCGAAAGCTGATGTCGCTGCGGTCCAGAAAGAGATTGCCCGCGAGCTGCATGGTGATGGTGCTGGCGCCGCCGGCGCGGCGGCCACGGGTGATGTGGCGCAGGGCGGCTGTGAACATGCGCGGGAAGTCGATGCCCCAATGCTGCTCGAAATGCTGGTCTTCGATGGCCGTGACCGCGTGGTAGAGGACTCTGGGACATTGCTCGTAGGTCATCAGGATGCGACGCTGCAATGCGAAGCTGCCCACCAGCTGGCCATCGTCGGCGTAAATTTCCGTGACCACGTTAGGGCGATAGGTTTCGAGGGCGCGAATCTCGGGCAGGTCGCTAGCGTACACAAAAAGCAATCCGCAGGCGGTGCCGAACAAAATGGAGCAGAGCAGAAGAAAAGCTAGCGCCACGCGGTCGATCAGCTTGAAACTGCGCAACCGAAGGGTGATCGGGGGGAGGCTAAGCATCAAAGAATAATTTTAGCGCAGAACCAAACGGAGAGAACCTTCGCAAACAACATTGTGTTTCGCAAGCATTGCGCTTTGGAAACACGCTGAAACTTCCCCTTGGGTCGCGCCTTTATCTCTGCAATAATCACGTCCCGCAAATTAAAATTTAGGCCCGGGAGTCACCCGCGTGTTTGTTGCCCTGCTCGCTTTGTCTGTCACCATCGCCTGGATTTCCCGAGAAGCCATCGACACCATTTTGCGCCGCTTCGTGGTTGACCCCGTCCTCCGCAGCGGTTTTGAAAAATATATTCGCTTCGCGGTCGTTGTTGTGGGCATCTCGAGCGGAACGCGCGTCAAGGCTCTTCAGGTATATTTCCGCCGCTGACTGGAACAAGCCGAAGTTGCAAGCGGCGCTGACGCAAGAGTTTTAGACGCTGGAGCTGTAACGCACGGTTATGGAAACGCTAGAAGGCGTTGCCGGTCTTTGCTCATTTGCATTTTCCTGGCACTGATCGCGCCTGCGGTCCTCCGCATGCTCAAGATCGAACCCGTAAAAGTCGGTGGCGAGCCGCAAAAGACTCACGAGCCTGGAGGTCCTGTCGTTACCTTGCGCTAGAATCACTCCGCCGCTTTGTAGTAGCTTTCGCCAGCGCACGCACGGCACAGCGTGCGGCCCTTAACCACGACTTCGCGCTTGAAGTTGATGCCTTCGCCGCATTCGGCGCATACGACGCGCCGGCCTTTGAAGCCCGGCAAATCTTCCGGCGCGACTTCCACCTTCACCCATTGCCTGTCAAACAAGACTTCGTCGGGAAGTTCGGCGTAAGCTTTCTGTTGACCCGCTTCTTTGTCGAGTTCGGGAAATCGTTCGCGGGCCGCTTGCTTGGAGGATTCTTTTGCCGCCACGCGGATGGCGCGACCGGTCTGCAAATCCACAAAAGTGGCCGCGACTTTGCCCCAGTCGCGAAATTTCAGCGCGCGCTTGCCAAGCCGGCAGTTGGCCACCACCGCAACGGCATCGGTGACGCAGCGGTCAATCTCCACGTAGGTCACCAGGCGCTTGCGCCCGCCCTCGGCGTCGTCGATGCCCAATTCGCGCAGGCCCAGCATGGCCAGGCGTACGCCGAGAACTTGGCCCGCGCACAAATGGCCGTGGGCTTTCCTCGCCAGTTCAAGATATTCGGTGAGCGATTTCACGTTAATCTCGGTTTACTCTTTATTTTGTTCCTCAATACAGTTCGCTCTCGCGATTCTTCTGAGCCGGGATTTGACGGTTGACTCTGTGCAAACACCAAAGTGGAGGACAAAAAGAGAAACAAAAGGAACGCTGCTGCTCCCCTCGCCTCGGATTGGCGGAACTTCGACACCTCAATTCTCCTGTATCGATGACGCGGTCTTTTCTGGCGCAGACCAGGGGTGAGGCTGGTGGGCTTCAATAAATGCGAAGACCGTCATGAGCACCGCAAGCGCGACAAAAAGGCTGTCCCGAATTACCGTCATGCCGGTCAGCGGCTCCGGCGTGGCGAAGCAACCGCAGTTGATGTTCATGTGCAGCAGGTAGGCGCGGGTCACTACAGCCAAGAATCCCCCCATGATCAAAGTTACAAGCGATGCCCAGACTCGCAGGCCCCAGCCAATCAGTAGAAGCAGGCCCAGCGCGATTTCCGTAAATGGCAGAGTGTGCGCGACGAAATCCACGCCCGCGGGCGAAAGCAATTTGTACGCCTCTACTTGTTGTGCAAACGTCGCAAGATTCGTGGAGATGGAAAATTTCAGGACGAACATCGGCCACAAGTGCGTGTTGGGAAAGAAAATTTTGGAGACGCCGGCGTAGACCGAGATTCCGCCGAGCAGCAGGCGGCCGATCCAGATGACCACGCGGCGGAAATTGAATGGGCTGGATTCGAGCATTTTCGAGTATCAGTTGTTAGTTCGCGGTTTTTGAACAGACTCTGCTCTCATCCTACTTCTGCGAAAGCAGTTGATCCAGAAACTGCTTCAGCGTGTCGTAGGTCATGACCCCCGGAAACGGATACGTCTGGCCCTTGCAATGGAAAATCGTAGTCGGCGTCTGGTTGACGCGGTACATTTGACCGAGCGCAAAATCCTTGTCGATCAACGCATCCAAAGTGCCGCCTTTGACAAGCGCGCGGACTTTGTTCATCTCCGCAGGAGTAAGGACGGCGGCAACCGTGCCGTCCACGTCGCCGTTCTGCTCCCACTTCTCCTGGTTCTGGTAAAGGGCCTGCTCCACCGGCTCGATTTTGCCAATTTCCGCGGCTGCTCGAGCGTAGCGCGCCGCAATGCGGGAATACGCGTGCATGGTTAGAGGAAAGTCGCGGTGAATCAGGTAGACCTTTCCGGTGCTGACGAAGTTGTCCATGAGCAGGCGGTTGGTGTTGATGTAGAGCGCTTTGCACGAGGGACACTGGTAATCGCTGAACTCTTCCATGACCACGGGCGCATTCTTCGACCCAAACGCTTTGTGGGGGTCGACGTCCTGCAGGAATGCATTTTGCGCGGGCGGCGGGGGAGCTGCTTCCGCGGCGAGCGCTGAGGCGGCGAGAAGGGAACGTTGTTTAACCGCGGCCGTTTCCGTGGGGGCCGCCGGCGCCGGGGCAGGAGCCGGGCCAGAGGGAGGAACGATCCTAGGAGGAGGAGGCACTTGGTAGAGCGAGGGCAGGAAGAAAATTCCTAAAATGAGGAGGGTCACACCAATGATTCCAACCAAGATGCGCCGACGATTCACACCAACCTCCGGAACGCCTTATCTTATAGTGATGGCACGTTTAGAGAGCCAGAGAAAATTCTACCGCGAACGGGCCAAAAATAGTAAGTAAGACCAGCAAGCGGCCAGCGGTACCCAACAGCAGCTCGGATCCCTGCCAGACACACTGCAAACAGAACGCGGCCCGCAGACGAGCCTCAGCTGAGTTGGTTTCTGGGCGACGTTGTTCTGGTTGCCCATTGACGGTGCCAAACCCTTGGGAATTGCGGGAAATGTGGTTGTAACATTATGAAAATAAAGGCGTTAAATAAAACTTAGGAAACTTGACAAGGCTACACTCAACTTGTATACTTGCTCCAAGCTGGGCTTGGAACGCGAGGACTGAGCCGAACTTGCCCGGAGGCAGTGCGAAGAAAGGCCATGGGCAACGGCCAAACGGTTTGAGGAGGCTAAGGGCTTATGAGCAAGATTATTGGAATTGACCTGGGGACGACCAACTCGGTCGTCGCCGTCATGCAGGGCGGCGAGCCGGTGGTGATTCCGAACCAGGAAGGGTCGCGAACGACACCGTCGGTCGTGGCCATCACGAAGACGGGCGAGCGTCTGGTGGGGCAAGTGGCCAAGCGGCAGGCGGTGACGAATCCCGAGAACACCGTGTATTCGATCAAGCGCTTCATGGGCCGCAGGTATGAAGAAATCGGCGAAGAGATGCGCCGCGTGCCCTATAAAGTCGTAAGGGGCCCGCATGATGACGCGCGTGTGGAGATTTCCGGCAAGCTCTACAGTCCGCCGGAGATTTCCGCAATGATTCTGACCAAGCTGAAGACGGCGGCGGAAGATTTCCTCGGAGAAAAGGTCAGCAAGGCGGTGATCACCGTCCCGGCGTACTTCAACGACGCGCAGCGGCAAGCCACCAAGCAGGCCGGCGAAATCGCCGGCATGGAAGTGGTGCGCATCATTAATGAACCGACGGCGGCAGCTCTGGCATACGGACTTGATAAGAAAAGCGACGAGACCATCGCGGTGTACGACTTGGGCGGTGGCACGTTCGATATTTCCGTGCTGGAAGTGGGCAGCGGTGTGGTGGAAGTGAAATCCACCAACGGCGACACCCACCTGGGCGGCGACGACGTCGACCAGCGCATCGTGGACTGGCTCATCGACGAGTTCAAGAAAGAAAACAACATTGATCTGAGCAAAGACCGCATGGCCCTGCAGCGGCTGAAGGAAGCGGCGGAGAAGGCCAAGATCGAGCTGTCGCAGATGATGGAGACGGAAATCAATCTGCCGTTCGTCACCGCGGGATCGAGCGGACCTCTGCACATGCAGCTCAAGCTGACGCGAACGCGCCTGGAGCAGATGGTGAACGACCTGCTCGAGCGCTCGATGAAGCCGGTGAAGCTGGCACTGGAAGATGCCAAGCTTTCGCCCAACGACATCCAGGAAGTCGTGCTCGTCGGCGGCTCGACGCGTATTCCTAAAGTGCAGACGCTGGTGCGCAACTTCTTCAACGGGAAGGAACCGCACAAGGGCGTGAACCCGGACGAAGTCGTGGCCGTGGGCGCGGCAATTCAGGGCGCGGTGCTGGCCGGCGAAGTCAAAGACATCCTGCTGCTGGACGTAACGCCGCTTTCGCTGGGCGTGGAGACGCTCGGCGGCGTGATGACCGTGCAGATTCCGCGCAACACGACGATCCCAACGCGCAAGGTGGAGACGTATTCGACGGCGTCAGACAACCAGCCCGGCGTGGAGATCCACGTACTGCAGGGCGAACGCAAGTTCGCGGCGGACAACCGTTCGCTGGGCAAATTCAAGTTGGACGGAATTCCCCCCGCGCCGCGCGGCGTGCCGCAGATTGAAGTTACTTTCGACATCGATGCGAATGGCATCTTGAACGTAAGCGCCAAGGATAAAGCCACGGGCAAAGAGCAGAAGATCACCATCACCGCGTCCAGCGGTTTGACCAAGGAAGAGGCTGAGAAAATGCGGCAGGAGGCCGAATCGCACGGTGAAGAAGACCGCCGCCGCATGGAAGAAGTGGAATCGCGGAACCGCCTGGACGGCATTGTCTATCAGGCGGAAAAGACCATTCGCGAAAACCGGGACAAGCTGCCCGAAGCGGAGGTTAAGAAGGTCGAAGAGGCCCTCGAAGACGCCAAGAAGGCCATGGCTGAAGGCGGAACGGCGCGGCTTCGCTCAGCCACGGAAAACGTGGAGCGCGCGATGCACACGATCGCTGAGGAGCTGTATAAAACCGCACAAGCTGCCGGGGCGGGCGCCGGAGGCGGATCCTCTTCTTCCTCCAGCGCAAGCGGCTCCGGCCAAGAACAGAAGAAGCCCGGCGACGTGATTGACGCCGAGTACGTGGATGTGGATGACAGCAAGAAGCCGAACTAGGAACGGTTGTCAGTTGTAAATGGGAAAAGAAAGAACCTTGTTTCTGAAACTGTGGCTTCTTTTTTTTCCGCCGCGGTGAAGTTGGGGAGAAACAACTATGGCTGGGCCCCTTTCGCAGATGCCGATGAATGTTCACCCGGACCCGAAGGCCGATAGGACGGTGGCCGAGGAATTTGTCGAGCATATTGATGGCGAAACCACGTTCGACCAAGTTGCGAAGGCGCAGTCTTCCATGCCGCAGGTGGTTGAGCGCATTACCCAGCTGGAAAACTGCATGTGGGCTTTAGCGGAAGAGCTAAACCGGCTCGATCCGCGCAACCCGCAAATCGCCCGTGCGAAGCTGTTGTTGAACAACAGGCTGGAGATTCTTGATTCCAGTAAACCACTGCGGTGGAACCGAGCAGAAGGAACGAAGAAAGGGCTTGCTTCCTTCGCCTCTCTGTTGCGTGAGGCGCGGCCAATCGCCGCAAACACCGCGCCAGAGATTGCTGAAGCTGAGGAATGAGCAGGGTCGTGTAGGGGCGCGGTGGATCGTGTCCCTGCAAGAGAATCTGCTGTCGTGAGTGCGGGGATGCAACGATCCTGCTTTTCGAAGGAATGCAGCGCCACGGGTTGGCGCAAACATGCCGACAACGACAAAACTAGATTATTACGAAGTGCTGGGAGTGCCGCGCAAGGCCAGCTTGAAGGATATTCGCACGGCGTTCCGCAAGCTGGCGCGCAAGTATCACCCTGACCTGAATCCCGGCGATAAAGCTGCCGAAGAAAAATTCAAGGAAATCCAGGAAGCCTACGACGTCCTCTCGGACTCGAAGAAGCGGCAGATGTACGACCAGTATGGCTTCTACAGCGACAACTTGCCGCCGGGCGGCTATCCGGGAGGAGGGCAAAGCGCGAGTGAGCCCGGAGTGAATTTCGATTTTGGTGGCTTTGATTTCGGCGGTGGTGCGGGCACCGGCGGAACGAGTTTCCGCGATCTCTTCAGCCAGTTTTTTGGCGGACGCAGCGGCGCGGTTGCGGAACCGGAACGCGAACCGGGCGCGGACCTCGAATATCAGATCGAAATCGATTTCTGGGACGCCGTGCGCGGCGCGGTGAAGAAGATATCGATTACGCGGATGGATGCTTGCGAGACTTGCCACGGGACAGGAGCAGTCGGGTCGCCGCAAACTTGCCCGACGTGCCACGGCTCAGGGTCCATCCAACAGGCCGCGGGCAAAATGCGTTTTAACGTGCCGTGCACGCGCTGTGGAGGAACAGGCAAGCTGCGGACCGCCTGCCGGACCTGCGGAGGTGAAGGGCGCGTGCGGCGCACGGAAATGATTGATGTGCGCATTCCGGCGGGCGTGGCCAATGGCGGGCGCGTGCGTGTGCCAGGAAAAGGAAATGCCGGAACCATGGGAGCGCGGCCCGGGGATTTGTATCTGCGCGTGATCGTGCGGCCTCATCCCTTCTTTGAGCGGCGGGGAAATGACTTGTACGCCAAAGTTCCCGTAACCGTCGCCGAGGCGACGCTGGGTGCGAAGATCGAAGTGCCGACGATGGATGGACGGGCGCTGGTGCGGATTCCCCCGGGAACGAACAGCGGCAAGAGCCTAAGGCTGAGAGAAAAAGGCGTGCCCAACGCGAGGAACGGAACGCGCGGCGACCAGTACGTGGAAATTCAAGTGGTTGTGCCGCAGCCGACTGATGAGCGCGTGCGGACGTTGATGAAGGATCTGGAAAAAGTGGCGCCCGAGGATCCGCGGAAGGATTTGTTCAGCAAAGCTGGAGTTTGAGAGGAGTCGTCAGTCTTCAGTGGTCAGTTCTCGGTTGTCAGTTTTAGTTGAGCCGCGAGGCTCAAGCGAGCGAACCAATTACCCTGACTCCGTGGTTTGAACTGATGACTGAAAACTGGGAACTGCGAATATGGCCGGGCGAGCGAAAAAACGGGCGAAAGCAGGGTACATGATCAGTTCCGTCGCGGAGCTTTACAAGCTGCATCCGCAGACACTCAGGCTATACGAGCGCGTGGGGCTGCTAAAGCCGTCGCGTTCCCAGGGGAATACGCGGTTGTACACCGATGCGGACCTGGAGCGGCTGGAAGTGATTCTGACCCTGGCGCGGGACATGGGCGTAAATCTGGCGGGCATCGAAATTATTTTGAACATGCGCGAGAAAATGATTGAGATGGAAAAGCAGATGGGCGAATTCGCGCAGGTCGTGCAGCAAGAGCTGTCGCGCGTGGCGGCATCCTATGCGCGGGAGCGGGCGCCGCGAAACGCGATTGTGAGAGCCACGCCGAGGGTGGTGCGGTGATCGAAGTTTTCAATCGTCAGTTCTAAGTTGTAGAGAATCTGGAAAAGAATCACCATTTCGCCCGCCGCAAACGCTGGAAAAGCCTTCCACAGTTTTCCCAGAGTAGCGTCTTGCCGTAGAAGATTTCCGACCTTATGCTGTCGTTATGGCACTTGAGAATTGCCCACTTTGCGGAGGCACCGGCTGGAAGCTCGTGCCGAGAGGGGATGGCTCGCCGGGGAAGATGGCTACAGGGTGCGACTGCAGCATGGAGAATCGTGCCGAACGGGTAATAAAACGAGCAAGCATTCCGAAACGTTACGAGACCTGCGACTTCGAGAGCTTCGTTACCGACTTGGATGATGGAGACAGATATAAGCCCGAGCATTTGCTATCGCTCAAGCAAGCCAAGTTGATAGCGCAGAAGTTTGCGCTTGAATATCCAACGACTACAGACACGGGCCTTTTGTTTATGGGCAATTCAGGGTCGGGCAAGACCCACCTCGCAGTCGCGACTCTAAAGGAATTGCTGAAGCGTGGGTTCGCTGCTTATTTTTGCGAGTACGGCAAGCTGTTGAAGCAGGTTCAAGAGAGCTATCGGCCAGAGAGCGAAGCTACACAAATGTCAATACTTAATCCTATCGTCGAGGTTGAGGTGCTGGTCATCGACTCTCTTGGAGAAATCAAGCCTTCGTCTTGGGTCTTGGATATCATTGGCTATATTTTGAATGAACGATACATCCGAGCTTCAAGAGACTTCACTCATCGCCGCTGTACCATCCTGACAACAAATTTCTTAGATGACGTGCCTGAGAAGCAGTCTCGCTTGCCCAATGGTCGTCTAATTGTGAATCGCGAAGAAACGCTCGCCGATCGAATTGGGGAGCGCATGCGGTCGCGGCTCTACGAAATGTGCCGGACGGTCGAAGTGCTCGCGCCGGATTTTCGCCGAGAAGTGCGCCAGTCCAGCCGGGCCCGGGCATGAATGGAGACCTTGCAGGTAAGTGGCAACAAAATTATCCGATGGACACCTCTTGTAGGTCCTGCCCGTAGGGAATACTGCTGACACTAGCCTAGTAGTTTCATTGACATAGGAGCGCGGCGGCGAGTATTCTTTTCCCGTTGCAGCGTACGCCGTGACGTTCGCAGCATTTCCCGTTTGACCGTGTCCTGGTGTTTCGGTCAATCAACCTTGCACTAGACCCTAGTAGGGATTCCGCAAGGAATTTACGCCAAAAAATGTGGGGCCGCTCGGCGGCTGCCACATCGGAAGTATCTTCTGGAGGCCAACAACTATGTTTCCTGACCATGAAAACCCGTCGAACATCGCGGCTGCCGCCGCAACCGCAGCTAGCCACGCCGAAGCAAGGACACCTGAAGAAACTGCTCCTCAAGCCGAACCAGTGACCGAGCAGGTGCGACCCTCGGACGGAGTGCCCGCGACTCCGGCGCACGCTGCTGCGCCTAGGGTCCAGGCATCCGCGGAAGCGACAGAAACACCGGACGGGGCGGAAGCGCGCGGCGAGGCTGTGGCGTCGGACGCAGAAGCTGCCGCTGCCAGCGAATCCGCTGCCGCGGAGGAAGAGGCTGCCGGCTCGGAAGAGATGAGCAAGCTGATGCAGGAGTTCGACGAGAAGCAGGAAGCGGCTGCCGCGCATCAAGTGGTCGAGGTCAAGGTCGTGGCCTATACCGAGCACGGCGTGGTGGTGGATCTCGGAGGAAAAACCGAAGGATTGATTCCTGCAGCGGAGTTCGCGGAGACGGAAATTCCGCGGCCGGACCCCAACGCGACGATTGAAGTGCAGCGCTCGGGCGAGGTCAAAGACGGCTACGAGATCGTTTCCTACCAGAAAGTGCTGCGCCGCAAAACCTGGGAAAGAATCGACGCAGCGTTCAAGGCCAAAGAAACCATCACGGGCAAAGTGGTCGACCGCATCAAGGGCGGGCTGGTAGTGGACATCGGCGTACGTGCGTTCCTGCCGGGTTCGCAATACGACTTGAAACCCACGCAAAATCTGGACGAGCTGCTCGGCACGGAAGCGCAAGTGCGCGTCACCAAGCTGAACCGCAGGCGCGGCAACGTGGTGGTGAGCCGGCGCGCCATTCTCGAAGAAGAATTGCACGCCAAGCGCGCGGCGCTGATGGAGACGCTCAGCGAAGGCCAGATCGTGCACGGCCACGTGAAGAACGTGACCGACTACGGCGCGTTTGTGGATCTCGGCGGCATCGACGGCTTGCTGCATTTGACGGACTTGAGTTGGGGCCGCGTGAAGCATCCTTCCGACGTGGTCAAGCCGGAGCAGGAACTCGACGTCATGATTTTGAAGTTCGACAAGGAAAAGCAGCGCATTTCGCTGGGTCTGAAGCAATTGGCGCCGGATCCCTGGGCGGGTGCTGCCGAAAAGTATCCGGCCGGCGGCAAGGTCCAGGGAAAAGTCGTGGGCATCGTGGATTATGGGGTGTTCGTGGAACTGGAACAAGGCATCGAGGGATTGGTGCACGTTTCGGAGATGAGCTGGAACAAGAAAATCCAGCATCCGTCGAAGCTGGTGAAGGTCGGCGACGCCGTGGACGTCGTGGTGCTGGACATCAAGCCCAGTGACCGTCGCGTGTCGCTCGGAATGAAGCAAGCGCAACCCGATCCGTGGCTGCTCACCGCCGAAAAATATCCTGTGGGAACGATCGTCACCGGCAAGGTCCGTAACATTGCGGAATTTGGCGCGTTCGTGGAAATCGAAGAAGGCTTCGACGGGCTCGTGCACGTGGGCGATGTGAGCTGGACGGGCCGCGTTAAGAATCCGCATGAAGTTTTCAAGAAGGGCGAGCCGGTCACGGCGAAAGTGCTCAAAATTGACGCCGAGAACCGCCGCGTATCGCTGGGCATCAAGCAGGTCAACGACATTTGGGGCGAATGGTTCAAGCAGCACAAAGTTGGACAAATTGTGAAGGGCAAGGTTTCGCGCATCGCCACGTTCGGAGCGTTTGTGGAATTGGGCGAAAACATCGAAGCGCTTTGCCACAATACCGAGATCGAAGACCGCCGCCGGCGCGACGAGGGTATGGGCGGATACCGCCCGACCACCGGTCCGCTAAAGAGCGCGGGGCCGCTCGAGCCGGGCAAGGAATATGATTTCAAGATCATTAAGATCAGCCCGGAGACGCGAAGAATCGGGCTGAGTTATCGCGCCGCGGTGAAGCAGCTCGAGCGCAAAGAAATCGAACAGTATCGGTCGGCGTCGAAGTCCTCGTCGACGGCGACGATTGGAGATGCGCTGAAGTCCAAGTTGTCGGCGCGTTAGATTATGGGAGCCTGACCCGGGGGCACGGCTTTCATAATTTCATTTACCTGCGGGTCATTTTAGTGTAGGAAAGGGAGCAATTCGGCGGCCAGCCAGCGCCCTGGAAACCCATACGAGTCACTGCGCTGGGGCAGGTGAAGCGGTGGGAAGCTTAGGCAGTCCGGTCCACGACTGCGCGACGAGGCATAGCGAAGATGACCAAGCAAACGACTTCAACTCTCACCAAGGCCGATTTGGTCGAGGAAGTTCTGAATGTCACGGAACTTCCTCGCAAAGAATCCGAAACGATTGTGGAAACGATTTTTGACAGCATCATCGGCGCGTTGCAAAAAGGTGAGAAAATCGAAATCCGTGGCTTCGGTAGCTTCCGCACGCGCGAGCGCCGCGGACGCGTGGGGCGCAATCCCAAAACCGGGGAAAAAGTGGAAGTGCCGGCGAAGAAGATTCCATACTTCAAACCGAGCAAAGAGCTGAAAGATTTTGTGAATAACGCCACCGCCCATTCTGCCGCCGGAGATTCGCAGGGCGGATAGTCACCCTCGATTTTTCACACCTCCCCTTCCTTCCCCCGTCCCGACACAAAAAGAGATTTCAGTTTTCCCGGTAACCCCGCAAGTAAAGAATGGCCATGAGCCCGGCATGCTGATTCTGGGTTATTCTGTGCGCGCAGCTTTGGCCGGCAAAGGAAACGTCGCGATGGATTATCTGTGGACCCCCTGGCGTTACCAGTACATGGCGCAAGCGGCCGGCGGCGAGCAGCCGGATTGCATTTTTTGCGAAGCCGTGGCGATAAAGAAAGATTCGGAAACGCTGATTGTTCATCGCGGCGTGAAGGCGTTCGTCATTCTCAATCGCTTCCCCTACACTTCGGGGCACGTCATGATCGTGCCCTACGCGCACGTGGCGGAACTGAAATTTTGTGATGCAGCGACCTTGGGCGAGATAATGCTGCTCGCGCAACGTCTCGAATCCGTTTACCGCAAAGAGTACCAGCCGGACGGCATGAACCTGGGCATGAATCTTGGCCGCGCGGCGGGCGCAGGAGTCGCCGGGCACTTGCACCTGCATATGCTGCCTCGCTGGATTGGCGATTCGAATTTCATGACGGTGACGGGCGAAACGCGCGTTCACCCGGAAGATTTGAAGACCACCTACGAGCGGCTTTCCAAGGCGCTCGCTTGACATATCGCGGCCAAGCCCGGTTGTTCTCCGATTTTGCAGCGGCGGGGCTTCAGCTCCGCAAAAGGCGCTAAAATAATAGCCACTCCGGGCCGCCGGCGGATAGGAGCGCTACCAGTTGGATCTCGAACTGACCGAAGAGCAAAAGCTGCTGCAGAAAAGCGTGCGCGAGTTTGCGGAGTCGGAAGTCCGCCCGCTGGCCAAGGAGCATGACGAGACCGGGCACTTTCCGCGAGCGTTGTTCAAAAAAGCGGCAGAACTTGGCTTGACGGCAGTAGCGTTTCCGGAAAGCGCAGGTGGAGCAGGCTTCGATCACGTCGCGTACACCATCGTGATTGAAGAGATTTCACGCTGCTGTGCTTCCACCGGCGTGATTCTCTCGGTGCAGAATTCGCTGTACTGCGATCCGATTCATCGCTTCGGTACCGAAGAGCAGAAGAAAAGATTCCTGCATCCCTATTCGCGTGGCGAAAAAATCGGCTGCTACGCGCTTACCGAGCCCCAGGCTGGTTCAAACGCCGCGGCGCTGCAAACCAAAGCCGTAAAGAAAGGCGACAAATACGTAATTAACGGAACCAAGGCTTGGATCACCTGCGGTGGAGAGGCTGACGCGGCGATCGTGTATGTGAATACGGACCCGGGAAAAGGGGAAAGAGGCATCACCGCACTCGTAGTGGAGAAGGGCACGCCGGGCTTCAAAGTCGGCAAAGAAGAAAAAAAGCTCGGCATCCACGCCACTGCTTGTTGCGAATTGATTTTCACCGATTGCGCCGTGCCGGCGACGAATCGCATCGGTAACGAAGGCGAAGGCTACAAGATAGCGCTCTCAACGCTCGATGGCGGGCGCATTGGCATCGCCGCGCAAGCCACCGGCATCGCGCAAGGCGCGTTCGAAGCCGCGCTGAAGTATTCGCAAGAGCGATTGGCGTTTGGCCATCCCATTTCGCAGTTTCAGGCGATTCAATTCATGCTCGCGGACATGAGCACGGAAATCGACGCGTCCCGGCTGCTGAACCGCAAGGCCGCCTGGAAGCAGGATAGCGGCGCGCGCTTCAGCATGGAAGCGGCCATCGCTAAGCTGTTCGCCAGCGAAATGGCCACGCGCGTCACCCACAAAGCCATTCAAATTCACGGCGGCAACGGTTACAGCCGCGAGTATCCCGTCGAGCGCAATTATCGCGACGCGCGCATCACCGAAATCTATGAAGGCACCAGCGAAATCCAGCGCCTGGTCATCTCCTCCTGGGTTCTGAGGTCATGACTACCCGTAGTATCCTGACCGAGTGCTCGAACTAGACCGTGGACTTAAATTTGACGCCGCCCGCGCGGAGGAGGCTCTCTTTCCTGCCTTGCCGGCACATCCAGCGGTTTGCCTGATCGAGCCGCGCGAAGAAAAAGCCGAACCCTACCTGATTCGCACACAGAATCTTCAGCGGCGCTTGCAGCGGCTCTTGGGTCCGCCAGATCCCACGACGAAGCGCCTCAATCTGCGCGATTTTGCGCGCGGCATCCGGTATCGCCTCACCGGCTCGCGGTTCGAGCAGACACTCACCTACTATCACCAGGCCAAACACCTTTTCCCCCAGCGTTATCGCAACCTGGTACGTTTGCGGCCTCCCGCGGTCCTGAAAGTCAACTTGCGCAATGCCTACCCGCGCTGTTACGTGACACGCAAAATCCGACTGCATGCTGACGGCATGCCTGCCGCCGGCTCTTACTATGGTCCATTCCCTTCCCGCCGCGAGGCGCTGGCTTTTTCCGAACGCGTACTGGATTTTTTCAGAGTGCGGCGCTGTCAAATCAAAATTCGCCGCGACCCCGCGTTCCCCGGTTGCATTTACTCCCAGATGAAAATGTGCCTCGCGCCGTGCTTTGCAGGCTGCACCAAGGAAGAGTACGACGTGGAGGTGAACCGGCTGCTACAGTTCCTTCAGACCGGCGGCGGGTCCCTGCGAACTGCTTTCGAGGAGGAGCGCGAAAAGGCCAGCGAGGAACTGGATTTTGAGCGCGCCGCGGCGCTGCACAAAAAAGTGGAGAAGCTCGACGAAGTTCTGCGCGGCAGTCCGGAAATCGCGCGGCGCATTCAAGATTTGTACGCCGTGATTGTTCAGCGTGCGGCGGAAGAACAAACCATCGGAGTTTTCGGCGTGCACGGCGGCCGCTTGGCCGAGCCGTTTTTTCTACACTTTGCGGAAATCGCCAGCCAGCCGCGCTCCGCGGAACAAATTTTTCGTGATTATCTGGAATCAGCTGCAAGCGCGAAAGACGGCGATCTCTCCGAGGATCTCTCGCTGCTCTCCCGCTGGTTTTACAGCAACCCGCGCGAAGGCGAGATTTTCTTTCGCGAAAAAGACTGGCCTTATCGTAGGATTCTTCGAGCCTGTTCGCGTTTGCTTGCACCAGCCGAAAAGGAACCGGCAAAAAATCCAGGGCCGGGACCGGCGCCATCGCCCGAAGGAGCGACATGACCACATCGGCCACGAAAGAAGCAACTACGCGGTACGCGCAGCGATTTGTCGGGCGCGCGGCAGCGGGCCATTTCCGGGACGCGCAGAGAATAGTGCTTTCCTCACTGGGCATCGGAACCTATCTCGGCCAACCCGACAAGAAAACGGACGAAGCCTATACCGCTGCGGTCGTTGCCGCCGTCGAAGGTGGAATCAACGTCATAGATAGCGCGGTCAACTACCGTTTTCAGCGCAGCGAACGCAGCATCGGCGCGGCTCTACCGCAGCTTGCCGCCAAAGGATTTTTACGCGAAGAAATCGTGCTGTGCACCAAAGGCGGCTACCTCACGCCCGACAGCTCGATGCCTGCCGACCCCAACGAATATTTCTTTCGCGAATACATCCAACACGGAATTTTCACCGCCAAGGACCTTGCCGCCGGCAGTCATTGCATGACGCCGAAATTCCTGAAGGATCAGCTGGGCCGCAGCCTGAAAAATCTGGGCGTCGAATGCGTGGACATCTATTACCTGCACAATCCCGAAACGCAGCTTTCCGAAATCGCCAAGCCCGAATTTCTGGAGCGTGTGCGCAAGGCATTCGAATTTCTGGAGTCGGCGGTGGGGGCCGGGGAAATTCGCTATTACGGCATGGCCACCTGGAACGGATTCCGGCAGGACGCGCGCGCCCGCGACGCCGTGCAACTTGTCGAGATGGCGCAGATCGCGCAGGAAATTGCCGGCGGGATGCATCATTTTCGCTTCGTGCAGGTCCCCTTCAATCTGGGAATGACGGAAGCGCTAACGCTCGGAAATCAAATTTTGCGGGAACGTCGGCGCACGTTAGTGGAAGTCGCGGGCGACCTGGACATCACCGTGGTCGCAAGCGCCTCGTTGCTGCAAGGTCAAGTGGCGCGCAATCTGCCGCCATTGGTTGCTGAAGCTTTCGGCTTGAAGAACGATGCGGAGCGCGCGTTGCAATTCGCGCGGTCGGCGCCTGGAATCACCACGGCGCTGGTGGGAATGTCCCGCGCAGAACACGTGAAAGCGAATGCCCGCCTGGTCGGTGTGGCTTCCGCAACGGTGGATGAATTCGGCAAGCTGTTTTCACGCGGCGAAAGCGCGTGAAGGAAAAGCGCTTTACGCTCGGGAATAGGGGGCCGCAGGTTCCCGGAGAGGACTCGACATCGAACTTAATGGCGAAGCCGGAAGACTTCTCCGAGCCAACTCGTAATAGCGGCGTCAAGTTGATCGAGTTTGTTGCCAAAAAAGTGGTCCGCGCCTTCCACAACGACAAGATGATTCTCGCCCGGTAACGACGCGACCAGACGTTTGACCTTTTCGATTGCCCCGTACTGGTCTTGGCTTCCGTGAACGAAGAGCTTCGGCTTCTTGCACGGTTTCAAAAAAGAAAAATCCGAGCTATTGACCGGGACGCCCAAACCAATCAAGTGCGAAACCCGCGGATACTCGCAGCCGACATGCAGTCCCACCCAGGCGCCAAAACTAAATCCCGCCACCAAGAGCGGCACGCCCGGAAATTGCTTGACCAGAAAATCGAGCGCGGCGCGAACGTCATCCTGTTCGCCAACTCCGCGGTCGTGTTTTCCGGCACTGAGACCCGTGCCACGAAAATTGAAGCGCAGCACGGGGAGGCCCAGCGCGTCGAGTGATTTCGCCGCCTGGTAGACCACTTTGTTGTGCATGGTCCCGCCATAAAGCGGATGCGGATGGCACACCACGGCAGCGAGCGGAGGACGGTGCCGCGCCGGAGCGGACGGTGTCCAGAGAATCGCTTCGAGGCGGCCGGCAGGGCCATCTAGAAAGAAATTGCGGGAATCGTGAGAAGTAGCCATGAATGCGTGAGCGCACAGCGCATGTAGCCGCGGCTTTACGCCGCGGTGTTTGTCAGTGTAGCGCATCGAAGAAGAAAGGTTGAATCGAGCCTCTCGGGCCATGAAGCAGCGTAAGCAAAAGTTACCCACAGCGGTACACCCGGGGCCTGCGATTTCCTACTAGAAAGGAGCAGGCCGCTGCGGGAAGCGTTATTCGTCTCTAGGAATTCGATTTTCCGGCCAAGAGGCGTGGTCCAGGGCAAAGCGGTCCGGAAGGCCCATCGGTACGCGGCGATATTCGCGGGAAACCATGAAGATACACAGTTACAGTACTGCCCGCGCACGACATTGGCGCAAGGATAGGCTTTTCGTAGCGAAAACGACAAGACCTCGTACTAGGACAAAATTGTTGGATTTTCGCGTTGAAACTTGTCGTTCCCAATGCTAGTTTGGCGCCGAATCCTTGAACGGCGGGGGTACTAGATGAGTGATGGATCTGAACGCCGTGAAGCGCGGCGATTTAATATGAATCTTCCCATGCGGGTCTTTTCCCGCGAAGAGAAGGGGCGCGAACTGAAAGCGCAGACCAGGGATCTCAGCTATCGAGGTTTGTATTTTCTTGCCGAAGCTGATTTCGAAGTGGGAAACGAAATTGACTTTGTCATCACGCTTCCGCAGCAGGTGACGCAGTCGGGCGACGTCCATATCCGATGCCAGGGGGAAATTGTGCGCGTGGAAGCCAGCGAAAACGGTCGCGTGGGCATTGCGGCAAAGATTTCGCGATACGAATTTATTCCGGCCGCCGCGACGGCCGCCTGAACCCGTCGCGGGATGGCGCGATCCTCGCCCGATTTCTCATCTGCGCCTGTAAGTGAGTACAATAGGTTTGTATGTCCCTTTTTCGCCCGCCGCTGGGGGTAACATGATGTATCACTACGATCCTAGCCTTGCCTTGGAGGAGCTGCAGGAAGAGGCAGTTCTCCCGCACCCAGTCAAGCTGCGCGACATGATTCTGCGAACCAAGCTTGACGCCAGCCAGGCGCAACTCCTAAATCACGATTTCCAGGATTATTTGACGCGCTTTGGCGAATTGCAGAAGCTCGGCCGCATCATCCTCGAGCGGCTCGCTACCGGCCAGCGCAAGGCTTCCTGATGCCATCGGCAAATCCGCAACCCTCCTGCCGATGAAAAACAAGCCGCGAATCCTATGCTCGAAGCTCGGTCCGCGATTGGTTACAACAATCTGCCCGCAGCCGCCTGAAAAATTGCTACTCTACGCTAACGACCCAGCTCGCCTGAATACAATGCGTGAAGCTGCGAGGAACCTCGGCAAACCGGCGGCGGCCAGCATCGCCGAAGGCGCCCTCCGGCTCGTTCTGTCTCAACTTTCTTAGTCTAGCGAAGCCCTCTTGTTGATTTGCGGAGATTCGTTGGGAAAAGCTGGAACGTCGCTGGTAGACTGGAGAGGCAGAGGCACACCGGGGCTGAGGGAGCGATCCGCGGCGCAAGCGCTGCGAATTGTTAGGGGTCAATGCGACGAAACACGCTGCTAATCGACGCGGACGATACGCTTTGGGAAAACAACGTCTTCTACGAGAAGCTGATTGAAGACTTCATCACCGTCGTGGAGCCGTACGGCTACACGCGCGCATATATTCGCCACATCCTGAACGAAACGGAACGCAAGAATATCCGTCAGTACGGCTACGGCGTGCGCAGCTTTGGCCGCTCGCTCGAAGAAACGTATTTGAAGCTGGGCGACCAGATGGCACGCCGCGAGATTCTTGCGCAGATTCACAGCCGCGTGGTCGAATTGGAGCGCACGCCGCCCAAAATCCTCGATGGCGTGCCGGAGACGCTGGCGTATTTAACCGAACGCCATCGCCTGATTCTTTTCACCAAAGGCGAGCCCGCAGAGCAGGCCGCGAAGGTCGAGCGCTCCGGCCTGCAAGGCTTTTTCGAATTCATCGAAATCGTGCCGGAAAAAGATACGCAAACTTACGGCGGGCTGGTGCGTAAGCACAAAATCGTGAAAGCGCATGGCTGGATGATCGGCAATAGCCCCCGCAGCGACATCAATCCTGCGATGCAAGTGGGCCTGAACGCCGTGTACATCCCGCACCAGCATACCTGGACGCTGGAGCATGAGCCGGTCCTGGCCGGTTCCGGCAAATTGGTGATTCTGCCGTCTTTCCGCGAACTGCGCTCGCATTTCTAGATTTAGAACCCATCTCACGAATTCGGTTTCGCAGAAGTGCGCGACGCTAGCCACCCGAATACCGTCCAGGCCGAAACCCAGAACGGAAAAATGCCGTATAACGTATCCGAGACCGAATGCGAATGACGATCGACGGCGGTGAACACCTGCACCGAGAAAGCCACAGTTAGAATCAGCGCGAGCCATCCCGGCAACGCTACCGGCCGGTACAGCCAGCCCCACTCCTTGAACCAATTCAGCCTCACGTTCGAAGCCTCCGCTACTGAGAATTTTCTTGGTCCCTTCAACCTTGATTCGATTGGGGCAAACACCTCTGCCGCTTCAGCCCGCCAGCGCATCGGGCAGCGCGCCACGCGTTCGTTCCCGGTGCGCAAACTCTTGCAGCGCCGCTTCAAGGTCCGTTACTGTAAAATCCGGCCAAGCCTTCCGCACAAACACAAATTCCGCGAACGCGCACTCCCACAACAGAAAATCCGACAGCCTTTGCTCGCCGCCCGTGCGAATCAGCAAATCCACTTCCGTCGAGCCGCCATGCAGAACTTCCGCCAGCACGCGGCTGAACGATTCGGTCGAAAGCTCGGTGACCTTGTAGAAGCGGCACGCCGCCTGAAAAATCGCTTCGCGCGCGGAGTAGTCGATCGCCAGCCGCAGATGCAGCCGCGTTCCCTTTGCGGTAGCGGATTCGGAATCGGCAATGGTCTGGCGCAGCGTGGCCGGCACACGGTCGCGCCGGCCAATGATGCTCAGCCGCACGCCTTCTTCGATCGAATGCTCCATTTCGGTGAGCAGATATTCGTGGAGCAGCCGCAAGATGCCGTTGACTTCCGCGACCGGCCGTTTCCAGTTCGCTGAAGAAAGCGCGAAGAGCGTCAACGTGTGAATGCCGAGGCGCGGCGCCGCTTCGATGATGTGGCGCGCCGTTTCCGCTCCCGCGCGGTGGCCCGCCGAACGCGGCAGGCCCCGCGAAGTGGCCCAGCGTCCGTTGCCGTCGGCAATGATGGCCACGTGCAAACCGTCGTTCGCCGGGCTCGCGAGCTCCACGCCCTCTGCCGCCGCCGGTGCGGGAGGCCGCGCAGCGGGCATCGGCACCACGTGCGAAGTGCCCAGTGCTGGGCCCCGCGCACTAGCCGGTTGTGGGAATTGATTTTCTAGCGAGGTTGTTTCCGCCGAGGTTCCTGACTCCATTGAGCTACCCCGTCTCCGCCGCAAAAAAAAACATGTGGAGCAGCGGCCCTACGCCGCGGTTCTTTGTTGACAAAACATCCCGTATTGCAAATTACTTTGCATCGCAAAGTACGTGCGCAAAAAAATTTTCCCCTCGGCTACCCCTCCCGCGTCGCGCGAATCAGCGCTTCCATATGATTCAGGTAGCGTTCGAGCGCCTTGCGTCCCGCCGCCGTCAGCCGGTATTCCGTTTTGGGCGTGCGTCCCTCGAAGGACTTCTCGCACACGATGTAGTCCGCTTCTTCCAGTTTTCGCGCGTGCACGCTCAAGTTGCCGTCCGAAGCTTTCAGCAGCGCCTTCAACTCATTGAACGTGAGCGCGCGATTCACCGCCAGGGCGCTGACGATGCCCAGGCGCACGTGCTCATGAATCAGCCGGTCCAAATCCGCCGGAGCGGCTTCTCGCGCCGGATTCTTCACGGATTCCAGAATGGCTTCGCGGTCGCGCGAGCGTTGCACACGTTCTTGACGCACAGCCGATGTCTTAGCCATAAAATCTCCTTAGCCTCCGTAATGCCGGGCGATCCACCAACCGAACCCGACATGCACCACGCCAAAGCCCGCTGCCATGAACCCGTCGCCCCAGCCTGCTGGGCTGAAAAGCGCCACACTGCCAAGCAGCATCAAGCACAAACCCATTACCGGGACAACCCGCACGGAAAACGCTCCCCCGGTGACAATCGCGGTCCCATACAGCAAGAGCCACACCCCTGGAAGCGCCGTAAGCGCGCCAACCTGAAACAGAGTGCAGGTCAGCAGAGCACCAACAACAATCGGCGGAGCAAAACTCAGCAGGAATTTGCGGCCGGGGCCGGAGAAAAGCCGCGCATTGGCGCGATGCGCTTTGGTAGCCGCCGTGGGCGCGGCAATCGCCACCGCCACGAACGCTTCCACGAGCCAGACAATGAGCCACGCGCGCGGACTCGCTTGCCGCGAAGCCACCAACGCGGCCGCCAGCGCGGTGATGCCCATGGCCACGCCGCCCCAACCCGGCACCGCGGTAAATTCCGCGGCGCTCGCCATGGTTTCGCGGATGTAGCGAAGATGGTCGGCCGCGCGCGCGTCAATGGGAATCGGCTCGCGGCGGGAAGAGCGCACCGGGCCCGGCGTCGTCACCATGCTCACACTTTAGTCGCTCGGCTCACATCTGTCAAGTACTTTATATCACAAAGTATAGTCGAGAATTGGCTGTGGCGCCGGGCCTTAGCCCGGCAGTTTCCAGAAAACCTTTGGCACACCTGCCGACCGACTGGCGAGCACACCGCGAGTCCGTGTCCCGGAATGCTCCCGTCGTGGTGTTGGAGAGGCCGGGCTTCAGCCCGGCTTTGTGGAGTGCCGCGGCTTGCCTGTACTGAGCGACTCGAACGCGACGCCGACCGTTCCAGCCGCCAGCGGTGGTGTGTTGAAAGGGATTTGGCTGAAACTGTCAGGGACTATGTTCGGAGGGCTTTTTCTCCTGGCCTTTCAAAATGCGCACGACGGCTAGGATCGTGTTCCAGTTGCGTGTGGTTGCTGGCGTACCGAACAGCCTGTCGATCCGGCCAAGGTAGCCGATGGTCTTCATGTGCCGACGGTAGACTCCAAAGATGAATTGTTTCTTCGACGCGAAAACTCGCACGAGCCACTGCCCGTCGGGAGGAAATGCGACTGGGAGGGCCGCACGGAGGCCTCCGGCTCTCGACAGGATGCTCACAAATCGAACGATATCGGGGCGTGATGGCTCGGCCCGAAACGGGTTCTCCATCTCTAGGCGGATGAGGTCGTGACCATCGCAGAGCACAGCTTCCGCCTTGAATGGCAGCTTCCGCAGCAATGCGGCACGGAACTTCGCCCTAGAGCCTGGCTTGCGAACGACGAAAGTGCCTGCCGCTCCGACATTCACGACACCATAGTCGCTCAGTCCCTTTGCGAGGATGCTTGGGCGGAACGTCCTGTGTCCGCCGACGTTCACGCCTCGCAGGAAAACCACCAGAGACACCGTCAGCTCCAATCAGGATGTGTGGGCCACGGCCACGAGATGAGCACTAGCGCCGTGGGCTGAGGGCTCTCGCTCGATTAGAGTCAAGAACTCCATCAGGTTCTTTCGTTGCACCGGGTCATGAAAAATCCTCGGGCAAGTCCATGCATAAGCGAAGCAAAACGCGAAATTGCCGCTGCGATTAGCACGCCCTGGGGCTTGAGGATGCGACGGGCTTCACGGAGCGCCATCAGACGAACCGAACGTTCAACAAGATGATACAAGGGACCTGACAGAAGAACTGCATCGGCGCTGTTGGACGAAGCCGTTAGGCAGCGGGCCTCACCTTTGGTGATTGAGCCGAGCTCAATACCTGACGATGTGGAGCGAGCCTTTGCCTGCTCGAAATGAAGCTCAACGGGATCGATGAGATGAACCACATATCCTCGCTCGCTAAGTGGAAAGGCGTAGGCTCCCCCGCACCGCCGATGTCAAAAATCACTGCCGGTGCGGGCGGAAGAGCTCGGGCAAGAATCTCCAGCGTTCGAAGGCGCTCGAGCTCCCCGTGGGGGCCGCTCGATAGACGTTCGGACGGCCTCTCGATAGTGGGCTTCAACTTCTTCCGGCATCATCGACGATTGCTCGTTCATTGTTTGTGTGCCTCCGCGTCAATCTCATATTCGCTCTGCACCAGACCGCCTTTATAGCAGCGCGTCGCCACATGGCCAAGATGGAGGTCGCGCGGCACCGGGCCAAATAACGGAATACCTCGACCGATCAATATTGGCACGCGCGTGATCACCAGCCGGTCGATGCATCCGGCCGCGAGAAACCTCTGAATTGTGATTCCGCCGTCAATATAAGCGTGTTCGAAGCCGCGGGAGGCGAGCTGCCTTACGATTTCGGCCGGCTCGCCTGACATCTGCTCGACCGCGCCGCCTTCGATCGATGAGAAGTCCAGCGGACGGCTGCTCAGTACCACTACTGGCTTCGTTCCGTAAAACCACGACCCAAATTTCCGTACAACTTCGAAGGTCTTCCTACCGATTACGACCACATCGACAGTGCCGTAGAATTCCTCAAAGCCGTGAGGTTCCTGCCCGCCCGCATCCAAGAAATCCAGCGCATGGTCTGGCCGGGCCAGAAAGCCATCGACGCTTACTCCGCAGAAGACCGAGAGCTTCATGACGTGCCTCCTCATTTGCCGCTCTATGCCGAATTACTTTGCAGCCTAAGATCTTTGCCGAATATGGCAGCTAGGGTTCCCACACCCAGCCACAAGACCACCGCGTAAGGGGCGTGCCACTGCGCTTCTTGTTCCGCCGTGACGCCCGTAGGGCTGAAAACCACCAGCGAACCTGTCGCATGCATGAGCTGCGCAAGCGCAACACTGTTCGTGTGCGTATAAATCCATGCGATCAGGACTCTCATCGCGCTTACCACTGCTGTGAACGCCAGAAAATAACGCAGCCAGTAGGCACCATGTGGCGTAGCCGTTCCCAGGTAATCTATCACGGGCAAGTGCCACAATCCCCAGAGCGCGCCGAGAGTGATGCCCGCCCCCAGCGCATTTTGGTTCTGCAGCATTTTTGGAAATGCATAGCCCATCCAGCCGACTTCCTCGAAAAAGCCCGCGATAATTCCAAAGGAAATTCCCGCGATGAATCTGTTGGGGGTGTATACGGGCGAAAAGAAGGTTGCCATACAGAAAAGCACACCCAATACCAGCACTGGTGGAACGAGCAGGAGTATGTACCACGGCGTTCCGACGCGGATCCGGCCCATGCGCAAAAAAGGGTCTGCTATCCCCGGCCTTCCGTCCACGGCATAGGTCAACACAATAGAGCTAAGAACTGGTCCTAGCAGCATCACCGGGAACATCAAGATTCCGGTGAATTCCGGCACTGCCTGGCCGCGAAGCAGTCGCGGCGCGACTAGGGCGAGTGCGCCCAACCATGAAATTGCGAAAGTCAGCGTGAAATAGCTCACCACCGGGTGCTGCACCGCAAAACCTTTTGCTCTTCCGACGTTTTCCATACCTTCGTTTGGTTCTGCGCCCTTCTTGATGGAGTGCCACGATCATACCAAGGTATCCGAGTCAGGGAGGCTTTCGTCTCTCTGACTCGGTTGATGGATGACGTAGCCGGTCATTCGGCGGCTGCGCAAGAGCGTCGCTCTTACGCATTGCGGGGTGGTGTCAGGGGCTATGTTCGGTCGGTTTATCCTGCTCGCTTTTCAGAATGTGCACGACGGCAAACGCAGCGGACTCCCGTACACGCAATGCTCGACTCACATTCCCATCGTTCCCTATTCATATCTCAACGCGACCATCGGATCGACTTCCATCGCCCTACGCCCGGGAATGTAGCTTGCCAAGGCTGCAACGCCTGACAGAACTAGCGAAACGACGATAAACGTCACCGGGTCCGTGGGTTTCACTCCAAAAAGCAAACTAGACAAGAGGCGCATGAATCCCAGCGCGCCAATGATTCCGGCCCCCAGTCCTAGCAAAGCCGGCGTCAGTCCTTGGCCGATCACACGCCGGAGCACCTCAGCCTTTTGTGCGCCGAGCGCCATGCGAATTCCGATTTCGCGCGTGCGCCGCGAGACTTCATAGGAAAGTAGCCCGTACAGTCCAATACACGCAAGGGCCAACGCCAGTAAGCCAAAAAAGCTCGAAACCAGAGCAATCAGCCGCTCCTGTGAGAGCGACTTGTCGATGAGCTGCGTTTGCGTGCTCACGTGCGAGAGCGGCAGGCTGCTGTCAACCTCGCTCGCAGCGCTGCGCACGGCCGAGGCAAGCGTGCGCGGGTCAGTAGCAGTGCGCAGCTCAAAATAGCAGCCGCCGCTGGTAAGCGGGACGTAAACAATCGGGACAATCATGCGGCGCAACGAGTCGTATTTCGTGTCGGCTACCACCCCGACGATTTCCCAAATTTTCGCGATATCGTAATGATTACCGAATGCGCCGCCACTCGATCCCGAGCCGCCTCCCTTAACGATCAGTTTTCCTAGCGGATTTTCCTTTGGGTAGTACTGCTCGACAAATGCCTTGTTGACCAGAACACGGATCGGGACAGCAGCGCCAGATGCATTTAGAGCCCTGGATGAGCTTCGAGCATTTGTATCCTGTTTCTGTGCTCTCTCGGCTGCGCTCGCTTGGTCAAAGTCAGCCGATGTGAACATGCGCCCTTGGAGGATCGGGATGTGCATGGTGGTAAAAAACTCCGGGCCAACCGCGAGCATATTGGCCTCAACGCCACCCTTTTGCGGCTGGTCTTCAAAGTGTATGGTTTCTGTCCATCGTCCTCCGTCGAGCAGCGCGTCCGAAGCATAAGTCACGGAAGCCACGCCGGGAAGCGCCGCGAGGCGCTGGCGCAATTCATTGTAAAGGTTTTCGATTTGCGCGTCCTTGTACCCGAGCAATGTGGGGTCAACCTCGAAGATCAGGATGTTGCGCGTGTCGAATCCTGGGTTGATGTTGCGAAGGTTTTCGAGCGTACGCATCACTAGTCCTGCGGCCACAAGCACCAGGACCGACAAGGCTACCTGCGCGACCACTAACGCGTCACCGAGATGAAAGCGTCCCACGCGTGCGGCGTTACCTGACAAACTGGAAGTGTTTTCCTTGAGCGTGGGCGCTAAATCGACGCGCACGCTGCGCAACGCGGGAGCAAGACCAAACAAAATCCCGGTCGCGACCGAGACTCCAAGCGCAAAGGACAGAACGCGATAGTCTGGCCTGAGGACGTACGGAAAGTGCCCGCTTGATCCGGCCGTAACCAAAGCCGTGATCGCGTGTACTCCCCAATACGCGAAGACAATTCCGCACACGCCGCCCAAGACCGAAAGCAAAATGCTTTCGGTGAGAAGCTGGCGCACAATTCTTGTGCGGCCTGCGCCTAGCGCCAGTCGCACGGCTATCTCTTTCTGGCGAGCTCGGCCGCGCGAAAGCAACAATCCCGCAACGTTTGCGCAGGCAATCAGCAAAATAACTCCCACCGCGACCATCAAAAAGCAAAGCATCTTCGAAAGCGTCCCGCGCTCGCCAACCAAGCCTTCTTGGGCGCGTGTCAGAAAAATCTTGGGCTCAGAGACTTGGGAAAACGTTTTTCCGGCGTCCAGAACCTCGTTGCGAAACACCAGACTGGCCGCAGTCTGCGCCTGATCGAGAGAAACGCCGGGCTTGAGCCTCGCGATGATGACGAGCCACCAGTTGGTCAAACCGTCAATGTCGTGCCCCCAATCGATATTCAGTCGCGGGAGCATGGCAATCGGCAGCCACAAGTCCTGAGCCTTGCCCGGCGATAGATTCGTGAAGCTCCGCTCCGCCACGCCAACAATCGTGAACGGAATGTTATTCAGGAGAATTGTGTGCCCCAGAACCGCACGGCTGCCGCCAAAAGCGCTTTTCCAGTAGGCATAGCTGAGTACGGCTACCGGAGAGGCGGACGGAGAATCGTCATTTGGTCCGAGGGTCCGGCCGACGGCAGCATTGACATCCAGCGTCGAGAAGTAGTCGCCGGAAACGATTTCGCCCTGCACCATTGTCGCCGGGCCCTTGCCACTGAGGTTCAGAGCCGCCGGGCCAGCGAAAGCGGACACGCCGGAAAATGCATTCGTCTGCGAACGAATGTGCCTGAAAATTGGGAGCGGGAACGAGCAGCCGGAAGGCCCGGAAATACCCGATTCGCCGCAATCGCTAAATGAGCTGTATTCGCCGTTGAACGACATGTGCCGCGCACGCCACTGCAGGATGACGAGCCCATTCGGGTTCACTACAGGCAAGGAACGAAGCATCACGCCGTCAATCAAGCTAAAAATCGCAGTATTCGCGCCGATTCCCAGGGCCAGGATCAGGGAAGCGACCGCCGTGAAGCCCGGCGACTTGACCAATGTTCGAAGACCGTGACGAATATCTTGAAACGCGGTATCCACACCCGTCTCGCCTCCCGCTTGTATCTTAAACCTGGCCAGGACGGTGCCAATGTTACTGGCGTGTTCGTTTGTACGGATTTGCTCCTAAGTTGGCTAGATGATGCAGTAGCCGGTTATCCGGCAGCTTTGCATAATGGTCCACCCGAACGACGCGCCAAAACCCCTCTGCCATCCCACGGTCAACAAACGACCTAGCAATTCCTCGGCAAAGGAGCTCTTCACCCCACCTGCGCTCCCTTTCTTTTAGAGCAACTTACAAACTGCTCAATTTGCAACTCCTTTGTTTTGATAACGTTCGAGCAGTGCCGGGGGTGGGGGCACGCTTCATATTCCGGGACTACCGAGGTCTGTTCGCATGTGGCCAAGGCGCGCTTCGAGACTCTTGCCGTTGGCGGTGCGCTGCCCGGCTAGTGAGGATTCAACCCTCTCGCGGATAGCGGCCGAGGAGCCCATTCCAGCGGATTTTGAAGACGTCCAGGAACATTTGCAGGCTGTCGCGCATCATGCTGATTTTCGTGGCCGGAGAATGGCCCCAGCGCACGGGAATTTCCGCTGCGCGCAAACCGTGGTGCCGCGCCAGGTAAAGCAACTCCGGGTCGAAGCCGAAGCGCTCGATGGTTTGCTGCTCGAAAATAATTCTGCAGCGTTCGCGGTTAAAGGCTTTGAAGCCGCACTGGGTGTCGACAAACGGCAGCCGCAGGATGAAGCGCACGACCTTATTGAAAATGAAGCCCGCAAATTCGCGGAAAGCAGATTCGTGAACAGTAATGAGGCTACGGTTGACAGCGCGCGAGCCAATGGCCACGTCGAAGTGCTGCAAGGCATCCACAAGCTTGTCGGCTTCCTCGATGGGCGCGGACAGATCGGCGTCGGTAAACAAGACCAGGCGGCCGCGCGCCTCCTGCACGCCGTGGCGCACGCTGTAGCCTTTGCCGCGGTTGACTCCGTTGGGGACGACGCGCAGCCGAGGGATTTTGCCGCTGAACGATTGCGCGACCGCCGCGGTGCGGTCCTTGGAGCCGTCGTCCACAACCACGACTTCGGTTTCGCGGTGGCAGTGTTTCAAGTACGCGGCGATGCGCTCGAGCGTCGCGGGCAGCCGCGATTCTTCATTGTATGCAGGTATAACGATGGAGAGTTCTGGACTCATGGAATCTCAGCATTCAGCGCTGGGGAGGTTTCTGCCAGGCGTGGTTGCCGACGAGCGGGACAAAGCGGCAACCCTCCATGATTTTAATGGAAAATGCGCCCGCTTGCTTTTCGATGAGCTGCAATTCCTGATTATCGGCGTCGCCGATGGGAATGATCATGCGGCCGCCTTCGGCCAATTGCGTGAGCAGTGGCTGCGGGGCCGCCGGAGCCGCCGCCGCGACCAGGAGGGCGTCGAAAGGAGCGAATTCGGGGAGGCCGAGCGTGCCGTCTCCGCAATGCACGTGCACGTTGTGGTAGCCGAGCTGCGTTAGTCTTTCCGACGCGCTCGAAGCGAGTTCCGGCATGCGTTCAACGGTGAAGACTTCCTTCGCCAGAAGCGAAAGAACGGCGGCTTGATAGCCGCTTCCGGTTCCGATTTCGAGCGCGCGGTCGGTCGGCCGGAGGCGCAGTGCCCAGGTCATAGCGGCGACGATGTAAGGTTGCGAAATCGTTTGGCCGCCGCCGATCGGCAGAGGCACGTCGTCGTAAGCGCGCGAGTGAAGCTCCTCAGCCACAAACTCGTGGCGCGGAACCGCTAGCATGGCCGCAAGGACGGAGGGAGCTTCGATGCCGCGGCGCCGCAACTGTTTTTCGACCATGTCCGCGCGTTGCGGCGCGTACTCTTTGACGTCAGGCATGCGTAACCGCCGCGGCGTGTTTTTCCCAGACCCCGGTTTTGAGGACTTCTTCCATTTGCGCGAGGGTGAAGTCGCATTCGTCTTCGCGATTGTAAAAATGCGGCGAGAGGCGCACACCGGCTTTGGGGCGGTAGTCGACCAGGATGTCGCGCGCGAGAAGTTCGCGGCAAACTTCGTGCGCATGCGGGCATTCGACCGAGACGGTTCCGGCGCGCTCGGCGGGATTTTCTGGCGTGTTGACTTGCCAGCCGCGAGACTTCGCGCCTTCGATCAGCCGCGCGGTCATGCGCGCGGACTTCTCGCGGATGGCTGCGATGCCGATTTGATTGAGAATGCCCAGGCCGGGGCGGCAAGCAAAAAGCGCGGGAATGTGCGGCGTGCCGTTCAAATAGCGGTAGGAATCTTCGCGCGGGTCGATGGCGCCGGTCTCAAAGGCAAACGGGCGGCGATGGGCGATCCAGCCGGTGAGCGCGGGCTTCAGTTTGGCGCGCAAGTCCTCGCGGACGTAGAGATAAGCGACTCCGGGGCCGCCGCAGAGCCACTTGAGCACGCCGCCGACCGCGAAATCGGCGCCGAGGGAGCGAACATCGACGGGAATGGTCCCGGTGGCCTGGAAAGCGTCGAGAATGACGTGCGCGCCAACGCGGTGGGCGCGTGCGATGATGGCGCGCGCGTTGACGATGAAGGAGCTGCGAAAGAGAACGAGAGAAATCGGAACGAGCACCGTGGTTTCATCGATCGCGGCGAGGAACTTTTCCAAGTTGAAGCGGATAGGGTTTTCCGAAGGGACAATTTCCACGCGAGCGCCGAGGCGGCGTTGCTCGTGATAGAAATATTGGATCGAAGGAAACTCGAGGTCGACCATCACAACTTTGTTGCGCGGGCCGCGGAAGTCAAAACAGGAAGAAATCACCGCTTGCGTGAGCGTGACATTTTGATGAAGAGAAATCTCGCCCGGCTTCGCGCCAAGCAAAGGAGCGATTTGGTCGCCCACGCTGACGGCCATCTCCCACCAGCTTTCTTCCCAGGCGCGTACGCCACGCTCGGCCCAGGAATCGGCGTACGCGCGCATGCTGTCGTAGACGCCGCGGGGCATGGCGCCGAGCGAATTGCTGATCATGTAGGTGGTGCGGTCGAGAATCGGAAACTCGCCGCGCCATTTCAGAAGCGGATCCACAACATTACTCTCCGGGGCCAGATATGCGGGAATCATTCCTTCTCCAAACAAAGTAACACACCGTGAGGAGGACGAGCCAGGGGACGCCGGAGAGCAACATAATGCGGAATCCGGGGACCCACCAGGTGGAGAGCATCACGGCGAGAACGGCGATGAGTCCGGCGAGCGAGGCCCAAGGGCCCGGGGGGCCGAGCCTGAGATACGGCTTGGCATCGCGGTGATGGTAGCGGCGAAACGCGAGGTGGGTCAGAAGGGTCATGAGCCAGGCGAAGAGCGCGCCGAATGTACTCACTGCAATCATCGAAACGAACAAGGATTCCTGAAAAGACTTCGATAGCATCATCGCGGCGACCATGCCACCACCTGATGCGAGCACCGCGGTCATGGGCATGTCTTTTTTGTTCAGCCGGCCAAGCTGGGCGGGAAGATAGCCGCCGCGCGCCAGGGAGAAAGCGAGCCGAGCCGCGAAATACAGGTTGGCAACAGCGCTCGAAAGTGCGGCCGTTAGGACAACGAAATTCATGATGTTGCTGGCGGCGGGAATGCCGACGGTCTGAAACACGCGGACGAAGGGGCTCGCACCCATGTCGATTTGCTTCCAGGGAACAATTCCAACAACCAGCGCGAGTCCGGCAACATAAAAGAGCACCAGCGCGCTCACCGTATGGCGCAAGGCTTGGGGCACAGCGACTTTGGGATCCGCTGCTTCGCCGGCAGTGCTTCCCACAACTTCGATCCCGAAAAAACTAAAAAGCCCCAGAATCACGCCGAGGGCCACGCCCTTCCAGCCATTGGGCATGAATCCGCCGTACGCGGTGTAGTTCGCGAGGCCGACTTTGGGGAATCCGAGGCCAAACAACAAAGCGGAACCCAAAACCAGGAACGCGAGGATGGTCACAATCTTGACCATGGAGAGCCAGTACTCGAAGGTGCCAAGATTTCCGATGTTGATGGTGTTGACATAGAGAATCAGCAGGGACAACAGGCCGATCCAAATCCACGCGGGGGTTTGCGGGAACCAAAGCCTGCAGTAGATGGAGGCGGCGACCACTTCACTGCCGACCACAACCATCATGCAAAGCCAATAGGTGAGACGAATCGCAAATCCCGCCCAAGGATGAAGATACATTTCCGCGTAAAGTCCAAAAGAACCGGGGGTGGGGTGGGCGGCGGCCATTTCGGCCAGGGCCCACATCATCGGCAAGGCAATCGAGGCCCCGGCCACGAAACTGAGGATCACCGCGGGCCCAGCCAGCTTAACGGCGATGGCGCTGCCCAGAAACAAACCGGTGCCGATGGTGCTTCCCAGGCCAAGCATGGCGAGCTGCGCGGGAGTCAGGTTGCGCTGCAGGCCTGATTCGCGGGCCACGATGACCGCGGGACGGCGGTTTCCGGCGCCCGCTCGAATATCGAGAGAGGGTTCGCTCATGGCCAGGCATCGTAGCAGAAACGCAGCTAACCAAATCTTCTTATCGTTGAAGTGAACGCTCGACCTGACCCTTGGGACAGTGAACGATTGCAACACAGACTGTCCCTCGAAGCGCTCGCGCACCTGCGTACGCATTTCTAGAATCAGGGGTCGTAGCGAAGGTACAAGAACGAACCCGGGAGGCGGTCATGAAGGCCCTGCTTGCTCTGATTGGCATCTATGTCGGCACGTTTTTCCTTGTCATTCAGGGATCGTCACAGAATTCCGTGCAAGCAGCGCCGCAAGGCGCGGCCTCCGCACAAGGCAGCACATCGGCAACGGCGATCTCCGGCGTCGACCCGATCAAAGAAGCGGACATTCGTTCATTGATGGAACTTGTCGGAGCGCACGACATGGTCGAGGACGGCGCCAACAACGCCATCGAACAGGCGCGGGAGAAATTGCTACAGACCGTGCCGAACAACGACAAAGGCCAAGCCTTCGTAAATACTTTTGCGGCCAATTACCAGAAAAAATTTGATGCCGATCAAGTGACGGAGCAATTGGTGGGAATTTACGACAAACACTTTACAGACGACGAAATTAAAGGACTGTTGCAATTTTATGGCTCGCCGCTAGGCCAGAAGGTGGCGGCGGAAATGCCGAAGGTCAACCGGTATATCCAGGCAACGGTTCGCGCCGCGGGCGGGAAAGCCGCGAGAGAAGCGCTGACCGAAGCCAAGCAGGAGAACCCGGGAGTGGGACAATGGGCGCGCCTAGGCAACGGCCAGAATCGCTGGCAACAACGGCGGGCGCAACAGCAAACCGCCCAGCAACAGGACCCGCAGTAGCAAGCTCCGGGCTTACTTAACAGCGCTTCTAGCAGCGGCTCCCAACGGGATTCCGCTTCCGAATTGCGTCCGCCCGGTGTGCCACATCGTGCCACTCAGAATTCGACGCTTCTCGCCCCTGCTGTATTCGCGCTTGACGAAGTTCTGCCTAAACTCGCAGCGCCATGGATGAAAGCCCATCGGCCTCAGTCACGGTGCACCGGCTTGCGCTTGCGCGGTCGGCGGCGAGCTCTTCTGGAGTACCCGCCATTGTCCGGGTGATGTCCCTTCCCAGTGATGGAAAGCCCGGAAGAACGAATTGGCGTCTTCATACCCCAGGAGGTAAGCAGTTTCACTCAGCTCTATAGATGAATGCAGCAGATAATGGTGCGCCAACTCGCGACGCGCTTCTTCTAACAAACGCTGAAACGTAATGCCTTGCTCGGTGAGCCGCCGCTGCAAGGTGCGAGTGCTCAGATGCAGCTCTCTTGCGAGATCCGCTATCCCCGGGCGCTGGCCTGCGAGTAGCCGCTTGAGAATGGCTTTAGCTTGTTCGCTGAACGTTTTCTGCGCCAGCTGCTGCGTCAGTTCCGCCTCAAGTTGCGGCGCCACAATCGCGAGCATCTCCGCATTGTAGGTGACAAAGGGCAGGTCCATATCCGCCTTGCGGAATACCAACGCATTCTGGTTGGCCTTGAACCTTATGGGGCAGCCGAAATACCTCTCGTAGAGTTCTCGCTGCGCCGGGGCGCGCTGAAGCTCCACGCGGTTGGGATTCATTGGGCGACTGGTGCCTCGCCTCCCGATGCCCAGTATCCATGCAAAACACACGTCCACCAGCAACGGAGGCTCTTTTTCACGCGCGAGAAGCCAGACGAACTGGACCGCGGATTCACTTCCACGTTCGACGAGGCGGATTTCCTCGGGACAGGTGAGTTGCTTGTAGCGCGCCAGCCGCTCGACGGCATCCCGAAACGAGCGGGCAGAGAGCGCCGCGATTTTGATCGGATCGTAGCGCTCGACGCGCTCCTCGGTCCCGAGCTTCAGGCCAAAGGCCGGATCGTTGCTGGATTCCGCAATTCCCCGGTAAAGCGCGAAGAACTCCTCGGTGCTCACCTGGATTTTGTCTTGGTTGAATAACCCTATTGGCAACGCCGCCTGCCGCAGCACGGCGTCGGGCGAAAGTCCCAATTCTTCTAACTTTCGCGGCAGCGTACTCGAAACTCGAAATCGATTCGACATGGATCACCTAAAGGCATGACGCGGAGAGTCTGGCCGAGCGGATGCGTATGCCACGCCGTTCGCGCGCCCGGGTCAAACGTGACGCTGGCGCCTTGAACGAGCGCCGGATCAGGCGCCTGAAAAAGCGGATCGACGCGCACCGTGCCCGTGAACCACTCTGACGGCCCCTTGGCCGAAGGTTGCGAGCCAACTCTTTTGACTTCCATGGCTTCGTCTCCCCTGCACCTCGACTCTCTATCGATTCCTCGGCCGTCCTCAAGTCGCTCTCGGTGTTCATTTCAAGGAAGCCATATCGATCGAGAAGCGGTACTTCACATCCGACTTCAGGAGTCTCTCGTAGGCCTCGTTGACTTTCTGGATCGGGATCACTTCGACATCCGCAGTGATATTGTGCTGTCCGCAGAAGTCGAGCATCTCCTGGGTTTCCGGTATGCCGCCAATCGGCGAACCGGAGAGGCTTCGGCGGCCCATAATCAACCCGAATGCTGAAACGGCGAGAGGCTTTTCCGGCGCGCCGACGAGCGTGATGTTCCCGTCGCGGCGCAGCAAATTGAGGTAAGCGTTTATGTCGTGATTCGCGGAGACCGTGTCCAGAATGAAGTCGAAGCTGCCAGCATGCTTTTGCATTTCGTCCGCATTCCGCGAGATGACGACTTCGTCGGCTCCGAGGCGGCGCGCGTCTTCTTTTTTACTGCGGGACGTCGAGAAGACCACGACGTGGGCTCCAAGCGCGTGTGCAAACTTCACGCCCATGTGACCTAGCCCGCCAAGACCGACCACGCCAACCTTCTGGCCCTTGGTAACGCCCCGATGCCGCATGGGCGAGTACGTAGTGATACCGGCGCAAAGCAGAGGAGCAGTTCCGGCAGGGTTCAAGTTCGACGGAACGCGCAGGACAAACCTCTGGTCCACGACGATGCTATCCGAGTACCCGCCATAGGTGACACCACCCAGATGCTTGTCGGGAGAGTTGTAGGTGAGGGTCATGTTCGCGCAAAACTGCTCTAGCCCCGCCTGGCACTCGGGGCACACCCGGTCGGAGTCGACCATGCAGCCCACGGCCGCGAGGTCGCCAACTTTGAACTTGGAGACTGCTGAACCAACCTTTGTGACCCGGCCGACGATCTCGTGTCCGGGGACGCAGGGGTAGACCGTGGGCATCACCTCGCCCCACTCATTCCGAACTTGGTGGAGATCGGAGTGACATATGCCGCAATACAGAATTTCGATCCGTACATCCTCCGGCCCCGGCTCGCGCCGGCGGATCGTGGCGGCTGTGAGACCGGAAGTTGGACTTCCCGCGGCATACGCTCTTGCTGCATAGCTTCGTTTCCGCTGCGACTGGCTTTCGTTTTCGAGCGCAACCTTTTGGGCGGCTTCGTTCATTTCCGTGAACCTCCTTGTCCTCGCGAAATTAGATGCATCGGGCCCTGTAGCGCACTAGCAGAATACGCCAATCTACTTGCACAACGCGCCACAGACGCTCGACCGGCGGGGAGGCAAATTCCTCAGGCCTAAAGGCCTGGGCTACAGCTTGAAATGACGGTTCTTGGCGGTTTTCGGCAGCTGGAGCTAGCAGCTAGAAGCGCTTTTTGATTTTGATGTCGATGCCGAAGGTGCCGTTCTGGTCGCGCAAGCCCACGATGGATACGTTGCGATCTACGTTGTATTCCACCTGAATGACTTGCTCTTGTGTCGAACTCACATTGGAAACATAAGTAATCGTGAGATTGCGGGCGATTTGCTGCTCGACCGTGACGCGCGCCGCCGGGTTTTGTTCCGAACCGGTAGACCCAAGTTCGGTCAGTCCAGGGTCCACGCGAAAACGAGTAATGCCGAATAGCCGCTCGACGGGTCCGCTGAGTTTGGTGTTAACGGCTTCCGAGAGAACTGCTGACGCGTTGGCCGTGCCGCTTGGCGAAGTACCCGCACCACGGTTTGCAGCCGACTCCGCGGTGGTTTGTCCCAACGCCAGCAGAGTAATGATATCGGCGGTGGGCAGGGGAGGATCCGAACGATAGGCCAGGGTGAGCTTGCTGGCAGGACCGTTGAAATTCAAGCTGATCTCATACTGCTCGACGGTGGTGGTGGCCTCGACGTTGAGAACAGGATCCAGACGAAAAGGATTGGCGAAGTTCAGATCGCCCCGGGAGACGCGATAGCGATTGCCCGCGAAGCTCAGATTGCCCGACAAAATGTGGATATGGCCGAGCAAGATGGGATGTTCCCACGTTCCCCGGACGCGAAGGTCGGCGTCGGCCTGGAGTTCCGCACCGGGCCATTCCATGCGGGCATCGGGGGCGGAGAGTGCTTCGACGTCAAATTGCAAGTTGCGCAAATAGGAAGAAGTGGTCGCGGGACCGGCAATTCCTTCCTTAGCCGAGACGAGCATCCCGGCAACCTGAAGACCCTCGGAGAGCGTGACGCGCTCCACCATCACGCGGCCCGAAAGCACGGCCGAACTCGGAGTGCCCGTCAACCGCAGCGTGCCGCCCGCGAGCCAACTCATGCCTTCGGGATAGCGGATTCGCACGCGGTCGGAGCGGACAGTGATGTCGTAACGCGGTGGTCTTTCCGCGTAATTGACGCTCCCGCTGAGGCGCAGCGTGCCTCCGCCGGCTTCGGCAGTTACATTTTGGAAAGAGAGGCGCGCGGCGTCGAAGACCAAGTCGCCCTGCATGGCGCTGAGGCCAGTCGGAAAATTTGCCGCGCGGACGGAGACGTTTTCGATGTGGACGCGCCCGGTGATGCGCGGGAGATCCAAGGTTCCTTCAAAAGTGGCATTCACTTGGGCCATGCCGCGCGTATCCACTTCCGGCACGTAGCCACTCAGAAGGCGCAGATCCAGGCCGCCGTTCAGGCGCAAGTCCAAGGTGCGGCGCCCGGCAAATTGCACGGCACCTGAAATCTGGAGATTCGTATCCTTGCCTTGAAACGTGATGGGTTCTATCTCAAGAGAGTCGCGGGAGGAACGAAAGTGAACCACGCCCACGTTTTCCAAGTGGACGTTGGCATAATCCATGGCCATGCGCGAGAAATTCGCGTCCGCCACAATGCTCTCCGGATGCCGAAGCGCACCCTTGACCGTTATATCGCCATCGGCGTTAGCATGGCCGTTGAACGTTTCCAGGTGTAAAGCGGTGAGCAAGAAAGGATCCAAGCTAATATTCTTGATGGTGATCTTGCCGTTCAAGTTGTAGGGCTCGGTAAGCGCCAGTGTGGATGCCCCAGAGATCTCTCCTGCGGCCATCGCGGAACTCAATTGCAGATGAGCCTCCGCCCCATCCGACTTCAGGTCGCCCCCGAAACTGCCGATGATGGATTGACCCACCTTCAGGTCAACGAGGCGAAAACTGCCTTCGCCCGTGGGCGCGAGAAACGAGCCTTCCGCTTTAAGGCGGAAACTCAATTGGCCGCCTACGGGCAAGCGGCGGGACTGCAACGGTTCAAAATTCTCCAGCGGCAGACCCGCGCCGACCAGATCCGCGGAAAAGGTTTGCGCCGCGAAACGGTAGCTTGCCGAGCCCGTAATGATTCCGGCGCTACGGCTGCCTTCTTTTCCGGGAGGAAAGAATCTCAATTCCGCATTGGCAATGCGCGCCTCGTCCGAGGAAAGGTTGACCTGCCCGCGGAGGCGATTGAAGGAGAGGTCATACACCTGCGCATCGGCAAGATCAAACAGCCCCGTCACGTTGGGTTCCGCGCGTGTGCCTCGGCCGTGAAACTGGCCGGTCAACGCACCTCTCACCGGATAGGAAATATCGAGCATTTGCTCGAGATCCTGGACAGGAACTTTCTCGAAACTCACATCGGCGGTCCACTCGTTCTGGGCTCCCAGACTCCATTTCGTCAGAGACAGGTTCGCATCGATGAGCGCTCGCATCTCGCCGCGGCGGACAGTTCCATGGGTCAGGACCAGTTGCTTGGGAGAGAAGATCAGGTCGCCTTCCAGATAATCCGCGAAGACGCCATCGTAGCGAGCATTTTCGGCCCGCACATGGCCTTGAAAAGTGGAGCCAGAGGATGGGCCGGTAATCTTGCCTTCCCATTGCGCACTCCCGGAAATGGGTTTGGCCGCTTCGCGCGAGCCCGGAGGGACATCTCGAACGGCGTCGATAAAATCCTTGAAGGTCCCAAGGGATCGCGTCTCAAACCTCGCGTTCATCGCCGAGTTCCGCGGAGCCAGAAGGCCGTCGATGGTACCGCTAGAAGAAGGCGTTTGGAATTCGCCAGCGGTAATAAAAAGAGTCCTGGGATCATAGCGGTAGTGAAGCTCCCATGAGCCGCGCACCGGCTGATGGCCTGCAGCAAGCTGCTCGGGGTAATCCCAGAAGCTTTTTGCCGTGACTTCGAAGTGCCGGAAGGGGCCTGTCCAGGTTTCCACGGAGTCCGCGGAAATCCGCGCGTCCCAGTGCAATTCGTTCACTGGGAAATTTCTGTGTTCTATAGAGGGCAAGATGGGTGCCAGTTTCATGCCTTCTACGTGGGTCTTCGCCTGGAACTTCAAGCCTTCCCATTGCATATCGACTTTACCTGTTACGGTCCCTCCAAAAGCATCGGCAGAAAAATCAGGAACTTGGATGCCCGCATTGTCCAGGTGGTAGGTGCCGCGGCTCGTTAAGCCTTTGGCGTGAAAAATTTCGTAGGATAAAGCGATGTCCTGTGTGGCGTAAGTGCCGCTGCCCTTGAACTTGCCGGCGGCGAACTGACCATCGCCGTGGAGATCGACCCGGCCGGTGGGTATCTGCGGATTGCGCATCGTATCGCGGAAGTCAGCGAGCTCCAGCCAGCCGCGATAGCGAGAATTCCACTTTGGATTTGCGAAGCCATTCATTTCCGCCTGAGCATCCATGCGCGAATGGCCGGCATGCAGCACCGCCTGCTCCAGCGCGAAACCATCGCGCCAGAGTGTGAATCTTGCCGTCAGGCCCACGGGCAAAGGAAGAGAGTGTTTCGAGGCGAATTCCACGGTTTGCCATTCGAGATTGCCCAAATAAAAGGGATGATCCGCGGTACCCGACTCATCGAGAGTGAACTGCAGGTCGCCGCCATGAACGGTGACGGGCGTTTTCACGTCGTCGTTGAAGAGGACCCACCCGTCCTCGAGCAGGAGACGCCGGATGCGGAGGCGGAAAAGCGCCTCGTTCCACGGCCGCTTCGCCGAAGTGGGCCGCACCGGAGTTGGCACGTTGGTGGCTCCGTTTTTGCCGACAAGGATATGCACATGAGGCTGCTGCACCAAGAGCTCATTCAGCGAAATGCGCCTGCCCCAAAGAGAATCAATCCGCAGCGCAGCCTGAACTTCGTCCGCTGAAAAGAAGGGCTCCGTGCCGGAAGGCTCGTTTCCGTGAAGCACCAAGCCACGGATGGTCATGCGCATGGCGAGCCAACGAATGGACATGGTGCGCAATTCGACTTTTCCGCCGGTCGTTCGTTCCAAGCGACTGATGAGGAGCTGTTGAAGCAGGGGATTACCACTTCCGCTGCCAAAAAAGAGCACGACGGCCAAGATGCCGAGCACAGCCAAAACCCAGGGAGTGTGAATGACCCAGGTCCAAATGGGGTGGCGGCGCCTTGCGTCTCTGTTCACTTCGCCACCTCGTCAAGGGACTTTTCAATGTGCAGGCGCAGGCGGCTTTCCTTTAGCCATTGCTCTGCCTGCTGGTTGATGCCGTTCTGAATGAGCGCTTCCTGTATGGACTCGCGCGCCGCGTCGAAGGTGGGCGGCTCCTGGCCGCGAGCCGTTGCGCGGGGCACGACGGAAGTCTGATAAAGATCTGCGATTTCTTTGGGATCAATGTGCACTGCGGGGCGAAAGCGGGAATCCAGATAGTTGCTCAAATAAAGCTGCGAGGCAACCATGGCTCGCACGTCCTGCTCGGTGAGCCCTGCTTGTTTCCTCCTGTCCTGGTATTCCTGTTCCGAGGCAAACGAATTCCGGACGCGGCTTATGGCGCGATCGATGTCCGCTTCCGAGGGGCGAGGAAAGTGAGCGGCGTCCGCTTCGGTTCGAACGATCCATTGGTCAATCAGGCGGTCGAGAATTTGAGCATCGGTTTCCGATTTGCCATCAAGGAACTGCTGGTAGCTGGCTAGGGCGCGAACATCACTGAGCAGGATGACATCGTTCTCCACGCGAGCCACAATGCGATCCACGACTTCTTGCGCCGCGAGCCGTCCCGGGGCGATTGCTACGGCAGTGGCAAGAAGAATTCCGCGAAGGGCAAGGGAAGGCATCAGAAGGTGGATCCTAGATTGAAGAAGATTTGGAAGCCAGGCAACCGCGTGCTCATCTGGCCGAGGGACCCAGGCACACAAGTGGGCGTATTCGGCGGGCAAGGGATCGGGACGATAAACAGGGGCCGGTTGAGTTGATAGCCCAGGTCGATACGAATCGGTCCAACAGGGGTCTTGTAACGGAAGCCGAGCCCCGCGGTGTGAGAAAAGTAGTTCAGTTCGTTCGAGCAATTGGTCGCGCAGAGCGGCACATTGCTCGAGCTCGGGGGCTCGGACGGATTCTGCAAAGCCACGGTGGGAGCCGGGAGATACGTTCGAAACGAGATGCGCGTGAGGCGGCTGTATATGTTGCCGCCGTCGTAGAACAAGGCTCCACCGAGCGAGGTTCCCACAAACGGCAAGCGCATGGGAAAGCGGAATTCCTGGTTGAGCACGAGCATGGCTTGGCCGCCGACAGGAAAGCCCGTGATGGAGTCGCGTGGACCGGCCTGATTGAGGGCGAAGCCTCGCAGGGACGTTCCGCCTCCAGCAAAGAAGCGTTCGGGCAAGGGAATGACGGTTGGGAGCGGTGGTGTGGTCGGCGCGGGAAAGCTGAGCGAGACGGTGTCCCGGTATGGCGAAAGAATTCCAAAGCGAATGGACCGCGCAAAACTGAAGCGGCGCTTGATCGGATGATAAGTCGAATTTTGATAGAAAAACCGTAAAAAACTCGCACTGGAAGCAATGGAAGTGTCCGAGACGCCAAAATCCGCGCTGTTGAAGCTGCCTTTCGAGGCATCCGCGGGATTGTTGCGAGAGTCGCGGACCCAGGTGGTGCCGAACTCCGATACCAGAGTAGGCTGATTGAAGAGCGGAATTTCCTGGCTGAGAATCTTCAGGTCGGAGACGAGTACTTGCCGAAACGCGTAGCGAAAAAGCACGGTCGAGCGGGGCGTGACTTGATCGGTCAACTGCACCGAACCCTCATAACGCTTTTCTGTAAAGGTGTTGATATCGCGAGTCTTTTCCGCGAAAGCCGTGGCCTGAAAACTAAGCTTGGAATCTCCGAAGGTATTGGGATCGGAGTATCCCAGCAAAGCACGCCCTTGCAACGTGCTGCCGCGCAACTTGAGGGAGAGCGTATCCGCGCGGCCGGTCAAATTCAGTTTGCTGATTTCTAGAATGCCTCTGGGAGCAGCTTCGATCTGCCCTCCGGTGGGATTCGTGGTACTGGCGAGCCGCTGCACTTCGAATCCCCCGCCGTAAGCCAGCGTGTAACGTTTCGCCTCCTCGACGAGCACGGCGATATCTTTGTCCACGTCGGTCCCTGTGGGATTCTGCGGCTCAATGGTGACGCGGTTAAAAATGCCGAGGTTGTAGAGGCGGCGCTGGGATTCGACGATATTACCCTCGCGTAAAGGTTCGTGCGGTGTGATCTGTATCTCCCGGCGGATCACCCCCGGCCGTGTATGTTGATACCCACTGATTAGAACCCGGCGCACGCGCGTCTGGGGACCTTCCTGAATGTGGTAGACCAGTTTGACGGCGTCAGCTTGCTCAGCGGCGGGCTTTACTCCTTTTTCTCGCCCCTCCTTTTTTTCTACCCCCGGAGGCGAACCGTGATGGGAGTTAGAAGATGTTTCTTGCTGCGCCACACTTGCCGGAACGCGTTCTGCGGTCGCCGAAAATGTGGCTCCTGGGAAGCCTTCGTTAAAGTAAAGAGCCAGGATGTTGTCGCGGTCGGTGGTTACGCCGAAATCGGAATAAGGCTGACCGGGAGTCGATCCGATAACTCCCAATAACTCCTCTTCCTTGAAAGCATGAACTCCTTCAACGGATAGCGAGGCCACGCGCGTTTGCTTGCCTTCCTGAACATCGAAGGCGATGAACAAATCTCCTTCTTTCCCTTTGTAGTTGTCTTCTACGCGGGCGGTGACCTTGGCATCCAGAAAACCGTTCGCCTGATACAAGCTTTGTATGGATTGCGCATCTGCATCCACAAGCCGCCGGCTGAATCTTCCTGGCGTGCCGAAAGCTCCCTGGAAAATCTGCAGGCGGCTCTTCAACAGTTCCGTATCGAAATACCTGTTGCCGGAAATCTCGATGCCCACCAATTTGTGCTTGTCGCCTCGCTCAACAGTATAGGTAATTGTCTCCTGGGTTCCTTGCCAAGCAAGCGACTTCACGTCGTGCATTTCAATCTTGTAGCTCACCTCGGCGTCGAAGTAGCCCTGGCGTTCCAGCCGCTCCCGGATGTTCCGTTTTCCTTCCTCGAGAAGGTCGGGATCGACGGCCCCTTCCTGGTAAATGGGGATCAATCTTTTAAGTTCGCCTTCGGAGAACTTCGCGCCACTCACGGTAACCTCGACGCGAGGTCCTTGCGTTACTTCCAGAAAAATGGGTGCAGCGTTCTTCCCTGCATCGAAGTCGCCGCGCCGCACGGTGACTCGGGCGCTCAGGTGGCCCTTTTTTGCAAGAAATTTCCGGACGCGCTCGGTTCCGCGCTGGAGTCGCGCGGACGTGATGGGCTGCCCCGCCTTCGTCTTGAATCTCGAGAGAATGGTGGCGTTCCGGTAGGCCGTATCATTTGTTAGTTGGATGCTCTCGATACGCGCGCGCGGCCGCGGCTTGACATGAACGACAACGTCCATTTGATGCGTCTCCCTGTGCGGCAAGGCTTCGGCGGAGACTTCCGCGCGGTACAAGCCTTCCTCGCGAAGCGTTTCCTGCAAGCGCTCCAGAGCCTCGTCCACGATCTGTTTCCTATAGGTTTGTCCCAAGCCAATTTGCATGGCGGCGGCAGCGGAAGCTTCGGTGGGCGGCGGCTCAAGTCCTTCCAGGCGCACCACATTGAAGAACAAGTTTTCCCGCACCACGAAATCCAGCCGCACGCCTCCCGCCTCAGGCCTCGTCACGGCACGAACATCCGCGTAATCCCCGGTTCGATAAAGCGCGCGGAGGCTGTCTGCGACTTTTTCGCGATCAAGCGGCTTGCCGGCTTCCACGCTGATGCCCGAGGGGGATTCCGCCAGGACATGTCCGTCTTCGCGTACAATGCGAATGGCAACCACCAGTGGCCCAGCGGTAGCTTCGTTCGAGGAAGTCTCCGGTGCGCCCGGTGCCGCTTGCGCCTGCATGGGCGGTGGCACCGTCCCCGCGAGGAGCGCAAGCGCGATCATCCCTCGCATTCCGTGGATGCGGCGCAATCTCATGCTTTCTTTCGCTCAGACGAAGCGTAGCACAGGGGCGTTGCCTATCCCGCGCACTTTGGCGCTATGATGTTACTTGGTAGGGCCTGGCTGTCAGGCCAGTTGGGATCGCACCATCCGTGAACGGTTCCCTCCAGGAAAAATACTCACGCCAGATGTTGTTCGCCGGGATTGGACCCGACGGGCAGCGCCGGCTGCTCGCTTCATGTGCGACGATTGTGGGCTGTGGAGCCATCGGGGCTGCGGCTGCCAACCTTTTAGTTCGCGCCGGAGTCGGTTCGGTCAAAATCATTGACCGCGACTTCGTTGAGCCCTCCAATCTCCAGCGTCAGACCTTGTTTGATGAGGCCGACGCAAGCAATGCCCTCCCCAAAGCCGTTGCCGCCGAACACAAGCTGCGCGCTATCAATTCCGGAGTCCACATCGCGGGGGTCGTCGCCGACCTCAGTCCGAAAAATGCCAAGGAGCTTCTCTCGGATTGTGACCTCATCCTCGACGGCACCGACAACTTTGAAACCCGCTTTCTTATCAATGACTTCGCGGTCAAGTCCGGCCGGCCCTGGATCTATGCTGCCGCACTAGCCAGCTACGGTCTGAGCCTCACCATCCGCGCGGGACTCACGCCCTGCCTTGCCTGCCTTCTCGAACCCGGAAACTCCTCGCATGCGCTTGAAGAAACCTGCGACACCATCGGCGTGCTCGGGCCCATCGTGAACCTCGTCGCTTCCTGGCAGGTGGCAGAGGCTCTAAAGATTCTGAGCGGCCACCCCGAGGCGCTCCATGGCCGGCTGATCTCCTGCGACGTCTGGACCGGCCGCATGCAATCGCTCGGCCTGGCCCGCAATCCGGAATGCCGGGCCTGTGCCAAGCACGACTACGCTTATCTCGACGGAGAGGCCCAGCCTCATATCACCCTCTGTGGCCGCGATTCCGTGCAAATCCACGAGCGCAGCCGGGCGCTCGACCTTGCCGCTCTTGCCCTCCGCTTGCGGCCCGTGGTCGAGGATGTGAAGCAGAATGATTTCCTCGTTCGTTTTCGAGTAGCGCCTTACGAAATGACCGTTTTTGCGGACGGCCGCGCCATCCTGAAGGGCAGTAAGGACCCTGCCGTAGCCCGCTCGCTCTACGCGCGCTATCTGGGAGCGTGATCCGGCGGTCGTCGATGGAGATAGTTCCGCTTCAGCGGGGGTGCCCGGAACGGCCGAAGGAACTCCGCATGCTGGCCCGATCCAGGTTTTCGCGCAGGTTCATGAGCGTGAGAAAAGTGCTTAAAATCCGCGCTTTCAGGTCATCGGTCAAGTGCAGGCCGCTGGTCGCCACGCGCGCCAGCCGCTCGCCGTGTTCGGTGATGAAGCGCATGATTTCGCGCTGGCGTTCCGGCGGGGCGTTGCCGAGCGCCGTCTCGCGGCGCATCTCCCCGCAGCTGGTTTCCAGAGACAGGGTGAAATGCAACACGCACAACTTCTGCTCGGCAAGTGCCGAGGGCGAGTCGTTCTTGCATCCTGCGATTTGGCAAGTTGTTCCCATGAGCCCGTGGCGCAGAAAGATAAGTAACATTCCCTGCCCGGAAAATCCAGTGGCCAGCAGAACAGATGCGCCGAATCTTACATGGGCAGGGCGTCCTGCAAGCCGCGGCGCGCAAGAAAATCTTGATTTTCTGTTGACAAGAATATGCAATTGCCTGTATAAATATTCATAGTATGGGACAGGCGATGGGCGCGGGAAAAACATATCGTCAAGGCCAGATCCTCCGGCTGGTGACCGGCGAGCGCATCGGCAACCAGGAAGAATTGCGCCGCCGGCTGGCTGCGCAGAAGATGCGCGTCACCCAGGCCACGCTTTCACGCGACTTGCAGGAACTCCACCTCGTCAAGACGCAAGAAGGATACAAGCAAGCTTCGGCTCTGCCGGAAGAACCCACGCCTTTGCCTCCGCTGGCTCGCGCGCTCGACGAGTTTCTGCTCGATATCCGCCCGGCCGAGAATCTCCTGGTGTTGAAAACTCCTCCAAGCGGCGCGCAACCTTTGGCCGCGGCCGTCGATGCGGCGAAATTCACGGAAATCGCCGGAACCATCGCAGGAGACGACACGGTGTTGATCATCACTCCCAATAGGAAGACTCGAGAGTCCCTGCAAAAAAAGATTGAAGCGCTGGTGAAATGAGAGATCCCAAACAAATCGCAGTTGTTGGCGTTTCTGGCTATAGCGGCTTGGAATTAGCGCGCATATTGCTGCGTCATCCCCTAGTGCAGGCTCCTGTCTTCTACCTTCGGGATGCCAACGGCACGAGATGCCTGTCCGAACGCTTCCCCCAGTTTCGGGGCTGCGGGGAAGCGCCTTTGCGGCCGCTTTCTATCGAAGCTGTTACCTCGAGCAATGCCGGTACGGCCTTTCTTGCCACCCCGCATGAAGCCTCGGCAGAATTGGCACCGGCTTTGCTTCAGGCGGGATTGCGGGTTATCGATTTGAGCGGCGCATTTCGCTTCCGCGCTGCCGATACCTTCACTTCCTGGTACAAACTGCCGGCTCCCCATGCGGATTGGCTTGGCCAGGCCGCCTATGGCATTCCGGAGCTCTATTCGAGGGAAATTGCTCGAGCGCGGCTGGTCGCTAATCCTGGGTGCTACGCCACGAGCGTCATTCTGGCGCTGAGGCCGCTTACGGACTCCGGCTGGGTCGCGCCGAATACTTCCGTTGTTTGCGATTGCAAATCCGGCGCCAGCGGAGCGGGCAAAGATCCCCGCCGCGATTTGCACTTCGTTGAGATAGATGAAAATTTCAAGGCTTACGGCCTGTTCACCCACCGGCACACGCCGGAAATTCTCGAGCACACGGGCTTGAGCGAATCGCAGGTCATCTTTTCGACCCACTTACTCCCGCTGGCACGGGGCATTCTCTCGACCATCTACGTCACGCTCGACCAGCCGCGGACAGCCGCAGACGTCGAAGCGCTCTTTCGCCAGTTTTACGCGGGGCGGCCGATGGTGCGGATCTGGCCCGCGGGGACGCTGCCGGAGTTGCAGCACGTGGCGCACACGAATTTTTGCGACATCGGCTTTGCCCTGGATTCCTCTGGGCGCCGCCTGGTGCTGATCTCCTGCCTCGACAATCTCGGGAAGGGCGCCGCCGGTCAGGCCGTTCAGAATTTGAACCATATGCTGGGCATCGAGGAGCAGACCTCACTGCAATGAGAATCGTAATCAAATTCGCTGGAGCTTTGCTCGAAGATGACTCGACGGTGCGCAGCTTGGCGCGCCAGGTGGCATCGCTGGCGCAGGAGGGGCACGAGCTCCTCGTGGTGCACGGCGGCGGCAAGCTTTTCACTGCCACCCTGAAGCGCATGGCCATCGAAAGCAAATTTGTTGGCGGCTTGCGGGTGACGGACCGCGAAACGCGCGACGCCGCCATCATGGTTTTTGCCGGCCTGCTGAACAAGAAACTCGCTGCGGCGATTTCCGCCGAAGGCCAGCCCGCCGTCGGGATCTCCGCCGCCGATTCACGCTGCTTCGTGGCCGAGCCTATGGTGCACAACGAAGTAGCCGGCAGTCTCGGCTATGTCGGCTATCTCACCGGCCTGAATTTGCCGTTCATCGAGTCCCTGTGGCGCGAAGGTTTGCTGCCCGTGGCGCCTTGCCTGGGCATTGGCTCGGACAATGAACTCTACAACATCAACGCCGACCACATGGCGGCGGCATGCGCAGAATTTCTCAACGCCGACCAATTGATCTATCTCACCGATGTTGCTGGCGTGCTCAGCGGCGAAAAAGTGTTGTCCGCGGTGGATTGCCAGGAAATCGATCGCCTGGTGCAACGCCACGTGGTTTCCGGCGGCATGGTGTTGAAGCTGGAGGCCGCCAAGCGCGCCATCGAAGGCGGTGTGCACCAAGTCCGGATCGTCGGTGGAACTACCCCGGAAGCATTGTTGCTTGCATCGCACGCGGAGAAAGTTGCTTCCGTTCCCGGCACACGCGTGCTACCCCATTCTCACGCCGCCGCGCAGACGGCTTTTACGGCGGCATGATGAGCAGAACACCCAAGAAAGCCCCGAAATCGCCGTCAGGACAGGAAGGCAAGCAATTCGCCGCGGCTGCTTCCAGGCCGGACCCGCGCTTGCTGGACGCCGAGAAGTTTCTGCTGCCCACCTACAAGCGCCAGCCTGTCGTCATGTCCCACGGCCGCGGCGCTTATGTATTCGATTCCCAGGGCAAAAAGTACCTCGATTTTCTCGGCGGCATCGCCGTCAATGCGCTCGGCCACGCGCATCCGCGCGTTGTGAAAGTGATTCGCCGCGAAGCCGCGCGCGCGATTCATCTCTCGAACCTCTATCACCACGCGTTTCAAGGCCCGCTCGGGCGCAAGCTCGCCAAGTGGTCCGGGATGGATCGCGTGTTCTTCGCCAATAGCGGCACCGAAACGATTGATGGTGCGATGAAGCTCGCGCGGCTGCTGGGCCGCAAACCCGAAGATCCCATCGGGACGCCTGCGAAGAAACACCGCTTTCTCGCGCTGCAGAATTCCTTTCACGGGCGCACATTGGGCGCTATTAGCGTCACGGCCACGGAAAAATACCGCTTGCCCTTTGCGCCGGTGGTTCCCGGAGTCGAGTTTGTTCGGTTCAACGATGCCGCCGATCTGGAAGCGAAATTCGACGACACCTTCTGCGCCATCCTGGTCGAAACCATTCAGGGAGAAGGCGGCATCTATCCGATCAGCGCAGCTTTTTGGAATCGCGCTCGCGCTCTCGCCACCGAGCACGGCGCCCTGCTGATTGCCGACGAGATTCAGTGCGGATTGGGCCGCACGGGGCGCTACTTTGCCTATCAGAAGTTTGCTTCCAAGCCAGACATCGTCTTAGTTGCGAAGCCCCTTGCCGGCGGTCTTCCTCTCGGCGCCATTCTCACGACAGATGCCGTCGCCTCGCGTGTCTCTCCCGGAATGCACGGCACAACTTTTGGCGGCGGCCCGCTTGCTTGCGCCGTCGCGCTCGAATTTCTTAGCGTTGTTGAAGACGAAAAACTTCTCGAGAACGTCCGCGAGCGCGGCGAAGAGCTGCGCGATGGCCTCTCGAAGCTCGCTTCGCAATTCGACTTCATCCGCGAAATCCGTGGCGAAGGCCTGATGCTTGGCATCGAGCTTTCTGTGGAAGGTGCTCCGTTCGTCGCTGAAGCCATGGAGCGCGGCTTGCTCATCAACTGCACGCATGACTTTACCCTTCGCCTCCTGCCGCCCTTTATCATCACGCGGGCGCAGGTGCGCGAATTTCTGAAACTCTTCGAAATCGTTCTGGCCAAAACTCCCAGGCAGGCCCCCGCTGCGGATTCCGGCAAGTCCGGAGTTCCGCAGGGCGCGGCCGCTGCGGCAAGGGGATAAAACGAATGACAACCTCGACTCTCGTCGCTCCTATTTCTTTATCAACCGATCTCCTCACCGGAGCGGAATGGAGCCCCGCGCACACCCGCGAACTCCTCCACCTCGCGGCGGACATCAAGGCGCGACCGGTTCGCTACGCCTCCACGCTGCACGGCAAATTCATCGCCCTGATTTTCGAGAAACCCTCGCTGCGCACGCGCGTCACTTTTGACGTCGGCATCCAAAGCATGGGCGGCGCAGTGGTGTTCCTCGATCACACGCAGGCCTCCGCCTCGCTCGGCAAGCGCGAATCCATCGCCGATGTGGCGCGCAACCTCGACCGCTGGGTGCAGGGCATCGTGGCGCGCGTCTATTCGCAAAAAGTGCTCGAGGAAATGGCGGCCAACGCCACCATTCCCGTGATCAACGCGCTGTCCGATAAGTTCCATCCCTGCCAGGCGCTCGCGGATTTTTTCACGCTGGAAGAGCGCTTTGGCAATTTGCGCGGATTCAAGCTGGCATACGTCGGCGATGGCAACAACGTCTGCCATTCCTTGATGTATCTTGCGGCGCGGCTTGGCGTGCATCTGCGTGTCGCCACGCCTCCGAATTATGCGCCGGACCCAGAGGTCTTATCGGATAGCAAGCGCGTAGCGCGCGAGACGAAAGCGAAAATCGAACTCATGAATGACCCGCGCGAAGCCGTCACCGAAGCGATGGCCGTTTACACCGACGCGTGGACCAGCATGGGCTTTGAGGCCGAGGAAGAAGTTCGCACCAAGGTCTTTCAGCCTTACCAGGTAAACAGCGAGCTGATGTCGCTCGCTTCTCCGGACGCTGTGTTCATGCATTGCCTTCCCGCGCACCGCGGTCTCGAGGTGACGAGGGAAGTGCTGGACGGCCCGCAATCGGTCGCCCTCGACCAATCCGAAAACCGCATGTACGTGCAGAAAGCCATTCTGCACACGCTGTTCTGATTCCCCTATGCACTGGAGACGTTTCCCATCGAATTTTCTTGTTTCTCTTTGTAGGGGCGCAGCAGGCTGCGCCCCCGTTTGGCGATACCTGATGGCAAGCGAGGAATTGTGAAAACTCAGCAGAACAAGCCCAAGAAAGTCGTACTCGCGTACTCCGGGGGCCTCGACACCTCCATCATCATTCCCTGGCTCAAGGAAAACTACGGCTGCGAAGTCATCGCCGTGATTGGCGACGTCGGCCAGCAGGAAGATCTCGAGGCCGCGCGCAAGAAAGCGCTTGCCACCGGCGCATCTTCGGCCCATGTCGAAGATCTTCGCGAAGAATTTGTTCGCGATTACATTTGGCCGACGCTTCGTGCAGGCGCCGTTTACGAGCACACCTATTTGCTCGGCACTTCCATGGCGCGGCCGGTCATCGCCAAGCGTCAGGCGGAGGTGGCGTTGCAGGTTGGCGCCGACGGCCTGTCGCATGGGTGCACCGGCAAAGGCAACGACCAAGTACGTTTTGAGCTGGCTTACAAGGCCATTGCGCCCAACCTGCAGATTATCGCGCCCTGGCGTGAGTGGGACATCAACTCCCGCGAAGACGCGATCGCCTACGCGCAAAAGCACAACGTTCCCGTCGAGCAGAGCAAGAAAAATATTTACAGCCGCGACCGCAACATCTGGCACCTCAGCCACGAAGGCGGAGAGCTCGAAGACCCCGCCAACGCGCCGAACGAGGCCATGTGGCAGTGGGTCGTTTCGCCGGAAAAAGCTCCGGACAAAGCCGAAGAAGTGGAGATTGGATTTGAATCCGGTACTCCTGTTTCCGTTAACGGCTCAAAGCTCGGTCCCGTCGATCTTCTGAACAAGCTCAACGAAATTGCCGCAAAGCACGGTATCGGCCGCACCGACCTCGTCGAAAACCGACTCGTCGGCATGAAGTCGCGCGGCGCTTACGAAACTCCCGGGGGTACTCTGCTCGTGAAAGCGCACCAGGAGCTCGAACGGCTCACCGTCGACCGCGAGACCGCACACTTCCAGCAAGCGCTTGCGAATCGCTACGCCGAACTCGTTTATTACGGCTTGTGGTTCTCGCCGCTGCGCGAGGCGCTCGATGGATTTTTCAATGTGGCGCAGCAGCGCGTCACCGGTGCTGTCGGCTTGAAACTGTGGAAAGGCACGCTTAACGTCACCAAGCGCGTTTCGCCCTTCTCGCTTTATCGAACCGACCTCGCCAGCTTCAAGATGGGCCGTTATAACCCGAAAGACGCGGAAGGCTTCATCAATCTGTTTGCCCTGCCCGTCACCGTTCGCCCCAAAGCCAAAGCGGAGGGCAAAAATTCTTGATGGCATTTTGTAGGGGCGCAGCATGCTGCGCCCCAGCTTGGCAAAACGTCAACTACCGGGCACTCCGTCGAAGGACTGAAAACTCAAAACGGACGACTGACAGCTCAGAATGACCGAACGCAAAGACGACCGCTTATGGGGAGGGCGCTTCGAACGCGAGCCTAACGTTCGCTTCGATGCGTTCCAGCGCTCCTTTGCATTCGACCGGCGTCTTCTGCCCTATGAAATTGCTGTGGACCGCGCCTGGGCCAAGGCCCTGGAACCCATGGGGGTCTTGACCGCCACAGAAGTGAAACAAACGCTCGCCGCCCTCGATAAAATTGCCGAACGCGCAAAAAACGATCCTGCCTGGGTCGATTCCTTCGGTGCGAACGCCGAGGATGTCCATCACTTTGTCGAAAAAGCTCTCGTCGAAGAACTCGGCCCGCTCGGTTGGAAACTTCACACCAGCAGAAGCCGTAACGAACTGATTGCCACCGATTTTCGCCTCTTCGTCATCGACGCTGCCGCTGAAATTCAGCGCGGCGTGGAGGCCTTGCTGAATGCATTTCTAACGCAGGCGAAAGCCAGTCTGGACGTGCCCATGCCCGGCATGACGCACATGCAGCATGCGCAGCCGATTCTGCTTTCGCATTTTTTGCTGGCGCATGCCGAGGCTTTCACGCGCGACGTCACTCGCTTGCAGCACGCTGCCGCTAGCGCGGACGCTTGCCCCATGGGTTCGGGCGCGCTTGCCGGGAATTCCTTTGGAGTTGACCGCTATGCCATCGCGCGCGAGCTCGGTTTTTCACGCATCACGGCCAACAGTTTGGACGCGGTCAGCGATCGGGATTTTGCGCTCGACTATCTTTTCGCCCTCACGGGCATCGCCACGCATCTGTCGCGCCTCGCGGAAGATTTTGTCCTCTTCGCCTCGCAGGACTTTTCCTACGCCATTCTCCCTGATGAATATTCCACGGGCAGCAGCCTGATGCCGCAAAAGAAAAACCCCGATTCTTGGGAGCTGATTCGCGGCAAGTCCGGCCGCATCACCGGCGCGCTCCTTGGCCTGCTCACCACGCTCAAGGGCCTGCCCACCAGTTACCAGCGCGATTTGCAGGAAGACAAAGAAGCGCTCTTCGCCGCGCACGATCAGGTTGCCGACATGCTCGCGGTCGCAACCGGCGCGCTGGCATCCACCAAGTTCAACGCGGACCGCCTGCGCGCGGCCGCCTCGAATCCCGTCCTCCTCGCAACCGAAGCCGCGGACTATCTCGTGCGCAAAGACATCCCGTTCCGCCAGGCGCACGACATCGTCGGAAAAGTTCTGCGCGAAGCGGAAAAGCACGGTGTTTCGTTCATCGCTCTGCCGCTCGAAAAACTCAAGCAGATTTCTACCGCGTTTGAAGCCGACTTTTCAAAGAGTCTCAGCCTGGATGCTGCTCTCTCCGCGAAGAAAGTTCCCGGCGGCACCGCGCCCGAAAGCGTCCGGGCGGCCATCGCCGACTTGGAAGCGCGTCTCAACAGAAAAACCATCAAGACAGGAGCGAAACCATGAGCCTGCAGACCGCCAATCCCCTAGGAACTCTCCCATTCATCATGGGCAATGGGAGGTCCCTTCGACGAACTTCACTCTAGTCGCGTGGGGGCACCGCGCATGAACCACGCGCCTTCCGAAGCCGCCCTTCCCCGCGGATTCCGCTTCGCCACGACCGCCTGCGGCCTGAAAAAAACTGGCGCGCTCGACTTGGCGATTTTCTCGAGCGACGTTCCAGCCTCTGCTGCCGCCGTCTTCACGCAAAACCTGGTGGTCGCTGCGCCCGTTACCCTGTCGAAGAAGCACTTGCAGCTCTCGAAGGGACGTATGCGCGCCGTGGTGGTGAACGCGGGAAACGCCAATTGCGCCACCGGTGCGCAAGGTGACGTGGCCTCGCTGCGCACGGTAGAAGAAGTGGCCCGCCGGCTGCGCGTGCAGCCTCAGGAAGTTTTTGTGTGCTCGACTGGCGTGATCGGGGTCCCGCTCCCGGTGGAAAAAATTCTGCGCGCGCTGCCTTCGCTCACGCGCAACCGGCGTCCCTCGGCGCGCTCGTTCGCGGAACTGTCCCTCGCGATTTGCACCACGGACACGCGCCCGAAAACCGCCGCAGCCTTCTTCAAAATGGCCGGTAAACGGATTCATCTCGTGGGCTGCGCCAAGGGCGCGGGGATGATTCATCCCAACATGGCCACAACCCTGGCGTTCGTCCTCACCGACGCAGCCATTTCGCCCCCACTCTTGCAAAAGACGCTCCACGATGTCACGCGAAGAACCTTTAACTCCATTAGCGTGGATGGCGACACTTCGACAAACGACACGCTGCTCGTTATGGCCAACGGCGAAGCGGGCGCGCCCCGGATCAAAAAAGGCAGCAAGGCCCACCGCGCATTTGCCGCCGCGCTCGAAGAAGTTTGCCAGTCGCTCGCGCTGCAAATCGTAGCCGACGGCGAAGGCGCGCAACGCGTCATCGAAATCGAAGTGCGCCACGCAAAGAGCGAAGCTGCTGCGCGCCGGATCGCCGAAACGATTGCCACTTCGCCGCTGGTGAAGACCGCCTTTGCGGGTGGCGACCCCAACTGGGGCCGCGTTTTTGCCGCCGCAGGCCGCTCGGGCGTGAAGTTCGATCCTGCTTTGGTCGAGATCAACATGGCGGGCATTCCCGTTCTTCGCAAAGGCCAGCCGCTGGACTTCAACGAGCGTGTCGCCAGCAACAAGCTCCTTGCCGATCACGTTCCGCTCGTTGTCGACCTGCACGCCGGCGATGCCTCCGCCCGTTATTGGACCTGCGACTTCACCGCCGAATACGTCCGCATCAACGCCAGCTATCGCACGTAGCCGGTATGGGCGCTACGCTTGAGAAGAAACCGAAGAAGAGCTTCATGACCATTCCGCTATTTCGCGTAATCTTTTGGATGGAGACAAGGCGCTTGCTCCCAGTTAAGCCCTTGCTGGTGGCGAAGTTCTCGCTCGGAACACTGGCATTTCGGGTTGTGTTCTTGTTTGCTACCGCAGTGTTGTCCGGTGCCTGGCTTCTGCCGCGCGAGGGGCCGAACGCGGGACGCTGCAAGTCCTCGCCGCGAAAATTGACATCACGCCTCCGGCGGACGCAGCTTTGCCGATGAGTGGCTACGCCAGCCGCAAGGAAGGTTTCAAAGGGATTCACGATCCCATCTCCGCGCGAGCTCTCGTGCTAAGCGACGGCGCGCGTACCGCCGCCATCGTCACCTGGGAACTAATCGGCATACCAACCGACGTTTGGGAAGCTTTATCGCAGCGCATCGCGAAAGAAACTGGCAGTACCACCTCAAGGGTACGCCTGCGCACCGCGGGGATCACAACGTGTAGGTGCGCGACTGACAGACGCATCAGCCAAACTCCTAAATCGAAAACTGTACTCCCGACCAGTGGCGCGCCGGCGCGCATCCGTCTAATTGTTAGCCTCCCACCGAACCAGCCCCTCACAACGTACGAACCCCGCTTGGAGGGGAAAATCACGATTGCGTCAAGCACGCGAGACGCGCCAAAAAGGAGGCACAAGGATATGAGACATACACAGCGTTGGATCGTTGCCGTGGCGAGCCTGCTCGCTTTGGCACCTTTTTCTTCCGCAAAGGTTATTTCCGCAAAAAGTCGGAGCAACGTAAAAGCGGAAAGGGATCGTCTTCAGAATTCGGGAAAGGTGATGCAGGAAATTCTCAATATTCCTGAAGCCATTCCTCAAGACATGATGGACAAGGCTCGTTGCGTTGTGGTGATGCCGTCGGTGTTGAAAGCTGCGTTTCTTTTTGGCGGCAGTTACGGTCGCGGCACCATGGTTTGCCGAACGGGCAAGAATTTCACCGGTCCCTGGGGAGCGCCTGCTATGTACGCGCTCGAAGGGGGGAGCTTTGGTTTCCAGATTGGCGGCGAGGCAACCGACTTCGTCTTTCTAGTGATCAACGATCGCGGCGCAGGCAGCCTGTTGCACAGCAAAATAAAGCTGGGAGCGGACGCATCCTTCGCCGCCGGACCCAAAGGGCGTTCCGCGGCAGCCGATACGGACGCCTTTATGCGAGCGGAGATTCTGAGCTACTCCCGTGCGCGCGGCGTGTTCGCCGGCGTCTCTCTGGATGGCTCGACGCTGCGGCCCGATGAACGCGCAAATCATAAGCTTTACGGCAAATCCACAAGCGCGGCAAAGATCGTCACCAAATCGCGGGTCAAGGCTCCGTCCTCGGCGCATGTTCTGCTCGCGGCGCTGCAAAAGTCATCTCCGCAGCTCAAGCGTTAGTTCATAATCCGGTTGGGGTTGGAGTCGAGCCACGATTCCTCGCGGCGCTCGGAATGACATAGCGCAGTGCCCTGACATGAGCCGCTCCGCCCTGCCGGCCTGGCGGGGATAAATTCCAGGCGGCCATGAAAGGCAGGGAGCGCCCGCAGTCGGGCTTCAGACCTGCAAGTTTCGGCGGACAGCAAAGATGCCAGCCTAAAGGTGGCGCTACAGGGAACCTAGGCCTATAGGATTTGACAACTGGGCGCATCCCGAATACCTCGCCGAGCGGTGCAAGGGCGGTGACTGGTAACGAGCGAGCGGTGAAAACGAAGTGACTCGTGACGGGGGACTGGTGAAAGGAGCCGGGCCGCCCGGCCTGTACTGGGAATGCGGACGCGGGGAAGATGCCGCCTGGAAGGCGGCGCTAGGAAATGCCCTGCGTTGCGCTCCGGTCCTCCTCGGTCCGCATGCACCTGGCATGCAAGGGAGGCGTGACACACCCGCGCCAGCAGCCTCGACTGAGCCGCATTCCTTCTCCCAGGGTTCCTTTCTGCTGTTAGAATGGGCCGTTTCTACGTCCGCGTTAGGAAGCCGGCCCATGTCCGATGCCATGCGGGATGCTATCGCGGTACTCCTTGCCGGAGGCCAGGGGGAACGCCTTTGGCCACTCACGCGCGACCGCGCCAAGCCCGCGGTTCCCTTCGGCGCGCTTTACCGCATCATCGACATCACGCTCTCCAATTGCATTAACTCCAACCTGCGACGCGTCTTCATTCTCACGCAATACAAGGCTCTCAGCTTGAACCGGCACATCCGCGCCGGGTGGTCGCTGCTGGCGGGCCTCGGCGAGTACATCGAAGTGATTCCGCCACAGATGCGCGTATCGCAAACCTGGTATCAGGGGACAGCGGACGCGGTGTATCAAAACATTTATTCCATCGGCAGCGAGCGGTCTAAATTCGTGTTCATCCTTTCCGGCGACCACATCTACAAGATGAATTACGCCAAGATGCTCCAACAACACACCGACTCAGGTGCCGACGTCACCGTGGGCACGATTCAGGTTCCCAGCGTGCAAGCCGCCCGGCAACTTGGGGTCATTGAAGTCGACAAGGATTGGCGCATTGTCGGCTTCGAGGAAAAGCCCGCCGCTCCCAAGGAATCCCCGCACCACCCCGGACACTGCAACGCTTCGATGGGCATCTACATTTTCAATACCCAACTGATGATTCCGGTGCTTCTGGCGGATTCCGAGGATCCCAAGTCCCATCACGATTTCGGCAAAGACATTCTGCCGCGCATCATTACCAAGCACCGCGTTTTTGCGTACAACTTCGTGGATGAAAACGCCAAGGACGCGCTGTATTGGCGCGACGTCGGCACGCTAGACGCCTATTACGAAGCGAACATGGACCTCGTCCATGTTTCGCCGGTTTTCAATTTGTACGACAAGCAATGGCCGCTACGCACCTGGCAGCAGCAGTATCCTCCGGCAAAATTCGTCTTTGCCGATCCCGAACGCATGGGCGTGGCGCTGGATTCGATCGTGGCAGGGGGTTCGGTGATTTCTGGCGGGCGCGTCCAAAAATCAGTGATCGGCTACGACGTGCGCGTCAACAGCTACTGCGAAGTTTCGGAGGCTATCATCTACAACCATGTGAACGTCGGCCGGCACTCGCGCATCCGCCGCGCCATCATCGATCGCCACGTCAGCCTTCCCGAATACACGGAAATTGGTTACGACACGGAAGCCGACCGCCGCCGCTTCCACGTTACCGATTCCGGCATCGTCATCGTCGTGCGCCAGGAATCGCTCATCGAAGAGCCCGAATCGACGTAATCACGGGTCACATCGAGTTGCAAGCGACCGAATCCAGTCGCGATCCCTCAGGCCTGAGCTACGGTTCGGGATGACACGCAGGAGGGCGTTGCAGCGATCAGGCAGAAGCCTGCCTAGCCTTTCCAGACGTACTTGCCGCAGGAACAAGGCACGGTGTCAGTGGGATTTTTCTTCTCTAGTGGCTGCTTACAGACAGGACAATTTTTTCGCCACATACTGCAAATCCATCATTAATGAGCCAGTCCGGTCACCGATGCGGGCAGGTTCAGTTGCGCGATCATCGCGTAAAATTCTTCACGCTCCTGCAGGGCCACGAGAAGCGTCAGAACTTTGCCGTAGGCAGTAATGGTTCCCGAAAGGCGCTGAAAGTCAGGCGAATCCGGGAACGTCAAGCGTCGCTCGATGTGCGCGTCCGCCGACATCTCAAGAATCTGCTCGATGGCTATGTTCGCGAGACCTGCATCCGTTTTCATCACTGGCCGGCCTCCTTCTCTTTCTTCGTACATGAATAAAGGTACTCGCAGAGCGGGCGACGGAGATAAAGGGAATCCCCGTATTTCTGCAAGAGCGATATCCGATTTAGAGCACCAGGGTTTACCCCCCTTCGTTGAGGCTAACCCGGTCTCGGTCGCTTTGCCCGGCTCGACAAATCGAGTAGCCGCGAGCATCGCTCCATTCCTGCTAAGTTGTAATGCGAGCATGCTTGCTATTCTTTGCGCCAGCACAATCCGCATGGAATAATTAGCTATTTTGGACACGCAAAAAATGAGTGCTTGCGGGGCAAGATAAAAGCAGGGAGTAGAAACAGAATGAAATTCGGGGGATACCGGCCCGTTTAGTTCTGGCTAGCTAAAGGGTGTTGCAAAACCCCTGATTTTTCAAATTCCGTCGGCTGAGTCAAAAATTTCCTGGGGCAAGGTGGCTGGTTGTTGTTTTGAGCTGCCGTCTTTGACTGGCAACCGCCAATTTCCGATCGTCTTCGGTGGCCCATGGGTTTCTTGCCCGGGTGGGCCAATATTTCCCTTACTCCACGAATCCTCGAGGACCAAAGATGACAGCGGTCCAGCACGAGCCGGATCGAATTGCGTGCTTTCGACAACCGACGCAGTGGGCGAGCCAGACGCGGGTTCTCTGCATCGATCCAACCATTGGCTTGAGCCCGAAACCTGCGACGGGTACATGCCAGCCTGCTGAATGAGGCCGAGCACCAGACACACCAGTGCCCAGCAGACCATGGCTAACCAGAACCTTGGCTTCATCGTGAATCGGCCTCGCGGGCACTCTGCAAATTCCGTTCCTTATTTAGCTCCGCCAGTTCTCGTAAACATTCCTGCATTTCTTGCCAAGCGGCGACCCCCTCGCGCGTGGCCTCTTGCGCTGCCTTGGGAACATAGTAGCCGGTAGTCTTACCCTTCTCCCCGCGGTAGCTCACATTCAGATGCGGACCATGCTTGGGCCCTCCGCTCTGGCAATGGCAGCCCGGGCTTCCGCAAGTGCGGTAGGTTTCCGACAGCGTTCCGAAAATGGCCACCTCCGCTAGACGCGCGATTTCACTCAACAGCTTCCGCCGTCGGGCGGAAGTTCCAGCCACTTGCAGCATGCTCGCTCCTCCTGTGCTCTTTTTTTGCGCTCCAGCCCACGGGCGATGGAGAACAGATTCTTGGTGATCACGCTCCAGCCCACGTAGCGCTGAAATCCAGGCTCTCCCTTGTAAGTAGCTCGCCACATCGAAAACGGATGCTTCAGGGTGCTGATGGTCGCTTCACAGCCAGCTCGCCAGCGCAAAGCTCGTTTGAACCAACGCTGTTTCTGCCGTTCCGCGCGCT
>Ga0209577_10000174_pt1 | contig 62836 bp, 65 predicted proteins | sample GraSoiAngelo_109_FD_185874 | JGI IMG/M metagenome (GOLD analysis project Ga0209577, IMG submission 185874) | Grasslands soil microbial communities from the Angelo Coastal Reserve, California, USA - 14_0903_12_20cm (SPAdes) (version 2) | ecosystem: Environmental > Terrestrial > Soil > Grasslands... | reverse complement strand
CTTCCGCGCTGCTTTGACTAATGTCCGCTGCTCTTCTGGGAGAGCGCCTTCCGCCCGCAACTGACGCCGAACCACAGAACCCGCTCTCCAGACGAGGGGGAGAACGAACCAGTACGTCCATCTCCGTTGCGAGGGTTGCGGAGCCTTCGCAGCTTGGAAGAGCTGCGGGCTAACGGTCGCCCCCTCTTCCCCCGACAACCCGGAGACGAACGACAGATAGCCGGGCAGCAAAGGAAGGATGCATGGCGAGAAGAACGAAACCGTACCGACGAAGAACGCAACGATAAATCCCACGGGCCCGAGCAGGGCGCCGTTGACGCCCGCCGTCGCGACCAGTACCCCGGTCACGTCAGCTCCGAGTCGATGATCGCGCGCAGCTCGCTCGCGCTGGCGATCGCTCCGATGAACTCGGCTGCGATCTTCCCCTGCCGGTCGATTACGAACGTTGCCGGCATGAATCGCACCCGGAAATCAAATGCGATGGACGAGTCCGGGTTGAACACCGATGGATAGGTCACGTGGAATTCGTCCAGGAACGCAAGCGCCGCCGCCTTTTGATCCCGTCGCGTGTTGATCCCGAGGAATTGCACGGGACGCGACGCGTACTCCTTAGACATCGCTTCGAGCGAGGGCTGCTCCCGCAGACACGGCCCGCACCACGATCCCCAGAAGTTCACGACGCCGACCTTGCCGGAGAGGATCGCCGATGAGACCGGCTGATCGCTGCGCAGGGTCATGCCGCTGAACGTCGGCGCGGCCTTGCGGTGCGCGGCAGTGAAAGTCACCACATCGAACCCGCTCGCAACGCCGATCCCCCCGGACCCGGAGGCACCGGTGCACGCAACGAGTACGCTCGCCAGCACCAGCGCAGAGGCAAGAGGCCTGATCGCGGCCCGAACGGTCATCTCAGGGCGACTGTAGCAACGGGGTGAGCGGGTTGCGCTGCCCGGCGGAGCGGCTCGCTTTGCGACAGAATCTGTCCGTGCGCGCGCTCCGGCTAGCCTTCGTCCTGCCTCTGGCTCTCGCAGTCGCGTGCTCTCACACCATCTCTGCCAACCCCTTCCCGGCCTGCACCCCGCACAGCTTCACCTCGCCTGGCAAGTTGCTTCCCGATTGCACTTTCCAAGGTTTCAACGGGTCCCCGACCCTGCGCCTGGCCGCGCTCCGCGGAATACCGACCGTCCTCAACTTCTGGGCGTCGTGGTGCATCAACTGCATCAACGAGATGCCGGGATTCCAGAAAGTCCACGACTCGCTCGGGCCGAAGGTGACGTTCGTCGGCATGAACGTGCTCGGCCTGCAGGGCGAGACGATGGGCGCAGGGCGCACGTTTGCGAAGAAGACGGGGGTGCGCTACCAGCTCGCTTTTGACCCCAGCGGCTTGCTGTACGCGCATTTCTCGCCGTCGACTACTCGACCAATCATGCCAATCACCGTTTTCGTCGGTGCCGACGGGATCGTGAGGGACCGAAACTTCGGCGAGATGGACCAGACTGAGCTTCGCGCGGCGATCAAGCGCTACTTCGGTATCACGTAATCACATGCGCGCGGTTGCGCTTGCGTGCGCGGCCGGGAGATAATTCGGCCTGCTCGACCTTTTTTTTGGCTTGCTTTGTGAACAATGTCACAAGCGTTGAGGAGGCGTCACCGCTGCTTGGGAATGGGCTCGGACTCCCCCGTATAATCCCCGTGCGGACTTCGTAGGAGGCTGTTGGTCGTTGATCGCAATCACCGATCTCACCTACCCCGACACGGCGAACCCCGTCCTTCTTCTCTATGAAGTCCTCTATATCGGGATCGCGATCGCCCTTCTGCTCGCGGCGTCGCGCGTGAAGAGCGAGTGGGTCAAGGCCTCGCTCGCCGCCTTCGGCCTTTCCATCCTTGGACTACGCCTGCTGGCCGTCATCCCCAGCTGGTGGCTGTATTTCTCCGACTCGCACCTCCACTGGGGAGGCCAGGGCTGCACGGCGATCGACGCGCAGTGCATCAAGCAGGCAGTCAAAGACACCGCGGTCGTGATCGAGAACGGGATCGTCCTGGGCGGCTTCGTCGTAGGGTTCCTGATCTGGCAGAAGAAGTTCCCGAAGCAGCTCGCTCCGGGTGAGTCGAAGCCCGAAGCGACGGGAGGCTACAAGTAATGTCTGCGCAGTCGAACAAGCCGCAGTTCTACGACGAGTACGACCTGAAGGTCGTCGACCCGAACTGGCTCCAACAGCGAGTGAAGCCCAAACGGCACATCGGCTTGGAGGCCGACCTCTGCATCTTGTGCCGCGCCTGTGAAGACGTCTGCCCGTGGGATTGCATCTACATGCTCTCGGGCGAGATCGTTGCGGATGCGGACTCCGCAGCGATCAAGGATCAGTCCGGCAATGCGGCGGCCGTGTTCGTGATCGACGACACGGAGTGCACGCGCTGTGGTATCTGCGTGGACCGGTGCCCGTCGGACGCGCTGTTCTACATCACCGTCGGCGATCGAGCGAAGAAGTAGCAAGCTTCATCGGGGGAAGAACGTGGCCAAGGAAACCAAGCCGCTCCTGACGGAACAGATGGAGCTCCTGCGCGACAAGATGCAGGACTCGCAGGTGTGGAAGTCGATCTTCCGGCCGGGCTCCTACCTCCGCAAGGGCTACCGCGACACGTCTCGTGACCGTGCGCTCGCAACGATGAACAACGTGCTCTACCACCTTCATCCGGTGAAGGTGAAGCGACACGGCCTGAAGCTGACCTACACCTTCTGCTTGGGTGGCCTGTCGTTCTTCCTCTTCACGATCCTGACGATCACCGGCATCTACCTGATGTTCTTCTACCGGCCCTCCGTCGACCTCCAGTCGGCCCAGGTCTACAAGGACATGCAGGACCTGTCGCAGGCGATCACCTTCGGGCAGCTCGTCCGCAACATGCATCGCTGGGCGGCGCACCTCATGGTGTTGACCGTGTTCTTGCACATGGCGCGCGTCTTCTACCACGGCGCGTACAAGCCGCCCCGCGAGTTCAACTGGGTCGTCGGCGTCAACCTGCTCCAGATCACCTTGCTGCTTTCGTTCACCGGCTACCTGCTCCCGTGGGACCAGCTCGCGATCTGGGCGGTCACGGTCGGGACGAACATGATGGGCTACACGCCGGTGTTCGGGCGTCAAGTGAAGTTCGTGCTCGTCGGCGGTTTGGAGGTGGGGCCGCCGACGCTCATCCGTTGGTATGTCTTACACGTCTTAGCCTTACCCTTCATCGCCGTGCTCCTTATGGCCGTCCACTTCTGGCGGATCCGTAAGGACGGCGGGATAAGCGGACCGCTCTAGGAGAGCTCATGGCGGATCGCGAAGAAGTCGGCATCGATCAGGAAACCTTCGACAAGGCAATCGCCGAAGGGAAACCCGAACGCGTCGCGCGCGCGCTCGCAAAGTCGGCGTACGTTCGCAAGACGAAGGGCCCTGCCGCTCCGGGCACGCCGAAAGCCGCGCCGGCGGAAGGCGCGCCGGCGGAAGCTCCCGCAGCCGCACCGGCCGGTGCACCGGCTCCCGCAGCAGCCGCGCCTGCGGCCCCGGCGGCAACGGGTCCCGCGACCGCGGTCGTCGAGCGCCTCACTCCCGAAGAGCGGGCCGCGCGCGTCGCGGCCGCAACCGGACGGACCGCGACCGGCAACGGCGGCGGCGGCCGAGGGCTCGGCGGCGGTGAGGTCCACCGGCTGCTCGCCGTGGTACCCCCCGAGGGCATCCAGCGCACGGTCAAGAGGCAGGACGACAAGGTCAACGTGTGGCCGCACCTTCTGGCGGCGGAGTTCCTCTCGCTGATCCTGATGACCGCGTTCCTCGTCGTCTTCTCGACATTCAAGGATGCGCCGTTCCGCGAGCTCGCGAACCCGAGCCTTACGCCGAACCCGTCGAAGGCGCCGTGGTACTTCCTCGGCTTGCAGGAGCTGCTGCGCTACTTCCACCCGGAGGTCGCCGGCGTGACGATCCCGGGTCTCGGTCTCTTCGGCTTGATGGCCGTGCCGTACGCGGACAAGAACCCGAGCATGCAACCACACCGGCGCAAGCTTGCGATCATCCTCTTCACGATCTTCATGATGTTCTGGTCGGTTCTCGTCATCCTCGGCGTTCTCTTCCGCGGCCCCGGCTACAACTTCATCTGGCCGTGGAAGACCGGGGTCTTCTTCGATCTCTAGGCAGGGGGAACAACAGTTTTGATCGCAAAGATCAGTGCTGGAACGTGGGTCATAATCGGACTTGCCACCGCGATCGCAGGGCTCGGGTTCGGCCTTATGGCGATCAACATCCTGGCGATCATCCGTCCGCGGCACGCGGGCGAGCAGGGTCCGCCGCGGCCGCTCGTCGGAAAACCGCGTCAGATGACGCGGCGCGCTTTCTTCCGCAGGCTGCTCGGCGCCGCGTTCGGGCTCGCGATGCTCGACTTCGGCGCGGCGAGCCTCGCGTTCTTGTGGCCGAGCCTCGGCGGCGGGTTCGGAGGGAAGATCACGCTCGCGACGTCGGTCGACGACGTCAAGGCGCAGATCACGCAGACGAAGCTCCCCTTCTACTTCGCGCCGGGCCGCTTCTACCTCGTGCCCTACGACCCGACCAACGACAAACAGGGCATCTACAAGAACGCCGGCTTGCTCGCCGGCGGACTGATGGCGCTGTACCAGCGATGCGTCCACCTCGGCTGCCGCGTCCCGTTCTGCCAAGCGTCGCAGTGGTTCGAGTGCCCCTGCCACGGCTCGAAGTACAACCGCGCCGGTGAGTACAAGCTCGGCCCGGCACCGCGCGGGCTCGACCGCATGCCGCTGACGCTGACGGGCAGCACGCTCACGATCGACACCGGCAATATCCAGACGGGGCCGCCGCGCGGGACGAACACGACCGGGCAAGACCCCGAAGGTCCGTTCTGCGTCGCACCCGTGGGTGGCCACTAGTGCTGGCGAACATCCTTGCGATCAACTCGCGCGTCGGGACGGCGATCGCCGTTATCGGCGGGCTGGCCGTCTTCGGATTGTTGCTCGTCATCACCGCGGCAGGAGAGCTTCGCGGGCGGCGCAAGGCACGGATCCCCGCCGCGTTCCGTCCCGGCCCAAGCGACGAAGAGCTCGAGAGCAAGGTGCTCATCAGGTACATGCTGCTCGGCGGTGTCGCCCTTCTGATCATCGCGCTGTGGTTGCCGGCGTACTGGTGGCACGAGCCTGCGCGTCTCGCAAGCAAGCAGAAGTCCATCGCAGCCGAGACGATCGATCAGGGGAAGCAGCAGTTCCAAACGCTGTGCGCGCAGTGCCACGGGCTTGACGCGAGCGGCGGCGTTCGCGACTACGTGATCGACGGGATCTCACGCAAGTACGCCGAGCCGCCGTTGAAGTTCATCTACGACCGGTACACGAAGGGCGGCCGAAACACCGACGACATCACGCAGATCATCTACGACGCGATCAACCGTGGGCGTCCGGGAACGCCGATGCCGACCTGGGGACTCCCCTTCGGCGGTCCGCTGAACAGCCGCCAGGTCGATACGATCGTCGCGTTCCTGCAGAGCATCCAGCAGCCGTTCCCCGCGGCGCAGACCATCGACGGAGGAGCCCTCTTCGAAGCGAACTGCGCGATCTGCCACGGCACGAACGCCAAGGGGGGCGTCGGTCCGAACCTCACCGTTGAGCTCCAGCGAAACACACGCGACGAAGTGACGAAGACGATCATGGATGGGCGGCTCAACATCAACCGTCCCTCGATGCCGGCGTGGGCCGGCCTCGGCGATCCCGCGATCGAGGCGCTCGTGCAGTTCATCGAGAGCATCCAGGTGAGATGACGATGGGCTTCGTGCACCTCATCCCGCTCGGCTGCGACGGCTGTTGGACCGGCTGGCAAGCCGTCCTTGGTTTGGTGATCGCCGTCACCGTGCTGATCGGCAGCATCTACATGCTGCTCGCATCGAACTTCGGCGCGCGCCTCGGCTACCTCGTCCTCATGGTGTCGCTGATGGCGTGGATCATCCTGCTGTCGGCGATGTGGGTGTTCGGGCTTCCCGGCACGACGCCCGGCACCGGACCGCGCGGCGCGGAGGCGCAATGGATCCCGTTCCTCCAAACGAGCGATCAAGGGAAGGTCTTCAACGACACGTTGAACGCGTTCCCGACCGGGTCGACCTGGAAGCCGATCGGAACGCTGTTCTCCGGCAACGTCGACTCGAAGGGTGAGTTTGCAACGGTGCGAACCGTCGTTCAGGAAGCGCTCGCCGCGCTCGACGCGAAGAAGAAGCTTCCGGCAACGGACCCAACCGACTGGAACTTCCGTGCCGCCGGCGTACCTCCTGCGACTCCCGACGAGGAGGCGTTCCCCCAAGCGAAGGTCGCGTACTCGAAGTCCGGGACGCCGTTGCTCTTCGGCGTGGACATCCCCGCGTCGTCGAAGCATCCCGAAGTCCTCGTGTTCGCGTACCGCAACAAGGGCAAGGTCTACCTGTACGCGCTGTACTTCTTGATAGTGGGGATCTTGGGCTTCGCCGTCCATCTGTGGTTCCTCGCTCGATACGAGAGAGCGCAGAAGACGCGTGAAGCCGCGTTGCAACCGGCTTAGCCGAGCGCCGCCGCTTCCTTCATCGCGTCACTGATCGCGTCGACCGTCTTCCGAACGTCGGTATCGGTGTGCGCGGCCGACACGAACCAGGCTTCGAACGCGCCCGGCGCGAGAGCGATCCCTCGGGCGAGCATCCCGTGGAAGAAGCGCGCGTACGCGCCCGCGGACTGCGCGCGCGCGGTCTCGTAGTCGGTGACGGGCCGCTCCGTGAAGAACGCGGAGAACAATGAGCTCTGGCGGTTGATCGTCAGCGGTACGCCGGTTGCGCGCGCGGCGTTCGTCAGGGATTCGATGAGCGTGCTCGCGACGGCGTCCAGCCGCTCGTATGGAGGCTCTTCTTCGATCGCGTCGAGCACCGCCAGCCCGGCGGCGACGGCGAGCGGATTGCCGCTCAACGTCCCCGCTTGATAGACGGGGCCCGCCGGGGCGACTTGATCCATCAGGTCGGCCCGCCCGCCGAACGCCCCGATGGGAAGGCCCCCGCCGATCACCTTCCCCAAGCACGTGAGGTCCGCGCGCACGCCGGGGCGACCTTGCGCGCCGCCGAGCCCCAGACGGAACCCGGTGATCACTTCGTCGAAGATCAGGACCGAATCGGCGTGGTCGCACAGCGCGCGCAATGCCTCAAGGAACCCCGGGGCCGGCGGGACAACGCCCATGTTCGCAGCGACCGGCTCGACGATGAGGCCGGCGATCTGGTCTCCGAGCTCATCGAAGACCTGCGAGATGGCCGCGACGTCGTTGTAGGGGGCCACGACGGTATCGGCTGCCGCCGCTTCCGTGACGCCGGGCGATTCGGGAAGGCCGAGCGTGGCAACGCCTGAGCCTGCGCGCGCGAGCAGCCCGTCGCTGTGCCCGTGGTAGCAGCCCGCGAACTTCACGATCTTCGGCCGGCCGGTCGCGCCGCGCGCGAGGCGGACGGCGCTCATCGCGGCTTCCGTGCCCGAGGAGACCAGACGCAGCCGCTCGATGGAAGGCATCGCTTCCTCGATGCGCTCGGCGAGCAGGATCTCCGCCTCCGTGGGAGCGCCGTAGGAGGAGCCTCGCTCGGCGGCACGCTGAACCGCCTCAACGACGCGAGGGTCGGCGTGACCGAGCAGGATGGCTCCGTACGACATCACGTAGTCGACGAGCTCTCGCCCATCGACGTCGGTGACGTGCGACCCGCGCGCGGATGCGATGAATCGGGGGGTCCCGCCGACGGCGAGGAACGCGCGCACCGGCGAGTTGACGCCTCCCGGGATCGCCTCCTGCGCGCGCTTGAAGAGATCGTCGGACCTGCTCACGGGCTCAAGGCTACCGGCCGCTCAGCTCCGGCGCGATGCGCATATGGGCCCGATGCACCATCGGCGTTAGCAAAACCGCCCCTTCCGGCGGCGCCGGGCGTGCGCGAGCATCCTGCCCGTATGGAGACCGGTGCGATCGGGGTCCTGGGGTTGCTCGGCGGCACGCTGCTCTACCGCAGCGCGCGCAAGCGCTTGAGCCCGCACTGGCTCATCACCATCGTGGTCGTCGGCGCCCTGAGCGGATTACTGCTCGGGCGCGCGGCCGCGCTGGCGCCGGGCGCGCACACGGAGATCATCCAGCGCGCCGCTTTGGCGACGGTGTTCACCTCCTGGTGGTTCCTGATCCGCGAGATCGTGCGCGACCGTCGCGACGGCGGTCAACGCGGCGACGGCCGCTAGCCGCTCGCAACCAGGTCGAAGTTCCGGTCGTAGAGGTCCGCGACCAACGTCATCTGCTCGTCGGTCAGGTCGGGCTTGTCGGCCGCGGCGACGAACTCCTCGAGCTGCTCGTCGCGGTAGATGTTCGGGAGCACGCTCGTGATGAGGGGCTCCGCGAGCAGCCACTTGATCGCGGCCTGCCCGATCGCCATCCCGTCGGTCAAGAACTCGAGCTTCTCGAGCTTCGCTAGACCTTCCATCAGCCAGTCGCGCGTGCGGAACGAGCGGTGGTCCGACTCATCGAAGGTCGTGTCTTTCGTATAGGTCCCTTCGAGCAGCCCGCTCGAATGCGGAACGCGAACCATCAGGCCGGTGTTGGTCGGGCGAGCCGCTTCGATGAAGTCGCGGCCGGGGTCTTGCTCGAGCAGATTATGGATCAGCATGAACGCGTCCATCCGGCGCGTGCGCAACGCCTTGAGGCCTTCGTCGCGCCAGCCGATCTTCGGTCCGATCGAGATGCCGTACGCGCGCACCTTGCCGTTCGCCTTCAAGTCTTCGAGCGTCGCCCAAAGGTCGTCCTGTTCGATGTGCGTCATCTTCGGGTTGTGCAGCTGGAGGATGTCGATCACGTCGGTCCCGAGGCGCGTCAACGACGTATCGACCGCGCGCCGCGTGAATGCGGGATCCGTCCGCTGCGGCCGCTCCTTGTGGCCTTCGTAGGACCAGTCGATCTCGGTGTCGTAGCCGAACTTCGTCGAATACACCACGCGGTCGCGGACGTCGGCGAGCGCGCGCGCAACGATCTCCTCCGCGTACCCCACGGGGCCGTACGTCGGCGCCGTATCGAAGACGGTGACGCCGAGCTCGTACGCTTTCCGCATCAAGCGGATCGCTTCCTCAGCGGTGTAGTTGCCCCACCACCCGGCCGTCACGGTCCACACACCGAAGCCGACGACGGAGCATTCGATGTCGGTGTTCCCGAGCTTGCGGTACTGCATCAGCCCTCCTGCAGGGTGCGCGCGGCGTCTTTGGCGAAGTAAGTCACGATGAAATCGGCTCCCGCGCGCTTGATGGCTATCAGCGTCTCGAGCATCGCGCGCGTCTCGTCGAGCCACCCGTTCGCGGCGGCGGCCTTGAGCATCGAGTACTCCCCGCTGACGTTGTAAGCGGCGAGCGGCGCGCCGGTGGCATCGGCGACCGCGCGCACCACGTCGAGGTACGGCAGCGCCGGCTTGACCATCACGATGTCGGCACCCTCCTCGACGTCGAGCAGCGCTTCGCGCACCGCTTCATCAACGTTCGGCGGGTCCATCTGGTACGCGCTGCGGTCGCCGAACTGGGGCGCGCACTCCGCCGCGTCGCGGAACGGCCCGTAGAAGGCGCTCGCGAACTTGGCCGCGTAGGCCAAGATCGCGATGTCGGTGAAACCGTCCCCGTCGAGCGCGTCGCGGATGGCCGCGACCTGACCGTCCATCATCCCGCTCGGCGCGACAACGTCGGCGCCTGCGGTCGCTTGCGCGCGCGCGATCGAGCGGTACCGAGCGAGCGTGGCGTCGTTATCAACGCTTCCGTCCGCGGCGAGCACCCCGCAGTGACCGTGATCGGTGTACTCGTCCAAGCAGAGATCGGCGATCAGCACCAGGTCGCTGCCGACTTCCGCGCGAAGCTCGCGCAACGCGCGCTGCACGATCCCGTCCTCGCGGTCCGCTTGCGTTCCGACGGCGTCCTTCTCGATCGGGATCCCGAAGAGGATCACGGCGGGGATGCCGAGACCGGCGATCTCCACGACCTCTTTGCGGAGCGACTCCAGCGTGTGTTGCGCGTGCCCTGGCATTGAGGGGATCGGAAGCGGATCGGTGATTCCCTCCTTGACGAAGAGCGGCGCGACGAGATCGCCGGTTCCCAGCGTCGTCTCCGCAACCAGACGGCGCAACGCTTCCGTCCGGCGGAGACGCCGGAAGCGGGAGGACGGGAAACGAGGCATGACTGAAGACTAACGCGCGCGCGCGCGACGCGGCGAACCGGTTGTTTTCGCTCCTGCGACGTGCACGACCGCGGCCACGAGACCGGGGATCGTGTGCACGCGCGCGACCGCCGCGACCCGCAGGCCTGCCCCGCGCGCTGCGTTCGCGGTGACGGGACCGATGCAGGCGACCTTCGTCCGCGCCGGCGGTTTCCCTTTGAGCAGCTTCATGAACGCGCGCACGGTTCCCCCGCTCGCGAACGTGAGCACGTCGACCTCACCGTCGAGAACCGCACGCCGGATCTCCGGCGCCATCGAGGTCTGGCCGCGAAGGCGGTACGCGACCAGGCGCTCGACGTCCCACCCTTTGCGCGCGATCGCCTCTTCGAGGCCCGGTTCGACGACGTCCGCGCGCGCCAGAAGAACGCGTCCCGCCCCCTTCGGGAACGCTTTCCCGATCGCGTCGGTCGTGAAGCTCGGCGGGACGAGGTCGGGAACGATGCCGAGCGACGCGAGCGCATCGGCGGTCCCCGGCCCAACGGCGGCGACCTTCGCCGCAGCGAACGCGCGCGCGTCGAGACCGGCCGCGCGCAAACGGGCGGTGAACGCGCGGACGCCGTTGGCGCTCGTCAAGACGACCCATGCGTAGCGGCCGTCGCGAAGGCGCGAGACCGCACGGTCAAGCGGCGCGAACGAACGGGGCTGCTCGATGCGGATCGCGGGTGCCTCCAGCACGTCGGCCCCCAGTTCCGAGAGGATCGCCGACAGCTCCGAAGCTTGCTCGCGCGTGCGCGTAACCAGGACGCGTACCCCGGACAGCGGCCGCGTGTCCCAGCCGCCGAGCACGTCGCGCAGCGACACGACCTCACCGACCACCGTGATCGCCGGTGGACGGATCTTCGCGCGCGCCGCGGCCGACGCGATCCGCGACAGCGGCGCCGTCACCGTCCGCATCGTCGGCAGCGTCGCATCTTGGATCACGGCCGTCGGCGTGGACGCCGGCTTGCCTGCGTCGATCAGCGCGCGCGCGACGCCTGCAAGCCGCTCGACCCCCATCAAGAAGATCGCCGTGTCGGCTGAAGCCAATGCGCCCCAGTTGATTCGTGAGCCGGCCTTCCCCGGCGCTTCGTGCGCGGTCGCGATCGCCACCGACGCCGCCGCATCGCGGTGCGTGACCGGGATGCCTGCGGCGGCGGGACCGGCGATCGCCGACGTGATGCCCGGGACGACCTCGAACGGGATGCCGGCCGCAGCAAGCGCCTCGGCCTCCTCGCCGCCCCGGCCGAACACGAACGGGTCGCCGCCTTTGAGCCGGACGACCGAGCGGCCGGCGCGCGCCTCGCGGATCAAGATGCGCGTGATCTCCGCTTGCGTCTTGGTGTGCTGCTTGGGTTGCTTGCCGACGTAGACCCGCTTCGCGTCCGGCCGCACGAAGCGCATCAGCGCGCCGGCCCCGAGCCGGTCGTAGACGACGACGTCAGCGCCGCGAAGGAGCGCGAGGCCACGAACGGTGATCAGGCCGGGATCGCCGGGGCCGGCGCCGACCAAAGCAACCGATCCTGGAGAGGTACGCCGGGGACGAGCTTTCGTCATGCGCGCGCGGACGCGATGATCTCTTCAGCACCCATCGCGCGCAGCCGGTCCGCCAGCTCGAGCCCGGTCTTCTCCGGATCGTCGCCTTCGACCTGGTCTTGCACAACGCGCTTGCCGTCGAGCGTTCCGACGAGGCCGCGGATGCGAACGCGTTCCGCGTCGGCTTCGGCCAGCGCGCCGAGCGGAAGGTTGCAGTCTCCGCCGAGCGAGAGCATGAACGAGCGCTCGGCGTCGAATGCCGCGCGCGCGATCGGATCGTCGAGCTGCGCGAGCGCGCCGCGCATCATCTTGTCGTTGGCGCGACACTCGACGGCGAGCGCTCCTTGGCCCGGCGCCGGCAGCATGATCGAGATCGGCAGGATCTCCGCCACGCGGTCGGCGCGGTTCAGCCGCTTCAAGCCGGCCAGCGCGACGACGAGTGCCTGGACCTCACCATCGGATAGCTTGCGCAGGCGTGTGTCGACGTTGCCGCGGATCGGCGTCGGCACGAGCCCGCGCTGCAACGCGAGCAGCTGCGTGCGCCGCCGCATCGAGGACGTCCCGACCGTCGTCCCCGGCTGCAACGAATTCAGCCCCGCGCCGGTTCGCGTCACCAGCGCGTCCCGGGGGTCTTCGCGTTTCGGGATCGCGGCCAGCACGACGCCGTCGGTTCCCTTCGCGGGGAGGTCTTTCGCGCTGTGAACAGCGAGGTCGATCTTTCCGCTTGCGAGCGCCTCTTGGATGTCGCTGACGAACAAGCCTTTGCCCCCGAGCGGCGGCAGCTCGCCTTCGATCGTGTCGCCGGTCGTCGTGACCGGCACCAGCTCGAAGCTCCGGTGCGTGATGACGTTCGAGACGGCCTTGCGGATCGTCTCCGCTTGCGCCAACGCCAGCGCGCTTCCCCGGGTTCCCACCCGCAGCACGCTCCGCGGCATCGGCCCTCCTACCCCTCGTCGTCCGGCAGCGCGTAGAGCATACGCAACGCCCGGGCGAGGGCCTCACCGCCGGCCGTGCCGGCCTGTTCCTTCAGGGCTTTCATCGGGTCGTGCAGCAGCTTCGCGATCATCGACCTCGTGAGCGTCTCGACGGCTTCGCGCTCACGGTCGTCCAGGTCCGCCAGCAACCCCGCCGCGCGCTTGAGCTCCGCGCTGCGCACGTGCTCGGCGCGCGCTTGGAGCGCGTGCAGCAGCGGCGCGAGCGCGTGCGTCCGTTGCCACGCGAGGAACTTCGGCACTTCTTCGCCGATGATGTCTCGCACCCGGTCGACCTCGCGGAGCTGCTCGCCGTCCGGCGCCACCGCTTCGCGCAGATCGTCCATGTCCTTCAACGTCACGCGATCGACCTCTGCCGCGGCCGGCTCGACGTCGCGCGGCACGGCCAGATCCAATATGACGAGCGGCCTCACCCGGCCTCCCATCGCAGCAGCCACCATGTCTCGCGTGATCAGCGGCTGGGACGCACCGGTCGAGGCGAGAACGAGGTCGGCGTCCACGAGCGCCGTTTGCAGATCGGCCATCGCGACCGCCGTGCCGCCGGCGCGCTCGGCGACGATGTGCGCGCGAGAGGCGGTGCGGTTCGCGACCAGCACGTGCGCCCCCTCCTGCGCGATCGCAACCGCTGCGAGGTCGCTCATCTTCCCCGCGCCGACGACGAGGACCGTCTTTCCTTCGAGCGAGTCAAGCTCCGCGCGCGCGAGCGTTGCACCGGCCATCGCCAGGGTCGACGCGCTGCGCGCGATCTGCGTCTCGGCGCGCGCGCGGCGCCCGACGCGGATCGCCTGACGGAACAACGCCGACAACGTCGAGCCGACCGCGCCCTCTTCATCTGCGGTGCGGAACGCGCGCCGGACTTGGGACAAGATCTGCGGCTCGCCCACCACCATCGAGTCGATCCCGGAGGCGACGGCGAACAGGTGGGTCACCGCTTCATCCTCGTACAGGCCGTAGAGCCGGTCGGTGAAGTCCTCCGGCGCGACGTGGTGGAACTCGGACAGGAATTGGCGCAAAGCGCCGACGCCGGAGTGGAAGCCGTCGACGACCGCGTAGACCTCGGTGCGGTTGCAGGTCGAGAGGATGACCGCTTCGCGGACGTGCTCGGAGGCGCGCGCTGCGTGCAGCGCCTTCCCAAGCTCGGTCGCATCGAACGAGAACTGCTCGAGCAGGTCGAGCGGCGTGCTCTTGTAGTTGAGTCCGGCGACGAGGACCGACACTAGCGCGCTCCCAGCATCTCCACGGCGCGCGCGAAGGCCTTGTCGATCCTGCCGGCGCGCACGAGGTCGAGCACGTTCGAATCGGCGACCCGGTACCAGGCGTCCGCCCGCTCTTGCTGCGTCGGTGCCTGATCGACCTCGGCTTTCAAGCGCTTGATCAGATCGAAGTACACCTCGTACTCGGGACCGAACTCCTTCTCGAGACGCTCTCGGATCCGAACGGCCATCGCGGGGTTCGTGCCGCCCGTCGAGATCGCGATCATCAGATCGCCGCGACGGATGATCGACGGCGCGATGAAGGTGCAGTGCGGTGGGTCGTCCACCACGTTGACGGGGATACCTTCGTCCAGCGCCTCTTCGTAGATGGCCTGGTTCACGTCGCGCTCGTCGGTGGACGCGATAACGACGGCCGCGCCTTTGAGGTCGCCTCGTTCGTACGAGCGGACGTGCAGCTCGATGCGATCCTGTTCGGCCAGCTTCTGCAGGCGCGGCGTCGCTTCCGGCGTGATCACCTTCACGCGCGCGCCGGCTTCGAGCAGCGTCCGCACCTTGCGTTCGCCGACCGCGCCGCCTCCGATAACGACGCCGAGGCGCCCGTCGAGCATGAGGATGGCCGGGTAGCCGGTCGTCATCGGGTTAAGGCCGCGTGCTCTTGGAGGCGCTCGCCGTGAGCCGCTTGCCGCGACGCACGGTCTCCAGCGCGCTCTTCCGCTGTTCGTAGAACGACAGGATCTGAAGCTCGATGGAAAGGTCGACCTTCCGCAGAGACACGTCGTCGGGAACCTGTAGGACCGTCGGCGCGAAGTTGAGGATGCTCTTGACCCCGGCGGAAACCAGCCGGTCGGCGGCGTCCTGGGCGGCGGCCGCCGTCGTTGCGACGATGCCGATCGAGATCTCGCGCTCCTTCACGATCCGCTCGAGGTCGGCGAAGTCCTCCACGACCATCGAGTCCACCGGCTTCCCGATCTTGGTTTCGTCGATGTCGACGAGCGCGCTCACGCGGAAGCCGCGCTCCCCGAAGCCACGGTAGTTGGCCAGCGCGCGCCCAAGGTTCCCGACGCCGACGATGACGCAGTTCCAGTCCTGCGTCAGACCCAGTTCGCGGCTGATCTGGTAGATGAGGTACTCGACGTCGTAGCCGACACCACGGGTGCCGTAGGACCCGAGGTACGAGAGGTCCTTCCGCACCTTCGCCGAGTTCACGCCGGCCGCTTCCGCCAAGCCTTCGCTCGAGATCGTCTGCATCCCGCGCTCGGTCATATCGACGAGGCTTCGAAGGTATAGAGGGAGCCGGGCGACGGTCGCTTCTGGGATGGCGCGCTCTCTCACGAACTCTCCCCAACGGTGCTTCAGAGGCTTTCACAAAGATTCTAGGCGCTTGTGAGCGCAATCACAAACGGCCTCTGGTCCGCCGAAACCGCTGCTAGACGTGGTTGCGCCGCCGCACGCCGAGCGCGCGCGCCAGGGCTCGCTCATCGATAGGCGCTTCGGCGATCACGGCCCCGTCGAGCTCAACGACGGGGACGCGAAGCTCGTACCGCGGGTCGGACTCGACCATCTCGTAGGAGACCGCCCACGCGTCGAGCAGCCCTCGCGCGTCGTCGCACAGATGGCAGCCCGGCTTCGTGTAAAAGACGACGCGCGAGGGCATCAGGTGGGCGACTCGCCCGGCTGCTCGACCCGATGCCGAGGCGCGCGCGAGGCGAGCAGGAAGCCGACGAACATCACCGTCACGCCGATCGCAAGCGTGACCGAGAAGGCGGCGCCCCGGCCGTACCGGACCAGTGCCGTGCTGCCGATCGCCACGATCGTGACGCCGATCGCGATCAATGCGTTGGCGCGAACGCGCTCCTTCGGCGGCGCGACGCCTTTCCTCGGCCGGGAGGAAAGGGCGGCGATCCCGACGACGATGACGTACGCAGCCGTCGAGTACCAGATCGCGAGCGAGCGGACGGAGCTGTCCTTGTGCCATACGTCGGACCCGCTCGGGATGTCCTTCCGTCCGAACACGCGGTTGCTGAGGTCGGTGCTCGCAGCCGCGACGCAGGTTTGATGACCGCTCGGGCCGACGATCGCTTCGCACGGATGCGATGAGACGACCTTGAAGAACCCGAAGATCGAGAGGACGGCGATGAGGACGAGCGCGGAGAGGGTCAACTCCCGCTTGTTCAGCAGGGCGATGCTCCCCAGCGCGAGCCACGGGACGTTCAGCATCGCGCCGAACAGATAGAAGATCTTGTACGACGTGGGGTCCCATCCTTGCGACGTGCCGTACATGACGACGAACGAGGCCAGCGCGAACATCGCCATCGAGACGCCCCACGCGAGCTGCTGAACCTTTCGCTTCTTCGAGTACTGGCGCAGCAGCAGGAATGCGAAGACGGTGCTCACCGCCGCCGCGATCAGCGGGAAGATGATCACGCGGTTTCCTCCGCAGGCTGCTCGTCCTCACGGAGCCGCCGTCGCAAGATCTTCCCCGTGTCGGTGTGCGGGAGCTGATCCACGAACTCCACGACCTGCGGGCACTTGAAGCGCGCGATCGAACGCTTGCAGAACTCGATGATCTCTTCCTCCGTCGCGGAGGTGCCGGGCTTGAGAACGACGACCGCCTTCACGGCTTCACCGGTGTAGGGGTGCGGCACGCCAACGACCGCCGCCTCCGCGACCTTCGGGTGGCGGTACAACGCCTCTTCCACCTCGCGCGGATACACGTTGAAACCCGACACGATGATGAGATCCTTCTTTCGATCGACGAGGAACAGATAGCCGTCCTCGTCTTCGTACGCGACGTCCCCGGTATGGAACCACCCGTCGCGCACCGCTTCAGCGGTCGCCGCGTCGTCGTGCCAGTAGCCTCGGAAGACGTTGGGTCCACGGACTGCGATCTCGCCCGGGTCGCCGTCTTCCACGTCGTCGCCTTGCTCGTCGAGCAGCCGGAGCTCGACATCGGGAAGCGGCTTGCCGATCGAGCCCGGCTTCGCCTCGGCGCCCATCGCGTTCGACGTCACGCCGGGCGACGTCTCGGTCAGCCCGTACCCCTCCCAGATCGTGATGCCGAGTCGCCGCTCGAAATCCTCGAGCACCGGTCCCGGCAGCGGCGCGGCGCCGGACACGGCAAGACGCACTTTGGAGAGATCGCGCTTCTCCACGTTCGGCGTCGACAGCCACGCGACGAACATAGGCGGTGCGCCGAAGATCACCGTGATGCCGTGACGCTCGATCGCGTCCAGCGACGCGACCGGGTCGAAACGCTCTTGCAGCACAGCGGTCGCTCCGACTCGGAAGGTCAGGCCGAGGCTCACGTTCAGCGCATAGATGTGGAACATCGGTAGCACCAGCAGAACGACGTCGGTTTCGGCTTCGCTCAGCAGCGGGACGCGATGCATCTGCTCGAGGTTGGCCAGCAGGTTGCCGTGCGTCAGCATCGCGCCCTTCGGCTTGCCCGTCGTGCCGCTCGTATACGGAAGGCACGCAAGGTCCTCGTCGCCGATCGTTACCGACGGCGGCGCCTCACCGCGGCCGATCATCTGATCCCAACCCATCGTGCCGATCGGCGACCCACCACCGACGACCACGACGTGCTCGAGCATCGGAAGGGTCTCGCGCAACCCGTCTACCGCAGGCAAGAACGGCTCGGCGACGACAACAGCGCGCGCCTCTGCATCGGCCAGGATGAACGAGACTTCGTCGGCGGTGTACATCGTGTTGAGCGGGACCATCACGCCGCCGGCACGTTCGATCCCGAGGTACGCGTAAACGAAATGGGGGATGTTATGCACGAGCACCCCCACCCGATCGCCCTTCCTGATCCCGAGCGATGCGATGCCCGCAGCCGCCTGCTCGATCGATCGCTCGAGCTCGCTGTACGTGATCGGCCTGTCTTGAAAGATGAGCGCAGCCTTGTCCGGAAGGCGAGCAGCCGTTTGCTTGACGATGTCTGCGACGTTCATGCGAGCGCGCTCATTCCCCGAGGAACGCTCCGCACGCGCGCAACGCGTCCTGTACCGCGGCGACGTCCAGCGCTCGTAGCGACATCCCCGTTCGAGCAGCCATCGCGCCGGCGATCCCCGCCGCTTCGCCCTGTGCCATCGACGGCGCGATCACCCGCGTTGAGGCGAGCGCTTCGTGGGTCGCGCTGATACAGCGGCCGGCAACGAGCAGGTTGTCCACCCCCTGGACGAGCAACGACCGATACGGTACCTGGTAGTAGGCGCCTTCATCGAGCCAGACGTACTGGGTTTCTGTTCCGGCAACGTGGAACTCTTGCGGCCAGGCGCCGCACGCGATCGCATCGTCGAACCTCGCAGCACCGAGAACATCGTCGCCCGTCAGCTCGTAGTCGCCGCGCGCGCGCCTCGTCTCTCGCACGCCGAGCTGGGTCGGCGTGTCGGCGAAGTACGCGTGCTCGAACCCCGGCATGTTCTCGATGAGGAAACTGCCGGCCTTCTCTGCTTCGGCCCGGCCGGCGATCTCCGCGGCCGTCGCCTCGAACGGGTCGGTCATGTCCGGGGAGTGCCCGTCGACCCCGATCCGGGTCATCGCTCCGTAGACCTCTCCTTTGCGCGGCGTCGGCAGCACCGCGCCTCCCGTCCGCGACAGCCCCCATTCGCGACCGGTCGTCTGGAGGAGCTCGTTCAGCTTGTCCAGCCCTGCGGCGTAGGCCGCGCCAACGTCCACGTCTTGCATCAGGAATTGCATCGAGGGGAATTGCCGCTGGCCCGGTCCGCCGAGGTCGGTGGCGAGCCCGGCGTGATGAACGACGTCCGCGTCGCCGCTCGCGTCTACGAACACCGAACCGGTCACCGCGAGAGGCCCCCGCTTCGAGCCAACGACGACCGCGTCGATCGTCGAGCCGGTGCGCGCAACGTCGGTGACCGAGCAGTGCAGCAACGGCGTGAGGTTCGGCTCGCTCGTCACCAGCCGATCTGCGAGGAACTTGTATGCCCAGGGGACGTAAAGGAAGACCGCTGTTTCCTTGAACGGAACCGGGCCACCGCCGAGCCCGGTCGCCGCGATCGCATCGGCCCACTCCCCCGCGAACCCGCGGCACACCCGGTCGAAACCATCCGGACTCTTGCGGTACAGGCCGCAGATCGTTCCGACCCACGCTGCGGTGGCGTTCCCGCCGAAGAAGCCGTATCGCTCGATGAGCACGGTGCGCGCGCCGGCGCGCGCGGATGCGATGGCCGCCGCCAGCCCGGCCGACCCCCCGCCGACCACAACCACGTCGGCTTCGGCGACGACGTCGGCGTTCCGTTCCTTCACCCGGATCTGCTTCGCCATGATCGCGCGCAAGTCTACGAGCGGGCCGTGTCCGATTCATCCCTGCATGGGCAAAAAGGGCTAGGAAATAGCCCACCTCGCCCACTGATCGCGCTCAAGTCACCTCCCTGAGCGCCGATAGAACCACTGGAGATTGCAGGATAGGTGCGAGCCTGAACTGCAGGCCTGTTTCCACGACAAAGGCAAACCCGCCGCAAGGCGGGGACGCAAAGCCACGGGACCTTCCGCAGGGGTCAGCCGGGTTGCCGAAGGAGACGACGGAACGCATCGCCCGTCGATCCAAGGCGTCAACGCCGTGGAGAGGCGGGCTTGTTGTTTCAGGCCCTGAACCAAGGGGCCGAACATGGGAAAGCGATTCGTTTCCGGGACGCTGCTTGTCTCGATGATGGTCGCAGGGATCGTCACGATCTCTGCAGGAACAGCTTCCGCATCCACGGCGAGTGACGAATCTCGCTTCGTATCCTTGATCAACTACGAGCGCACGACCGACACGAAGTCATGGTCGTGTGGCCGGGCCGGCGGCCTCAACTCCCTCGCGGTTTACAGCGATCTGGTGGCGGTCGCGCGGAAGCACAGCCAGCAGATGGCGGCGAAGGGCACGATCTGGCACGACTCGAGCACGTGGAACTCGGTTTCCGGCTGGAGCGAGTACGGCGAGAACGTCGGCATGGGCCCGAGCAACATGACCGATCCGGTCGGGAACCTCCACACGGCGTTCATGAACTCTTCCGAACACTGCCAGAACATCCTCTGGTCGCACACCAACCCGACCTTCAACCAGGTTGGGGTCGGCGTCGTCATCTCGAACAACACGATGTACGTGACGGAGATCTTCGTCCGGCGCGGCTCCAGCTCGACCTCGAGCTCGACCACGTACCACCGCAGCACGACGACTCGCAAGACGACGACGACGGCGCGCCGCACGACGACCTACCGCCCGGTTGCTTCGGTAACTCATGCCGCGCAAGCGGCCGCGAAGCCGAAGCCGAAGCCGAGGCCGCTCGCGCCTCCGCCGGTTGCGACCCCACAAACGGTGGCGCTCCTGGTGCAGATGATGGGCATGGATTCCGACAACGTCGATCCATCGACGGGAGCTGCTACAGCGTCTTAAGGGGAGACTCCGCCTCACGGCGGAACGAGACCCATCTCCGCGCCCCGGGGCTTCGGCCCCGGGGCCGGCCCCCTTTCCGGGGTCGAATTAACATTCTCGTCGCGCGCGCGCCCTGCGTCCTCGGTAGCATCTGTTGAGAGGGGACGCTATGCAGAAGCATCCACAACTTCTTTGTTCCACCGGGCCGTTCTACATGATGCCGATCGGCCAAGTCTTCGAGTCGTTCTCTCGGGCGGGCTTCAACGGCGCAGAGGTGATGGTGACGAGCGAGAAGGCCTCGCAGGATCCCGCCGCCCTCAACGCCCTCGCAGAGGACTTCGGCGTTCGCATCCCCGCGATCCACGCTCCATTCCTCCTCCTCACGCGCACGGTCTTCACAACTGATCCGCTCGAGAAGATCAAGCGTTCGACCGACGTCGCGCACGGCTGCGGCGCCTCCCTCGTCGTCGTCCACCCCGCGTACCGGTGGCAGTTCAGCTACAACTCTTGGCTCGAGAAGGACATCACCGAGTTCAACAACAGCGAGGGGCTGACGGTTGCCGTCGAGAACATGTTCCCCGTCTGGGTCCGCGGGCGGGGCTTCACGTTCCACCGGTCGCTCGGCGTCGAAGACATGAAGAAGTTCCCGGCGATCACCCTGGACACGAGCCACCTCGCGGTCAGCGGGATCGACATCATCCGGGCGTTCGAAGAGCTCCAGGACCGAATCGTCCATATCCACCTCTCGAACAACCTCGGGACGGGGCGGGACACTCACTCCCCCTTGACCCAGGGCGTGCTCCCGATCGGGTCCCTGCTCAAGCGCATCGCAGCCGCCGGCTACACGGGAACGATCACGCTTGAGCTCGACGTCCGGGAGTGGGCGAGCAAGCCGGCCCAGCTCGCGTCGGTTTTGCGGGAACAACGCGAGTTCTGCCTCGACCGCCTCGGGGCCCCGACCGGGGCCTAGCGCCCCGGAGCTAGAAGAGCTCTCAAGTCCTGGGGTTTGGGTGCCGAACCCCTAAACGTCACCTGTGTCCGTTACGGACGGGCACGGACGCGTCTGGGCGAGAGAGATCGAGGACACAGTGGCCATCCGGGTTCTGATCGTGGACGACACGGATCATGTGCGGAACATGCTCTCGCACATGCTCACGCTCGATGGGTTCGATGTCGTCGGCGCCGCCGGTGGCGCGTCCGAAGGGATCGGTGCGCTTGGGCAAGCAGCACCCGACATCGTGATCATGGATCTCAAGATGCCGATCATGGACGGCATCGCCGCCACGCGCATGATCCGGCAGGATCACCCCACGCTTCCGATCGTTCTGTACACGGCGTACCTCGACGACGCGATCGCCGAGCGCGCGCGCGAAGCAGGCGTGACCGCGTGCATCGGAAAGGTGGAGGGCATCGCCTCGCTCGAGCGAGAGATCTCCGCGCTGTGCCTGGAGCTCGTCGAGCACTAACCGTCTGAGAACTTCGAAGGGCGAGCACACGGTGCTCGCCCTTCACGTTGCAAAACCTGTCGTCGCGCGTAAGAAGAATTCGCGTCGGACGTTTTCGTTTTGCAGGTTCGCGCAGTTGCCAGGCTCGTCATCCCTCGCCCGTGTCCGGCGGGCTTCATACCTGGAGCCACAACACTTTCGGTCGCGAGTCCTCGATTGCATAACTACCGCGGAGGCTGTTTGGTTACCTTCCGCAGGTCGGGGCCTGGTCTCCATCTGCCGGTTTGTCCGCGACCGGTCTCACTCGCCGGCTGCTCGTACCTCCGGGATGAACACGGGAGGGAGGTCGACGAGCGTCGTCGAGGGGCTCCCACCGAGCTCCGCGCGTGCCATAGAGAGCGCATCCTCAAGGCTCGGCGCCCACGTGAAGCCCATCCGCTCGACCGGATCGGGATCTTTGCCGCCGCAGAAGATGACGCGCCCGAGATGGCGCCTGGCGAACGCGGTTTGGCCCCAGAGGAACAGCGGATGGGCGCCGTGGAACGAGAATTGGTAGCGATACGCGTACACGTACTCCGGCCGGTGGGCGAAGTCTTCGGCGTGCTCGTCCCAGATCGCGAAGGGATCGGTGGTTCGCGGAAGGATCTCGTGGAAGAGCTCCGGATACGAGCGATGGTGCCGCTCGAAGCCCTGGTCGACGGGATTCACGAAGATCGCGACACCGCCCTCGCGAACGATCGGCCGGCGCGTGTACAAGCCGAAGGTGTAGGAGCACGCGAGGTTCGCAACCAGGATCGGATTGATCGTCGAATGCGCGGAGTACGGATCGCGGTTCGGCAGCCCCCAGACGCCGACGTCGCTCTGTCCGTCGACGACGACCGATTGCTGGCGCCGCAGGATCTCCAGCGTCGTCCGATGAACCTCGGCGGGGTGACCGGCGTTGACCGCCGCGATGCGCCCCGGGATCTCGTTGGTTGCCACGGTTTCTACGGAAAAGAGGCGCTTTCCGGTGCGCGCGAGCTCCGTATCGACGACCGCACCCATCTCTGCGAGCAGCTTCTGGAACGCGCTGCGCTCGGGATCCATGATCGAGTGCCCGCGCGCGAACGGGAACGGCCGATGGTGATGCCGGATCGATCGGAACGACGAAAGCCCGACGACGATCGATTTCCACCCGCCGTTCATCGGCGACGGCGTACAGTTCACGTAGATCAGCTGATCCGATTCGGTTACAGCCCGGTTCAGCTCGACTTCGAAGCCTCGTTCGGTCTCACCGAGGTACACGAGCTGCTCCGGATCGCACGCGTCGTGGTTCGTAAGGCGCTGAGGCGGTAGGAGCGACAGCACAGGACCGAGCGCTGACGCGAGCTCCGTGCGAGTCCACTTCCGGTGCAACGCGTTCGCGACCAGCAGCCGCACGTCCTCGGGACGCACGCCGGCGAGGGAAAGCTGCTCGAGAAGGATCGGGATGATGAGGCCTCGGAAGTCGGGGGCGGCCATCGGCACGACCGGGATCGTGAGATCGTCGAACGCGATCGTGACCTTCGAACCCGGCCCGACGAGGGACCGAAGCGGCTGCTGGCCGATCGGCTCCTCAAGCGCTCGATAGACGGCCGCCTCCGGATCGTCGAGCGCCGGGAGGGAGGGCGGAGCTCGGAGAACCCTCGTGTCATCAGGCAGGACGGCGGTTATCGACCCGTCTCCGCACCAGATATTCCGCTCCATCGGGAGAAGGATACGTGTCCTTCCAACCCTTTCGTTGGGACTTGCGTCCCTTTACCGCGTTGTTCGAGCGGCCCTATCCTGGCCCCCACACAGTCACCATGCGAAGAGGCACTGCACTCCTGCTGACGGGGCTCCTCCTGATTCTCGTCACGGCCGTAGTCCTCCAGCTGGTGATCCGACGGTGAAAATGACTATGGCTCTGAGGCACGAACGGGCTATCAAAGACGCAGCGGCGCGGGTCGATACCGCGAGCGTAGCCATGTCCATGAGACCCGTTCCTTCCGAGCTTCCGATCGGCGGCGCCGTCGGTGAGGATGACGTCATCGCACTGGTCGACCGCGCGCGCGATGGCGAGCCCGACGCATTCGCCTCCCTCTACGACCGGTACGTCGACCGTGTCTATCGCTTCGTGTTGTATCGCGTGAGTGGAGACACCGCGCTCGCCGAGGACATCACCTCGGAAGTGTTCGTGCGCGCGCTCCGCAAGATCAAGGGCTTCACGTGGCAGGGACGAGACGTCGGCGCGTGGTTCGTTACGATCGCCCGGAACCTCGTGCTCGATCACTTCAAGTCCGGTCGCTTCCGCCTCGAGGTCATCGGGGCCGATCCGGGTCAGTCCACGCGCGAAGGTGTTGTGGATCCCGAGGACGCCGCATTGTCGCGCGTTTCACAAGCGGACCTGTACCGCGCGATCCAGCAGCTCGGCAACGAGCAGCAAGAAGTCATCTACTGGCGCTTCCTGCAGGGATACTCCGTCGCAGAGGCCGCCGCAGCCATGGACAAGAGCGAGGGCGCGATCAAGGCGCTTCAGTACAGAGCGGTAAAAGCCCTGTACAAGCTCGTTGTCGTGGATGATGACTAGTCCGTTCGAATCACCTGAAAAACCACCCCTTGGACTTCCATCACCAAACCGGGCGATGCGTCGTTGTCCACAGTGAGAGACCATGCCCAGCCGACGGCCCACGGACAAGGGATTTAGCGACCTCCTCGAAGGAAAGCTCGCGGAGGCTTCGCCCGAGCTCGAGCGTCTTCGGAAGCTCGCAAGCGCGCTCCAACCCGCCGAGCGGCCCTCCCCGTCACCCCAGTTCCGCGCGCGCCTCCGCAACGAGCTCCTGGCCGCCGCCTCGGTATCCGACGAGGACACATTCGCCGCCCTCCTCGAGGGATTGCCGATCGAAGCGCCGAGTGAGCTCGGCGCGCTCGTCGCCGTGGCCGCGGCGCTGGAACCGGCCCGACTCCCGGTACCCGACGCGTCGTTCCGGTACCAGCTTCGCGACGAGCTGCTCGACATCGCGTCCGGCCGCCGTTCCTTCAGGGCGCGCGCGCGCGACCGCTTCGTCGCGATCAATGAGCGGATGCGCCGGAGCTTGCGCGTCGTCGTGTCGACGGGACTCGCGGCAGCGATCTTGGCCGGCGGCGGCGCCACCTTTGCCGCCGCGTCCAACGCATTGCCGGGCGACGCACTGTACCCGGTGAAGCTGTTCCGCGAATCCGTGCAGCTCGCCGTGTCTTCAGGGGAATCTGAAGGGCTCAAGAGACTTCAGTTCGCACGCACGCGCCTCCGCGAGATCAAAGGCCTCGAAGCGCGCGGCTCGAGGAACGCAGACCTGTACATCGCAACGCTCGACCGGATGGATTCCTTGACGCAGACGGGGAGCGCGCTCTTGATCGATGCGGTCCGCTCCGGTGCGGCGCCGGCCATCTTGAACCGGATCGGCGGTTTCACCTCGGTGCAGCAGCAAGATCTGCAAGCCCTCATCCCGAGCTTGCCTGCGGGCGCGATCCCCGCTGCGCGCGACTCGCTCGTCGTGCTGCAGCTGGTGTCTCGCACGGTCAACAGCGTGTTGAGCAATTGCCCGTGCAATCCACCGTCGAACCCGCTCATCCCTCAGTCGGGAACAGGGACATCGTCCAACCAAGCTGTGCAATGCACGTGCAACCAGACGAGCAGCGCGTCCAGTCAGCTGGGTTCCAACGGCACAAGCAACGCGGGGACGGCGACCAGCGGCAACGGCAACACGAAGCAAGGGACGCAACCTCAGTCGCCGCAAGCGAGCCCGAGCTCGCCGATCGATCAGCTGGTGCCCGACGTCCCCGGAACGAATGCGGACAATCAAGTAAAAAGTCTCATCGATCAGCTGCTCCAAGCGTCGCCCACTCCGCTGCCGACCATCCCACCGCCACCGCTTCAGCCGACCCAGCTTCCCGTTCCATAGCCGTCGGCGCTCCCGTAAGAAAACGGCCGGCGCGCACGCCGCGTATCACCAGAAAACAGGCATCGCCAGCGTTGCTTTCTGACGAGATGAATCGTTACACGAACGAACATCGCCGCTTCGCAATGGCCGCCCGAAGACCCGTTCGATTTGTCCCGGAGCGTCCGCGAAGAATCTGAAGGAACTCTGTTCGTCCGAACGAATACGCAAGCAGTACAGTCGACGGCTTTGGGGCCAAGGGGGCAAGTCATGAAGGTTAGGAACAGCATTCGCCGGTCGGCGGCAGTTCTTGCCGTCGCCGTTGCTACGTTCGTAGCGGCGGGCTCGGGTGCGCAGGCCGCACCGACGATCCCCGACACTCTGAACGGCGTCGCGGACGCGCAGGCGCTTCACCTCAAGCTGGCGCTTCCCACCCTGGCGGGCCTGCAGAACACGCTCAGCGGCGTGCTCGGCGTCCCGACTTCTGCGCTTCCTGCGCTTCCGGCACAGGTGACGAGCCTGCTCAACACCGTGAGCAACCTCGACGAAGTCATCTCGCTTAACCACGGCGAAGTCATGCACGGGGTCACGAAGGCCGTCGACCACGCGCTCGGTTTCGCCAACCCCTTGACGGGCACGTTGGACCCGGTCCTGAAGACGCTCGGCGTCAACTCGACGGCGGTCACGTCTGGGTGCACGCAGAACGCCGGCTGCAGCAGCTCGAACCCGCTCCCGAGCCAGCTCCAAAACGGCCTTAACATCACGCTCCCGGCCGGCCTCGGCGAGATCAAGATCGCCGGCGCGCAGTCGATCACGAAGAACCTCCTCGACACGCAGAACCTGACCGGTCTCGTCAACGTGAAGCTCGGTCTGTCCGGCCTCTTCGGGCAAGTGCCGCAGCTCGCTGCAGTCAAGACCGCGATCCAGCAGCTGACCGACCAGCTGAACACACAGGTCATCAGCCAGGTGAACAACGCGCTGGCGCCGGTCATCACGCAGCTGCAGAAGACGATCTCGCAGACCCCGCTGGCACCGGTCCAGGACGAGCTGAACAAGCTCGTCACCCTCAAGGGCGTCATCAACGCGATCCCCGACCTGACGCAGGCCGACCTGGTCGACCTGTCGGTGCTGACCGCCGGCGCGAACGTGGTCAAGAGCGTCGGCGCCAGCGGCGCGACCGGCGTCCTGTCGACGAGCAACTCTCAGATCGCGAACCTCGACATCCTCAAGCTCGGCAGCAGCAACGGCTGGGCGCACATCGACGCGATCTCGTTGCTGACCAAGGCATTCGCCGACGGCGTCAAGAGCGACGCGATCGCTGAGGCGAAGAGCAACGCGACAGGTGGCGACATCGGCGGCCTGCTCGGCCTGCACATCTCGAACGCGGACCTCGCCGACCTGCTCAACGGTACGGCGCTGTCGAAGACCCTCACGGGTGTCCTGGAAAAGGCCGGGGTCCCCACCGATCAGGTCAGCCAGCTGACCGGTGCCGTCAACATGCTCTACAAGATCGCCGGCATCAGCGTCGAGAACGTCGGCACGAGCATCGTGAAGACCGCCTCCTTCGCTTCGGCTAAGGCCGGCACGATGAGGATCACCGTTGCTCCGCAGATCCCGGTCCTGAGCGACCTTCTCAGCTCGCTCAACTCCGGCACAGCTGCGGCCTCGGCGCTCAACCTGAACGCAGTGAAGTACGTGCCGTCCGGCATCGTGCTCTCGCTGGAGCTTCCGAACTCCTCGGCGGCATCGGGTGTCGGCGCCAAGGTTCTGGGCAAGACCTTCCCCGGTCCGAAGGCCCGCACCGGCGTCGGCACGCCGTTCGCGATCGCCTTCGTGCTCATCGGCGCAGCCGTCCTCGTGAAGCGGTTCGCACTGGCCAAGTAACACGGCAGACTCGAAAGGGCGGCTCTAGGGGCCGCCCTTTCGCTTTGCCTTAGGAGGCTAGAAGAAGACGCTGCGGCGTGACATCAGGTTCTTGTACAGCGTCTGCTGGATCGCCTCGCGCACCTGGTCGGTGAGGTTGAACACGAACATCGGGTCGAGCGCCGCGTCCGGCGTGAACGGTGCGGTCTGGATCGGCTCGCCGTACTCGATGATCCACTTCGACGGCAGCGGGATCGCTCCGAGCAATCCCAGGGCCGGGAACGTCGGCGTCACGGGGAAGTAGGGGAATCCGAGCAGTCGCGCGAGCGGCTTAACGTTGTAGATCATCGGAAAGATCTCTTCAGCACCGACGATCGATACAGGGATCATCGGCGCACCGGTGCGGAGCGCGACCTCGACGAACCCGCCGCGACCGAAGCGCTGGAGCTTGTACCGCTCGCGGAACGGCTTGCCGATGCCTTTGTAGCCTTCGGGGAACACGCCGACGATCTCGCCGGCGTCGAGCAGCCGGGTCGAGTCTTCCGCGCATGCAAGCGTGTTGCCGCTCTTGCGCGCGATCTCACCGACGAACGGGAGCCGGAACGGCAGGTCGGCGGCGAGCAGCCTGCAGTGTCGGCCGGTTCCCTCGTAGATCGCGAGCTTCATCATGAGCGCGTCCAGCGGCAGCGTGCCTGAGTGGTTCGAGACCAGCAGAGCGGGGCCGCTCGCAGGGATGTTCTCCAACCCACGCTGCTCCACGCGCCACCAGCGATCGAAGAGCGGCCGGAGGATTGGCAGCAGCACGTTCTCGGTGAGGTCGGGGTCGAAACCGAAGTCGTCGATCGCATACGCGCCCGTTACGCGTCGTCGCAAGAATGCGAGCGCGCGCTCGAGGTCCGCCTCGAATCGAGACGGCGCCGGCGTCGCAGCCCGCCCGGCCCCCGGCTCGTGACGCTTGCAGTATCCGGACGCACCTGCGCGGTTCCTACACGGACGGCCATCCGCGGTGCGACCGCGGCACAGCTGCGGGTCGGCACGGCGGCCGTCTTGGATCCGGATGACCTCGGCTCCTGCCATCGTCTACACCTTCGCCGCGTCCGGCGCGCTCCGTCTGCGGCTGAGTCGCGCCAAGAAATCGTAGAGATCTTTCTCCCACTGCTCGGCTTGCTCCTCCGAGAACACCTTCGCAAGCTTGCTCCGCGTGATGAAGTCGCGCAGCGCTTCCGTCGTCGTGTAGCGCGGCGTGTAGCCGAACATCGTCTTCAAGCGATGCACGTCGCCGACGCGTCCCCACTGCAGAAATTGAAGCTGCTCGGGCGAGAAGTCGACCAGACCCGTCTGCCGGACGGCGCTGCCGAGCAGATTCATGAACGGCGTCGCGATCGGGACCGCGATCTTGCCCGCCATCCGGAGCGCTTGCGAAAGGTAGACGACACCGTCGCCGGATGCGTTGAACGTCCCCGGGTGCTGCTCTCTGGTCGCGCGCACGAGGATTTCGATCGCGTCGTCCTCGTGGAGCAGCTGGATCCGTGGATCGAACCCGAGCGCAGTCGGCACAACGGGCAGCGAGAAGTAACGCGTGAGCGGCGTGTCGATCTGCGGGCCGATGAAGTTGGCGAATCGGAGGATCGTGAGGCCGACGTCCGGGCGGCGGCGGCCGAAGCTGCGCGCGTAGTTCTCGACCTCCCACGCGTCCTTCGCATACCCCGTCCGGGGGTGCGAGGCGGGGCCCACGTCTTCCGGGAAGATCGACGGGTCCGTGGGATCGCTGCCGTACACCGCCGTGGTCGACTTCATGACGACCTTGCGCAGCTTCTCGGCCTTCTGGCACGCAGCGAACAGCTGCATCGTGCCGATGACGTTGATCTCTTTCATCTGCGCACGTCCGCCTGCGCGTCCCGGCGTCGCGATAACGGCGGCGTGTACGAGGGTGTCGACTTCGGTCGCTTGCAGGACCTTAACGATCAGAGGGTTTCGGATGTCCGCGCGCACGAACTCCGTGCGCGCCAGCTCGACACTGGGCGGCTCGAGGTCGACGCCGAAAATCTCGCCGACGTCGGGGTCTTGCTCGAGTCTGCGCGCGAGATGCCCGCCGAGGAACCGGGATATCCCCGTGATGAGTACGCGTTGCTTGGCCACTCTCCCCCCTCCGAACCCTTCCGCGCCAGGATAATCGGAGGAGCCGCTCCGCACATATCGGCCGTGTTAATTCCCGGCAATCTGCACGCGCGCGACGATCACCGGATCGCCGCGCCGCGCTTCCAGCGCATCGCGCGCGTTGCCCATGTTCACGGCGATCGTCAAGTGACGATGTGAATCCTCGAGCAGGATCAACCCGCCCTTCTTCACTTCACTGAACGCTTGTGAGTACGGCGCTTTGAACGAGCGGCCTCCGAAGCGAACCTCGGTCTCGTCGCCGAGTATGACGCCGATCCCTTCGAGCTCGGACCGGCCGAAGTTGAGCTGGAGGTTGCCGAAATGATCGATCTGCACGACGCGTGCGTGGATGTGGTCGTCGTCGACCTTGGCCGGCGGCATCTCGATACGGATGAGTTGGTCCACCGAAACTGCGGGTCCGGCCTCTTCAAGGTTCATCCCGAGCGCGATCCGGGCGGCCACGGGTGCGAAGATGTCGCGGCCGTGGAACGTCCGGCTCGGCGCCTCGAGGAACAGCGACTCGTTCGTTATGGCGAACGCTCGTGTCGCGCCTCCGAGGGCCTCGGCCGCGAGGGAAAGGACGCCGTTATCAGGGCCGACAAGCGGCGATCCGGAGCCGGTCTCGATCACGACCGCGCGCCGGGGCGTCCCCACCCCCGGGTCCACGATCGCCAGGTGGACGGCTGCCGGCATGTATCGAACGGCTTGGGCGAGAACCGTTGCCCCGGCTGCGACGTCCTGCGGGGGGATCCCGTGGGCGATATCTAGGATCTCAACCTCGGGTGCGAACCGTTTGACCACGCCCCGGCAGACCCCGACGAACTCGTCCTCGAGCCCGTAGTCGGAAAGGAACGTGATGAACCGGAAGGTCGATGCCACGCCTCCCCCTCACCCGGTCCCGGCGCGCGGCCGGCGGCCGCGCTACGTCTTCTGACGACGCTGCCAGCGAGTCTTCTTGAGCAGCTTCTTATGCTTGTGCTTACGCATCTTCTTGCGGCGCTTCTTGACGATCGAACCCATCGATTCTCCTGTTTGCGAGCCTGCGCAGTGTAGCCGGTGGCCTTCCGAAGCGGAAACAGGCTGCTCGAACGGCTAATCCGAGATGAAGATGTCCCGCAGGTCCACCCCGGTCGTCCCGAAGTCCTCCGTCACGCGGACCGAGCCGAGACGCAGGGCTTTTGCTCCTTCCCCCTCCGTCGAGATCATCCGGAGCCCGTCTTCCCGGTGCTCGAGGATCCCCAGCCCGATGCAGTTGCCCTTCCCGTCCTCCAGACCGACGAGGAGGCGGTCGAGCGATGCAGGGTCGAGCTCGGGCGGGATCGACGGTACGAACACGCTGGTCTTGACCTTCCAGTGGTTGAGCGGAGGCTCGAAGAAGCGGCGAAGCCCTTCCTGGCGGAGCGACGCGCGCTCCTCCACGCTGGTCGCCTCGACCGCCGGGTCGACGCTCAGCGCGTCCACCTCGGGGGGCAGCATGCGCCGGACGCTCCCGAGGATCGGCTCCAGCTCGCCACCGCGCTGGAACCCGATCACGGCCTCCGGCCGCAGCGCTTCGACCTTGTGGATCTTCAGGACCTGCCCCTGGGTCCCGTGGATGAAGCCCGTCGTATCCACAACGATCAGGTCGGCACCGGCGGCGCGCGCCTGCTCGACCAGCTTCATCGCACCGATGACCATCGGCAGCATGTGCCCTTTCGGGGAGGTCGAGCCGACGAAGTAGATCGCATCGGCGCGCGCGAGCCGCTCGGGCTCGAGGTCGTCCGCGCTCGAGATGAACTTCAAGCCGATCGTGGTCGGGGGCCCGACGGTGCTCTGCCCGACGTCACTGTCTACATAGGCGACCGTACTACCGAGCCGGACCGCCACTGCGGCGCACATCCGGCAGAACGAGGTTTTCCCTGAGTCGAGCCCACCGAGGGCCACTGCGGTTCCGCCGCGCTCCACGGTACGCGCGACGACGCTGTCGTAGAGATCCATGTAAACCGCCTCACGTCCATACCAAACCTCCGGCTCAGAGGCGGCGGCGAAGACGTCCTTGGATGAACGCTATCCGGCGTCGACGTAGCTCGAGTTCAGATACTCCTCGAGGTCACTTTCACGGACACGGTAAGCCTTGCCGATCTGGACGGCCCGGATCTTCCCGGACCGGATCAGCCGATAGACGGTCATCTTCGATACGCGCATACGCTCGGCGGCCTCCGAAGCAGTCAGGAACCGGGGGCCGCCGGGCGAGGAATCACTCGCCACCGAACTCCTTCCGCTGAGGGGCTCAGGATACACCTGGTAACAACGGTTAATAAATGGTGCATCCGATACCCCTCGTTGTACCGGTTTGACCGTTTTGTTCAGGTCAGCCGGCCGAGGAGATAGTCCCGCACCGGGTCGTACGAGGCCGGGGGGAGGTTGTCGTCGCAGGGGACGACGATGTCGACGAGGCCGTCGGCCTTGGCCACGGCGATCGCCGGGTCGTTCACGTCCGTGAAGCACACGACCTCGATGCCTCGCATGATCGCCGCGCCGGCCCAGCCGTGGTCGCCGAGGACCAGGTCGGGGGCCTCGATCTCGTCGAGCAGCCGGTCCATCGGCCACGACTCGTGGGTGTGGAGCAGATCGGCGCCTCCCATGAGGACGGCCACCCCATCCAGATAGCGGATCCGGCGGCGGCGGTTGACCGTGGATGGGGCGTCGAGCCGGCCGTCGTCGAGCGGCGTCTGGAGCTTAACCCCGCCGGCCACCAGGGCGCGCCCCAGCGCCATGTACATGGGAAGCAGCCCCGTTGGGTGCCCCGTCGCGATCAGCAACCGCTCGCCGGCTCGGACCGCGCGCGCCAGCCGGCCGCCCAACGCGTCGAGCGCGTCCAGGACGAGATCGGGGTCGATCACGCCCCCGCCGGCCCGCTCGTCCAGGGAGGCCGAGCAACCGCACAGCGCGGCGACCGCTTCCATCACGCCGGGCGCGTCCCTGCCGCGCGCGCCCACCCCGAGGTGCTTGTCGGGGTCACCTTCTGCCAGCTTCTCGGCGTTGGCGACTGTGTTCTCCCGGGTCGTTGCAGTCTCTCCGGCGATGCCGCTCGCCAGCAGGTGCGCGCGCAACGATCGCCGCTGCTCGGGGGTCATGCAGGAAAGTCTATCGGGTGCCCCGGGAGGGGCACGGTCGTACAATCCAGGGGATGAACGTCTTCAAGAGCCAAGCGGAACGCCGCATTGAAGCGTTCACGTGGGGCGCGTTGCTCGTCTGGGTCGGCGCATCGCTGATCGTCGACCTCCACCGCGGGGTGCCGAGCCTCGTCGCCGGGCTGATCCTGCTCACGTCGGCCGTCATCCAGCGAGTGATGGGATGGGAAGCCGGCATCATCTTGTGGGCCGGCGGGCTCGCCCTCTCGATCTCGGGTCTGAACGACCTGCGCGCCGGACACCATCACCTCTCGGCACTGGCGATCATCCTGATCTTGATCGGCGGCTCGATCGTTCTGCGCGCGATCTCCGGGCCCGGGCCGCGCGCGCGGCGCCGGAAGCGGATCCTCGAGGCCGTCCAGCAGCAGCGGGACCCCTCCGACCGCGGCCCCTACCGCGACATCTAGCGCAGCCCGAAGTACGGGAAGACGCGCGCAACCGTTTCTTGAGCCGCGGCCGCGGCGCGCTCGTCCACCTCTTCGCGGCGCCCCGGCGGCAGGATGACGCCGTGGTCGTCGAACGAGTCCGGTAGTTCCTGCGCCCCTTCGGCGCGCGCACGCTCGACCCACTCGGCCGGGAGCACAGTCGGCGTCGAGCCGCCGGCCAGCTCGGCGAAATAGATCGTCCACGCGCGCGGTACTACCGCGTAGATCTGGTAGCCGCCGCCACCGGTCGCGACCCACTTGCCCCCCGCCGTCGAGTGCGCCAGGTCGTGCAGCGCGCGCGCGAGGTACCGGTAGGTCTTCGTCGTCAGCGCGAAATGCGCGAGCGGGTCGGTCGCGTGCGTGTCGCAGCCGAGCTGCGTCACCAGCACATCGGGCTTGAACGCCTCGACCAGCGGCGGGACGACGCGCTCGAACGCGGCCCGGTATGCGTCGTCGTAGGTGTACGGGGGAAGCGACACGTTCACCTTCGTACCCTCGGCGCCGCCGCGCCCCACCTCGTCCGGGAAACCGGTGCCGGGGAACAGGAAGTGCCCCGACTCATGCAGCGACACGGTCAGGACCCGTCGGTCGTCGTAGAACGCCGCCTGGACGCCGTCGCCGTGGTGGACATCCACGTCGATATAGGCGACGCGCGCAGCGCCGTGATCGAGCAGCCATCGGATCGCGATCGCGGGATCGTTGTAGATGCAGAAGCCGGAAGCGTGATCGGCCATGGCGTGATGGAGGCCGCCGGCGGGATTGAAGGCGTGCTCGACCGTGTTCGACCACACCGCGTCGGCAGCCGTGATCGATGCACCGGCCACGCGCGCGCTCGCATCGTGCATGCCGGCGAACGCCGGGTCGTCGCCGGTGCCGATCCCCCAGCCGTAGTTACCGTATGGATCGCCGACCTCGCCAGAGATGCGTTCCACCGCGTCGATGTACGCAGGATCGTGGATCGTCTCGAGCTCCGCGCGCGTCGCCGAACGCGGGATCACGGCGGATACGTTCGGCAGCGCATCGAGCCCGCACGCGCGCACCAACGCAACGGTCAGCACGACCCGGATCGGCTTCAGCGGATGCTGCGGCCCGAAGTCGTACGCTTCGAACGCGTCGTCCCAAACCAGCGCGACGCGGTCGCTCAATCCAGCCCTTGCGCCTTCTGGATCTTGCCGCTGTAGTCGACGCTGACGGCTTTCCACTCCGTGAACTCGTCGAGCGCCGTCGGTCCCGCTTCGCGGTGGCCGTTCCCCGTCGATTTCATCCCACCGAACGGCAGCTGGACCTCGGCCCCTATCGTCGGGGCGTTGATGTACACGACGCCGAATTCGAGCTGCTCGATCGCTTTGAACGTGTTGGTGATGTCGTGCGTGTAGATCGACGCCGATAACCCGTACTGCGTCGCGTTCGCGATCTCGATGGCCTCGTCCAGCGAGCCGACCTCGGTCAATCCCGTTACCGGCCCGAAGATCTCCTCTTGGAAGATGCGCATCTTCGGCGTTACGTCACGGAACACCGTCGGCGCGATGAAGTTGCCCTTCGCGTACTCGCCGTCCTTCAGCTCGTGCCCGCCGGTGAGGAGCTTCGCGCCTTCCGACTGGCCGATTCCGATGTACTCGAGGATGCGCTCCTTCTGCTTCTCGTTGATCACGGCCGCAAGCTCGGTCTTCGGGTCGGTGCCGGGACCGACCTTCATGTTCTGAACGCGCGCGAGCAGCCGGTCCTGGAACTCCTCGAGGATGTCGCCGTGAACCGCCATGCGACTGGTCGCCGTGCACCGCTGGCCGCTCGTCGCGAACGCGCCCCAGGCACCGGCTTCGACGGCGACGTCGAGGTCGGCATCGGGCATCACGATGAGACAGTTCTTCGAACCAAGCTCGAGGGATACGCGCTTCATCATGCGGCCGCCGGTCTCGTTGATCTTGCGACCGACTTCGAGAGACCCCGTGAACGAGATACAGCGCACATCCGGGTGCTCGACCAGCGGCTGGCCGGCTTCTTCACCGAACCCGGTGACGAAATTGAGCACGCCCGGCGGCAGCCCCGCTTCTTCGAACATCTCCACGAGCTTCAGCGCCAGTAACGGCGTGTCTTCCGCCGGCTTGAACACGACCGTGCATCCGCTTATCAGCGCGGGGAAGAGCTTCCACGTCGGGATCGCGATCGGGAAGTTCCACGGCGTGATCAACCCCGCGACGCCGATCGGGTGACGGATCGTCATCGAGAACTTGTTTGGCAGCTCCGATCGCGTCGTCACGCCGTACATCCGCCGGCCTTCGCCGGCCATGAAGATCGCGAAGTCGATGCCTTCTTGGATGTCGGCGCGGCACTCCTTCAGCGTCTTGCCCATCTCGCGCGCCATCAGCACGGCGAGCTCTTCCTTGCGTTGCTCGAGCATCAGGCCCACGCGCAGCACGTAGTCGGCGCGCTGTGGGGCGGGCGTTCTCATCCATCCCGGATACGCCTTCTTCGCCGCTTCCGCCGCCTCGTTTACGTCGACCGCGTCGCCGCGCGCGAAGATCGCGATGAGGTCGTCGCGGTCTGCCGGGTTGCGGACTTCGAAGACCTCGCCCGAGTGGCCGGTGATCCACTCGCCGCCCGCAAGGATGTCCAGATACTCGTCGACCATGATCAGCCTCCACCGTCTCGTGGACGGTCGCCCTCATCGTAGCCGCGCGTTCCGGTGGCCTGCGCCTGCTGCTCGGGCGATACCGACGAGATACGCTTGGACATCCGCACGACGTCTTGATCGCCTTCGGGGAAGACCATGCCGGCGCGCTCGATCCCCTCGTCCTCATACCCCATCGAGCGGTACAAACCGTGCGCCCGCGCATTTCCCGGAAACACGCCGAGCGCCATGCGCGTGATGCCGTATTCGCGCGCCCACGTCTCGAGGGTCGTGATCAGGGCCCGCCCGACGCCTGCGTCACGTACGCGCGCCGCGACGGTGATGCCGAACTCCGCGCTGTGACGTGTCACCAGGCGGCGACCCCGTTCCGCATTCAGGTGTCCGACGACTTCTCCTCCCAGTTCCGCGACAAGCGAGACACCGTGCGGGCCCCACGGGATCCGATGCTTGCGCCAGTCGCGCGGTTTCCAGAGCTCTTTCTCGAGCACGGCGAGCGTGCGCGGCCGCTCGCGCGAGGCTTCAGCAACGATCGCCAAGCATGAACGCGCATCGAACGAGCGCGCCTCGCGAACGATCCCCTTCCGCCCGTCGCGGGTAACGAAGGGAAATGCGCGCGCCACGAGGCTAGTTATGCCCTTCGGCGAGCTCGCGCGATCGTTCGGTTGCCGCGCGCACCGCGTCGAGGAACGCGGAACGAACCCCGGCTCGCTCGAGCACGCGCATCGCCGCAACGGTCGTCCCGCCGGGCGACGTGACTTCCTCGCGAAGCTCGACGGGATGTTTCCCCGTCTCGCGGAGCATGCGAGCAGCCCCGAGCAACGTCTGGACGGAGAGCTCGGTCGCAACCTCGCGGGGCAAGCCGACGCCGACCGCCGCTTCGATCAACGCTTCGGCCAAGAAGAAGACATACGCGGGTCCTGTGCCGGAGACGCCGGTCACGGCGTCGAGGTACTTCTCGGGCAGATGCACGATTCGACAGGTCGCGGACAGGATCTCGTCTGCGCGCGCCATGTGCTCGGGCGTCGCGTGCGCGCCGCCGGCGATCGCAGCGGCACCTTCGCGCAAGAGCGCCGGCGTGTTGGGCATCGCGCGCACGATGGGAACGCCCGGGCCGAGGTGCTTCTGGATCAGCGAGATCGGGATCCCCGCTGCGATGGACATAACGAGGTGATCCGTGGTGATGTTTGCCGCCATCGCCGCGAGCACGTCGTCGATGTCCTGTGGCTTGACCGCGACGAGGACGGTCTTCGCTTCCTTGACGGCTTCGGCCACGTCGCCCGTCGTTCCAACGCCGTATTCCTTACCGAGGAACTCCCGGCGCTCTTCGTGGATCTCGCAGACGAGGATCTCGTCGGGCTCGGCCCAGCCGGAATGAACGAGGCCGCCGATGAGGGCCTCCCCCATCTTGCCGCCGCCGATGATCGCGAGCTTCGCCATGGTCACCTGCGCGAATGCTAACCGACGGCATCGCGCACGGGGCACCCTTATCGCGAAGGAGATCTCGAGATCCTTGCCCCCAGGGTCTTGACCTCGCGGAGGGGCGGGCGTACTTTATCTATCATCCTAGATAGATAGGGGATTAGTACATGATCGAGTTTCGGCTCGAGGGCCGCTCCGGTATCGCTCCCTACCTCCAGATCGTCCAGCAGGTGAAGCACGCGCTCCGCCTCGGGATGCTCCGCACGGGCGACCAGCTGCCCACTGTGAAGGAAGTCGTCGGCTCGATCGCGATCAACCCGAACACGGTGCTCAAGGCGTACCGCGAGCTGGAGCACGAGGGTCTGGTGGAGGGAAGACCGGGCGTGGGGACATTCGTGCTGAAGGGCTTGGACGGCCCACCGCCACACGCTCATGCCGCACTTCGGCGCAGTCTCCTTCGCTGGATCCGGAACGCACTCGAAGCCGGCCTCGATCACGAGAGCGTCGAGGCGTTGTTCGACTCAACCTTTCGCGAAGCCGCAGAGGAGGAAATAGCGTGAGCGTGGCACTTGAAGCCTCCGGTCTCGGCAAGAGATACGGGAAGCGTTGGGCGCTCGAGCACTGCTCGTTCGAGCTCCCCACCGGCAGCATCGCCGGTCTCGTCGGCCCGAACGGCGCCGGCAAGACCACCCTCCTGCACATCGCCGTCGGGCTGCTCGAACAAACGAACGGTTCCATCCGGATCTTGGGCGAGCAGCCCGGCAGCGCAAGCGTGCTTCCACGAGTCGGGTTCGTGGCCCAAGAGATGCCCTTGTACAAGAGCTTCACCGTCGACGAGATGATCTCGTTCGGTGCGCACACCAACGTCACTTTCGACTTACCGCTCGCCCGGCATCGCATGGAGCACTTCGAGATCCCCCTCGACCAACGCGCCGGCTCGCTTTCCGGGGGACAGCGCGCGCAGCTCGCACTCGCGCTGGCGTTCGCGAAGCATCCGGACATCTTGCTGCTCGATGAGCCACTGGCCAGCCTCGATCCACTCGCCCGCCGAGAGTTCCTCAAGATTCTGATGGAGGGGATCGCAGATTCAGGCGCGACCGTCGTTCTATCGTCGCACCTGCTGACGGATCTCGAGCGCGTGTGCGATCACATGATGGTGCTTGCACGTGGGCGTTTCCGCCTCATCGCCGACACGAACGAGATCCTCAAGAACCACAAGGTACTCATCGGACCACGCGAGCGCGCCGGCGCAATCTCGGGTGTTGAACAGGTCTTGCAACAGACCACCACCGATCGTCAGGCGACGCTACTCGTGCGAACGAACGGTCCGATCATCGATCCGGCGTGGATGGTGAACCAGGCATCCCTGGAGGACGTGGTCCTGTCGTACCTGGACTCGCGATCGGCAACGGATGGGCCCGAGCCCGAGCTGCACGCCATCCGAACGGAGGTGGCCCGATGACCTGGGTAGCGTGGCGGCAGCATCGTATGCAGATCATCTGGGGCGCGGCCGCGGTCGGCGCGATGGCACTGTTCTTGGTACCGACCGGTCTCGGCATGGCCCACACCTTCACATCGAGCGGCCTGGGTCGTTGCCTTTCCACCGTCGGAGCTGATTGCGGTCAATTGAGTGACGCGTTCGATAATAAGTACCGCGGATATTCGTTCCTCATCCCTCTCTTCATGATGGCGCCCGTGCTCTTCGGTATGTTCTTCGGGGCCCCGTTGATCGCGCGGGAGATTGACAGCGGCACCTATCGGCTCGCGTGGACGCAAGGCATAACCAGGCCGCGTTGGCTCGGCACGAAGCTCTTCGTGGTCGTCGGCGCGGCACTCGCGGGAGCCGTTTCGCTGGCGTACCTCGTGACGTGGTGGAGCCGGCCGCTCGTCGCGCAGTCCGCGTCGCGGTTCCGCCCGGGCATCTTCGACCTTCGCGGAGTCGTACCCATCGCGTACACGATCTTCGCAGTCCTGCTGGGTGTTGCGATCGGTTCGGTGGTCAAGAAGACCCTACCAGCGGTCGGCTTGACACTGGTCGGTTTCGCAGGCGTTCGCTTACTCGTCGAGTTTTACGTGCGGCCCCACTACCTCGCAGCGAAGACCCTGACTGTGTCTCTCGTCGGAAAAGGGGGAGCCCTGCGACGGATGGGGGGGAGCATCTGGGTCATCCGCGAGAACACGATCGATCGGCTGGGTCACATCGCCTCCCCGGGTGGAGGATTCGACTTCGGCTACCTCGCAGCGCGCTGTCCGGCGGTCGCCGCACAAGGCCCGTTCCCAAAGGGGCCGGTCGGCGCCGTCCCGGGCACGCCGGACCCGATCACCGCGTGCGTGCAACACCTCGGCCTGCGCGACATGACCGTCTTTCAGCCGGCGCATCGGTTCTGGACGTTCCAGTGGATCGAGTTCGGGATCTTCATAGCGCTCGCCATCGGGCTCGCAGTGTTCACGATCTGGAGAACGAAGCGGCTCAGCTAGCCGCGCGCGAGCGACTCGAGGAAGAACCGGACGTTTGCGGGCCGCTCGGCGATACGGCGCATGAGGTACGGGTACCACTCCCTCCCGAACGGCACGTACACACGCAGGCGATACCCCTCTGCGTCGAGCCTCCGTTGCAGCTCGCGGCGCACGCCGTAGAGCATCTGGAACTCATACGTCCCCGGAGTCCTGCGGACACGTTCGATCTGCTTCAACAGGTGCTGGATCAGCCGCTCGTCGTGGGTCGCGATCATCGCGTAGGAGGCTGATGTGAGCAGCCTGTTGGCCAGGCGCGCGAACGCCGCGTCCACCTCCCCGCGCTTCCGGTACGCGATCTCCCCCGACTCGCTGTACGCGCCTTTGCAGAGCCGGATGCCCACTTTGGCTTCGACGAGCCGCTCGAGATCCGCCGGCGTGCGGTGCAAGTAGGCTTGGAGCGCGACCGCGACGGCCCCTGGGTGGGCGTGTCCGAGACGAACCGCGGTCTCGACCGTCCGTTCCGTGTACCGGTGGTCCTCCATGTCGAGGGTGACCGAGGTCTTGATCTCCGCCGCGCGCGCAACGATCCCTTCGATCAGGTCGAACGCGTGGCCGCCGTCGACGTCGAGTCCGAGCTGCGTGAGCTTGACGCTGATGTTCGCCGAGAGTCCCTCCCCGGCGATCCGGTCGAGCGTCGCGATATATACGCCGGCTGCCGCTTTGGCCTGCTCGAGGTCCGTGACGTTCTCACCGAGGTAGTCCGCGCTCGCAGATGCACCTTCCGCGTTGATCGCGCGGATAGCGTCAACGGCGTGCTCGATGTCTTCTCCGGCGACGAACCGAAGCGCAACTTTTCGGCCAAGGCCCCCGGTCGCCAAGCGCCGCACGAAGGGGCGATTGATTACGCCCAATATCACGTTGCGCAGCACGATCAGATTGTAGGTGCGCGCGCCGAGCGCGAAGAGGAGGACGAATACATAGGGCCCGAGGTGTCCTACCGGTGGTCCGCGTCACACCTTGCGGCGTTTCGCGATCCGCCCTCAGACTCCCCGGGCCCTAAGTGCCCCGAGCAACCCCCACGAACCGTCTTGGTTTCCTTGTGGTAAACCCCACAGACGTTCGACTTTGGGTTACTTACCCTTCTGGTAGTTTACCCGCCAGACCAGCAAGTTAGCTGTCCCTACCGGCCTGACAGTGCACCCCCACTCGGTTGGGCTCCTTACGGCCAGCCCGCCCGCAGCGTTCCCAGTCGGTTCCCTGATTCGGCCGTTCCGGCCGCTCGGGGCACGCGAAAGATACCACGCGATTCTCTCGTTTCAAGAATGGGAAAAGACCTGGTCGTTTCGCAAAACCGCAGGTGATTGAAAAAACGAGAACAAGAGCGGGAAAAAAATCTTCGCGCAAACCTTTGCAAGCACCTCGAACGGTACAGTCGTCGCGATGAGCTACCACGTCGTCGCGACGAACGTCGAGCTTTGGGTGATCGACGGACGTATCACGTTCACGCCGCACGACCACACGGATCCGTTATTCGGCGGATTCGCAACCGCAGGCCTCGTCGACGCGCACGCGCACACGACGTTCGACCTTTCCGGTCGAGGGCTAATTGCGGGCGCAGACGAGACAGTCAGCGAGAACGTGCTCGACTACCTCGCGGCCGGCGTTACGTACCTTCGCGACGCCGGGGGCGTCAGCATGGCCGCCGTCGCCCAGCAAGGACCGCGTCTCACGGCGGCTGGCCGGTTCCTCGCGCCGAAGGGCCGGTACATCACCGAATGGACCCTACCGACCGAGCCGTCCGATCTCGCCGACGTCACTACCGAACAAGTCGCGTCCGGCTCCCAGTGGGTCAAGATCGTGTGCGATTGGTTCTCCCCCGACACGGGGAAGGTCGAATCGCACTACGACCGACAGTCGGTCGCCGCGGCAGTCGACGTTGCTCATGCAGCCGGTGCTCGCGTGGCCACGCATTGCATCGACGAGCCCTCCATCGACATCGCGCTGGCGGCCGGGGTCGATTCGATCGAGCACGCCTGCAACGCAACGACGTCCCAGATCGAGCAGATGGCCGGCCGCGACGTCGCGTGGTGTCCGACCATCGCGGTCGTGCGCGACCTCACGTCCAGATCACTGCCGGACCCCGACTACCAGACGCGCGTCCGGTCGTTCTACGCCGAGGCGCTGTACGAGCTCCTGCCACTCGCCTCCTCGCTGGGCGTCACGCTCCTTGCGGGATCCGACACCATCCCGCCGGCGGAGTTCTGGCGGGAGGTCGTGACCCTTCACGAGTACGGGCTATCGCCGGAGCTGGCGCTGGCTGCGGCCACCACCGACGCGCGCCGCTACTTGGGCGCGCCTGACCTCGCAGAGGGCGCGCCGGCGGATCTCGTTCTCTACGACGGCGATCCCCGAGACGACCCCGCCGCGCTCGCGTCGCCCGCGCTGGTGATGGTCGGCGGGCGGATCTTGTCCCGGCGCCGCTAGGAGGAGGCCTCGGCGTTGCGCGCGCGCCACGCCATGTCCGCTTCGAGGTACGACTTGAACCCGATCGATATCGCCGCGTTGAACAGCCCGTCGGCCTCTATCAAGATCGAGCCGACGATGCGGTCGAGCTCGTCGATATCCAAGCCCGCAGCCGCTCGCGCGCCGACCAGGAACACGTCGCCTTCGGCGTCGACCGCGAAATGCACGCCGTACGCGCGCGCGTTGCGCCGGAGCAGCAGCTCGTAGAACGCATCCTTGTTCTCTTGCGGACGTCGCATGAAGAACGACTCGAAGACCACACGGTCGCCCGAGAGCGCGATGCCCAGCGGGATCGTGTGCTTCCGTTCGCCGCGCAATTGCGCGGCCCACTGACCCTCAGCGAGGAGCTTGTACTGGATGTCGGCCTGCTCGAAGAAGCGTTCGATCGTTTCGGCCACAGAAGCCATGCGGCATCAGATGCCGTAGGAGGTGCGCGCGCGGCTGAATGAATCGCGATCGATGCTCATCACGAGGTGGTCGGCCCAGCCGTCTTCTTTGTACGAGCGCTCTGGGATGCGCGCGTCTTCGACGAAACCCGCAGCTTTGTACATGTGGATCGCGCGCTCATTGTGCGCAAGGGTCCAGAGCTCGATCTTGCGAAGGTTGAGGACGTCAAACCCGTACGCGATGAGCGCCATCAGCGCATCGATCCCGTAGCCCTTGCCGCGCACTTCTCGGTCGCCGACGAAGATGTACAGCGACGCCATCTCGTCGCGCGGCCTGAAGTTGTTCAAGCCGATGCGACCGACCGACCTCCCCTCGGCAACGATCACGAACGGGTGCCCTTCGGTACACGCTTGCTCTTCGGACCGGCGGATGTCGTCGAGCGAGAACGCGCGCTCGTAGTCCATCCAGTAGAAGACTTCAGGATCGTTCTGCCACGTTTGGATCGCGGGGTAGTCGTTCGGTTCGACTCGGCGAAGCTGAACGTGCTTGCCGCTGAGCAGCGTCATGGGCCAATGATAGCCGGACCCGGCCGCGCGGTCGGTCTACGAACCGGAAGCTTCTGCGAGGAGGGCGCTTTGCTCTTCGTACACGAGCAGCAGATCTGCCGCGGCGCGCCGCCAGTCGTACCGGCGCGCGTACCGCGCGCCGGCTTGTCCCATCGCGGTCGCAGTCCGCTGATCGGTCAGGATGTGCGCGAGCGCGCGCGCGAACTCTTCGGGGTCCCGGCCGGCAACGAGGGACCCGGTGACGCCGTGACGCACCGCAGTGCGCAGCCCGCCGACGTCGGTCGCCACGACCGGCGTGCCGCACGCCGACGCCTCGAGCGCAACGAGGCCGAACGACTCGGTCCGCGACGGAACGAGAACAGCGTCGGCGGCGCGGTAGAAACCGGGCAGGTCGTCGTGGGGCACCGGATCCCGCAAGAGAACGCGGTCGGCGATGCCGAGGTCCGCAGCGAGCTTTTCGAGGTCTTCGGGACGCAGGCCTGCTCGACCCGACGGCCCGCCGAGCATCAACAGAACCGGATCGAGGCCCGGCGCCAACTCGCACAGGCGCGCAACAGCCCGGACTGCGAGGTCCGGCGATTTCAAGAGCTGGAATCGGCCGGCAAAGAGAACGACGGCCCGCCCACCAAGGCCGAGCGCCCGCTTCGCAGCGCTCCGATCTCCCGGAGTGAAGACCTCGGTGTCGACGCCGGGCGTGACCACGCGGACGCGATCAGGCTCGGCGCCGTAGAGCCGGACGAGGTCGCGCGCTTCCTCGATCGTCGGCGCGAGGATGCAATCGGCTTGCTCTACGATGCGCTCCTCGGCCGTGATGCGCGCGGCCGGCTCCGGCTCGTCGCCCGGTGAAAGGTTGATGTTCTTCACGCGTCCAAGCGTGTGGAAGGACTGAAGCAGAGGGATCTGCCACCGCTCCGCCGCAAGACGCCCGACCCGGCCGGAGAGCCAGTAATGGCTGTGAACCGCGTCGTAGATCGGTGACACGATGCCCAACGAAGCAGCTTCATTCGATTCGAACCGAAGCAATGAGTAGAGGAACTCGCACACATGCTCGTCGAGCTCTTCCTTCGGAACGGGCCGATCCGGCCCGGCGACCAGGTGGATCACGCGAACGCCCGGATCGACTTCGCGGACGAGCTCCCCTTTCCCCGACCACCGCGTGAAGATGTCGACGGCGACGCCCATTTCGGCCAGTCGTCGTGCGACCGACCGCACGTAGACGTTCATCCCTCCGGAATCCCCCATGCCCGGCTGGTCCAAAGGACACGTGTGAACGGAGAGGAGCGCGACCCGGGAAACCGACGAGATCGGCGATGGGGACGCGCTCGGTGACTCAAGACGTTCTTGCATTCGATCCCTTCTCCGGCTGCGGATACGAACGCCGGCCGGGCCACAACCCTTCCCGCGTTATGCCCGGTCCACCTTCAGCTCTATCAACGGCACGTCGACCGCGCCGAACCTGTACTTATAGGGCTCGTCACCACGAAGCATGTCGAAAACCTCACATCCCTCCTCAGCCGCGAGCCGGATGGTTTCGCTCATGAGAACCATCCCCGGCGCGAGCTCGCCCTCGGTGTGATCGTACGCAGAGTTGTAGACACTCCACGCTTTTTTGGCCGCGAAGGAGAACATCCCCGCTAGGGGTTTCCCCTCACGTTCGAGCAAAGTTAAGCGGAGCCACCCTTCTTGCTCGAAGGCGAGCGCGATTCGCGTGAACAAGACGGCAACGTCCTCGTGCATGAACCTGCCCTTGGGCCCGGTGGACGACCGGTGCATCTCGTAGAAGCGCTCGAGGTCGGCTCCGAGCGTGGAGCGATCCGAGAGCCGGATCGTGTAGGGCCCGCCCTCTCGCTCGAGCCGCCTGGCCTTCCGCTTTATCTCGTGCCGGCCCTTGCCGTCCAACGACGCAAGATATTGCTCGTACGTTCCGAGGGGCGCGATCCGCGGGCACACGTCCTGCTGAACTTCCTCGACGGCGTGTCCGGCTGCTTTGGCTGCGCGCGCGAGCGCTTCGGGCCATCCCGAATCGTGCGTGAGTCCGAACAGCTCCGCGCGCGACCACTTCAGCTCATCGACGGCGGTGATGAAGGCCGACGCAACCGCGTCCCGGTCGGCGACGTCGGAGATGGGACCCAAGTAGTCCGTCACCTCTTTGTTCCCGAGGAAACGGAGCGTGCCGTCGAGGTCGACGGTCGCCGTCGCAAGACCGACAAGCAACCCGCCGCGCTTCATCTCGATAGCGGCGAGGGTCTGGTCGGCGCCGAGCTCGGTCTCCCACGCGGCGCGCGCATACTGCGGGGTTTGGAATACGGACGCGGCGGGATCCTTCCGCCACAAGGTGAGCCATTCGCCGGAAAGATCGGTGAGCGCGGCGTCGTCCCGACGGACGCTTACCTCCATGGCTTCGAAGCGTAGCAGCGAAAAGCCCGGCGTCGCCGCCGGGCTTTTCGGTGCGGTGGGATGATCAGCTTGCCTGCTCGGATGTCGCTTTGTCGACGGCCGAGGAGACGGCTTCGATGTTCGCTTCCGTTGCCTTCCGAACCGACGTCGCCGCCGCCTTGATCCGCGCGCGCGCGGATTTCGTCTGAGCGGCCGCACGCTTCGAAGGCGCCGACTTCCGAACCTTCGTCACGAGCTTCTCGCCTCGCTTCGAAAGATCCGTGTACGTCTTCGACGCCCGCTTGGTGAGCTTCGACACGCGTTTCTGCGCCGTATCGGTGAGCTTCCGGGAGCGGTCCACGAGCTCGCCCGCGCGTTGTGGCACGGACGTTCCGAGCGACTGGATCTGCTTCGGCAACTCGCGGATGTCGACCTTCGAATTGAACGACTTCAGCGTGCCGGGCAACGTCGTCACGCGCTGCGGCAGCTCGCGCGCCTTCTCGAGTGCGGTGGTACCGGCGCCGATCGCTGCGTACAGCGGCTTCGTTGCTTTCTTCGTCGCTGTGCTCATTGTGTTGCACCTCCCTTCTGCAAACTCACTACGTTGACGGCGGGAGGACGAAGGGGAGCCAGCCGGGTGAGGGCTGCGAAAGCCTGCGGTCTCCGTCCCCCCGCCTTGGTCTTCATCACCGTGTCACTTCTTCTTTTTCTTCTTGGGGTTCTTGGTCTTGGTCTTGCCGGGAGCCGCGGCCGTCTTGGCCTGCGCGCGTGGCTTCGCCTTCGGCTTGGCGCTCGCGGCGCGTTTCGGCGCGGCCACCTTTCCGTGACCCGACTTCTCTTGACGGAGCGCGGCCACCTTGCGCGCGGTCTGCGCCGGCATGGGAGCCCCTTTGCCTTGCAGCTCGTTCTCGTGCCGGAAGCTCTGATAGATCTCGATCAACACTTGCTTCTGCTTGTCCGAGATCGTGAGGTCGCGAAGTAACGACGTCACGGGGTCGGTCGGATCGTCGCGCTCCTCGAGGATGCCGGCCTTGACGTAGAGGGTCTCGGCAGAGATCCGAAGTGCTTTCGCGATCGCTTGGAGGATCTCCGCGGATGGACGCCGCATGCCGCGCTCGATCTGCGAGAGATACGGGTTCGACACGCCGGCCATGTTCGACAGCTTGCGCAAGGACAGCCGAGCGTTCCGGCGCTGGTCACGGATGAAGTTACCCAGGTCGTGAACCTTGCCGAGCGCAATGTCCACGGGTGCCCTCACCGCTTCTTTCAGATCGCTGGTCACGTCTTGACTTTACGACCCGCCCCGCCGGTTCGCAAACTCTAGCAAGCACATTGGGAAGCGCAGCAAGCACTTCCTGGAAGGTGGAGAAACGCGTCAGGCGCGCCCGAGCGTTCCGTGCGCTCGGAGGACCCCAACCGCCTCGCCACCACCCAACACCGGCGGTTCGCGATGCCGCGGCAACAGGCCGTCGTCGATCAGCCCGAGCTGTTCGAGGACGGATAAGACGGCCGGACCGCGCGCGCGCGCAGCGCCGTCTCGCGTCTTCAAAGCGATGCCGATTCCGGCAACGGATAGGCATGCGAGCCCCTCGGCGCCGCTCTTGATCAACACCTCCGGCGCTGCGGTCATCAGGTCGGTGTCCAGGCGGTCGGTGCCGCCGACGAGGAACGGATGTGCGCGCATCGCCTCGACTTCCGGTCCGCCCTCGACGGTGAGCAGCCCGCGCGCCAGCGCGGACAGCGGGGCGACGAGCGTGGGGACTCCGCACCCGTCGACGAGCGTCGCCCGTACGTCTCCCACGACCGACCCGATGAGCGCAGCAACGGCCCGCTGCAACGGATGGTCGGCATCGCGGTACGTTTCGAGCGGCCATCCCGCCGCTTTGCACGCCGCCACCATGGCCGCGTGCTTCCCCGAGCAGTTGTGAAAGACCGGCGCGCGCTCCCGGACCCCCATCACCGCGGGCAGATACAACGGCACGTCGGCAGGGCACCGCAGGGCGCTCTCGTCCAAGCCGCACTCGGACAAGATCGCGCGCACCGCCGAGACATGCTCGGGCTCGCCGTTGTGCGAGGCGCACGCGATCGCGATGGCCCGGGAGTCGGGCGGCACCCAGCCGGCCTCGATCGAGACCCGCGCTTGCAACGGCTTCGCCGACGAGCGATACGCGGCGAGTTGCTCGGGATCGCCGGACCACGCGAGGAGGCGACCCTGCTCATCGATCACGGCGACGTCCACGACGTGCGTGCTTTCGCGAACGCCGGATCGGACGACCTCGACGATGAGCGGGTCGGCCATCAGCGGCCGAACGCGAGCCGCTCCGCCAGCGCGACCGGGAGTCCGGCCCGACGGATCTTCGCGGCCGCCGTTTCGATCTCGTAGGGGACGCGATGCACCACTGCGGAACCTTCGTCCGTGTCCAGGATCATCATGGAGGCGCGCGGGTCGCCGTCTCGGGGCTGTCCGACGCTGCCCGGGTTGAGCATGAACCGCTTGCTCCCGTTCGCTGCCAGCGAGACCGGATTACCGTCGCGCAACGCGAACCCATCGATACGGCCGCCTTCCTCGACGAAGATCGTCGGGAGGTGCGTATGACCGAAGAAGCAGCGCGCGAACTCCGCCGCACCGAAGCTGGCGCGCGCGGCCTCCAGGTTCAACACGTATTCGGCCGCCGGGTCGACGACCGACCCGTGCACGAGCAGCCCTTCGGCTGCGTCGCCGCGCGGCTCGAGCTTCGAAAGGAATGAGCGTGCGTCGTCGCCGATGACCGACATCGTCCACTCGATGGCATCGGTTGCGATCGCGTTGAACCAGTCGGTGTCGAACCTGCCGGTAGCGGCGAGGTCGTGATTCCCTGCGATGTACACCGCGGAGGGCTGCTCGGCTAGACGAGCAACGACCGCATCCGGATCAGCGCCGTAGCCGACTATGTCGCCCAACACGTACGTCGCGCCGACGCCGGCTTCGGCCGCACGCGCGAGCACCCGGTCCAGCGCTTCGAGATTCGAATGGATATCGGAGATGACGGCGATGCGCACGCAGCAATGCTAACCGCGCGACTCAGTCGACGTCGGTCGTCCCGTGCGCGATCGGCCAAGCCCCGCTCCGCTCGCGGCACAGCGCGGCGAACGATTCTGCGATGGCCGGGTCGAGCTGCGTGCCGCCCGCCGCCAGGATCTCGTGGACGGCTTCATCGACCGAAAGAGCGCGCCGGTACGGGCGGTCGGAGGTCATCGCGTCGAACGTGTCGACGACGGAGAAGATCCGCGCTGCGAGCGGGATCTCCTCGCCCTTCAGGCCGCGCGGATATCCCTTGCCGTCCCAGCGCTCGTGGTGACATTCCACGATCGGGATGGCGCGCTGCAAGAAGCGGATCGGCCCGAGCATCTGTCCGCCGAGGATCGGATGGGTCTGCATGACCTCCCACTCCTCGCGCGTCAGCGGGCTGGGTTTCCGAAGGATGTGGTCCGGGATCCCAACCTTGCCGATGTCGTGGAGCAGGAATCCGTAGCGGAAGACACGGTCGTCGGCCAGCTCGGGCTGAACGCGTTGTGCGAGCGCCACCGCGTAGTCGTGCGCGCGCGACAGGTGCGATCGCGTGTGCGCATCTCGGGCTTCGACGACGAACGCCAGCGTCTTCACCGTGGCGAAATAAGACTCTTCGAGCTCGTGCAGTGTGTGTTCAAGCTCCTCCGCCCGCGCGCGCTCCTTGTGGTAGATCCGGTTCAGGTCGCGCGCGAAGGCGAGCAGCTGGTCGCGGACACCCGCCTCATCGAGGACGGGCAGTTCCTGTTCGTCCATCGAAAGCACGGTAGCGGCTCGTTCGCCGGAAGGCACGGGCCTAAGCTGCCCCATGCTTCGCTCCAATGACCGTTTCGATGAGATCGAGCGGGCTGAACGGCTTCGTGAAGAATGCGTCCGCGCCGGCTCGCAAAGCCTCGTCGCGTGCGGTCGGCGTGCTCTTCGCGGTCAAGATGACGATGCGCGTCGAGACGAAGGAAGGATCGGCGCGGAGTGCACGGCAGACCTCGAAGCCGTCGAGGCCGGGCATCATCACGTCGAGCACGACGACGTCCGGCGGACGAACTGCGGCGATCGCAAGCGCGTCGTGGCCGTCGACGGCTTCGTCGAGGTCGAAGCTCGCATCGTGCAGCACCGCGCTGAGGAGATTGCGGACCAAAGGGTCGTCATCGACCACGAGTACCCGCATGCGGTTTTTCTTCGCCATCGTCACGTCCGGCTCATGGAGATTGATTGAGTATCGGGTGCCGGATGAGGACCCGTCTATAGTCCTCTTGGACCCTCAAGGTCACCCCCGCGGGCTAGAGGCTCGCTAGAAGACGTGGAGCCTCTGGAGCGGGCGATCAGCCGCCGGCGAGTACGTCGCTGGGATCTGCTTCGCCGGTTTGATACCGGCGTGCGAGCTCTTCGTTCAGCGAGTCGAGCACGTCGAGGAGCGGGCGGCGCTGTGCGGACACCTCGTGTTCCGCTCCCTCCAGCTCACCGATGATCCGCCGGATCTCGGCCTCGTCGAGACTCGAGAGGTTCGCGATCGTGTCGTCGGACACGAGCTTCGTCACGCGCCGGTGCGGGTGGGCGAAGTCCAGATTGGGGTCGTTCAGCGGCAGGGAGCCCCGGCTCGGCCCACGCTGTTCATCGCCGGAGAGGATCGAGGGCAACAGCTCGAGGAGCGTCCCGGCATCCTCGCCGCGCGCGCGGCGCTCCAGCTCCTTGGTCAGGATCGCGAGGCGGCCGTGCAGCATGCGCCGCTCGTAGGACAACAGGGCCTCCTCCTCCCGGGTCTCCGCACGCATCGCGCGGACCTCGTCGGTCGAGCGCGCGCGGATGTCCGCCAGGTAGCCGGCTTCCAGGATGTGGTCGAGCCTGCGCTTGTTCTCGGTCACGCGACGACTCTAACGCACATCGATGCCGGCGGGAACGCCGGCTCGGTGCTTTCCTTCGCCCCGAATCGGCCCGCCCGAATACTACGAAAAGCCGCACGATGGACACGAGTCGGCGCAGCGAGCGCAAAGCGCGTTGCTTCGGGCGATTTGAGTGGAGTACACGAACGACCTATAGCGAGGCCATCTTCGGGCAACCTATGCTGGCGAGACGGAAGAAGTCCTAGGACTTGTGAGGCCGTTGTTATCGGAACGGGCCTCAGGGGGGTTTGATCCATGGGTCTACGCTCTCACTTGAACGCGCGTCGATTCGCTCTCGTTTCCGCGCCCTTGCTGGTCGCGTTGACCATGATCATCGGTCAGCCGGTGCAGGCGACGACGAGCTGCCAGCAAAAGAACAGTTGCGTCCTCGTCTTCCTCTCTACCTCGCAGCCAGCAGACGCGCTCATCAATACGGCGATCACATCCGAGCCATTCGGCGCAGGGTCCCCGGTCGCCGTCCAGGTCCAAAAAGCGGGTCCGGGCGGTGTGCCGACGGGCACGCCGGTCGCAGTCAGCGACACGATCGTTCTCTCGGCCGTGAACGCGCCCACGAACTCCGCGAGCACGGTCGGGCTCCCGAACTCGAGCGCCAACACCAACGGGACGCCAACGGCTACGTTCTCGACCCTCGAGGCCGACACCGCGGGCTCATACCGACTGGCGGCCACCGATATATCGAACACCCGTGGCGTCATCGGCGGCCTGTCGACGACCCCCACCAGCGGATCCGGGTCGTCTCCTTACTTCACCATCTTCGACGACCTGCAGCCGTGCACGACCTGCACGGTGGGCAACTCCAACCACGAAACGGTCGTCGTCTCCGCGCCCAGTGCCAACGGTGAGCTTGCATCCTCGCTCGGAGCCGATAACAAGGACAAGTTCCTCACTCAGAACGGAACGCTATCGGACTGTGGCGCTTCGCCGAAGCTTAAGGCTCAATTTGGTCCCAACGTCACGCAGCTCGGCGGCACGCTGAGTGGCGCTCCGGCCGACACGAAGACGGTGACGCTCACGTACGACCAGACATACGTCAACGAGCAGTCCAACAACGGGGCGTCCTTCTACCAGGTCTGCTATCAGCCGGCCGTCGGCGATTCGTTCCAAGACATCAACAACCAGACGGTAACCGGGCCGGCCGTCGGACTGTTGCCGTATCCGTGCGGCTCGACGACGAAGCCGTTCTCGAAGCTCACCCCAGTGTCGGCGCCGTGCATCGCCTCGAAGACGAAGAACACCGGCAGCGGGACGGTAACCATCATCCTGACGCTGCCGCTGAGCGATCCGCGGCTCAACTAGAAGGGGGCGACCGACCTGCGCCGCTTGAACAAATCGCCTCTCGAAGTACGCGGCCGGCGTCGCTAGCTCGTTCTGCGATGCAGCTCTGCCCGAACTGCGGCGAGGAGAACCCCGATCGCTTCCGACTATGCGGGTTCTGCGGGACACCGCTGTCGCAGGGATCGAATGCGGAGAGTGTCCGGAAGACGGTCACGATCCTCTTCTGCGACCTGAAGGGGTCGACCTCGCTCGGCGAAAAGATCGACCCCGAAGCGCTGAGCGAAGTGCTCGCGCTCTACTTCAACGAGATGCGAGCCGTCATCGAACGGCACGGCGGCAAGGTCGAGAAATACATCGGCGACGCCATCGTCGCCGTTTTCGGACTTCCGCGCGCGCACGAAGATGACGCGCTGCGGGCGGTGCGAGCCGCTACGGACATGATGCGTGCGCTCGAGCGCACGAACGAGATCATCGAGGCACGTTGGGACGTCCGTCTGCAAAATCGTACCGGTGTAAACACCGGCGAAGTCATCGCAGGCGATGCCTCCATGAGCCAGCACTTGGTGACCGGCGACGCGGTCAACACGGCTGCGCGACTCGAGCAGAACGCGCCGACCGATCAGGTGCTCATCGGTGAGCCAACATATCGGTTGGTCAAGGACGCGATCGAAGCCGAGCCCGTCCAGCCGCTCGCGCTGAAGGGAAAAGCCGAGCGCGTGCCCGCCTACAGGCTGATCGCCGTCAACAGCGACGAGGCGATCGTCCGCCACCTCGACTCTCCGTTGGTCGGCCGGACCAAAGAGCTTGCGATCTTGAACGGTGCCTTCGAATCCGCCGAGTCGGGCCAGGCCGCGCACATCGCCACCGTCTTCGGACCGCCCGGCGCAGGCAAATCGCGGCTGTTGCGAGAGTTCTTGAACGGGATCGGGGACCGCGCAGTGTTCGTCCATGGGCGATGCCTTTCATATGGCGAAGGCATCACCTACTGGCCGCTTGGGGAGATCGTCCGCGGAGTGTGCGGGATCACCGACGACGACAACCTCCAGCAGGCCTTGTCCAAGGTTCGAGCGTTCATCCCTCATGAGGACGTTGCAGATCGCATCGCGTCTGCGATCGGCATCTCCCACACCCCGTTCTCCGTCAACGAGATGAACTGGGCGGCGAGCCGGTTCTTCGGACAGCTGGCGTGCATCAAGCCGTTGGTCGCGGTCATCGACGACATCCACTGGGCGGAGCCGGCGTTCCTCGACCTCCTCCGGTCCGTCGTACGTTCACTGACTCAAGCGCCGATCCTGCTGCTCTGCTCCTCTCGGCCCGAGCTCTTCGAAGAGCAGAAGGACTGGGGAGAGGGGGATCGAGAAGCTGCGATCGTTCTGGAAGCCTTGACCGCCGAAGAAAGCTCGTCCGTCATCGACAACATCCTCGGGCACGCGGCCATCGACGAGCGCGCGCGCGATCGCATAATCCACGCAGCGGAAGGCAACCCGCTCTTCGTCGAGCAGATGATCAGGATGCTGGTCGAAGACGGCGTCATAGAGCAGAACGCCGCCGGTAGATGGGAGCTGGTCCGGGACCTCGACTCGTTCGCCATACCGGGGTCGGTCAGCGCGCTCATCACGGCCCGTCTCGATCGTCTCACCCCCGCAGAGCAGTCCGTCGTGCAGCGTGCAGCCGTTATCGGCCAGCAATTCTTCCGCGATGCGATCGAGCACCTGCTCCCCGATGGCGCCCGTAACGCGCTCGATCCGGCGCTCGAGACGCTGTCCGAGAAGGGCTTGATCGCCGAGAACGCGGTTTCGTTCGCAGGCCTGAGGACCTACCGCTTCCAGCACATCCTGATCCGCGATGCCGCCTACAGGGGCATGCTTAAACGCACGCGCGCGGAGCTCCACGAGCAATTCGTCGATTGGGTCGAGGGCGCGAATCCCGATCGCGTCATGGAGTTCGAGGAGATCCGCGGATATCACCTCGAGCAGGCCTATCTGATCCTCGGCAATCTGGGACCGCTGAACGACCACGCAGTCCGGCTCGGGCAGCGAGCATCGCAACATCTCGCGGCTACGGGCAGGCGGGCGGTGACCCGCGCCGACATGCACGCCGCCGCGAACCTGCTGCAACGCGCGGCAGTGCTACTTCCGACCGAGGATCCGGTGCGTTTGCGCCTCACCATCGAGGCCGCTGAGGCCCTATTCGAGATCGGTGACTTCGCCACGGCCGACACCTGCTTGCTCAGGGCGTTGGTGGAAGCGGAGTCGATCGAGGACGTGGCGCTGGAGACGACCGTACGCGTCGTTCGCCTGCAGTTGCGGTTCCTGGCGGAGGGCGAGGGGCACGAGGACTCGCTTATCGATAGCGCGCGCGAAGCGATCGAAACGCTCACCGCTGAGGGCGACTACAGCGGCCTCGCGCGCGCATGGCGGTTGCTCGCGTACGTGCACGGGACTGCCTGCCGGTGGGCGGCCGCTGAGGAAGCGATAGAGTCGACGATAAAGTACGCGCGCCTCGCAGGCGATGAGATGATGGCGCGGCGGCTCCTGCCTAGGGCCACGACCTGCCTGCTGTACGGTCCGACCCCGGTACCCCTCTTGATCGACCGGTGCCAAGAGGTCTTGGCCGAAGCTGGTGATGACCGGAAGACACGCGCGCTCACGCTTCGAACGATCGCGATCGCCCAAGCGATGAGGGGCGACTTTGCCACGGCGCGCGACCTGTACCGCTCGAGCCGGGCAATCTTGGAAGAGCTCGGGCTCACCCTCCAAGCCGCTCTGATATCGCTGGTGTCGGGACCGATCGAAACAGCGGCCGGCGACCTTGCCGCCGCCGAGGCCGAGCTGCGACGCGACTACGAGGCGCTCGACGCGATGGGCGAGCGCAACTACATCTCGACGACGGCCGCTTGCCTCGCCGACGTCCTCTACCGCCAACGCCGCTACGACGAGTCGATGGGCTTCACCGAGATCTCCGAGAAGATCGCCGCGTCGGACGACCTCACGTCGCAGTTCATGTGGCGCTCGGTCCGCGGAAAGCTGCTCGCTCAGGAAGGCCGCCTCGACGAGGCCTTAGAGCTCGCGTCGGCAAGCGTCGAGATGGTCCGCCGCACGGACGAGCGGAATTCTCAAGCCGAGGCTCTGGTCGGTCTGGCGGAGGTGCTCGAGCTCTCGGGCTGCGATGAGGATGCGATCGTCGCGGTCGAAGAGGCCTCCGAGCTGTTCCAGATGAAAGGAAACGTCGTCGGCGCCGCCGAAGCACTCTCCATCGAGCAGCGCGTGCGCGCGAAGTCCGGCCGCGATCCTTCGGTCGTCATCGACATCACGGACGGCGTCCCGAACAGGGATATTGACCGGGCCGCACGCAATATGTCATGATTTTGTAAGACTGCCCAGACAGTAGCCGTCAGGGCACCCTTACAGCATGAGGCCCGACGCAAAGGACCAGGCGCGCGCATGAGCACACCACAGACCGTTGCCCTCGGCGCCATCGCCGGCTTCACGATCTTCCTCGGACTTCCCGTTGGCCGGATGCGGAGCCAGAACATCAGGCTCAAGACGTTCCTGACGGGTATCTCCGCCGGCATCCTCGTGTTCTTGCTCTTCGACATCCTCGAGCACGCGACCGGGCCGGTCGAAGACGCGATCAACGCGATCCGAGACTCGCACCACGGATACGGGCACCTTGCTGCGATCGCCTCGGTGTACGCCGGGGGCATCGCGGTCGGGTTGATGGGGCTCTTGTACGTCAGCCGTATGTGGCGACGGCGCCGCTCGCCGGCCAGTCTCGGACCCGGCGCGATGGCCGTCGCTGAAGCCGATGAGGCTAGAGCCCGCGAGCACGAGCTGCTCCATCTCGGGATGTCGATCGCGCTCGGGATCGGGCTGCACAACTTCTCGGAAGGTCTCGCGATCGGCCAGGCAGCGCACACGAACAAGGTGTCGCTCGCGCTCCTGCTCGTCATCGGCTTCGCGCTGCACAACGCGACCGAGGGATTCGGCATCATCGGGCCGCTCGCCGCGGGGAACATCCGCGCCTCCTGGAAGTGGCTAGGGATCGCCGGGTTGATCGGCGGCGGACCGACGTTCCTCGGGACGCTCCTGGGCACGACGGTCACGTCGGATCTGGTGTTCGTGGGATTCCTGGCGCTCGCCGCCGGCGCGATCCTCTACGTGATCGGCGAGCTGTTCGCCTCGGGACGCAAGCTGACGTGGGACTGGATGCTGTGGGGCATCCTTGCCGGCTTCCTGATCGGCCTGGCGACCGACATGATCCTGGTCGCTGCCGGCGCCTAGCTACAGCCCGTACGTCTTCGCGATGATCTCTTTCATGATCTCCGTCGTGCCGCCGCCGATCGGGCCCAAGCGCGCATCACGCCACGCGCGCTGAACGGGGAACTCCATCATGTAGCCGTAGCCGCCGTGCACCTGCAGTGCTTCGTCGGCAACCTTCCAATCGAGCTCCGTCGCGAACCACTTCGCCATGCTCACCTCGCGCAGCGCATCCTCCCCCGCCGCGAGCTTGCGCAACGCGTGGTGGGTCAGTGCGCGCGCGGCCGCGATCTTTGTTTCGAGGTCGGCGAACCGATGCCGCCACACCTGGAACTTCGCGACGGGCCGTCCGAATGCTTCACGATCTTTCGCGTACGCGATCGCCGACTCGAGCGTCTTCTGCGCCGCGGCGACGCCGGCGAGCGCCATCACGAGCCGCTCCCACTGGAAGTTCTTCATGATGCAGATGAAGCCTTCGTTCTCCGGTCCGAGGAGGTTCTCCACGGGAACGCGGCAGTCGTCGAAGAAGAGCTCGGCAGTGTGCGAGGTCCACCACCCGACCGTTCGCATGCGGTTGGTCGTGAAGCCCGGCGTGTCCTTCTCCAGAACGAGGAGCGATATTCCGCCGTAGCCCTCGCCGCCGGTGCGCGCGGCCACGACGACGTAGTCGGCCTTCGATCCATTCGTGATGAACGCCTTCTGGCCCGTCAGCACGTAGTGGTCTCCGTCGCGGACGGCCTTCGTCTGGATACTGGCGACGTCGGAGCCGGCTCCGGGCTCTGTGACACCGAGCGCGCCGATCATCTCCCCGCGGATCGACGGAACGAGCCAGCGCTGTCGCTGGTCTTCCGTGCCGAACCGGTAGATGTAGTACGAGCCGAGGTCTTTGTGTCCACCGATCCCTGCCGCGACGCCGCCGGCACCGCACTGCGCCAGCTCTTCGTTCACGATGGCGTCGGCGATGAGATCGGGACCGGTTCCTCCGTACCGCTCTTCGTACTTCAATCCGAGCAGCCCGAGCTCCCCGAAGCGCAGGTAGAGGTCGCGTGGGAAGTCGTGCGCGCGCTCCCACTCCTCGACGTTGGGAGCGATCTCCTTCCGGATGAACTGTCGGACCGAGTCGCGAAACGCGACGTGGTCCTCCGTGAACAGCTCCCACCGCGCGTCCACTACAGCCCCATCAGCTTCGAGATGACTTCGCGCATGACTTCGTCGGTCCCGCCGCCGATGCGGATAAGCCGCGAGTCTCGCCAGGCACGCTGGATAGGGAGGTCCATCGTGTACGCGGCGCCGCCGAAGATCTGCATCGCTTCGTTGGCGACGCGGCTGGCGACGATGCCTCCATACAGCTTCGCCATCGAGATCTCTTTGACCGGGTACTCCCCGGAGCCGAACTTCCACGCCGCGTCGTAGATCATCCGGCGCGCGGCTTCGATCTCGGTGGCCATCGTTGCCAGTCGGTGAGAGATCGCTTGGTTCTTTCCGATCGGCTTCCCGAACGCGTGTCGATCCTTCGCGTACTGGATGCATGCTTCGAGCAGCCGCTGCGAACCCGCGATCGATCCCGCGACGCCGACGAGCCGCTCCCCTTGCAGCTCCCACATGATCTGCGCGAAACCTTCGCCTTCGACGCCGAGGAGCCCGCCGGCCGGGAGGCGCACGTCGTCGAGCGCGATCTCCGCCGTGTCGGACGAGTGCATCCCGAGCTTGTCGAGGCGCTTCGTCACGGTCCAACCGGGCGTGTCGGTCGGCACGAGGAACAAGCTGAAGCCGTGGTGACCCGCCGGCTTGTTCGTGCGCGCGACCAGCGTGCAGAAGTGCGCGCGCACGCCGTTCGTGATGAAGATCTTTCGGCCGTTGATCACCCAGTCCGATCCGTCGCGCACGGCGAGCGTCTGGATGTTCGCGACGTCGGAGCCGGCGCCGGGCTCGGTGATGCCGAGGCACGCGATCTTCGTGCCTTTGATCGCCGGGCGAAGGTACTCGTCGATCTGTTCAGGTGTGCCGTACTTCAGGATCGGCGGCGTCGCCATGTCGGTCTGCACGGCGACGGCCATGCCGACGCCGCCGGAGCCGCAGCGCGCCATCTCCTCTTTGAGCACGAGCGTCGAGATGTAGTCGCCGCCTTGGCCGCCGACCTCTTCCGGATACGCGAGCCCGAGGTAGCCCGCGTCGCCGAGCTTCGTGAAGACCCAGTCAGGGAAGTCGCCGGCCTGCTCCCAGGCTTCCGCGTGGGGGGCCAGCTCTCGCTCGACGAACGAACGGACGCTCGCGCGGAGCGTCTCGTGCTCGGGGTTGAAGATCGACGAGCGGATCGCGGTTTCCATGGACGGCGGCATGATAACCGCCGCTCCTCAGCCGTTGAGCCCGAGCGTCAGGGTCTCGAGGCCGCGCAGGTTGATCCGGCCGTTCCACATGGGATCGCCGGCCTGCTCGACGTTCGGGAAGCGCTGGATGAGCGAGCCGATGGCAACTTGACCTTCCACGCGCGCCAGCGAGGCACCGAGGCAGTAGTGGGCACCGCCTCCGAACGAGAGATGGTGCGACGCGTCCGCGCGCGTAACGTCCACCGCGTCCGCGTCGGGACCCCAGCGCGCGGGATCGCGGTTCGCCGACGCGAGCACGAGGCCGCAGAACGCGCCCTTCTCGATGGCCTTGCCGCCGACCTCGACATCGCGCAGCGTGATGCGCCGGGACATCTGAACCGGGCTGTCGTAGCGAAGCAGCTCCTCGACGGCGCCGGGCATCAGCGATGCGTCCGCGCGCAGCCGCTCGAGCTGGTCGCGGTTCTTCAACAGTGCGAGCACGCCGTTGCCGATGAGGTTCACCGTGGTTTCGTGCCCGGCGACGTACAGAAGGAGCACCTGCTCCTGCAGCTCGTCGTCCGTCAGGACGTCGCCCTGTTCCTCGGCCGCGATGAGCGCTGAAAGGAGATCGTCGGCCGGCTCTTTGCGCTTGCGGTCGATCATCTCTCCGACGTACTCGTACATATGGTCGCTCGCGTCGGCGATCGCGATCGCGAGGTTGGTGTCGACGATCGGCTCGAGCGAGCGGACGATCAGACCGGACCACGCGCGCAGCTTGTCCCCGTCGGTCGCGGGAACGCCGAGCATCTCGGAGATGACCGCGAACGGGAGCGGGAACGCGTAGTCCGCGATCAGGTCCATCTCTCCGCGCTTTCCCGCGTCGTCGAGCATGTCGTCGACGAGCGCTTGGACGCGCGGCCGGAGGTTCTCGACGACCCGCGGCGTGAACGCCTTCGTGACCAGCTTGCGCAGGCGGGTGTGATCGGGTGGATCGAGGTTCAGCATCGTGTGCGAGCCTCGATCGGCGCGATCGCCGACGGCATCAACGATCATCTGATCGATCGCGGTCGGGCGCGCGTTCGCGTCCTCGACGCTGAGCGTCGGATCCTTCAGGAAGCGCGCGATGTCCTCGTAGGCGAAGAGAACCCAGAACTCCAGCAGCGTGAGATGGACCGGGTCGCTCGCGCGCATCGCCGCGTACTGCGGGTACGGATCGGCGGTGAAACCCGGCTCGAAGGGGTTGTAGGTCACCGGCTCCGTCATCGCGCGCGTCTCCACCGTTCGGACCCGCTCAGCCTATCCATCTGCCGCCGGGGACGTCCTGTTCCTACTTCGGCTCCACGACGCAGATCTCGCCCACGACCTGACCGCACGCCGGCGCGCGAGGCGCCATGTTCGCCGCGGTGACGCCGTTCAAGAACGGAAAAAGGATGCTCGTTCGGTGTCTCGGATCTTGGAGGATCGTCACGAGACTTGGCTGGTTCGGGTTGTAGAGATAGGTCGAGATCGGATCGTTCGGCGGCGGCGCGTGGACCTGCAGGATGAGCTCGTGACCGGGGCGGAAAACGTGACCCGCTGGCCAGACCTCGATCTGATACTGGTACGCCTGCATCGGCACGATGGGGGACGGGTTAAGGAACGGGTGATACGGACGGTACACCTGACCGTCCGGTGTCTTGTCCGAGCGCGCGTACGAGAAGTCGCGGAACGATGCGCGCAGCAAGCCGCGCTGGATGAACGTCGTCGCGCCCGTCGCGATGTCTCGGTCGAGCAGCTCGACCCAGAAGTCGACGTCGGTCGACGTGGCCGTCGCCCAGAGCGTCACGTCCATCGGGCCCGCGAGCACGTTGGTCGTGTTCGGCGGGAACGTAAGCGCGTAGCGCGCGGTGTCCGGGCCGCTCGCATAGCCGGCCGGCGCGAGGAACGGGCCTTGACCGGTGCCGCCCGGGTCTCCCATCTCGCCCGTCAGGAACCGGCCCGTCGCGGTCGAGAGATACTGGATCGTCCCGTCCGCGCCCGGCGATCGACCGAGCGTTCCATCCGCGCGCAAGAAGTAGCGGCGCCAGTCCGTCGAGGGCACGGGCCACGCGCTCGTGTAGTACGGCGTCCACCGCTGCGAACCTTCCGACTCGAAGTACAGCAGGACGCGCTTGGCCGGATCCAAGACGTCGGCACACGAATGGCCGAGGCGCGTCGTCCACGTGGTGCTGCCGTGTCCGAGCAGCCAGCAATCCATCCAGTCTTGCTTCGTGCGCTGCGGGTCGTTGGGGTTGTGCTGCCCCGTTGAGATGACGATCCTCTTCGGGATGCCCGCCGGGATGTGGTTGAACAGGATGTGGCCACCGCGGGGACCGGTCTGCTCGTCCTGGTACTGCTGACCGAGCTGGATCGGTGCGCGGATCCCCGCGATGTGGTTGATGAGGCTCCGCTGCTCCGCCCACGAGTCCGGTGTCGCTTGCATCTGCGAGTAGATCGCGACGAGCGCCTCGCTGTTGAAAGCATCGGTTCCCTCATGCGTGAGGTAGTTCTGCTGGCACTGTGGGTCGCTCTGGAGACCGCCGACGTTGCCGGCGTGCTCCGACGCGGGACGCAGCAGTGCGCCCCACAGGATCGGGAACCCCGGGTTCGGCACGCCACCGGGGTACAGGATCGCGCGGTAGAAGTCGTCGATGAGACCCGACACGGCGATCGCCTTGAGATGTGAAGGATGTTGCGCTGAAACCAGGAATCCCGTGAGTCCGGCGTACGAGTGGCCGTAGATGCCGACGTCGCCGTTGGACCAAGACTGCTTGGGGATCCAGTGGTCGATCACGACCGCGCCGTCTTTCGCCGAGCGATCGCTGAACAAGCTGAGCTGTCGTCCCGAGCAGCCTGTGCCCCGCAACGACATCGCCACGACGACGTAGTCGGGGTCACCGACGAACGTAGTGTCGTCCGGGTCCCCCGCGCCGCCGTACCCTTCGATCGTGAGCAGGGTGGGGTATCTCTTCGTCTTGTCGAACCGGTCCGGGTAGTAAACGCTCACGGCGATCTTCGTGCCGTCGTCGACCGTCACGTATTGGATCGGACCCTTCGTCACCGCGGCTCGGCCGGTCCCGCCGACGGAGGGAACGAGCGCGAAAAGCAGGCACAACAAGACGAAACGCCGCACGGACCCTCCGATCGGTGGATTCGAGTCTGGGTTCGCTTTGTCTAATGCCGAATCCTCCCAAGGCACGCGGAAGCCGGGGCCACGCGGGCCCCGGCTCTCGTCTCGATCCCTAGCTGAACATCCCGACGACCTTGTCGAAGATCGTCTGGAAGAAGCTCGTGATCGCACCGCCTTTCGCCCAGTTCAGCAGCAGCAGCGCGATCGTCGCTGCGACGAGGATCACGAGCGTGTACTCGGTCGTCGACTGGCCGCCTTCACCCGGACACAGCAGCACCGACACCTTCCGAAGCATCCGGCGAACGCCGGCGCGGAGCGACTCGGTCATACCACCCTCCTTGGGTCGCCCCGTCCCAGACGCACGACGGTCGCGCGCCTCCCCGTGCAAGGTCCGTCTTCCGAGCGGCCCTCACGCCTTGCTCAGCGTTCTGATCGCGGAGATCGCAATCGGCGCGATCGTCAGCAGGACGAACGCCGGGAGGAAGCAGAACACCAGCGGGAAGATGAGCTTCACCGGCGCGGTTCGCGCTTCGGCTTCTGCCGCCGCGCGGGCGCGCGAGCGAAGCTCGCGCGCTTGGGCGACCAGCGTGTCCGCGAGCGACGTCCCGAATCGCTCGGCGCGGATGAGCGCGCTCGTGAGGCTCCGGACCTCCTCGATACCCGCGCGGTCGGCGATGCGTTGGTACGCCTGCGCGCGTGTCATCCCGATGTCGAGCGCGGCGAGCCCGTCCGAGAGCGCCTCTCCCAGCCGGCCGGTCGTGCGCGGTGCAATGACTCGGATCGCGCGCTCGACGCTCATGCCTGCAAGCAAGCACGTCGAGAGCCGGTCGAGCGCGAACGGCAGCGCGCGACGGGCGTCGATCATCCCGGCGCGATCCGCGCGCGCATCGAATGACAGTCCGGCTCGCCAACTGATGACGAGACCGAGAGGGACGGCGGCGAGCACACGGTAGCCGTGCGTGGACGACGCGATGAGAATTGCGGCGAGAGCGGCGCCCAGCGCACACCGCTGAAGCAAGCGCTCGGGATCGGCGGCGGCATGGGCCGTCGACCACGCGTGGGCGCGCGCAGAGTGGGAGAGCAGCGTCCCGAGACGCGCCCGTCGCACCGCGGTAGGAGACCCCGACCTGAGACGGGCGCGCACGCGCCGCGCGTGAACGAACGCGATCACCGCGGTCGCAGGAGCGCGCGCATCCAGAGCGCGCCGCCCGCCTCGAGCACGACCCCACTCG
>Ga0209577_10000173_pt1 | contig 62871 bp, 51 predicted proteins | sample GraSoiAngelo_109_FD_185874 | JGI IMG/M metagenome (GOLD analysis project Ga0209577, IMG submission 185874) | Grasslands soil microbial communities from the Angelo Coastal Reserve, California, USA - 14_0903_12_20cm (SPAdes) (version 2) | ecosystem: Environmental > Terrestrial > Soil > Grasslands... | reverse complement strand
TACAACCGAATACAACAACCAAAACTCGCCAGCGACATTTATCACCATAGGCAGTGAGAGTTGCACTACGACAACACCGACACCCACTCCTACTGCTACACCAGTTGCAACCCCCACTCCGACTCCAACCGCGACACCAACTCCAACTCCATTCCCTACCGCGACGCCAACACCTACTGCTACACCTACGGCAACGCCTACACCTACTGTTACTCCGACTCCAACGCCTACCCCGACGCCGACTGCTACTCCGACCCCAAGGCCTGGTTTAGTGGCGGCGTATGGGTTCAATGAGGGAAGCGGGGCAATTGTGACTGATGTGTCTGGTAATGGTAACAACGGAACGATTAGCGGGGCGACCTGGACGGCGTCTGGCAAGTATGGCAATGCCTTGAGCTTCAATGGAACCAATGCGCTGGTGACCATTAACAATGCGGCTTCACTGCAATTGACGAGCGGAATGACATTGGAGGCGTGGGTGTATCCAACCACCATAAGCAACAAATGGCGAGACGTGATCTACAAGGGCAATGATAATTATTATCTAGAGGGGACTTCGAACAATTCCCATCGCCCGGCGTTGGGTGGCACGTTTGGTACTCCTGTCTATGGGACAGCGGCGCTGACGGCTAACACGTGGACGCATCTGACAGGGAGCTATGACGGAGCGACAATGAGGTTGTATGTAAACGGAGTGCAGGTGGCCAGTCGAGCACAGACCGGTGCCATCGCGACTTCGACCAATCCGTTACAGATCGGTGGAGATAGCATTTACGGCCAGTATTTTGTGGGGCGGATCGACGAAGTCAGGGTGTATAACCGAGCGCTGAGCGCCGCTGAGATCCAGAGCGACATGAATACGCCGCTCGTTGCGGCAAGTGATGATTTTAACCGGACGGATGGAGGGCTCGGCTTGAATTGGACCAAGCCGCTACCCGCGTCGGAACAGACGTTGGTCATTGTCAACAACCAGGTGACACCCGACACGGACAACACGCACTGTTATGCGTATTGGTCGGCGAACACGTTCAATCAAAATGAGTACTCCCAGGTGCGCATCAGCAACGTAGGCCCGTGGAACGGCGTGATTGCGCGGGCGCAGCCGATGATTGATCGATTCTACATGGCCTTTGTATTTGGGCCCAATGACTACCGCCTCTATCTGCGAAAGGACGGGCTTTATTATTCCTTGAGCACGGGAAGTACAGAAACATGGGTCGCTGGCGACATCATCCGTTTGGAGGCGGCAGGGTTGAACCCGGTGCAACTGACATTGCTTCGGAACGGCAATACGGTCTTGAGCTACACGGATGCGACAGAGAACCTCGTTGGAGGCAGCCCCGGCATCGGGATCTACTCGCCGACAGGAGCTCATCTCGCGATCGACAACTGGCAGGGTGGGAACTTGGGCCCGCTGGGGCCTGCGATGCCTGAGACGCCGCAGACGCCAAGTATGTCGGGAAATCTCGTAGCCACGGCATTAGGTATGAATCAGGTCAAGCTGACTTGGACACCGTCAATCGGCAACGCCGGTGTGGCAAAGTATGAGGTGCAGCGGAAGGAGCCCGGAAGTACGGGGTTTGTGCATGTGGGCACGACTACAGGAGCGAACTACACCGACACGGGATTGGCTGCGGGGAGTAGGTATAGCTATCGCGTCCTAGTTAGGGACGCGACCGGTAGGCTCGAGGAGTATTCGGGAGTGGTGAGCGCGACAACAGGTTCACCCACAATCGATCCTCAGAGCAATGAGTGAGGCGACTCACCGGGGCGCAACCCGGCGTGGCCGATGGCCCAAACCATCGCTAACCGTCCTTTATCAAGTATGTCATCCGACGTGCTGGAACGAAATCAAACTGTCAGCAACATGATCCCGCGGCTGAAGGCGCAACCAAACACTTTGCGGAACCTCGGAACCTGCCGTTTCTGCGGAACCGGGCTGCGGCATACGTTTGTGGACCTCGGCATGTCTCCACCTTGCGAGACCATTCTCGAGCGCGCACAACTGAACCAGATGGAAGCCTTCTATCCGTTGCACGTGTTTGTATGTGATCAATGCTTCCTGGTGCAGCTACAGGAATACGTGGCGCCGGAAGACATATTCACCGAGTATGCGTACTTCTCTTCCTACTCAGACAGCTGGTTGGCACACGCAAAAGCGTACGCGAAGCTGATGATTGAGCGTTCTAAGCTGAACGCCCAAAGCCACATTGTGGAATTGGGCAGCAATGACGGCTATCTGCTTCAGTATTTCGTAGAGGCTGGTATCCCGGTCTTAGGCATTGAGCCAGCCGCGAATGTTGCCAGGGGCGCGATTGCCAGGGGCGTTCCCACGCTGGTGAAATTTTTCAGCGCTGAACTGGCTGAGGAACTGGCGCGCGACGGCATGCAAGCTGATCTGTTGATCGGCAACAATGTGCTGGCACAAGTGCCTGATCTTCGCGGTTTCGTAAAAGGCATGAAGATCCTGTTGAGGCCAAATGGAATAATCACGCTCGAGTTCCCCCATCTGATGCGGTTAATCGCAGAGAATCAGTTCGACACTATTTATCACGAACATTTCTCCTATTTTTCCTTCCTGACTGTGAAGAAGATTCTTGCGGAATTCGGCTTGACTGTCTTCGAGGTGGATGAACTGCCAACCCATGGCGGCTCACTGCGAATTTATGCGCGGCATGAGCAGGACAATTCTCGTCCGGTGACCCTGAGCGTCCAGGAACTGGAAGAACGAGAAGAGAAAGCCGGTTTTACTCGGTTGGAAACGTACTTCTCATTTGCAGAAAAGGTAAAAGAAACCAAGCGCAAAATTTTGGATTTTCTGATTCAGGTAAAACGGGAAGAGAAATCGGTCGTTGGTTATGGTGCGCCCGGCAAAGGGAACACGCTTCTCAATTACTGCGGCATTCGCAGCGACTTTCTCGATTACACTGTCGACCGAAACCCTTACAAGCATGGAAAATTCCTGGCCGGAACACACATTCCGGTATTCGACACCGGCAGGATTCGTAAAACCAAGCCCGATTACGTGCTGATCCTGCCTTGGAATTTGAAAAAGGAAATCAGCGAGCAGTTGTCTTATGTTCGCGAGTGGGGCGGCAAGCTGGTGGTGCCGATCCCGGAGGTGGAGATCTATTAGTGGTTTTTCGGGAAACAAAGTTACCGGGAGCTTTTGTCATCGAGCTGCAAAAGTACGAAGATGAACGAGGCTTCTTTGCGCGCTCCTGGTGCCAAGCGGAATTCGAAGCGCGTGGCCTGAATCCGCGAACCGTACAGTGCAACATCTCGTTCAACAAGCTGAAGGGCACGCTTCGCGGCATGCATTACCAGGTTGCTCCCTGCGCCGAAGCAAAGCTTGTGCGCTGCACACGAGGGGCAATTTGCGACGTGATCATCGACCTCCGCCGTGAATCGCTAACTTACAAGCAGCATGTCTCGGAAGTGTTAAGCAGCAACAATTACAAGGCGCTGTTCATTCCGGAAGGATTTGCGCACGGTTTTCAGACACTCGAAGACGACTGCGAAGTGTTCTATCAAATGTCAGAGTTTTATTCATCTGAGCATCAGCGCGGCATACGCTACAACGATCCCGCATTCAAAATCAATTGGCCGATTAAGGCGACTGTGATTTCTGATCGCGACAGCAACTACGAGGACTTCAGGGAGGAATAATGCTCACCCGAACCACGGACCTCTCCAGCCTTCGCTCCATGCTTCAGAACTCTTCGCTCGGCGACGAGATCTATTCCCTGATCCGTGAGCTATATCCCATCTGCCGCAGTATTACAGGTGAAGGATTCCGCCAGACGCTTGGTCGCGTACGGAAAGAAATCCCTCTGGAGGTGCACGAAGTTCCCAGTGGAACCCAAGTATTTGATTGGACCGTGCCAAAGGAGTGGAATATCCACGACGCCTACGTGAAGAACAGCCGCGGGGAACGGATCATCGACTTCAAAAGGCACAACCTGCACGTAGTCAACTACAGCGTTCCCGTGCATCGCAAAATGTCACTGGCGGAATTGCGTGCGCATCTTCATACATTGGCTGACCAGCCGGACTGGATTCCTTACCGCACGTCCTACTACAAAGAGAGCTGGGGATTCTGTTTATCTCATAACCAATTGCAAACGCTGCGCGAAGATGAGTACGAAGTGTGCATCGATACCACACTTGAAAGTGGATCCTTGACGTACGGGGAGTGCTACCTTCCGGGCGAGAGCTCGGCGGAAGTTCTGATCTCGTGCCATGCGTGTCATCCTTCACTCTGCAATGACAACCTTTCAGGCCTTGCGATCGCGACTTTTCTTGCGAAGTATCTAGGCGAAGCCGAGCTGCGCTACTCGTACCGCTTTCTATTCATACCTGGGACGATCGGGGCAATTACATGGTTGAGCCAGAATGAATACCACGTAAACGCTGTACAACATGGCTTGGTCCTGACGTGCGTCGGAGACCGCGGACATATCACTTATAAAAAGAGCCGTCGAGGAGATGCGCAGATCGATCGCGCTATGATGCATGTGCTCGAAAATTCAGGTCGCAGGTACGACATTGAAAATTTTTCGCCGTATGGCTACGATGAGCGCCAGTATTGCTCGCCGGGATTTAACCTGCCGGTTGGATGCTTTATGCGCACACCGCATGGAAGATTTCCGGAATATCACAGCTCTGCCGACAATCTGGAGTTAATGGATCCGGCCAGTCTTGCGCATTCGCTGACGACATGCTTGTCGGTCTTTTACGTTTTGGAAAACAATCGATCGTATTGCAGTCAGAACCCAAAATGCGAGCCGCAGCTAGGTCGCCGTGGGCTATACCGCGAAATAGGCGGAAATCGCGACGCAAAGCGCCAAGAAACCGCGATGTTATGGGTGCTGAACCTGTCCGATGGACAGCATAATCTGTTGGATATTACTGAACGATCCGGGTTAGCTTTTGAAACGGTTCATGAGGCGGCCGGCCTGCTGCTGCACCATGGCCTATTGAAAGAAGTTCCGGCGCGATCTGATTCCGGCTTATGACGCATCTGGCTAATCAAGTAGCCGTGGTTACTGGCGCAAATAGTGGAATCGGGAAGGCGATCACTTTGGCCCTGGCTGCGCAAGGCGCGACAGTTTGCCTTGTCGGCCGGAGAATGGAGGCGTTGCAGCTAGTCGCTCAGCAAGCCTCGAATGGTTCCGCGTGCTATCAGGCGGATCTCGGGCTTGATTCGGATATCACAGAGCTGGTCGCAAACCTCAAGCAGGACCTTAAGGCCATCGATACCTTGGTTCACAGCGCCGGAGTCATTCGGTTGTCTTCCTTTGAATCTTCCAGTCCGGACGAACTGGATTGGCACTACAAAGTGAATGTGCGCGCGCCATATCTCCTGACTCAGGGTTTGCTGCCGATGATCAAAGCACGACAAGGTCAGATCGTGTTCGTGAACTCAACCGCTGGCCTTCGCGCCGGCGCAAATGCCAGCCAGTATGCGTCAAGCAAACATGCCTTGAAGGCGGTAGCGGATAGCTTGCGCGAAGAAGTAAACTCAGCCGGCATTCGCGTAATGAGTCTGTTCTTGGGGCGGACCGCCAGCCCAATGCAGGCCAGCGTCCATCAAATGGAGCACAGGAAATATAGCCCGGAATTACTAATGCAGCCGGAGGATGTCGCAGCGGTTGTCATTAATGCCCTGACGCTGCCTCGAACTGCTGAAGTTACAGAAGTCAGTATGCGGCCCTGCATGAAGTCGTACTAATCGCAGCGAGAACTAAAAGACATAGACGTGATTCAGGAGAACAGATTATGAAAGTGGTTTTGTTTTGCGGTGGTTTCGGCATGCGCATGCGCGAATATTCCGAAGCTTTGCCTAAGCCGATGGTGCCGATTGGATATCGGCCCATCCTTTGGCATGTAATGAAGTATTACGCCCACTATGGACACAAAGACTTTATTTTATGTTTAGGTTACAAGGCTAACATTATCAAAAAGTACTTCCTCGAATACGACGAGTGCGTGTCAAACGACTTCGTCCTCTCCCGCGGAGGTAAGAACGTTGAGTTACTGAGTAGCGACATCGATGACTGGAACATCACTTTTGTCGACACAGGGCTTACCTCGAACGTTGGTCAGCGCCTGAAAGCTGTGCAAAGGCAGCTTGAAGGAGAGGAGATGTTCCTTGCCAACTATACCGATGGCCTTTCGGACGTACCGCTCCCTGCAGTCATTGAATCTTTCAAGGATAGCAAGAACATCGCCTGCTTTGTGGGTGTGAAACCGCGGGCCAGCTTCCATCTCATCACTATGGAGTGCGGTGGCGTCGTCACCAGCATCGAGCACATCGCGAAATCCGGGGCGCGGATGAACGGGGGATTCATGGTGTTGCGGCAAGAAATCTTCAGTTACATGAACGACGGAGAGGAACTCGTAGAAGAACCGTTCCGGCGGCTCATCGACGCTGGCCGGCTGATGGTCTATCCACATGACGGCTATTGGGCGTGCATGGATACTTTCAAAGAAAAGCAGGACCTTGAAGACCTCTTCGGCCGAGGCAGTGCGCCTTGGGCAGTGTGGAATCGTCAGCACGAAATCAACAAATGATCTCGTGCAATCTGAATCGCTTTAAGCGGGTGCTATGCCTGGGGGCGCACAGCGACGACATTGAGATCGGCTGCGGTGGCACAGTGCTGCGGATGATTGAGCAGTCGAAGAGCATCGAATTCTACTGGCTCGTGCTGTGTTCCAATCCGACGCGAGCCAAAGAAGCCAGGCGCAGCGCGAACGTCTTCCTGCGGGGTGCACGGCACAAAACGATTGTCGTGAAATCCTTTCGAGATGGATTCCTTCCCTACCTCGGTCCGCCGGTCAAAGAATGCTTCGAGGAACTCAAGCAAGGCTTCACGCCCGACGTAATCCTTACGCATTGCCGGCACGATCTTCACCAAGACCACCGTTTGGTGTGCGAGTTAACGTGGAACACTTTTCGCAATCACTTCATTCTCGAATACGAGATCCCCAAATACGACGCCGATCTGCGCTCACCTAATTTTTTCGTGCCTTTGAGCGACGCCCAGGCGCGCAAGAAAGTGAAGAGCCTGATTCGGTACTTTAACACGCAACAGAATAAGCAGTGGTTCTCCGAGGAATTGTTTTACGGTCTGATGCGGCTGCGAGCCACCGAGGCTGCCTCACCGGCTCGTTACGCGGAGGCTTTTTGCTGCCGGAAAATGCTGCTCGGAACCTTGAACTGAACCGAGTGGCGGGCCTCGGTAAATTCGCCGCGCCGACTTCTATCCATGCATGAGTATGCAGTCATCGGCGGAGGCATCGTAGGACTGGCAACGGCGATGGCTGTGGGTAACAAGTATCCCAAGGCGAGGATTCTCGTCTTGGAAAAGGAGCAGGATCTTGCGCAGCACCAAACTGGCCGAAATAGCGGCGTGATCCATTCCGGAATCTATTACAAGCCAGGAAGTCTGAAAGCCAGGTTCGCGCGGGAAGGTAACCGCTCAATGGTTGAATTTTGCAGCGAGCACGGCATCAAACATGCAGTCTGCGGAAAAGTGATCGTTGCCAGCAAACCGTCGGAACTTCCGCTCCTGGAGAGCCTGTTTCAACGCGGCCTCGATCACCGGCTTGCTGTTACACGGCTCTCGCCTGAACAAGTCCAGGAAACTGAGCCGCATGTGCGCTGCCTCGCCGGCGTCAACGTTCGCTCTACGGCAATCGTCAACTACCGCGAGGTTTCTGCGAAATATGTTGAACTGGTTAAATCAAACGGCGGAACTGTGCGAACCGGCATTCGGGTCGAGCGCTTGCGCAGGCTGAATGGGATTCAAATCATCGAAACACCTCACGGAGACTTTGAGGCCGGATTCATCATTAACTGTGCAGGTCTGTTTAGCGATCGCGTGGCTCGCTACAGTGGCCTCGATCCGGCCGCGAAAATTGTCCCGTTCCGGGGCGAGTACTACCAATTGGTCCCTGAAAGGCGGCATCTCGTAAAGAGTTTAGTTTACCCAGTGCCCAATCCCGAATTTCCGTTTCTAGGTGTTCATTTTACGCGCATGATTGATGACTCCGTGCACGCCGGGCCCAATGCCGTGCTCGCCTTCAAGCGCGAGGGCTATAGCAGGACGGACATCAACTGTGCCGACTTGTTTGAAACCCTTACGTTCTCGGGTTTTTGGAATCTGGCGCGGAGGTATTACCGAGATGGGATCATGGAGATGTTGCGTTCTGTGAGCAAACGTGCGTTCGTCAAGAGCCTTCAACAACTCATCCCCGAAATAACTGAAGATGACTTGGTTCCGACGCATTCCGGAGTGCGGGCGCAAGCGTTGATGCCTGATGGAAAATTGGTGGACGATTTCCTGATCGTGAAGGGAAAAAATTCCATTCACGTGTGCAATGCCCCCTCGCCGGCAGCGACGGCCTCACTTGAAATCGGCCGCTTCGTTGCGAATCAAGTTCCGGAGGTGACGCTGGCTCGGCAATGATCTCTCACCGTCAATCATGGCAAATCCAATGCGCCCGGCCTCGCTACGTCCTACACAACTCGATCTCATTGCGATTGCCCACTCATCGCTGCAGCGTCTTGAGCGCCACCCTAGTCAAGTTCTGACTCAGTCTCTCTTACCGTCAATCTCTCACTACCCAAGATGAAAATCGCTGTAGTCGGCCTGGGTTATGTAGGATTGCCCCTGGCAATCCAGTTTGCGCGTGCGAATGTCACGGTTCTTGGGCTCGACATCGACGCTGCGAAGGTCGATTCCATCAATCAGGGGCGCAGTTACATCAAGCATATTGGGTCAGAGGCAATCGAGGAAGTCGTAAAACAATGTAAGCTCAGCGCATCCACCGACTTCAACCGAGTGAGGGAAGTTGAAGCGGTGATTATTTGCGTGCCGACCCCTCTTAGTAAAAACCGGGAGCCCGATATCTCGTTTATTCTCGAAACGGGCCGGACCATAGCGCCGCATCTCTCCAACGGGGCTTTGGTAGTACTCGAATCGACAACCTATCCCGGCACAACAGATGAGGATTTGCGGGCTGTCTTAGAACAAGGCTCGAATATGCAAGCCGGCGTAGATTTTCACCTGGCTTTTTCACCGGAACGCGAGGATCCGGCCAACGAACAGAGTAAGGTGAAACTAATTCCGAAGGTGGTGGGCGGTTATACTCCTGCGTGCCTTCAACGGGCCATGATGCTTTATGGTAAAACGATCGACAAAGTGGTGCCCGTCTCTTCGTGTCGCGTGGCTGAGGCGAGCAAGCTTCTGGAGAACATTTTCCGCAGCGTAAATATCGCGCTGGTCAATGAGCTGAAAATCGTGTACGGCGCCATGGGAATTGACATCTGGGAGGTCATCGAAGCCGCCAAGACGAAGCCATTTGGTTTCATGCCGTTTTATCCCGGCCCTGGGCTTGGCGGGCATTGCATCCCCATCGATCCATTTTATCTCACATGGAAGGCTCGCGAATATGGTCAACATACGCGTTTCATTGAGCTGGCCGGCGAGATCAATACGCGCATGCCCGAGCATGTTGTGCGCGCGGTCGCAGATGCGCTCAACACGCGATGCAAGGCCATCAACGGCTCCAAGATTCTGATTCTGGGTCTGGCCTATAAGCCGAACGTCGATGATGAGCGCGAGTCGCCCAGTTATGCGTTGATGAAGTTGTTGGCAGAACGAGGCGCAGAGGTGGCCTATTACGATCCATATGTTCCGGTGATTAAACCAACTCGCGAACACTCGCAATTTGCGGGAAAAAAATCCGTCGAGTGGAACCGTGCAACGATAGCGGCGTTCGATCTTGTGCTTATCGCGACGAACCATTCGTCAGTGAACTATCACGAACTTGGTGATTGGGCGCGGTGCATAGTGGATACTCGAAATGCGATGGCTGGTGTGGAAATTGGCCAGGAGAAAGTTTGGAAAGCGTAGCGAAAGAAGCCGCAGATCAAAGGAATTCCCGACGCTCGTCGCATTTCCGGCAGGATCCTCAAAAGACCGGCTAATACCCAGCACAAGTCCCTGTGACGTCTTAGCGTCGCCCCCATCGCTTTTATCTTGCGTACCAGCAATTTCATAGAGTAAACAATGCTGCATGACGCCAAAGAGGAAACAGATGTGCGACGATCGAGGATTGCCTGGCACTGATACGGCTGACCGCAAACGTGTGTGGCGTTCTCCTTCTCTCCTTTTCGGTTTTCTGGTTTGTGCCGTGCTCACATTGGATGGCTGCCAGAGCCCGCTACCGCCCTTGCCGAATCCGCCAGGTCCTTATACAGCCGTGAGGCTCTCTCCCGGAGATGTGCTCAAGCTTTCGTTTGCTGAAGAAAGCGATCTGGATCAAACGCAAAAAATTCGCCGAGACGGGAAGATAAGTTTGCCGTTTCTTGGGGAAGTGACCGCTGCCGGTAAGCGGGTCATCGACCTCCAAAGAGAGCTTGTCCGCCGCTACGAAGATCAGCTCGATAACCCCGAGGTGCTGGTCACGTTGGAGAACAGTTCGGCAACCGTGATCATATCGGGATTCGTCACTTATCCGGGCAAAGTTACGTTTGATCGCCCGACGACTGTGTATCAGGCGATTATGCAATCGGGCGGAGTGAGTGATTATGGAAGCCTCAGCAATATTCATCTCACTCGCATAATCAACGGAGTGCAGCGCACGGAGACAATTAATCTTCGACCGAATATTCGCGGCCAGCCTACACTACCAAAATATGTCCAGGATGGAGACGTGATCTACATCTCGCGCAGCTTGTTTTGATTTGACGTGCCGGGGCAGGGCGCGACTTGCAAACATGATTTTGCCATGTCGAATTCACCGGGCCCGTAACCGCGCTAATTCGCTGGCGCTCGCGCTCGTCCTCGTCACTTGCTTATTTGCTCCTGTCCGCGAAGCGATGAGTCAAGATGCCGTTGCTGCCGCGTCGGAAGCTGCCGGGCTCGGCTGGCTGCCAGCTGTTCCAATTCGATTCACCGCAGGCGTGGACATGGGGTACGACGACCACGTTAACGGGGGCACCGGTAGCGCGAGCTCAAGCGGTCGAAGCTCGTTATTCACGAGAGAAAACTTGGTCCTCACTTATGCCCGCCCCGGCGAGCGAACAATAGTCAGTTTGATTGGTGTCGGGCGCTTTGAACAGTTTTTGGATCTGGGAACGGACGATAAAAACGGGAACGTAACGTTGTCGATTACGCATAACCACTCGACACGGCTATCCTTCTACGCCAGCGTTTACGCCGCTTATGAAACCGAGCCGGATTTCAAATCCGATGTCGGCCCGGAGAACGTCCGCGCCGATCATTTCGACACAATCGATATTTTTTCGGTCACTTATCAATGGCTCCCGCGAGTTAGTACGGTAACAAGTTACACATTCGAGCGCGTTAAGTACGCCGATGCATCGATTGGAATGACTTCAGACCGGGTCGATAATACATTCGGCGAGACGGTTCAATTTCGCCTGACAAGCCGTACGAATCTTGTCGGCGACTACCGATACCTAATATCGGATTACGATATCGCTCCGAACGATTCCAATACTCATTATCTTCTCGGTGGTATCGATCATCATTTGACCGAGCACTTAATCATTCACGCGCGTGGCGGGCCCTCATTGCGCTCTCTCAAGAACGACGGCGATTCGACCAGCCCATACTTCGAAGGTTCGCTTGAGTACATTATGAGCAACCACTCGCTGAACTGGACGACAAGCTACGGCTTCGAAGCGCCGACTGAGGCAAACGCGTCGGTCCGTAAGACGTTGCGAACCGGCCTGGTCCTGACGTACAATCTGACTTCCAGACTCAGCTCTACGACCGCCGTCTATTTTCACCACGATGAAAATCAAAGCTCGGCTTCATCCGGAACCGGCTCCGCTGGGTCGCAGGATACTCTCGATCTTTCGCTTGGCTTGGGCTACACGATCAATACGCGCCTTGCCCTGCATGCTAACTACAGCTATACCTCTCAGAGCTCGTTAGGAGGGACACCAGGTTACACGCGAAACAGCTATTCCGCTGGCTTGACTTACACTTATTGAGAATCTTTCAGACGAGACAGTTTAGCCACAGGTAGCTCTACGAACAAAGATCGAAGCCGCCCCGATCCCCCGGAACCTCAGAAACACAATTGGCAATGCTGCATCCACCAAATGGAGCTGCTGCTCGAGACCCGATCGTTCGCGCGCAGGGACGTAACGTCTCCGAATCCAGCGCATCGAACCACAGAAACATGTGGCGGTTTGGGAGCGGCGCTTGTTTTGTCATTTTGCTGCTGGCTGCGTTTGGCAGGCCCCTTCTCGGATTGGCAAATTATGCGGCCCACAGTTCGCTGCACTCGCACATCCTACTAATTCCCTTTGTTTCAGGCTACCTCCTTTATCTTCGACGGGATCAACTGCCGAAAGAACGCGTCGCTGATCTTCCCCTCGGCATCTTGGCACTGGCCGGCGGTCTCGGCGTTCTCCTGTTCGCTCACTGGTTGGCCTTCGCTGGACGGGCGCCTACAGACAATTACTACTTCGTTCTTCTGACCATCTCGTTCCTTTGCTGTCTTGCTGCGGGAGGTTTTTTCTTTTTCGGGCGCGACTGGATGCGAGCAGCAGCTTTTCCACTAGCCTACCTAATTTTCATGATTCCAATGCCTGATGCAATGGCAGATGCGCTGGAGAGTGCTTCGAAATATGCCTCGGCGGAGGTGGCAAATATCCTTTTTCACCTCAGCGGCACGCCTATTCTCCGGGCAGGTCGCGTTTTCCAACTGCCGAACATTACCATCGAAGTTGCACAAGAATGCAGCGGCATTCGGTCGAGCTGGGTGCTTTTGATGACCAGTGTCCTGGCCGCCAATTTATTCCTGAAGACCTCGTGGCGGCGTATTGTGCTTCTCGCATTCATCATCCCGCTCGGGATTTTACGAAATGGCTTCCGCATACTCGTGATCGGTCTCCTCTGCGTGAATGTAGGCCCGCAGATGATTCACAGTCCCATACACACCCGTGGCGGGCCTATCTTCTTCGTCCTTTCGCTGATTCCGCTTTTGCTGCTGTTGTGGTGGCTCCGCAAGGGTGAGATCCGGGCTCGCTCAGTAGAATAAAGCTGAGGCATCGCACCGGGCTCGAAGGTTCTGCCTTTCTTCCGGTGGGCGCCTGGTTCGCCCCCGTTTCATTTTTTACGCAAGTTTTCGAGAACTTTGTCCTCCGGTTTCCGGAGAACGCTTCAGAGACCCGACGCTACGGCTCGCGCCCAGAGAGCGTTTCGCTGAACGAATGAGACCTCGATTTAGTGATCGGCCGGAAACTCGTGCCATAACTGAAACTGCAATGCGATTCATCATGTCAGCTCGGAGCCAATTGTGAATCCGAATGCCGTTTTAGCGTTGGCCGCCGCCATGTTCAGCGCCGCTTTGGCGGCGACTGCGGCCCGTAGAAAGCAGCGTTCGCTTGCGACCTGGTGTTTCTCGGCTGGAATGCTGGCTTTTGCCTTGGAAAGCCTGTTTGGGGCAATAGCAAACGATACGCTCCTTCCTGAGAGGGCGGCCTTTTGGCAAACGCTTTCTCTGGTGGCAAGATCATTTCTCCCTGGCATTTGGCTAACGTTTAGCCTGACATATTCCAGGGCAAACTACCGCGATTTTCTCGTCCAATCGCGGTGGCTTCTTCTTGGCGCTTTTTTGGTTCCAATGTTGTCGTTGGCGGCCCTCTACAGTCCTTTTTTCTACGTCGTCACGTACGAGCAACCCGTTCACGGATGGGGACTCAAGCTTGATGAACCCGCAAAGATTCTAAACGTTCTGATCCTCATTTCGACGGTGTTAATTCTGACGAATATCGAGCGGACCTTCCGCGCCGCCGTTGGAACGATGCGCTGGCGAATCAAGTTCCTGGTTCTGGGGCTTGCGGTGATCTTTGGCGCCTGCATTTACACCCGAAGTCAGGCGCTGCTTTTCTCGGATTACAGCCCGAGTCAACTCAGCGTCGAAGCGACTGCTCTTCTAATCGGATGCGCGCTGATCACCGCTGCTTATGTTCGAAGCGGATTTGGCGAAATTGATGTCTATCCATCACGCGCCGTTTTACATACCTCGATCACGGTGTTGCTGACCGGGGCATATCTTTTTGTTGTTGGCGTATTGGCTCAAATCGTCGCCCGCTTTGGCGGTGCTGCCAGTTTTCCAATCGCAGCGTTTGTCGTCCTCCTTGGGGTGGCTATCCTAGCCGTTCTGCTTCTTTCTGACCGAGCTCGGCAAAGTCTGCAGCTCTTCGTCAGTCGCCACTTTAAAAGGCCGCAGCATGATTTCCGTCAGATTTGGGCGCGATTCACTCAAAGTCTCTCGATTGCCCTCGATGAGACTGCGCTTGCCACGATCGCGTCGCGGTTGATTTCAGAGACATTTGGTGCGCTTTCTGTCTCGACCTGGCTCTTCGATGAGCACGGAGAGCGCCTGATGCGAGTGAGCTCAACCTCTAATGCAGAGCAGGCGCCGAGCGACGATTCGATCGGCTCGATCGCGGGGAAGGAGCTCAATTCAAGTGAGTTAATCAAAGTGTCACGACCCTTTGATCTCGGTAGAGCAAAAGAAAAATGGGCACGAGAGCTCATGGAGAGAAGCAGTGGGCAATTCCGCACTGGGGGCAGCCCCATTTGTGTTCCGCTGGTCGGTGGAGAGAGCTGGGTCGGAGTAATAGTCCTCGCAGACCGCGTGAGGGGGCTCGGCTACTCGGCGGAAGAGATGGACTTGCTAAAATGCATCGGCGAGCAAGTGGCGGCGAGTCTCCTGAAGCTGAGACTTACAGAAGAGATCATGGAAAAGAAAGAGCTCGAGGCGTTTCAAACCATGTCCGCATTCTTGATTCATGACCTAAAGAATGCAGCCTCAACCTTGGGCCTCATGTTGCAGAATCTGCCGGCCCACTTCGACAATCCCGCTTTCCGGCAGGATGCATTCCGCGGAATCGGGAGCGCGGCCAGCCGGATCAATGATCTTATCAACCGCATGAACGCCCTGCGGCATGAATTGCGTCTCAAGACCGCAGAATTGGATCTCAATGTCGTTGTCACGGAAGCTCTCGCAACCTTGAATGGGACACTGGAAAACAATTTGGTAACCAAATTTGATCAGATCCCAAAGATATTGGCCGATGGACAACAACTTCAAAGCGTATGTACGAACCTCCTTCTCAACGCGTGCGATGCGGTCGGCACGAACGGCCGGATTACGGTGGAGACGACACGCCAGGGAGAGTGGGTAGCCTTATCCGTGAGTGATAACGGATGCGGAATGAGTGAGCAGTTTATCAAGAATTCTCTTTTCCGGCCGTTCCGCTCCACAAAGAAAAAAGGATTGGGCATTGGTATGTTTCAATCCAAGACAATTGTCGAAGCCCATTATGGGAAGATCCACGTAGAAAGCGAACTCGGCGTAGGCACAACGTTCCGAGTCATGCTGCCTCTCAAATGCCAAACAGCATGAAACCGAAATTGCTCATTGTGGATGACGACGAAGCCATCCGGACCCAGATGAAATGGGCCCTGGGCGAGGATTACGAAGTCCACTTCGCCGAAGATCGCAAGGCAGCGGTTGAAAGCTTTGAGGCTCACTCTCCAGCGGTAACGTTACTTGATCTGGGTCTACCACCTTGCCCCAATGAATGCGACGAAGGCTTGGCCGTGCTATCCGACATACTTGCAATCGATAACACGGCCAAGGTCATCATTATTTCCGGGCAGGGGGAAAAACACAACGCCATCCAGGCGGTTGGCGCGGGCGCCTATGACTTCTTGTGCAAGCCTGTGGAAATGGAAGAACTGAGGCTGCTCATTCGTCGCTGCATCCACGTGATGGAACTCGAGAAGGAATACCACAAGTTACAACAAAGCCAGCGCTCTGATGTCTTTGAGAACATGCTCGGCACCAGTCCACAAATGCAAGCAGTCTTTGCTTTCATTCGCAAGGTGGCCGGGACTAATGCTCCAGTGCTCTTGCTGGGAGAAAGCGGCACCGGTAAAGAAATGGCCGCAGCAGCCATTCATCACCGCAGCACGCGCAAGGACGGTCCTTTTGTCGCAATCAACTGTAATGCTATTCCTGAAAACCTTTTAGAGAGTGAGTTGTTCGGCCACGAAAAAGGCTCTTTTACCGGCGCTCACATTCAACGCAAAGGGCTATTGGAAACAGCCAGTGGCGGCACCCTCTTTCTAGATGAGATTGGAGAGCTTCCGCCAGCTATTCAGGTGAAACTCCTCCGGTTCCTTCAAGAACAGCGCTTGCAACGAGTCGGCGGGAGACAAGAGCTTCAAGTCGATACCAGGCTGGTGGCCGCGACCAACGCCGATCTAAAAGGGCTGATCAATAACGGGAAATTTCGCGAAGATCTCTATTTTCGTCTTGCTGTTGTCACGATTCGCCTTCTGCCGCTTCGTGAACGCGGGGAAGATATTGTGTTCCTGGCCCGCGAGTTTCTGCAAAGGTATGGCAGCCAAAACGGCCGGACCAGGATGGTTTTCGCGCCGGACGCGTTGCGCGCGATGAGCTGTTATTCGTGGCCTGGAAATGTCCGCGAACTCCAAAACCGGGTGAAAAGGGGCGTGATTATGACCAGTGGGTCGCGAGTGACCGCAAAGGACCTCGAGTTGGAACGGGATCGGGGAGTGGTGTCTTCGGCTGCAACGACTCTGCGACAAGCACGCGAGCACGTCGAACGAGAAATGGTTGAGCAGGCCCTTAAGAAGAACTCTGGCAAAATCACTTCCGCAGCTGCCGAGCTCGGCATCAGTCGACCGACTCTTTACGAACTCATGGAAAAACTGGGTATTTCTAAGGAACGCGCAGCTACAAATATCAACTTACATTAAAGCCATCCTCCATATGCAAACGTCGAAAATGTTATTTAGAATCGTAACGCTTACTCTAGCGGCTGCACTCATCGCCTCCTGCTCTAAGGAAGCCAAGAAGACACGGTTTCTCGCGGAGGCGGACTCTTATTTTAAAGCCGGCAATTACGACAAGGCAAAGGTAAGCTACCTCAACGTGGTGCGGCTAGACCCGCAAAACGCGCTCGCCTTCGAAAGAATTGGAACCATGTGGCTGGAGGATGGATCACCGCTGCGTGCCGCTGCGTTCCTTGTGAAGGCGAACGAGCTGGCTCCCAAGAACGATCAAAATCGAATACGGCTCACCCGATGTTATCTGGCCATAGGGCGCTTCGCCGATGCAAGCAAACAAGCCCTTAAGGTGCTGGAGCAGACCCCAGACAATGAAGACGCGATTATCGCTTTGACTGAAGCGGCGCGAAGCAAGGAAGACATTCAGGCCGCGGAGCAACATCTCGAGAAATACCCTAAAAAGGACGACGTTTCTTTTCACCTCGCTTCGGCGAATCTGTTTCTCAGCAGTGGCGACTTAGCTGCGGCAGAAAAAGCCCTGCGGCCAGCGCTTACCGTCAATCCTAACTCTTCCGCCGCGCACATGGCGCTGGGAGATCTCTATCTGCTCAAGAAAGACCAGAAACAAGCCGGCGAAGAATTCAAAAAAGCAGCGGAGCTTGCGCCTGTTCGTTCCATGGAGCGCTTGAAATATGCAGCGTTCATGTCCGCGGCAGGTGATACCGCAGAAACAAGAAGAATTTCGACTGAGATGACCACACAGGCACCCGACTATCTGCCAGGCTGGACTTTGCTAGCCGAGCTTGCCTTTAAGGAAGGTAAATATGACGAGGCTCTCTCGCTTCTTGAAAATGTTTTTAGCCGCGAGCCGCAATACATAGATGGCCACAGACTGGAAAGCGAGGTACTGCTAGCAAAGGGCGACACGAAAAAAGCTACCGAGGTTTTAGAAAGGCTCGACCAAACCTATCCGGACACTCCTCTTATCAAGTACGAACTGGCACGTGCTTATCTCAAAAAGAATAACATGAACCAGGCAAAGGTAGTGTTGGATCAGGCCATCTCAATTAACCCGAACTACGCCGAAGCCATACTGCTTCTTGCCGACATCAATCTTCGTTCTGGCCATGGCGAAGCTGTTATTGAACCGATGACGCGTTTGCTGAAGAGGTCTCCCGAGTTAAGGCCTGCGGCATTGCTCTTGGCCGCTGCATATGGCTCGCTTGATCGCTTTGACGATGCCGCTGTAATCACCGGCGAGGAAGCAAAGCTTGCACCGCGCGATCCACAAGCGCAGATGGCATTAGGCCTGACCTTACGTCAAGCCAAGAGAAATGACGAAGCACGCCAGGCATTTGAAAAAGCCGCCGAGCTCGCGCCAGATAACTTGTGGCCAGTCGATCAACTCGTGGAACTGGACTTGCTGGAAAAGCATTTTGATACTGCGCAGCAGAGGATAGATCGTCACTTCCAAAAGACACCTGATTCGCCAGCAGCCCATTTTTTCAAGGGGAAGATCCTGGTAGCGGAAGAAAAATGGGGTCCAGCCGAGACAGAGCTCCAAAAGACACTCCAACTCGACCCAAATTTTGGCGGCGCATACGATTTGCTGGTCCAAACTTATCTTGTGACCAACAAGCTTCCCCAAGCGCTCAGTCAATTGCAGACCCAGCTTTCGAAAAATCCTAATGATGCATCAGCGCTTATGACACTCGCGCTCCTGCACGAGCGGACAAACGAGTTCGCTAAAGCACGCGATGCTTACGAGCACCTTCTCTCGTTGAAACCTGACTTAGTTTCAGCTCTGAATAATCTTGCTTGCCTCTATGCCGATCGACTGAATGATCTAGGCAAGGCTTACGATCTGGCGCGCAAAGCCCGCGACCTCCAGGGAAACGATCCCGCAATAGCTGACACGTTTGGCTGGATTTTGTCCAAGCGCGGCGAGTATCAACAAGCCCTGGCGATTCTGCAAGGGAGCGCAGCAAAGTTACCCGATAGTCCGGAAGTCCAATTCCACCTTGGCATGACGGCTTATATGATGGGTCAGCCAGACTTAGCCAGGGTGGCTCTCCAAAAAGCCGCGAGCGCGACCAACGATTTTCCCGGCAAGGAGGAAAGCAAACGTCATCTCGCTTTGCTAAAAAACGATGCCGCCGCTGCGCCAGAATTGTCGGTTTCACAACTGGAAGCAATGGCGAAAAAGCAACCTAACGACGTCATCGCTCAGACGCGTTTGGGTGAGGCTTATGAGAAACAAGGCGCAGCGGATAAAGCGGCCGCGGCTTTCGAGCAGGTACTAAAACTAAATCCTCGGTTGGCTTCGGCGACAACCAAACTCGCGCAACTCTATGCCGGGCCCCTTCAGAATAAGGAGAAAGCTCTCGCCTACGCAAAAAAAGCGCGCGAACTGACGCCGAATGATCCCCAGGTCACCAGCATTCTCGGAAAGGTTGCCTACCAAAGTGGCAATCTCGCTTGGTCGTACAGCCTTCTGCAGGAGGCAGCACGACAGCGCGAAAACGATCCGTCGATCCTCCACGATTTGGCTTGGGCTGCTTATAGATTGGGAAAAGTGAATGAGGCTCGTGAAACCATGCAAAAAGCTCTGGCGACCGGTTCCGACTTCCCGGAAGCTGCTGACGCTAGAACATTTCTTTCGTTAACTGCATTGGATGAAAACTTAAAGGAACTCGTGGCGGCGGAGAACGAGATCCAAAAGGAATTGCAAGCAAGTCCTGAGTATCTGCCCGCCCTCATGGCCCAGGCCGCCCTCGATGAACAGCGCGGTCAGATAAAGCCGGCATCTGAGATATACACGAGCATCCTTCGTCGATCACCGGATTTCGCGCCTGCGCAAAAACGCCTGGCCAAACTGTATGCGCAAGAGCCATCCACAACTGCTGCGGCGTACGACCTTGCCACAAAAGCGCGTAAGGCATTACCAGATGACGGCGAATTGGCGGAACTTCTTGGACGATTGAGCTATGAGAAAAAGGAATACCAGCGCGCAATCCAATTATTGGAGGAAAGCGCTCGGAAAACATCGCTCAACGCCAATTCTCTTTTCTATCTGGGAATGTCTCAACTTCAGACCAGACAAAAAGCCGAAGCACGCGACGTCCTTAATCAAGCCTTGGTTGGCGGTCTTCAGGAGCCTCTGGCATCCGAAGCAAGGCATGCCCTCGCAGATCTGCAGCCAAAGTAAAAGGCGGTCTTCGGTGCTGGTCAGCGTAAAAACCAATAGCCCTTCTCCCGACCGCGGTTCAGTGTCCGTAGGATCCGGCGAGGTGAAACTGTGCTGCAACAGTTAGCCGCAGAGCTGCAGGCAACGAAGACCGTCGGGAATCCGTACAATTCCTAGGTTCCGCCGTAAAACTGTAATTGCCAAGCTATTACATATCTCGAATCCACCCGTACTACTGTGGCTCGTCGAGGTAATTTACGACTCAACGCGGACTCATACGGAATTTGCTGGAATCGTGGCATCTTGATAAGTCTTTAGTAACAAGAAGATTACAGCTTTTCTGACACGCGAACTGAAGTCTTGGCACAAAGCCTGCTTCCTTCTTTAGAAAACCCGAAAATCCTATGAAAATAAATATAATTCCCACAACTAAACTGGCGCTACTCTGCACGGCGGTATGCGCGACAATGTTAGCATTCAGTCCCAATGCCCGTGCCCTTACAATCGGCGACGCCCATGAATTGGGCTTCGTGCAATTTGGAATACCATCCGGCGACGGTGATCGACTAACTTATGTCAATCATTTGGTCGGCATGGCCCTTGGCACCACTGACCAAGCCAACGGACAGACCTACACTCGCTCAAACAACGATTTTGGTCCCTTGGCGCCTGCCGCGTTTACAGGTGTAAACGGCACCGGCACATCTATAAATCTGGGCACCGGCGGCACATTTGTATATCTGTTTGCGAAGTATGACGGCCCAAATTATGGATCTGAAGTTTGGTACGTTGGAGATCTAAGCGGCATTATTACGATTCCGGCTACGGCTGGTGGTTATGGCCTTTCGGGGTGGACGCTCTTTGGCACCCCGGGCACTGTGCCGGACGGCGGCACCACAGCAATGTTGCTCGGTGCGGCCCTCGGCTCGCTCGGCATGGCACGGCGCTTCCTGAAGAGGTAATTAGTTAAATCAGTTTCCCGACACAAGAGTGGCCGTTCCCTTTTGGGGCGGCCACTTTTGCTTGTACCCGAACCCTATGACAAGGTTATCTCCGCTGTCCTCGAGCACTCTCGTGTCCGGCGGGTCGCTTTCCCAAGTTTTCCTCTGCGCTCGACCAGCCTTACTCTTTGTTATTCAAGCCAGGGCTGCATGTGATACGCAGAGGGTACCTTCGTTCCGCCTGCCCAGAGTGATGGCTCGAAGTGCCCCTTGGCTCTCAGCGAAGGTTGATCAGAGTTCAACACCGGTCGAATTTTCCTCCCGACCCCCGGCAAAACACCCCGGTCGTGCCACTGAATGTTTGAATTTGTCAGATTTGCGAATGCCACAGGACGTCACTGGGTAGAGGCGAAATCGGTGCGCGGTTGTGCTCTCTTTTTCCTTGGCTCCTATCCTCCTGTTCGTCGACGTACGATGGCCTGAATCAAGGCTCCAAAGTCTGCATCTCGGTTAGCTGAGTGGGTAGCCATTCCCGTCCTGTTGCGACGTGTGCTCTCATCAGAATAGATCTTGTTCGGCGAAGTAGCGCGGTCGTTCGTGACGGCGGCATGACAGAAATGTGCCCCTGGCGTGGCCCTCGCCACCTTCGATACGGCAAGCCATCATTTTATGCCTGGCAGGACAAAACCCTGCTCAATTTTTCATTGGCGGCGAGCCTTCTCGTCCTGCTGGACGCGCATTTTCAGCTTGGGCCGTTTCAGGTCTTGGTGGCCGAGAGCAAAACGTCGGAATTACTTACGTCGGGCGCTGCACCGTGTAATGCCTATTCTTAGTGGCTCTTATGCCTTTCTCCGTTGGACAGCGCAATAACCGTCGGAAAGTCTTACGATTTTTGGCACCAATCCAGTTCTATTCTCGAAAATTTCGGGCCACACGTAACAATCTATACACCAACATGTTGCGATACTTATATGATGGTTTGTTGCCGTTGGCACAGCGGTTGCTTTGTTCTACTGCGACATGAAAATAAACAAAAGTTCAACAAAGAAACTAGCACTGCTCTGCATGGCTCTCGTTGGCGCAATGCTTGCGTTCAGCAATAGCGCCAAAGCCCTTACGATTGGCGATGCCCACGAGCTGGGCTTCGTAAATTTCGGTATCCCTTCGGGCGATGCTGACCGGCTGATTTATGTCAATCATTTGATTGGCATGGCTCTCGGCACGAGCGACAAAGCCGATGGACAGACCTACTTTCGCTCAAACAACAGCTTCTGCCAATTGCCTCAAGCTGTGTTGGCTGGCCATGTAAGCGGAACGAGTACAACCATAAATCTTGGCACTGGGTTGTATACCTACCTGTTTGCGAAATACGATGGCCCAAACTACGGATCTGAGGTTTGGTACGTTGGAAATCTCAGCGGCATCATCACGATTCCGGCGACAGCTGGCGGATATGGTCTTTCCGGCTGGACGCTCTTCGGCCCAGGTGTTCCTGGAGTTCCCGATGGTGGCACCACTGCAATGTTACTCGGCGCTGCCCTTAGTGTGCTGGGCGTGGCCAGACGTTACATAATGAGTTAGCTGGTTACCAGCTCCTGTATCTGGAGCCGAAAAATGATTTGCCGGGCAGGGTAAAACCTGCCCGGTTTTTTTTTGCACAGACAGAGAAGGCGCCCGGTCGGCTGGCAGAACGAAAGGACATATCATTGGCAAAAATCAGTCATGGCGCGATCTGCCGCGAGTCAGTAAGGCTTAGCCATACTCCCGAGTCCGCGTCGTTTCGCATATTGTTGGAAGATCTTACTCATTGGGATGGCTCTTGGCTCGATCGACATTGCTAACGGCGAGATCTACCTTCGCTCAAACCAGGCGTTCAATTCTTCGCCGATCGCAGGTGTGGGCCCTGAACGGCACGGCTACAACCATCAATCTTGGGGCCGGTGGCATATACAAATGCTTGCTTGCGAATTACACCGGCTGCGGTGCCGAAGTCTGGTTCGTTGGCAATTTTTGACTGGAGTCGTAAATAGAGTCGGAGCCAAACTGCCGGTTCGGTTCAAACGGCAAAGCTGGTTAGCTTGTTTGGCGATCCGGCGATATCATCACTAGCGCAAATCGAAGCGTCGGAAATCCTGACACGCGGAAATATTCGTTACAAAGTCCTTATTTCTTGCGTGTTATGTTGCGACATATTGATCAGACAAGTCATCGTCGGAATACTTAACGACTTTCGATACCAGCGTGTGCGACCCAACGGAATTTCTCGTAATCGTAAATATCAGTGACATCAGGACTTATGACAATCGTTGAGTCCGTTTTTGCTTTGGCACAGCGGTTGCTTTGTTCTACTGCGACATGAAAATAAACAAAAGTTCGACAATGAAATTCGCACTGCTTTGCACGGTCGTCCTCGGTGCAATGCTTGCATTCAGCAATAACGCCAAAGCCCTTACGATTGGCGATGCCCATGAGCTGGGCTTCGTGAATTTCGGTATCCCTTCGGGCGATGCTGACCGCCTGATTTATGTCAATCATTTGATTGGCATGGCTCTCGGCACGAGCGACAAAGCCGATGGACAGACCTACTTTCGCTCAAACCATAGCTTCGGCCAATTGCCTCAAGCTGTGTTGGCTGGCCATGTAAACGGAACGAGTACAACCATAAATCTTGGCACTGGGTTGTATACCTATCTGTTTGCGAAATATGATGGCCCAAACTACGGATCTGAGGTTTGGTACGTTGGAGATCTCAGCGGCATCATCACGATTCCGGCGACAGCTGGCGGATATGGTCTTTCCGGCTGGACGCTCTTCGGCCCAGGTGTTCCTGGAGTTCCCGATGGTGGCACTACTGCGATGTTACTCGGCGCTGCCCTTAGTGTGCTGGGCGTGGCCAGACGTTACATAATGAGTTAACAAGGCAAGCGACCGACCTCGCTAAAAAAGCTTGTATCGAAAGTGGCCGTTCCTCTGGACGGCCACTTTGCTTGTACTTTTGAGACGCCGACATAGGCCTGCAGACAATCGGACTCAAGCCGGCTTCCATGTTTGACTGTACGAATTCGTACCTCCCCGCTTCGGCAGCATTTATGGAAAGCTAGCAAACATCGGAATGCCTCTGTTCTCGTCGGAAAATTTACTGCCGAAACCGAGGCCCAGGAATTTGCGCACCGATTTCCCTATCTGGGTCGTAACCTACTTTGATTTGAGATTGTAGGCCCAGATAAGGTGCGGATCAGGCTTACGCTGCGAGCACTTTTGCCGTTGAAACTTCCATTTCCACGGACCGCCCAAGGAAATCGAAAAGGACGCGGACCCGTTCTTTCGCGGGAAGTAAATGAGTAACCACGACATCAAGTCCTTGAAACGGTCCATCGATGATTTGAACCGATTGGCCGACTTTGATGGAGCAATCAAGAGTCACGACTTCTTCCGAACCCACTCTCGATTGGAGTGCAGTTACAACGTTTTCAGGCAAGGTTGCCAGCCGATCGCCAAAATGGACAATCCCTCGGATGCCGTGAGAATTTTCAACGGCGCGGTGCTGGGTCGAGTAGACAAATTTTGCGAACAGATAGCCAGGAAACATGGCCTCTACAAACCAGACCGGGCCCCTTTGGGTCATCCTTCGGAAACGCAATCGAGGCGAGAAACACTCGACGGCAAACTGACGCCGGAGCGCGGTCGCGGCCAAATGCTCGCGCTTTGGCTGCGTCTTTAGACAAAACCATACTGGTTCAGGAACCAGCGCGAGAGAGGCGGATGACTGGGTCACACTCCGAACTACGGAATTGGCGATTCCAAGTTTCGAAAAATCGTAAAGTTTTCCGTCGAATTCATGGGTCATCGCTTCAGGCGAAAGGTAATCCGCCAATCGAAATTCGCTGAAAAGCCCCACAGCTATAGCATATTGTGACACATTCTCGATAAAGGAGCGGGCCTAACGTCGGCCTGGATCGTTTGGTTAGGAATCTGTCAACCGTAATCGTTTCAGCCGGGAAGCCAGAAGCTCGCCGTTCAGATCACCAGGGAGATTATTGGATACGCGGTTGATTCGTAACGTAATTTCCTGCCGCGCACACACACACATTTCTGCACAACTCGGCGAGTCCTTTTTTGGATGGTGCGCGATACAGGGTTCGAACCTGTGACCCCTACCGTGTCAAGGTAGTGCTCTACCACTGAGCTAACCGCGCTCAAATCAGCAGTGATAACTGATCGGGGACTAGAGACGAGTCAAGCGAGATATCGGCAGCAGGGTGGGCAATTTGCCATGCTGCAAGAAAGTTTCAGCCGCAGTAGAAATCCTACCGTTTATGCGACCACTTCGTGACTGGACAACTTCGATGTGCAGGACGACTGTTCGCGTCTCGTGAGTGCCCTGTTTTTCAAACAATTTTTGAAACGTCCGTTTCAGATTGCATCAATCATTCCCAGTTCCAAAGCTCTGGTGGAACGTGTCGCCAGCAAGATGGATTTTAGTCAGCCACGTGTGATCGCCGAGTACGGGCCGGGAGAAGGAGTACATTCGCGCGAGATTGCACGGCGGATGTGTCCGGATTCACATCTGCTCTTGTTCGAGTTGGACCGAGCATTCGCGCGCGATTTGGAACGACAGTTTGCCGGCGACCGGCGTGTACGTGTCATTCATGGCGACGCAGCTTCGTTGCCACACGAATTGAAACGTCACCGCATCGATCGCTGCGATTATATTCTTTCGGGTATTCCGTTCAGCATCCTTAAGATTGAGAAGAAACGCGCACTCTTGGAAAAAACATATGATGCGCTGGCGCTTGGTGGCAGTTTCATCATCTATCAAGTCACGAACGAACTGAAGCAACACGCGACCCTGTTCGAACACGCCCAGTCAGAGTACTTCCTGCAAAACATACCTCCGATGTTCATCACTGTTTTTCAGAAGACGCATCTGCTTGATGGTCACAAACGCAGGACTCTGCAGACGGCGAGCCTTAGCGTTAGCGCACATCGTTCGGCATGACGGAGAAGCCGACCCGAAGGGAAAAAGATTCGATGGGCGAGATGACGCTTCCAGCGTCTGCTCTCCACGGCGCATCGACTCACCGCGCAGTGCTAAATTTTCCGGTGAGCGGCTATCGGTTTTCACGGCCATTCGTTCGCGCTCTTGGCTTGATCAAATGGGCTGCCGCACAAGCAAATCACGACCTTGGCTTGCTCGATGCGGAGCGTTCCGCGCTGATCGTGCAAGCCGCTGAAGAAGTTGTTGAAGGAAAACTCGACGACCATTTTCCGCTCGATATTTTCCAGACCGGTTCGGGTACCAGCACAAACACCAATGCCAATGAAGTCATCGCGAATCGCTGCGCTCAACTAGCAGGCAAGGCAATCGGGTCGCGTGAATTGGTGCATCCCAACGATCACGTCAACATGGGCCAGTCCAGCAACGACGTGATACCGTCCGCCATTCATATCAGCGCAGCGGAACAATTAAAGAATTGCCTCATTCCGGCTCTTGAAAAATTACACGCCGCACTGGAAGCCAAAGCGAAAGAATTCTGGAACGTCATGAAAATCGGCCGAACGCATTTAATGGATGCGACGCCAGTTCGCCTCGGGCAGGAATTCTCCGGTTACGCGCAACAGGTTGCTTATGCCAAAGAACGCGCGCAGAAATCGATCGAAGCTTTGCGTGAGCTGGCACTTGGCGGAACTGCGGTAGGCACCGGTCTCAACCGTCATGCTAATCTTCCGGAAAAAATGCTGCGGCATTTGGAGCAACGCACCGGCATCGCTTTTTGCGAGGCAAAAAACCACTTTGAGGCGCAGGGTGGAAAGGACGCAGTCGTTGAAGTCAGCGGTCACCTGAAGACGATTGCGGTGAGTTTGTTTAAGATTGCAAACGACATCCGCTGGCTCGGGAGCGGTCCGCGATGCGGAATCGGGGAAATCCAACTGCCGGCGACGCAACCTGGCAGTTCGATCATGCCGGGCAAGGTGAACCCGGTAATGTGCGAAGCGATGATGATGGTCTGCGCACAAGTGATCGGTAACGACACGACCATTACCTGGGCCGGCGCGAATGGAAACTTCGAGCTCAATGTGATGATGCCGGTGATGGCGCACAATCTTCTCGAATCGATCCGGCTGCTGGCAAATGTGGTCGATGTTTTCTGTGACAAGTGTGTTCGTGGCATCGTCGCGAACGAAGAGCGGTGCCGCGAATTGATCGAGCTATCCATGGCAATGGTGACAAGCCTCGCGCCCAAGATCGGCTACGATCGTGCGGCTGAAATCGCGAAGGAGAGTGCCAAAACCGGCCGCACCGTGCGCGAAATCGCGCGCGAGAAAAAAGTATTGCCCGAAAAAGAACTGGAGCGCGCACTCGATCCGGTCAAAATGACCGAGCCGGGCGGCAAGGAAGGTTAGGCTTACTCTCCCGACGCGATGGTTGCAAAGCTCGAAGGCCCGCAATTCTCTGGCGGAGCAAACATCGCCATCAAATGCCCCAGTCACACATATGACCAGACAGTGTCGTTTTATCGTGACACGCTTGGACTGCCTTTAATTGAAGAGGAAAAGGATGGCTGCATTTTCCAGTTCGGTCCGAACCGCCTCTGGATCGACAAGGTCCCGAACCTGAGTCATCCGGATATCTGGCTGGAGCTGGAAACAAACGACACGGAAGCCGCGGCATCCTTTCTGAAAGTGCATGGTGTGACGCGGCGCGATGAGGTTGAGCCATTGAGCGAGGACTTCAACGGCTTCTTTATCTCCGCGCCGAACAGCGTGATTCATCTGGTCATTGGTCCAGAGGCCTAGCCGAATGTGAAGGTCAAGGCCTTCCCACCCGACAGCGGACGCGGTCTCCAACGTCTAACGTTTCCAACCAAATTACTTCAGCGTTGAAGGCCTCCCCAGCGTCCGACCCACGTGCTCCAGCCGTAGAAACCTAGTGGTTGCAAATAACCGGCGGCGGTTAGAGCCTCTACATCGGCTCGGCTTGGGGTGATCTTTGCGTTGGTACCAATGCCGTAATAATCGTCAATGACCATCCAGCACCCGTCTGCAAATCTGTCGCAGTAGCACTCGATGTCGCGCCGCTTGGCTGCATCGGCGTCAAGAATCAGGAGACCAACTTTGTCTGCACCCAGCGTCTCATTGACTGCGGAGATTGTTGCCGGGTCAAAGGAACGGCCCTTGATAGTAGTCACCAACTCCGATACACGCTGCCTGGCAAGGTTTCGTTCCAAGTCGCGGAAAATATTGCGCGTACCAAGCCGCTTGTGTTTGACGCTGCCGCCCGGTTCGATAGCAATCAGCTTTTTCGGCGTTCCTGAATCGCGCACGCCGAACGCCGCGGCAATCGTGGCCCCACCGACAAAGGCGCCGATTTCGAGAATATTGTCAGAGCAAATTTTTGCGAAATGATAAATGAGAATCAGCACGTCCAAATGCAACATGGAATATTTGTCGCGGATTTTCAGCAGCTTCGAATGAATCGGCTCGTGCCGGTATTGCATCAGCAAATACATTAGGCTCTGACTGTCGTTGAACTGATTATTGATTCGTGATTGAACCAGTGATCTCGCGATCGCGGTGGCTCGCGGTGGACAATGTTGGCCCATCACCACGAGATCGCGCTCGACGCCATCGAGTTGCGCGACTCCAGGAAAAAATCCCCAGCGTTCGAAGCCGAGAGATTGAAATAATTTCAAGCTCGGCTCGTTATGCCCGAAAATGAGACCGACCAGGGCAGTGATGCCCAGCGATGGTGCGCGTGCGATCGCCTGTTCCAATAATCGCTGTCCCACACCGCGACGCCGAAATTCTTCATCGACGTAAACACTGATCTCGACTGTGCCACGATACGCAGAGCGCGGTAGGAACCTTTTGAAATCGAGCCAGGCAATCACGCGACCTTCCGACTCCGCAACCCAGAAAGGATAATGCTCTGACGAATGTTCGCGGAACCACGGCAGCCGAGCTTCGACGGTCGTTGGCTCGAGTTCGGCTGTCACCATGCGTGTCGGCACAGTGGCGTTGTAAATCTCAACTATGGTCGGCAGATCAGCCTCAACAGCATCACGGATGATCATTTCGTACAAGGTACCGTTGACACCGCGAGCAAGCTAGACAGCGCACCCCCGTATTCGACGTTCACGGCTTACGTTTCTTGATCGGGCTCCGCGTTACGGCGGGGGACCTCGTTGGCGTATGCGTCGAATCGGTCGGGGTAGTCCCCGCTGGGCTCGGAACGGGAAACGCAAATGTCGGCGATGGCGACGCAGAAGTTGTCGCCGATACACCTGCTGGAGGAGACGCTGTTGTACTCGCCGACGGCAGCGGACTCTGTACTGGACTGGGCGAAGGCGAAGGCGGAATGATATTTTCCCAGTGATGCAGCGGTACGCTCGCGCCGCCGATTTCTTTGACGAGCGTCTCGCAGCGCGCTTGAAGCTTCTCCAAATCCGGAGGACCAAATGGTTTGTCAGCGGTTTCGGGAAAGATCATGTAAGTCACCTTGAGATCGCTAACCGGACGATTGTACGGCGTCGAAAGCGTGTTGATCTCTTTCGCAATACGCAATGATGCCTCCCCGACTTTGTCGTTAGGCCCTATATCACCGACGAGGGCCGGGTAAATCGAGTTGCCGAAAATGACAAGCGCGTAGTCCCCGGGTTTAACCGGATCACTGCCATGCATGAATGCACCGGGCACCACAATAAAGGGGTCGGTCGCCCCGATCAGGAAACTGTATTTTTTTAACGTGCTGATTTCCGCGCGCAATTGCGCGATCACGTTGCGCAGATCACGTTTGCGGGCGGGACTCGTAGTGGAAAGGGCAAACTCAGCTTCCGCACGCTTCAATCCGTCTTCAGTAGCTGCGAGGTATGGATTAGGCTCGGGCGTCTTCTTGGGCCAGCGATAACTGGTGGACGGCTTGAAATTTGTGGGTGTGCCCGTGCTAATGGGCATCCGATCTGCATCGGAGCCGTCAGCATCTACATCCATATCTCCCTGGAGCAGGAGCGCTTTTCGGTGCGTTTGCGGATGCTGAAACTGCAAGACGGTTTGGCAATCGAAAAAATTATGCCGCGAGAGAAGTACATCAAGGCGAGCGAGGTTTTCGCGTAGCATTCTGACTTTCGTATCGTAGAGCTGAGCGTAGAGCGGCGAAACCGGATTTGGCTGTAGCATCGTCGTCAATCCGGGCAATAGCGTGGGTAATTGAGGGCTGACCTTGGCCAGATCTTCAATGGTCTTATTTGGCGAAGGCACCCGTGCCTGCAATTTAAGGTCGAGCACATAGCTGTCTGGCTCGGCGCGCTCGGTGGTTGCGTCCGCGCCGGGTATCGTCTCCACCGTTGAATGAAGTGTGATCCCGTTGAATAATTTTGCGGTGTCCAGTTTCCCACTGATGAGAGGTGGCCGCGTCGGGCTGGGCGTCGGCGTCGCGACGACTTCCAGTGGCGCAGCATGCTGCAGGCGTTCGAGTGAGATCCAGCGATAAACGATCGCGGCGAAAAGCGCGCTGAATATCACCAGCACCAGGCTTCGCCAGGTCCGCAGACGAATTCTTCCCACGCGATTACTTTTTCACCCAGGCGACAATCGCCGCGATGACCCCAATCACACTTAGGATCGACATCATCCCTGCAGGCATCACTCTTCCGGTGCGTAGGAATTTGGGAGCGAACTGCGCAGCGAGCAAAAGCGAGATAATGAATGCAGTTGCCAAACCGATTGCGCGATGTTCGGGAAGAAGAAACGCGGCTACAAGTAGCAGTATCCCAGTGATTGACCCGGCAATGATCGACGCCACACTGTCTGCCTTGACGTAACCGACAACGCCGCCGGCAATCGTTAGAACGCCGAAAACAATAAAATAAATTTTCGCTGCTTCCATTTAATTACGGCTGGCGCATTGGTAAGCTAACAGCTTTGCGCTGTCCAGTGGCGGTTGTAACGGAATCGATCGATTTCAGTCTAATCGCGATTAGCTCATTCGACCCCCGGCTACAGCGGGCGCAGGCTTGCATCGTTGTAAAATTCGATCTGCCGCCCCCCGAGGCGGGATATCACACGCCAGCCGTGATTTCTTGCAAACTCTCTGACCTCCGCCTCGGACATTTCTCGGAGAATTCGAAGCTCCGCAAGCTGTGTTACCAGGTACTCGGGCTTGATCGACAGCATCTTTGCGATCTTCGTGGCTAGAGCTGGCAGATACTGCTGCATGGCCATTCCGTTTTAACCGCGCGCAGCGCGGTCTACGACTCTGGCAATTTTTTTCGCAGGCAGCGGTGGCGGTCGTTTCGGTTTCCGATTCAGAACCTGGGCCAGCGCACGATGCGCCTTACGACTGGGGGATGGACCGCGCGCGCTGGGTTTTTCCATATCGGAAGAGAAATTGAACCATGAGATCGGAAATTGCGAATACGCTTTCTTACGCAACTGGCGCCGTCACTCTGATCGGCTAAGTTTTACAAATGGTTTCAGAAACGATCGAGTTACGCGGGCACATCATTGATTCTCTCATTTTGCCTAAGGTTCTGGATCAGATTCTGACTCACGGCGCGAATTTCAAGATCGGGGAGATCAAGATTGGCGAAAGACGTGCGGACCAGAGCTTCGCACGGATTGAAGTGTCCGCTGAGACAAGCGAAGCGCTTGACGAACTGGTGCTGCGTCTTCGCCAGCACGGAGCCGAAGTGATTGAGCGTGCAAATGTGCAACTCGCTAGCGCGCCTGCGGACGGAGTCTTTCCCAGCGATTTCTACGTGACAACCAATCAACAGACGTTTATCCGCTTCGACGGTAAGGAAATCGAGGTGCGGCCTGCAATGATCAACAGCGCGATTGCGCTTGATCGAAAAAAAGAATCCGCCCGTGCGGTCAAGTTTTTCGATGTTAACAAGGGAAACGAAATTGTGGTCGGTCATCAAGGGGTCCGCGTCGTACCGGTGCAGCGTTCGACCACCCACACCGACATCTTTCAATTCATCAATACGGTTGTTGATGCCGACGAACCGAAATCGGCCATCATTCGTGAACTGGGTGAGGAGTTGCGGCGTGCACAAACAGCGAAAAGGAAAATCGCGATCGTCGCTGGCCCGGCAATCGTACGAACCGGCGCCGCCGATCATTTGGTGCGCCTCATTGAAGCGGGTTATGTCGATCGCCTTTTCGCCGGAAATTCATTTGTCGCGTACGATGTGGAACACACTCTGTTCGGAACCTCATTGGGAATGAATCCCGATCTTGCCTTCACGCGAGGTGGACACGAGAACCATCTGCGCGCCATCAATACAATTCGCGAGGCTGGCGGAATTTTTGCTGCCGTGCGAAAAAAAATCCTCACCCGCGGGGTCATGTACGCCTGCGTCCTCCACGATGTTGACATCGTGCTGACAGGCGCGATTCGCGACGAGGGACCAATTCCTGGCGTGACGACAGACATTATCGAAGCTCAAAAAGTCATGCGACAAAAGCTCGCCGATGTAACTCATGTGATGATGCTGGCGACAGTCCAACATTCGCTTGCCGTAGCTAGCATGCTCGCGCCTGCGGCAAAAACCGTATGCGTCGACATTGATCCGGCTGCCGTGGAGCGCGTGGTCGAGCACCAGCCCTTGCAATCAATCGGTCTGGTCACAGACGTGGAACCGTTTCTGCGAGAGCTCGCCGACTGTCTTAGTGAGTCTCGCGTTCGCGAGTAAATTGACAGTCCTTATGCGCGAACTGCTCCTCTGTCCGCCCGATTACTACGGGATCGAGTACGAGATCAATCCCTGGATGAGCCGCGCGCACGGCGCCGACGCAGCCCTGGTGCAAAAGCAGTGGAAAGAATTGCATGCGCGACTTTCAAATCTCGATTGCGACGTTCATTTGATTTCGCCCCAGCCCGGACTTCCCGATATGGTTTTCACGGCAAACGCCGGATTGACGATTGGTCGCAAATTCATCCCGAGTAATTTTCGCCATAAAGAGCGCGCGGGTGAGCAGCCGTTCTTCGCGAAATGGATGGAACAACGCGGTTATGAAGTGAATTGGTTGCCGGAAAATCTTTATTTCGAGGGCGAAGGCGACGCGCTTTTTGGCGGCGATGCGCTCTTCTGCGGTTACAAATTTCGTTCCGACATTCAATCTCACCGCGCCCTGGCGGATATCCTTGGCTGTCTCGTAATCTCAGTCGAATTGGTCGATCCGCGCTTTTATCATCTCGACACCTGCTTTTGCCCCTTGCCGGACGGCTCCGCGTTTTGGTTTCCGTCCGCGTTCGATGAATACGGCCAGCGCGCAATTCGCGAACAGGTCACTGGCTTGATCGACGTTTTGCCAGAGGAAGCAATGCACTTTTCATGCAATGCGGTCGTCATCGAGCGAGATATCGTCCTACCCGAAGGCGCGCCGCGGCTCGTCGCGACGCTGCAAGACCGCGGCTACTGCTGCTACGAACTGCCGATGAGCGAATTCATCAAAGCCGGCGGGGCCTGCAAATGCCTCACCATGTTTATGCCGCAACGAGAAAAGTGCTAAGTGGTAGGGACGGACCGCCGGGCCGTCCGTAAAGTTCCGGTGCGCTCAGCGATCGCCCCCTACCGACTCCCGCTTTGCGCGGAGCGCGCCCTCGATCTTAACAAGCGGTAAGCAATTCATCACGTCCGCTTTGGTCAGCCAGCCTTTGCGCGCGATCCCGATTCCGAACCACAAATCTTGCAATCGCTCAGTGCGATGCGCGTCCGGGTTAATCACACATTTAACACCTTTTTGTTTCGCAAGTGGCCACCACCTCCAGTCGAGATCGAGGCGCTTCGGCGCAGCGTTGAGCTCAATCCATGTCCCCGTGCGCGCCGCCGCATCGAGGATTTTCGGAATATCAATTGGATAGGGATCTCGTTTGAGGAGCAATCGGCCAGTTGGATGCGCCAGAATCGTAACGAATGGATTCTCCATGGCCCGGATCACGCGGCGGGTCATCTCAACTTCACTTAAGTTGAATACGGAATGAACGGACGCAACGACGTAATCGAGGTCTGCCAAGACTTCGTCTGGAAAATCAAGTGTACCGTCGCGCAGAATGTCGCATTCCACACCCGCAAAAAGGCGAAAGCCGCGTAGCTTGTTATTCAATGCCCGAATGCGGGCGATTTGGAAGCGCAACTTCGCTTCGTCCAGTCCATGTGCCTGGATCGAGCTGCGGCTATGGTCCGCGATCCCGAGGTACTCGAGTCCCAGCTCCTGTGCAGCTTCCGCCATCTCCTCGACGGAGTTGTGCCCATCGCTTGCCGTTGTGTGACAATGAAATGTGCCGCGCAGGTTTTCCTTCTCAATGAGTTTTGGCAGCGAATGGTTCTCAGCGGCTTCGAATTCACCCCAATTCTCCCGTAATTCCGGCGGAATAAAATCGAGATCGACTGCGCGATAAAGGCCTGCTTCATCTTGCACGTTTGGAATTTTCTTTATCGGCCTTTTCTTCTTCGCTTTCGGATCCACCGGAAGCGGAGCGAGCCGGTATTCGTTGAGCGTCCAGCCCCGCTGGAGCGCACGGCTGCGTAATTCGATGTTGTGTTCCTTGTTTCCGGTGAAATAAGCGAGCGCGAAAGGATATTCCGTCGTGCTCACCACTCGCAGATCGCACTGCACTCCCGATCGCAGTCGTACGCTCGATTTGGTGGGCCCCTGCGCGATAATCGATTCCACCAGCGGATGGGAAACGAAAAATTTCGTGATGTCCGCGGGGTTCTTCGTCGCCACCAAAAGATCCAAATCATGTACGATCTCTTTTCTCCGCCGATAACTTCCAGCCAGATCGACCTGCACAGCGCTGCCCTGTGCCGCCAGATCGGACCGCAATGTTTCCGCTTCTGCTGCGATCTGCCCGACTTGAAATGAACCGGCGTGCGCGGCGCGTTTTGCAATGATGTCACAGAGTTTTTGCTGGGTTGTTTCGCCGAAACCGGGCAATTCAGCGACACGCCCGATTTCGCATGCTTTTTGCAGCTGCTCGATGGAACTGATCTGAAGCTTGTCGTGAAGAGCCTTAATCTTCTTGGCGCCAAGCCCGGGCAGTGAGAACAATTCGAGAATTCCGGATGGAAATTCCGCGCTCAATTCCGCCAGATATTTCAGCGATCCAGTCGTCGCGAGTTCCTTGATCTTGAGAGCGATGCTCTTCCCGATTCCGGGAATTTTCGAAAGCGCTTCTTCATCCTGAAAATTGCTGATATTTCCGCCAAATGTTTCGACCGCACGCGCGGCATTCGTGTAAGCCCGGATTTTGAAAGGGTTTTCGTTCTTCAATTCGAGCAGTGTCGCGATTTGCTCCAGCACGCCAGCGATTTCCTCTTTCGTCATTAACAAAACCGTTACCCCAGATTGCCCAGTCGTCGATAGTTAAGCGCTGAACCGGTCGCGCTAAGACTGCCGAGTAGTGGTCTGCTTCCCCAAAACGTGAACAGTTAACGCCTAAAACGCGGCGCCAAGGCCGTCACTCATGGTGCGACCAAGCTCCAGCCAATAGGAAGAGTCGGGCCGTACGCGCCACCGATGTAAATATTATTGTTCAGATACCAGATCGCGGTTTGCCCGGTGCTCGTGTTGTAGAGCGAGTAATCCGGTTTGGCGTCACCGTTAAAGTCGGCTGTAACTACCAATGCCCAGCCGCTGGGAAGGAGCGGCCCCTTTTGCGGCACCAATAACCGCTAGTCCCAATAAATAGCCGATAGCGGTGTGGCCTGTATTGCGATGGGATAGATCCGCTCGCCCGGTCTGCAGACGGCTGTTATGTTGTCGCTGCCCAAGGCGCAGCTCGGTTTGTACGATACGAGCGTCTTCTTCGAGATGCGCGCTTATGTTTGCTCACTGCCCGACCAAGCTCCAAGCAGCTGGAAGGGTCGGGCCAAATGCGGAACTGACGTAAACGTTGTTGTTGAGATACCAGATCGCTGTCTGGCGAGTGGCTGGATTGTAAAGCAGATAATCCGGACGCCCGTCACTGTTAAAGTCAGCCGTAGCCACTAACGCCCACCCACTGGGAATGATCGGCCCATAAGCGCCTCCGACCAACGTTCGCCCTGATAAATACCAAATCGCTGTTTGGTGATTACTGGAATTGAACAACAAATAATCTCTATGGCCGTCGCGATTAAAATCTGCTACCCCCACCACGTTCCAGTTGACCGGAAGGGTTGGGCCGAACCCGCCGCTAACGAAAACGTTGTTGTTCAGATACCAGATCGCTGTCTGGCGCGAGCTTGCATTGTAAAGCACATAGTCCGGGTAGCCATTACCGTTAAAATCGGCCGTAGCCACCAAATCCCAGCCACCGGGAAGCGTTGGCCCATATGCGCTTGCGATGCGCGTTGGCCCTGACATATACCAAATCGCTGTCCGATCGGTAGTGGGATTGAATAGTGCGTAATCTGGATGCACGTCACGATTGAAATCCGCCACACCATCCAGGACCCAGCCAACTGTGATGCTTGGACCTAAAGCGCCACCCTGATAAATGTTGTTGTTTAGATACCAGATCGCCGTTTGATGCGTGCTTGGCTTACGGAGCACATAATCCGGGTGGCCGTCGCCGTTAAAGTCAGCCACTGCTGCCCTGGCGCCAGTCACCAGGTCATAACCGATAACGTCGAGGTTGATGCCTTCCGGTGATGTAGCTGTGACGTCCGATGATTGACCTCGGCAACCAGAGGCATTCTGCACGTATGGATGCGCTTGCGGGCACGCGGTGCTCAACCAATCACCCAAATCCAAGCTCCGGTTCTGATTGAAATTGACTATGTTTGTAGAGCCGCCGTTGATGGAGAAATAGCGTGTGCCATTCGAGCTGATGTTTCTAACGCCGGCTGATGACCAACTGAAAAGGTCTTGCGCGCGGAGGTTAGAGACGTCTGCATGGGATCCAAAAGCGATGACCTCGTCTGTTTCATGCTCGGTGCCGTTTTGCGCGTCGAAGTTATTCGCACTGACAGGTCGGGTGAACTGAAATGGGAAGGAGGAATTAAGCGTGACGATCCCATCATATGGTCCGCCGTTCCCAACTGTACCGTTTGCGAACATTGCCGGTGGTGTGTCTAACCCGACCGCTCGGCCGTTTGCGCCCTTTGGCTTGATATTTGCGGACAGTGCGTTGCCCGGCAGACTCGAGTTCGCGAGAATATCGTTGTCGGTCGTTGCATCAGCCCTCAAGGCGTTAATGTAGATATCCCATGGGATGACATAAATTACGGAGTCACTTCGCGAGAGAGTTCCCTGGGGCAGTGGAGTGCCGTCTGGAGCAGTCGTTGAGTAGCGGTAACGAATCTCAATCGTGATCGGATCGCTAAAGAGCGATTCGTAAATCGAGATGGAACGGTTGATCATCGCCTCAATCGCCGCGGCGTTTTGGTTGTTAGTGATAGAACTGTCGAACGTTGCGTGAATGATCAGCCCGGCGGTAGCTGCCGTTGTAACACTCATTGCATCCGAGTAACGGCCCGGGCCGGTCGCATTGTAAGCGCGCACCCGATAGTAGTAAGTAGTACCGGGATTCAGACCAATCACGACTCGCCCCGTCACATTGCCCACGTCCACGTCGTGATAACCCTTCACGTAACTGCTAAACGAGTTATCTGTTGAAACATCCAACAGGTAGCCGATCGCGTCGCTCGCACTGTCCCAGGTCGCCATAAAGCTGGCGCGCGTCGGTGCCGGTATTTCAATTCCACCTTGTGCCGGAATTTCGGTGGCGCTTGGAAGCTCGGGCGCTGTTTGTGACTCGATCCGCGTTTCGTGCGTCGCGACGCCTGCCTGAAATGCAGGTGATCTGGCGGCGATGTTGGTTTGCCTGGGTGAACTGGTATTCCCGAACGCCGCGGCCAGCCCCCACCCTGCGCCACACGCAACAAGAACTAGTGCCCTAATTAGAAAACGCCGCCGCATTGCCGTCGCTATGGACGGCGCGAGTTTAGATTGATAATTCTTATCCTACAAGGCGAAACATCGTGTATCGCCGCAAGCTTTTCGAATCGAGCCGTGATTGCGTGCTGAGACTCGTCACATTTGTCCTCGCTGCTGGTAAAATTGGTAGCGCTGGATAATTGAGTCGACATACTTCCGCGTTCCGGGAAAGTCGATGTTCTGCAGGAACTGCTTTACCGGAATGCTACTGCCGCCGCTTCCGCCGCTCCATCGCTCGACACGACTGGCTCCCGCGTTGTATTCGGCGAGGGCAAAGGGGGTGGGATCCGACTGCGCCTCCCAGCGTTCAAAGGCGCGATGCAAATACCATGTGCCAGCCTCAAGATTCGTTTTGGGATCAAAAAGTCGCTCCACTTGAAAACTGTCGATTTTACTTTCATGAGCCCACTCGTTGGCGGCTTTTTCGCTCACCTGCATAAGTCCGCGCTCTCCGTGGCTGCCATGTTTTCCTGGATCGAAGCGGCTCTCACGCCACACGACTGCTTTCACGAGCATCGGATCAAGATGATGTTCGGCTGCGACGGCACGAATCAGGCGATCGTACTGATGAAACCGTGCCGGGCTCATCCATTCGTAAAATGTGTAGACTGAATCGCCTGATCGCACGGCGAGGTAAGCGAAACCCGCGGCCAGCGCGAGCATTACGCACAGAACCAGTTTGAGAAGGAATCGTATCACGTCGGCATCAAATCTCGTGCTCCTGCTCTCCCGAGCAATTAAATTAACGCGGTCTCCATGACGAAACCCAGTTACGTTCGCGTCATCATTGATCGGGCAATTCGCCGTGAGCTGGACTATGCCGTGCCCGAAGGCTTGCTGAACCGAGTCGGAGTCGGCTCCCGCGTGCGCGTGCCGTTTCGAGAGAAATCCGCTCTTGCGACGGTGGTCGCTGTCACGGAGCAGAGCGAAGCGAAAGGCATCCGGCTAATCGAAGCGGTCGTGGGCGAAGCGCCGATCTTGAGCGAACAATTGCTCGAGCTAGGCAGATGGATCGGTGCCTACTATTGCTGCCCGATCGAAACAGTGATGCGCAGCTTGTTGCCGCAAGTCATCCGGCGCGCGGAAATCGGATGGAAAAAGCAATTGTTCGTCCAGCCCGGGCGCAAGATCGACAATGAAGCACTCGAGAAGTTGCGAAAACGCGCGCCCCGTCAGGCAGAACTTCTGGAGGCGATCCTGCGCTTGGAAGCGCCGATCCGCGCATCGCAACTTCTGCGGCAAACTTCTCTCGATAACCAGACGCTTCGGGCGCTGGTGAAACGCGGTCTGGTGGAGTTGCGCGAAGAGGCAATCGTGCGGGATCCACATGCTGACGAACAATTCATCGCGACGTCGAACCTGATTCTCAACCAGGAACAAACGCATGCCCTTAAAGAAATCGCATTAGCGCTCGATTCACCGGAAAAGGCGCGCCCGTTTTTGCTCCACGGCGTGACCGGTTCCGGCAAAACCGAAATTTATCTCCAGGCGATTCGTGCCGCGCTTGAGCGCGGACACACAGCGATTGTTCTCGTCCCTGAAATTTCGCTAACGCCGCAAACGGTTGAGCGTTTTAAAGGCCGCTTCGCCGACATGCAGGACGCGGTCGCCGTGTTGCACAGCCATTTATCCGAGGGCGAACGTCACGATGAATGGCACAAAATCCATTCTGGCCGCGCACGTATCGTAATCGGCGCGCGCAGCGCGGTCTTCGCACCGTTGAAAGACCTGGGACTCATCGTTGTCGATGAAGAACACGAGACGACATATAAACAGGAAGAAGCTCCCCGATATCACGCGCGTGACGTGGCGATCGTGCGCGCCAAGATTGAGAAATGCGTCGCGGTCCTGGGAAGCGCCACGCCATCACTCGAGAGCTATCACAATGCTGTAATTGGAAAATACCGGCTGGTTACACTTACACAGCGGATCGACGAAAAACAGATGCCACTTATGCGCATTGTCGATCTTCGCCAGGAGCGGCGGAAAGAGAAGGCGGCAACGATCTTGTCTGAAAAATTGCGCGCCGCGATTGGCGATCGCATGGAGAAGCGAGAGCAGACAATCTTGTTTTTGAATCGGCGCGGTTTCTCCACTTCACTCCTATGCAGTAACTGTGGCGAAGCTCGTAACTGCCCGAATTGCAGTGTCGCGCTCACATTTCATCGGCATCCCGCAGTCCCTGGACGGTTGAGCTGTCACCTGTGTGGGCACACCGCCGCGGTGCCAAAGAAATGTCCAGCCTGCGGCAAAGACGCACTGATTTACGCAGGCTTCGGCACGGAGAAGGTCGAGGCAACCGTGTCACAAATTTTTCCGAAAGCTGCCGTGAGCCGAATGGATGCAGACTCAATGACGCGCAAGGAAGCGTATCGTGAAACTCTGAGGAATTTCCGCACAGGCAACATCGACATCCTCGTCGGCACACAAATGATTGCGAAGGGTCTCCATTTTCCGAATGTGACACTGGTCGGAATCATCAATGCAGATCTTGCACTGCATCTGCCGGATTTTCGCGCGGGGGAACGCACGTTTCAGCTTCTCACGCAGGTGGCCGGACGCGCCGGACGTGGAGAAACTTCCGGTGAAGTTTTTGTACAAACCTACACGCCGTTTAGTCCGTCGATCCAGTTTGCACGCCACCACGATTTCGCCGGCTATTTTCAACAGGAACTCGAATTTCGTGAGCGCTGCGATTTTCCGCCATTCAAACACGCGATCTTGATTACGGCACGTTCTGCGCACGAGGGGCGCGCGAAACTTTCCGCTGAAACGTTAAGACGCCGTTTGAAAGAAGCACTCCCAGAAGAATTTATTCTGGGCGATGCAACACCTGCGCCACTGGAAAAATTACAGGGCCAATTCCGTTTTCATATTTTAGTCCGTGGCGAAGCCATCATGCGCTTGAGCCGACTTGTCCGCGAAACGCTCGACAAGCTCCCCTTCCCCGAAGACGTCACCGTGACTGTCGATGTTGATCCTTATCAGTTGCTATAATCCTCTGGAGACGCACGCGCCTCGCGTGCTGGCGATCGTGCTCCCGCGATCGTAAACCTTTGTGTTCTGCGGCTCGGAGAACACCTCTTCTCCGGTGCACGGAATCAAGACATGCTTGCGGAAAACAGCTCGCCAACTTCCACCCGTGCCCATTTGGCGAAACCCTGAGCGAAGAGTTTCGGATTGGCGGAATGCAATTTGAAACCTGGGATTAGGCACCGGTGCGCGCGGTTCGTCTTACCCAGCATTCGACGTTTGCGGCGACGACGCGCAATCTCAGCAAAACGGCGGTTATAGGTTCGCATAAAACGAAAAATCGGGCCGACGCCTGTAGCCGAAAACGGCGGAACCAGCAGAGCGCTCTCTCCATACTTGAATATTCGGGATACTACGCCCAGATAGTAAAGGCAAAGATCGAAGATTAGGGCAGTGCTCATCAGGTCAAATTCACCCATGTACTCGTACTTATCCTTGTAAACGGCCTCGAACCAGCAACGATGAGATCTTGCCAAATCGCGATTGTACCTCTCGACCAACGCACTCATCGCTTCGCCTCTTCGCTGCGCACCGATCAGCGCTGCTGCGCGCGATGTCGTAAATGAGATCCAATCCATGCCTGGACTGTAAAATGGATCCATGAACGCCGCTGCATCCCCGACCAGAACAAAGCCGTCCCCGGCAAAGGTGGTGCTGTAATAAGCGAGATTCTTCCGCCAGTGGACGTCTTCCTCGTCAAATTGCGCGTCAACCAGAATCTCTCGCGCGACCGGGTGCTTCATCAGGAAGGCCTTGAGCCGTTCGCCCAGTTTTCCGCCCTCCTGGGGCCAATCCACGAGCCTCTGGTCAAAAACCACCCCGACGCTCACGTCACCGCCTTTTAGCGGAATCCACCAACTCCACCAGCCGTCGCCGATCACATGGTTGGTGGCAGTGTTCCGTGTCGCGTAAACAGCGCGCGACCACGAGGGATACTTGTCTGCCAGCTCGCGACTGTCCCAATCCTTGACGCCTTTCCACCTCGACCACGCGGCTGCGGTTGGATGTTCGATGTTGGATTTCCACCAACCTTGCTTGCGGGCGAGAATTGCAGCCACTCCCGATGCGTCAACAATCCAACGCGAACGAACTGTTCTCGTGCCGTCGCCATTGCGAAATGTTACCGTTTGTTCTTTTCCAGGCTGCAACTGTACATCGATTACCGTTGCGGGACGCAAAATCTCCGCGCCAGCAATACCGGCTCGGCGCAGCACTTCTTCATCAAACGCGGCACGATCCAGCTGATACGATGGCACCCGTACCTGATAAAGCGGCCCGAGCTCGCTCGCTTCCGCCAGCGTCTTTACTTCGCCGTTTGTAAACCAAAACCGCAATCCTTGCTTCGCGAGATGCGATTCGTTGAGATATTGCGTCAACCCTAGTACTCGGCCCATGAAATAGGCGCTGACCTCGACCGTTGCTTCCCCGACGCGTCGCGAAAGTTTTGCCGATTTCTCCAAAATCAATATGCGAATTCCGGGATTTTGCCGCAATAGGAGCGTGGCGGTGGCTGCCCCAGAAAGCGCGCCTCCCATGACCACTACGTCATACTCGAAGCTGCCCTCGGTTGGCGGTGAATCCATTCGAGCTTCCATTGTAACAACGAATAATTTTCCCGTTCCGTCCTTGCAAGGTCAAGCGCCCTTTCGGTTCCCGCTTGAATGTCTGGCCCTTCTCTATTGTGCGATTCGCTTCTATTCCGGTAAAGTCGACGCGTTGTAAGTAAGTCCAATGAACAACGTACATCTTGCGATCCAGTTTTTTATTCAGCTTGCTGTTATCCTTTTGTTCTGCCGTTTGGTCGGTGCGATTGCTTTGCGCCTCGGCCAGCCTCAAGTCGTGGCGGAAATGCTCGCCGGTGTACTTCTCGGACCATCGCTTTTTGGTTTGGTCTGGCCCGAAGCGCAGCATTGGCTTTTCCCGTGGGACAGCAGTCAGAAAATGCGCGACACCCAAAGTTATTTGTTTCCAGCGTCCCAACTAGGGCTCGCGCTCTACATGTTTGTGGTTGGAATGGAATTCCGCGTCGACATTGTGCGCCGCAAATTGACAAGCTCAATCGCCGTGTCGGTAGCGGGGATGCTGACACCTTTTGTATTGGGCGCCGGCCTGGCTTGGATTCTATTTGACCGTACGACGCTATTTCCAAGGACGACGTCACTCTCAGAAGCAATGCTCTTCCTTGGCGCGTCGATGTGTATCACCGCCTTTCCCATGCTCGCGCGGATCATTCATTTCAAAAAACTTACCGGCACAACCATGGGAACTGTAGCGTTGGGTGCAGGCGCGATTGATGATGCAACGGCGTGGTGCCTCCTCGCAGTGGTACTCGCCAGTTTCGAGAAAAATTGGAGCCACGCTCTGGTCAACATCACCGGTGGCATCGCTTACGTGGCTTTAACGCTGCTGATTGTGCGCCCGTTACTGCTTCGTGCCAAAGTTTGGTTGACAAAAAACGGCACCGTCACCGACGCCGGATTGGTTGTCGGACTCGCGCTCATGGCCTTGGGCGCGTGGTTCACCGACCTCATCGGTTTGCACGCAGTATTCGGCGCGTTCGTCATGGGCGCCGCGATGCCGCGCGGGGTCGTCGTGCGTGATCTTGTTGGCCGCATTCAGCCGCTTACGGTCGCGCTGTTGCTCCCGCTCTTTTTCACGTACTCGGGCTTGAATACAAAGATTGGTTTGCTCAACACGAGCTTCCTTTGGGCCATGTGTGGCGCGGTGTTGATCGCGGCAATTCTGGGCAAAGGCGTCGCCTGCTGGGTAGCCGCACGCGCCACTGGCATTCCAAATCGCGAAGCGCTCGGCATCGGCACACTAATGAATGCACGTGGATTAATGGAGCTGATCATTATCAATATCGGGCTCCAGCGCGGCATCATATCAGAGGGACTTTTCGCCACGCTCGTGATCATGGCAGTGCTTACCACGCTCATGGCCTCGCCGCTTTTCGAACGCCTTGTGGGAAGCGGCACGCATCAACCAATCCCCGAGCCCCAGGCTGAAGAAGCAAGCGAACCTAAGTTTGTCCGTTAACGTGTCCCACCTCCAAGTGCCCGTGGAGAAACTTTAAGACAAACATCTTACGACTTGGAGATACAACGCGACTGGCAGCAGTGTTGTTATCGTTGGCCTACGGGAGGCGTCAAAGGTCGAACCCCATTCGCAATGGGATCTTCGGAGCGCGTTCGGGTCGGGTAACCGGCATCTCGATCGCGCCGAAAAACAGGGGGCGTTATGTTGAGCCGTTTCTGGATCGATATCATGGCGAAGAACAGCTGGTTCAGAAAGCGGGTCCACAAGCCGGCGTTCCACCTGCCCGCAAGGATCGTGACGACTGACCGAAAGATGAGCTTCGGCGGCTCCGGACTGAAAAAGACATCGCGAAACTGTGGTGTGTAGAATCCCACCACAAACCGGCGAAACGTCTGGAATCTTTTTCGCTGACGACGAGAGAACGCCGCGAAGCTGGACGCTGAGAAGTCATTTCTCACCAGCGCCCGATGGAGCTCGGCAGCGGCTTCTATTCCAGATTCCATAGCGATTGAGACTCCGGTCGAGAATACGGGATCAAGAAACGATCCTGCGTCCCCGGCCAGGATCCAGCGATTGCCAGCATATGCCGAAGCGCTGTACGAGAAATCCTTCTCAACGCGTACTGGCCACTCGCGCTGGGCATTGCGCATAAGCTCAGCGACAACCGGCGTATCGGAGATCGTGCGATTGAGCGTCTCCTCAGATGAACTGCCGTTCGCCAATCTACGGTAAAGGGCCTTTGGTAGAACGACGCCGACGCTCGTTAACTCTTTTGAAATCGGAATAAGCCAGAACCAGCCAGCGTCGTTGCACGCGATAAGTCGAATGTCATCGGGTCGCGGCCCTTCCAGTCGCGGCACGTTCGTGTAGTGGGAGTATATTGCTATGTTGGCGAGCCGGGGCTCCTCCGTGCGCAGATTGAATTTTCGAGCGATCAATCCTCCGCGACCTGTGGCATCAATCAGAGCCCGCACACGCACCCGCGCGGCGGCCGTATTGCCGCGTGAAGCGACGTCGAGAATTGCCGCATCCGGAGTAAACTCGCATGCGGTTACGTTGCATGCTTCTCGAACATCGACGCCCACTTCGCGAGCCCGTTCCAGCAAAATGCGATCAAATTCCTGGCGGCATACTTGATACGTCTGAGGCCTCGTGATCTCACGGGCGTTTGCGAAGTCAACGTATCGTCCGGTCTGACCATCGTGCGTGATGAGGCGCGCACCCCACTTCTCAGGAAAACCTGCAGCCTCGATTCTCTTGGTCACACCCAAAGCAGCGAACGCGTCGTTGGCAGTCGACAACAACGACTCCCCGATATGGAATCGCGGGAACGTTTCGCGCTCAAAGAGAACGACCGAATGACCAAGCTGACCGAGCGAGATGGCCGCCGACGAACCAGCTGGACCGCCACCGGCCACAGCGAAATCAAAGTCATATCGAGGGTTGGCCGGGTTCATCACATCACTAAAGTATCATTTGGAGAAACGGGAAGCAGGCAATTTCTTTAAGCCTGTTGCGAAATCGGCCCGCGGCGATTCAGGAAATAACGACCGCACTCGAATCGCCCGTGTGCCAGGCATCATGCTGATTGTATGGCCAATCGTCCGCTACGACCAATCGCGCAAACAGAATCATCGCCGGTATCACACTCAGTCACATTATTAACCATTCTGGAACAAGATTGACCAATGATCCGCGGCTTGATAAACGCTGGTGCGCAGACCGCCGCGTTTGCGCGCCATGGCGAAACAGACTTCATCGAGTGATTCGTCGCTGCCATTGCACGAGGTATTGGAAGCTGAGTTTGTCACTCTCCATGGTGAACTCCCACCAGGTTATCCGAGTTCTAGTGAACCCAAAGCGCGTCTAAAAGCATTATGGGGTGCTATTCACGGACTGAAGGAGAAACGCGCGGCGCTTTGCATCTCGGGCGGCGGTATCCGGAGCGCAACCTTTGGATTGGGAATTTTGCAGGGTTTGGCGCGCTGCGGACTGCTGGAGAAGTTTCATTATCTCTCCACCGTATCGGGTGGAGGATACATTGGCAGCTGGCTAAGCGCTTGGATCAAGAATGATCCAAACGGCATTCGCGGCGTGGTCGACGAACTGAAACGACGGCCCGATTCCACTCTGAATCCCGAGCCGCGTCCGATCCGCCATCTCCGGGACTTTAGCAATTATCTGGCGCCAAAAAGCGGGCTCACGTCCGTTGATTTTTGGACGCTGATCACCACCTTTATTCGCAACATGTTCCTGAATTGGCTGGTGCTGATCTCGTGGCTGGCAGCGGCGATGATGGTTCCGCGGCTGTATCTGGCGGCCATCAACTTGCAGCCCGACTGGTCAGGCCTGGCGACGAGGCATTCGTGGTATTTGTTGGTCAGCAACTTACCCCCTGACTGGAATGCCTGGGAGAATTCCGTTAAGCAGCCGTGGAACATCGCCCTGGCGAGCATACTGGCGGTAGGATTCGCATTGATCGCAGTCGCGATGGCCTACGCAATCATCGATGTGCCATCCACCGGCAATGCGCGATTCACGCAACGTCTGTTCCTGAAGTTTCGCCAGCTTCCGTTGTTTCTGGCATCGCTTGTCCTCGCGGCGTGGTGGGCTGTGTTTTGCAACGTGCATGGTAAGAGCGGCGCATTTCAAAACCTGCAGGGGTTGCTCAAATTTGTCCTCTTCTTCGTGTTCACCTACGTGTGCGGCGGCGCGCTGGCATGGTTGATTCCTTCCTTTCGCAAACGCGACCACAAGGCCCGGCCGGGCAGCGTCTGGCGATTTTTTGTGATCTTCGTCACGGCTGTTTTCGCCGGGTTTTGCCTCTGGGCAATGGCAACCCGAATGTTTTTGGATCACAAAAACATTGAATTCACGTTGAGACGCCCTTGCGAGGCGATTCAGATTCCGAGTGGAGAGAAAATGGCGCTCCCGCAGGGGAGCAACGGTGTAATTACGCGAATGGACGAGGGCACTTACACCGTGGGTATCCTTGGCGCCGACCAGGCGGTGGTACGTATTGCGGAAAAAGATCTTGATCCCTTGATGATCAACCCGAGTTCCGACCTCCAGACTAACCTGAAAAGATTCACGTTCGGACGCGAGTGCCGGGCAATCCAAATTCCCAGCGGGAAGGAAACACTGATTCGAAAAGGAACCGAGGGCGAGATCGTGGAAAACGTCGAGAGGAGTTACACCGTTGAAACCGATCAGGTCTCGGCGCGTGTTGAGAAGAAAGACCTAGATGCCTTCGAACTGAATCCTGGCCCCGGTCCTCAACCTGATTGGACCAGGTTCAGATTAAAACGCGCTTGCGAAGCGATCGACGTTTCGAGCAATAAGAAACTGACGATCCCAGGTGGCATTACCGGAGCAATTAAGCAAATCGGCGCGGATACTTACACGATTGAGACCGACCACGTCAGGGCAACGATTGCGAAAAAAGATTTCGATGCTGTGGAACTGCGCCGGCCGCTACCGGCGCCGGCGAACCATGCTGTCGCTTACGTCTGCTTCGCACCGGCACTGATCATGGCGGTAGTGATGCTGGTAAATTTCCTCTTTACTGGCCTGGCCAGCTGGGTGTCAGAGGATGAGGACCGCGAGTGGTGGGCGCGATCGGCCGCGTGGATAACCATTACGATTGTCGGCTGGATCATCATCAACGCCATTGTTCTTTGGGGCGGCCAGGCGATCACAGCCTCGGGAAATCAGATTGACGTTTTTCTCGGACAACTAAAAGCGAATCCAGTTGCAAAAGCGATACTCGGAGCATTCGGGGGAGTCAGCGGCATTGCCGGCGTTTTGGTTGCTCTGCGATCCAAACTGGGCCCAAAGCTTGGTATGAAAGCAGGCTTGCAGTGGCCTCTGGTTTTTGTCGCCGTTGTTTTCTTTCTTCTACTGGCGGTCGTAATTTCGTGGGTTTTGTTGGTGGTCGGCGCGCAGCCTTGGGTGCATCAAGTGGTCGCTTTTCTGGGACACATGATGGCGGATCCAAAGGGGAACGCCATCCTCATAGGCGCCTTTGTGAGCGCCACAGCCGTTGCCGGTGTTTTGTTGGTCATTCGATCGAACCTAAGCAAAAGGCTGATTTTCGTTATTCTCCTGGCTGTTGTGATTTGGTGGATTCTCTTGCTGACCGGCTCGCGGCATTTGGCGCAACAGCCAAATGACTGGCGAGCGCAGCTGTTCATCGTGGTCTTTCTTATGGGGATCATAGTACTTTTCGGAATCGTGATGGGTTTCCTCATCAATGCGAATAAGTTTTCCCTGCACGCGACGTATCGGAACCGATTGATCCGCGCTTATCTTGCCGCTTCACGGCTCAAGCGCAGGCCACATTTATTTACCGGGTTCGACCCTGCTGACAACTTTGCGTTGCGCGAGTTGTCTCCAGAAAAGCCTCTTCATGTGCTCAATGGCGCGCTCAATCTCGTCAAGGGTGAACAGTTAGCATGGCAGGAGCGAAAGGCCGAATCGTTTACAATGAGCCGTCTCCACTGCGGCTCTTGGAATCAACGAGTAGGTTACCGCCCGTCCGCGGAATATGGCGACGGGATTACACTCGGTACCGCGATGGCCATTTCTGGCGCCGCTGCGAATCCTAATATGGGATATTATTCCTCCCCCATTGTGGGTTTCCTGATGGCACTGTTCAACCTGCGGCTGGGCTGGTGGCTAGGAAATCCGGGAGCTCCCGGCGCCGATACCTGGCGCCGATCTGGCCCTGGATATTCGGTTGGGCCGCTGTTTTCCGAAGCGATTGGAAACACGACCGACCGCTATAAATATGTGAACCTCTCCGATGGCGGCCATTTCGAGGACCTTGGGCTTTATGAGATGGTGCTGCGCCGCTGCCATTACATTGTAATAAGCGACGCCGCCCAGGACCCGGAATGTTCCTTTACCGATCTCGGTGAGGCCGTGCGCAAAATTCGCATCGATTTTGGAATTCCGATCGAATTTGGACCAATGAGCATTTATCCGCGCAGCCAGATCGACGCGGTGAAAGGTCCAGGCCATAACTGCGCTATCGGTCGCATCCGTTATTCGATCGTGGACGGCGACGCTGCACCGGATGGTGTCATCGTCTATATTAGACCCGCTTGTTATGGCGACGAACCGCGTGACATCTACGAATACTTCAAAACAAATCCGGAGTTTCCGCACGAGAGCACGGCCGATCAGTTCTTCTCCGAGTCGCAATTCGAGAGCTATCGGATGCTTGGCGCACACACCATGGCGAAGCTTTGCACGGATTGCGGTGGAGATTTTCGGTGTTTCATTCGCGACATTCTAAAACGCCATCTCCAGATGGAAGCGCCCGTTTGGCTCGCAGGGTTGCTCGAGGAAACGAAAAACAAGATCGCTTAAGCGCTGATCAGCGCATTGCGTGAACATGCTCCTATGCTGGCACGACGAATTCGTGGTAAACTTCAAGAATGACCCGCATTTTTGCGTCGCTGGTCACGGGTTTCGCTCTGGCAATCGCGGCATGGGGTGCCGATCAATCAGCCGGGAACAAATCTGACGAGCCCGATTCATTCGACGTCGAGCCACCAATACTGAAGCAAAACCTCTCGGATGAGCCGTTGCCGAACGGCGATCTGGCACGTTTGGAAAAACAATTGGAACGTGCAAAACAAAATGGCGCAGGCGCAGAACGTCTCTATAAAATTGGTGTGCTTGCGAAAATGGAAGTGGAGCAGCGGTTGTTGAAGGTGATACGGTGTGAATCGGACCTGGCAAATGCGCGCGTCGCTCGCGCAAAAGACGAACTTGCCGAAAAAGAGTCTCAACTCGCAACTGGCGAAATTACCAGAGACGAACTGGAATCAATAAAAACAGCGCTGGCGCAATTAACCGAAGCCGCGCAAGCGGCAACGACGAAGCGTGAGCGCGCCGAGCTCGAGGCTGCAGAAGCAAACTTACGCCGACAGCAAAAGCTTCTTAAGCTCGGGATCGGACAAAAATCCGACGTCACTCGCGCCGAAGAGAAGCTCGCCGATCTTAAAGCGCAGAAGAATTAATTGGGTTTGGCGTCTGACACAGACGCCCTACATTCCGCTCGAGTTCGACATTGGGTGTTGGAGGTTGAGCGTTGGGCGTTTCCTGAATTTAGAACCCTGCCGCCATTCCGTCCTTGCGTGATTCGCTTGCACCCACATAGACGCGCTGGCCATCGTGCATTTCGACTCTGATCGCTTGGTAACCGCCGTAGCCGCCGACATCGAAACGCACATCGTGTCCTTTCTTGCGCAGCTCGCGCACGGTCTCGTACGGAATACCGCTCTCGACTTCCACGTAGCCGCCTGATTCAGTCATTTTTTCTCCAGTGGGTTCGTTATCGCCTTCGTGCTGCCAGCGCGAAGCGTCGCCGGCTTCCTGCACGTTTAAACCAAAATCAATCTGATTCGTGAGCACCTGTACGTGGCCTTGCGGCTGCATACCCCCGCCCATCACACCAAATGCTTCCAACGGCTTACCATCTTTCATGACAAAGCCAGGAATGATGGTGTGAAACGGACGTTTACCAGGCGCAAAAACGTTCGCATGACCAGGATCCATGGAAAAAAGTTCACCGCGATCCTGAAACATGAATCCGAGACCGGGCACCACGATGCCGCTGCCCATCCCGCGATAATTGCTTTGAATGAGCGAGACCATGTTGCCTTCGTCGTCGGCGGCACACATATAGATCGTGTCGCCTTGATTGAGTGCTGGATTGCCAGCCTGGACTTTTTTTGCCGCGTGATTTGGGTCGATCAACTTCTGCCGGTCCGCTGCGTAGCTTTTTGAAAGCAAACCCCCGAGCGGAATCTTTGCGAATGCCGGATCGGCGTAAAACTTCGCCCGATCGGCCCAGGCGATTTTCTTCGCTTCAATCATGGCGTGCAGCGTCTCTGGTGAATTGCGCCCCATGGCGCGCAGATCGAATCCTTCGAGAATGTTCAACATCTGCAGTGCCGCGATACCTTGGCCGTTTGGCGGAAGCTCAAAGACATCATAGCCGCGATAACTCGTCGAAACCGGCTCGACCCAGGTCGATATATGTTTCTCGAAATCGGCTTTCCGCAAAAAGCCGCCATTCGCCCGCATGAACTCGTCGATCTTGTCCGCGATCTCACCTTTATAAAAGGCGTCGCGACCTTTTTCAGCGATCAGTCGCAAGGTTTTCGCGAGAGCGGGATTCTTGAAAATATCGCCTTTGGCCGGGGTTCGCCCTTTTCCGTCGAGTGTGTACGTCTCGAGAAAGCCGCCGGGTAATCCTTTGTATAGCCGCGGACCAAACCCCCAGTAATAGGCGATGAGCGCCGTAACCGGAAAACCCTCTTCAGCATACCGAATGGCAGGCGCTATGTCATCGCTCAGGTTCAGTTTGCCGAATCTTTTGTGCAGCTCTGCCCAGGCATCCACTGTTCCGGGCACGCTGATCGGCAACATGCCGGTCGGTGGAATCGTTTCACGATGCAGTTTTGCTAGCTCGGCTTTCATCTGGTTATAACTCAAACCGAGCGGTGAACGTCCGCTGCCGTTGATGCCGTAGAGTTTGTTTTCCTTCGCGCTATAAACGATTGCGAACAGATCGCCGCCAATTCCGTTGGAGACGGGCTCCATCAAACCGAGCGTTGCGTTTGCGGCAATCGCCGCATCCACGGCACTCCCACCACGCTTTAAGATATCGATGCCGACCTCCGTGGCCGCGGGCACGCTTGTGCAAACCATTCCATGCCGTGCCAGCACTTCCGATCGCGTGGCGAAATTCTTTCCAGTAATGCGATCGATCTGGGCGTTAAGCCGAACGCCGACAACCAACAAAGTCAATAGCCCAAAGCTGAACTTAATCCATCGCACCCGCCACATTAATGCTTCCAATTTAAAGAGTGCACTTGAATTTTAGTCTGCCGATTATATTTGATTGCTCACCACTAAATGAAGATTTCGTCCGAAGACCAAAAAGCGATCAGTCTGATTCTAATCTGCCTGGGATTTCTGTCCTTTCTGATCGGCACCGCTGCTCACTTCAAATCGGGTTTTCAATCGCGCGCTGAGATTTCGACGACAGGGTTCGTCGCCGCCGCGATCTTCGCGGGATTGGGTGTCCTTGTGTTTCTGCTTTCGTTTACGAAAAAGCAGAGCTGAAGTGCGATTGCCGACTCCGGAGTCACCGCTAAAAAGTGGCGGCGATCCTCCCCAGATCGCCGCCGTGCCCACCGCTCAGAACAACCAAGTTATTGCTGCATCGCGTCGTGAAGCTCCTTGTGAGCGTTCATCATGTCTTGATGCGCTTTTTGGACGGCATCCAGCTTCTTCTGCTGATCAGCCGTTAGCAACGGCCGGATCTGCGACAGTGTGCCGTCCATGACCCCTTTCATCTTCTGCATCGCCTCCTGATGAATGGCGGCGATTTGCGGTTTCGCCGCGTCGAGAATCGGTTGAACCTTTGTCTGCTGATCAGAGGTCAGATTCAACTGCTCGGTTAGATGCTGCAGGCCGAGTGCGTGCCCGTGCCCGCCCCCAGGGCCACCAAGGCCGGGTTGTGCCTGCACAGCAACAAAGCCGCCAAGCGCAATCGCAAGGGCGGCTACAAACGCTAATATGTTTCTTTTCATAGTTTGTTTCATCTTGTTTTCGCGAAATGTTTTTTCGCTTCTCCAAGTAATGACCGGCAGACACTCTGGCTGGTTACAATTTTCTTGTACCCGCTCCTTGCAACGCCGCTTGCTCGCGACAGGCGCTTGGCACAAGCGCGTCTACAGCCAAGATTGTAACCAAAGCGCACCGGTGGCTGTCATTGCTACTAGTGTGGATGCGCTCTCGATAACATGGATGATACTAACGCAAGTGCGCTTGTTCGTGCTGCGCTCCAGCATGATGATGAGGCGGCTCGCGCGTTGGTGCGAGAGCTTTATCCGCTCGTCGCCAAAATCGTCCGCGCTCATCGCCCGCATCGAACGGATGAAGAGGATCTTTGCCAAATGATTTTCATCAAAGTATTCCAGAAATTGTCGCAATTTTCCGGCAAGGTGCCCCTGGAGCACTGGGTCTCACGCGTTGCAGTCAACACTTGCCTGAACCAAATTCAGCGGGAGAAAATACGGCCCGAGCTTCGTCACGCTGATTTAAGCGTGGAAGAGCAAGCGGTGATTGAGAACCTGACAACATCCGCCGATGAGTTGGCGCCGGACCAGCGTTTTGCCTCGCGACAACTGGTTGATCATCTTCTCGCTGCGCTCAAACCGGTCGAGCGGCTGGCTATTGATCTGCTATACTTACAAGGACGTTCGGTTGAAGAGATCCGCAAAATCACCGGATGGAGCGCGGCGCTTGTTAAAGTACGAGCGTTTCGAGCGAGACAAAAAATGAAAGAATACCTCGCCAGGATTTCGGCAAAGGAGGGAGCATGAAAGATCACGAAATCGATCGGTTGTTGCGATCGGCCGCACAAGCGACGGCGGACGAGATCCCGGCTGAGATGCCGTTTGGATTCGATACTCGCGTGGCGGCGCTCTGGAACGCGTTGGCTGCAAAGCCGAACGGTATTGCATCTCTGCTCCGGCGCGTGGTGCTTTTGTCGGCGGTAGTGATTGCTATTTCGACACTCGCAGCTGTTCGCGAGATCAAACAGAGCCGTGAACAGTATAACGATTACACCAATGAGTTCGCCATCGCGGACACGGCCATTCAAGATGAGTTTTCGCAATGAAGAGTGCGTTAAAGTGGAAACTGATTGCTGGATTTCTTCTTGTATTCGTCGCGGGTGGAATCACTGGCATGGCTCTTGGAGGATTATACGCCCGGCATCTTTTCTTTGAGTTTCACCATCCAAGACTCGTAGGCGTCAGAATGAAGGAGCGGCTTCGCACGGAGCTTAGTCTGACACCTGAACAGGTCGCCAAAGTTTCGCCAATTGTCGATAAAACTGCCGCCCAGCTTCAGGAGATAAGGCGCGACACCGGCCGGCGCGTCCATGACATCATGGCGGAAGCGCACAAGGAGATCGCAGCCAATCTTACTGACGAACAACGGCAAAAACTTCAACAAATCGAAGAGCGGCACCGGCGGTGGCATCCCCATCACGGCCCTCACGAGTTCGGTCCCGAATCACCGCCTGCGACACCGTAGGCAAGTCCGCGCGGCGCGCGATTGTAGCCGCCTCGCTGTGTCGAGGCGTTCGCGAGAAACACGGCGACACAGCGCCGTGGCTACACATCACACTTCCGCCCTGTCGGCCTGCGCCGCGCGGGCTAGAAGCGCACTCCGTTCTCGAAGAAAATTCGTTCGCGCTCGAGGTCTGCGCCGCGGCTAATGAAAAGATCGCGCAGTTCCGGCGTGTAATAATCGCCGCTGTAGAGAGGATTAAGCCCAAAGAAAATCTTGCCACCCGGGGCGAGGTGTTGCTGTAAATCGGCCAGGAAAAAATCCCATTCCGCTGTACCCCAGCGTTCCTTCGACGGATGATAGAGGTAGAAGTTGGTCGAAAACGCGGTAATCCAGTCGAATTTTTGGCCAAGATTGGGCAATGTTTCGAACGCGCTGATCCTCCAAATTACGCGCGGAACATCGAAAAGTTCGAGCAATTCGGAAAAAAGAGCGACGTGCTCAATATCTAAGCCTGTTACCGAGTGGCCGAGGTTTTTGGCGATGAACAAGAAAAATCCTCCGCCGCAACCGAGATCGAGAACGCGTTTCGGCCCTGAACGATGGAGCTTCAAGTCCTGCACGCGTTCCCGATTTAATCGCAACCACGGCTCGATGTTCGCGTACTTGGCGTATCCAGCAGTGGAATTCTCATACCGCTGCTGAATTTCGCGGGCACGTGCCTCATCGATTTTCGCCAGCATTGGCTGAAGCGGAATGCGAAAAATCGAGCGTTGCGCTCTGCGCCAGCCGCGCTGGTAGGTCAGCGGTTTGGTAAACTTCAAAAGTTTTCGGGAAAGTTTCATCTCGAAGATCGATCCATTGTAGAGCAACCGCTTCGGTTGCCAACCGTAGCGAAAGCAGGCGATGCGCCCGCCCTACAATTTCGCCATCATTTCGCGAAGAAGTTGCGGCCCGCGATAAACGAATCCTGTGTAAAGCTGAACAAGCTGCGCGCCCGCCTCAAATTTTTCCCGAGCGGATTTTGCATCGAAGATTCCACCAGAAGCGATCACGGGAATTTTGGAGCTTGCGACAATGCTGCGCACAAGTGCAGTCGATTTTTCCCGTAGCGGTGCCCCGCTCAAACCACCTTCCTCATCGAGCTCCGACGGAATCGAGGAATGATCCAGCGTGGTATTTGTAGCGATGATCCCGGCGACTCCGTTTTCTTCACAGGCCGCAAGGACTGCTTCTAGTGCGATCGGCGACAGATCAGGTGAAATCTTTACAACGAGCGGTTTCGCGACCGGCCCAGGCTCACTCCCAATCGCGTGCAGCAATTGCGACAACGCGGCGGGTTCCTGCAGTTCCCTTAGGCCGGGCGTGTTCGGTGAGCTCACATTCAACGTGATGTAGTCGGCAAAATCGCGAAGTAATCGAAACGAATAGAGGTAATCGTCTGCTGCGCGTTCGAGAGGCGTTGTCCTCGATTTGCCAATATTGATTCCAACTGGAACTGCAGGCCATCGCTGGCTCTGGCGCAGCCCGCGCAACCGTTTTGCAATGACATCGGCGCCATCATTGTTAAATCCGAGGCGATTGATCACGGCTTGCTGCGCGGGCAGCCGAAACATGCGCGGCTTTGGATTTCCTGGTTGGGCCATGGCGGTCACAGTCCCGATCTCGATGAAACCAAACCCAACTGCTGCCCAGGCTGGCAGGGCGACGCCATTTTTGTCCAGGCCGGCGGCGAGGCCAATCGGATTCGGAAAGGTCAACCCAAACAGAGTCTTTGGGTTTGACGGCGGCGTGAACCGTCTCAGCGCGCGCAGCGCAAGATCGAACTGCGAAGCCCTGCGAAGCGATGCGATCGTGAAATGGTGTGCGGTTTCCGCCTCAAGCGAAAACAACAGCGGCCTAACGAGTCGTTCGTAGAGATTCTTCATATCAACTACAGCAAGTCATCCCGAGCGGAGCGAGGGATCTCGCACAGGATGATTGATCACGCTGGATATCCAGAGCAACGCAAGCTTTGTAGGTGAGATCCCTCACGTCGTTCGGGATGACACGCTCTGGATAACGACGTAACGGCTCGGATTCGCTGTCATTTCCCGATGCAAAACTGGCTGAACACAGAGTCGAGAATCTGTTCCACATCGACAACGCCAATCACTTCGCCGACTGCCCGCAATGCTTCATGAAGATGAATTGCAGCGTATTCCGGCGACAATCCCTGGGCTTGCACTGTCGCTGCTCGATCGCATGATTCCAGAGCGCGGCGAAGACAATCGCGATGGCGCGCATTAATCGCGAGCGTGCTCTCCGGTTTTAGATTTTGTTTCGTGATCCGAGTCAGAATTTCTTTTTGCAATTCCGGCAGACCTTCCCCTGTCAGGCACGAAATCCGTAACGCATGGAAATCTTTCCAATCACTGTTCTCCGGCAGATCGCTCTTGTTTAAAACAGCAATTTCGTTGGGATTGCGGATGCGTTCCTGAAAATGCGACGGTTTCGAGGTACTGCGATCTGCGATGTGGAGCCGCAGATCGGCTAATTGCAGCGACTTCTCCGTGCGCGCGATGCCCTCTCGCTCCAGTTCGCTGGCGGACGTTCTCAAACCAGCTGTATCAAGCAGCCGAATGGGCACGCCGTTCAGATTCACTGTCTCCTCGATGGTATCGCGCGTTGTGCCATGCGCATCGCTCACAATCACGCGATCGTAACCCAGGAGTCGATTCAGCAAGCTCGATTTCCCGGCATTCGTTGCCCCGTAAATCACAACACGCACTCCTTCACGCAGAATGCGTCCTTGATCAGCAGTGGCGAGCAACGCTGCGATCTCTTCGCGGATGGAATCGAGTCGGGCACGCAGTGTTTCACCTTCATCCGGTGTAATACCCTCCTCAGGAAAATCGATTGACGCATTGATGTGCGCGAGTAGTTCGACCAACTCTTCACGAATTTTACCGATTTGTTCTCCGAGCCTGCCTTCGAGTTGTTCGGTAGCTGAGCGCAGGGCGAGATCGGTCTTCGCCCGGATCAGATCAATTACCGCCTCGGCTTGAGTAAGGTCCATTTTGCCGTTGAGAAAGGCGCGCTCGGTGAACTCGCCCGGACGCGCTGCGCGTGCACCCGCGCGCAGGCACGCTTCAAGGATCTTTGCCGAAACCAGCGTTCCTCCGTGGCAACTGATCTCGACCAAATCCTCTCCGCTGTAACTGGCCGGCGCGCGATGAATGGAAAGGACTACTTGATCGATCAACCGCCCTTCCGGCCCAAAGATTTCGCCAAAATGCTGCACGTGCGGCTCAAATTGCGATGGCGTCTCTTTGCCATGGAAGATTTTGTCTGCTACCTCGATTGCATTCGCGCCTGAGACGCGGACAAGAGCAATGGCGCCTTCCCCAGGCGGAGTTGAGATGGCAGCGATAGTATCAGAAACGGTCATATCCTAGCAAATTGTAGGGCACCCGCCTCGGTTGCCAAATCGCGCGAACAACATGGCTTTGCTTAAAGCGGCAGAGCGCTGCCGCACTCCATGACGTGGCCGTCATTGAAAGGGTCTATTACGCGCCAGCGTTTTGGGGTGGTCCGCCGCTTTTCATTCAGATCTTCTCCCGCTCCCTAATCGTGCATCACCGCTTTCAGTGCCGCGATGCATTTCTTGTTCTCCTCCATTGTGCCAACCGAAATGCGGACCCATTCGGGCAGGTTGTACCCCTTGAGCGGGCGCACGATGATGCCTCGCCTCAGCAGTTTCTCGAAGATCGCGTGTCCGTTGCCAACATTTATCATCACGAAATTCGCGGTCCCGGACACAAAACGAATTTTCATTTTGGCGAATTGTTCGTGCAGATAAGCGCGGCCTTCATCGATCGCCCGTTTTGTCCGGCGCAGATGTTCGTCATCCTCGAGCGCTGCGAGCGCGCCGACTTGAGCAATGCTGTTCACGTTGAATGGCTGCCTTGTCTTGTGAAGCACCTGGACCAGATCAGCCGGCCCAACAGCATACCCGATACGCAAGCCAGCCAGCCCGTGAATCTTCGAAAACGTGCGCAAAACAACAATGTTTCGTCCTTCGCGAACGAATTGCAGCGTATCAGGAGGATGATCGAGGAATTCGAAATAGGCTTCATCGAAAACGACAACGACTCTCTCCGGAACGTGCGACATGAAATGGTCGATCTCGCGCTGCGAAAGTAACGTTCCCGTTGGATTATTGGGGTTGGGGACGAAAATGAGCCGGGTTTTCGGCGTGATCGCAGCGAGCATTCTGTCCACATCCTGCTGGTAATCTCTGCTGGGCACTTCAATTGTGCGCGCGCCAAATGAAGTCGCGATCAATTTGTAGACGACAAATGCATACTGAGCCGTGACGACGTCGTCACCGGGATTGAGAAAGGCATGACCAAGAAATTCGAGCACTTCATTGGAACCATTGCCAAGAATGACGTTCTCTGGGGCGAGGCCTAGTTTGGTTGCCACTGCGTTGCAGAGGCAAAATCCGCCGCCGTCGGGATACAAGTGACCTTTTTCCAAAGCGTCACGCATCGCCTCCATTGCCTTGGGAGACGGACCCAGCGGATTCTCGTTCGAAGCTAGCTTGATGATTGCATTTGGATCGAGGCCAAGTTCGCGGGCCGTTTCTTCGATCGGCTTTCCCGGTTGGTAAACCGTGACCTCGCGCAACTGCGGGTTCACCAGCTCCCAGATCGAAATCATGCGCGGGAGATTAAACGGAAGTAGGGTAAGTTTCCAATCAGCTGGTCTCCCTCTTCTTACTCTTGCTCATGATCTTTCTAAAGAGTAAAAGCATGAACACGAAAGTGCATGACAGTGGATAACGAAATCATCTATCTCGATAACAATGCTACGACACAACTTGATCCCGCTGTGATCGAGGAAATGCTGCCGTTTTTGACCAAGTATTACGGCAACCCTTCGAGTGGATACGGCTTTGCGGCCATGGCTAGAAAAGCCATAAATCTTGCGCGGGAACGGCTCGCTGCGTTGCTCGGCTGTGAACCAACGGAAGTTGTTTTCACCAGCGGCGGAACGGAGTCTAATAATGCGGTCATCAATTCGGCGCTACAGCTTGAAGCTCGTGGCGGACATGTGATCGCAAGCGCGGTCGAACACAGCGCGGTGCTGCGCCCCTGCCAAGATCTCGCAAAACGAGGATGCGCCGTCACATTTCTAGGCGTAGACAGGCATGGAGATCTCGATCTTGGCGAATTAGAAGCTGCGATTCGTTCGGAAACAGCGCTTGTTTCAATCATGTGGGCGAATAACGAGACCGGTGTAATATTTCCTATAGAGAAAATCGCTGAAATCTGTCGCCAGAGAGGCGCACTTTTTCACAGCGACGCCGTACAAGCGACCGGTAAAATCCCGATGCGCTTGCGCGATACGGCGATCAATTTTCTATCTCTTTCTGCGCACAAATTTCACGGCCCAAAAGGCGTCGGGGCGGTTTACGTCGACCGGCGAACCCGCTTCGGTCCGTTGATTGCCGGCGGCGGTCAGGAAAACGGACGCCGTGGTGGGACTGAAAACGTCGCGTCGATTGTTGGCCTTGGAAAAGCAGCCGAGCTGGCCCTCAAATATCTCACCGAAGGAAAATTTAACATTCGGTCCATGCGCGATCGATTTGAGAAATCAGTGCTCGAAACTGTCAACGGTGCATCAGTGAATGGTGCGGGTGCCGCGCGGCTCTCAAACACATCGAGTCTTTCATTCGAAGGCATTGAATCTTCGGCCGCACTTCTCTTGCTGGATCGACAAGGTATTTGTTGCTCGGCCGGCTCGGCCTGCCGGACCGGTTCACAGGAAGCTTCGCACGTGCTGCGTGCAATGAACCCGACCGGCGATGATGCAAGGCGGAGTCTGCGTTTCTCGCTTGGCCGTTTTAACACGGAGGCGCAAATCGACCGCGCGATTGAAGTGGTTCCAAAAGTTATCGAGAAGCTGCGGCAAAGCGCCGCGCCGACGCCTGTGGCGATGGCTCTGTGAGCCGTTCGACAATTTCCTAGCGGCACAATATTGTGCACAACTGTCTTGCCGTGATGGAAACACCGCGTGATCCCGCCGCTTCGCGTTACGAGCATGCCGCGAAGGGGCTGCGCCGGAGTGATCTTGATCCTGATCCGATCAAGCAATTTGGAAACTGGTTTACCGCGGCGATTGAGGCCGGGATTCGAGATGTGAATGCAATGAGCCTGGCCACGGCCGGGGCTGACGGCAGACCATCCGTGCGCATTGTTCTCCTAAAAGGGTTCGACCAGGATGGGTTCGTCTTTTTTACGAACTACGAGAGCGAAAAAGGGAAACAACTCGATGCCAACCCTTACGTCGCTCTGGCCTTCTATTGGATCGAACTTGATCGACAGATTCGCATTAGCGGGAAAACGGAAAAAACCTCGCGCGAAGAATCGCAAACCTACTTTCATTCGCGTCCTGTGGGCAGTCAGTTGAGCGCCTGGGCATCGCGTCAAAGCCAGATTCTCGATGGGCGCCGCGTGCTCGATGCGCGCCTGGCCGAGATGACGGAACGTTTCGGCGACAAGCGCATTCCGTTACCACCGCACTGGGGCGGCTATCGAGTGAAACCGGATATGATCGAATTCTGGCAGGGTCGCCCGAATCGCCTGCACGATCGCTTTCGTTACACTCGACAGGCGGGTGGTAGTTGGCTGATCGAGCGACTGGCGCCATGAGAAATTCCGAATGTCTAATGAAGGAATGAGGAATTCGGATTTACGCCATCGGTCCGACCGCCCGGTTTCGTCATTTTGTCATTCTGATTTCGTTCGTCATTCGTCATGTTGGTGCGTCGTCATTATTAGAACGGGTTCATGAAGAAGAATCAGGACCCGAAGATCGAAATCATCCAGGGCGACATCACAAAGCTCGATGTCGACGCCATCGTAAACGCGGCAAACACGACTCTTCTCGGCGGTGGCGGGGTCGATGGCGCGATCCATCGCGCCGCTGGAACTGAATTACTTGCAGAATGCCGGACCCTCGGCGGTTGTCGACCCGGTGAAGCGAAAATCACTCGCGGATATCGTTTGCCAGCGCGTTTTGTCATTCACACGGTCGGTCCGGTTTGGAGAGGAGGCGAAGGCAACGAGCCTGAGATCCTGGCAAATTGTTATCGGAGCGCGTTGCAACTCGTGCTGGAAAATGGAATCAAGACGATTGCTTTTCCTGCGATCAGTTGCGGCGCATATGGCTATCCGATTCCAGAAGCAGCGCAGATCGCTGTAAAAACTACCCGAAATTTCCTCGCGACCGAGGACCAAATCGACAAAGTGATTTTCGTTCTTTGGGGCGAGGACATTTACGACGCGTATCTCGGGTTGTTGTAGCCGCTGACCTCCTCCGGCACGCCGAAGGTTAACGGAGGCGCCGGACAGGACCGCGTTCGCTGAGCGAAACGGCTACAGAAGTTGAGAGACGCAAACTGGCGATCAATTTCGATTTTATTTTGTATGATTAATCCGAACGAAAACAATCTTACGAGGGACGAACCGCTGCCGACGCCGGTTCAGCCGGGCGCAGAAGAAACTGGACCGGGTGGGCGTGAGCAGTTTCGTCGAGCAACAAACAAATTTTCCACGGCCATGAGCCAGACGTGGGATGAAACAAAAGAGAAAGCCGGCCGCGCGCGGGACCGTACTGAATACTTCGTACGCGAAAATCCCGTGCCGACCATCCTTGGCGCGCTGGGGCTCGGAATCGCGATCGGCTTGGCGATCCGTTTTGCATCTACTAGCGAGCGAAAGGCCGAAATAGAGCTGAAGTCGCCGCTGGGAAATTTCGACTGGGGCGTCCTTTCGCTGCCGTTTCTCTGGCCGTTGTTCAAATCAGCCAAGGAAAAATATGAAACTTCGGCTGAAGCTGTAAAAGATGGCGTAAAACAATTGAAAAAGATCGACGTGGACCGCTACGCAAAGCCGATCCGTAAACGCTGGAACGCCTGGACGCGTTGATTCCGAAAGTCCGCCGTCGGACGGACTCGTCCCGTGGCGAGCTTTCGCGAGTTGAGCGTTGATGGCAGATCGGCGTCGAGTTCTTCACCCAAGCTCAAGAAGGCTATTGACGAGATCGGCGAGCGGACGCGGATACCGGGCCATGAAAGCGTGGCCACCGCCATTGAATTGAGCCAGCCAAGCGCCAGGAATGGCGTTAACCAGCTTCAATGCATTGGACGGCGGGATCACGCGATATCGGCCGTGCCGGTGGCAATTAGCACTGGCACATTCATCTGCCCCAGACGGTTCCCGATGCCGATGCGGTGCCACGCGTCCATCGCCGCGACCTGGCGATTAACGAGATCGGGAGATAATTGCGCACGCGCCGCTGCTACGATATCGCCGAATTCGCATAAATGGATTCGGCAACATCACTCGGAAACAGCAAGGATAGCAATCGACGCGCCTGTTCTTGAGGCGTTCCGGACATATCGATGAGTTGTGATCACACCGCGGTTGAAGCGCGATCTGCGTCAGATCCTCCCGGGTCCGTCGATAGTAAGATGAGTTTGTTAATACGACCCGGCTACAGCTACACCGATGCACGTTGGGCCTTAATCTCGCGGAGTTCAGCGACGGAACTTGCGCTTCTTCGACAGCGCCAGATCGCAAACGCAACGAACAAGAGATCAAGAGCAACAAATATCGCGACGTATGTCTCACCGCCAATGCCGAAGCCGTAGCTATGCAGACCTTTGCCCAGCACAAAGTTCACGCCGTACCACGCCATTAACACGGCGAGGAAA